>JAAOEI010000477.1_pt1 | contig 15498 bp, 15 predicted proteins | sample 7059261 | NCBI WGS metagenome assembly JAAOEI01 (sample SAMN14008812, study PRJNA610033) | viral metagenome | isolation source: viral particles filtered from seawater | place: China: Hangzhou Bay, Yangshan Deep Water Harbour | collected 2017-10-31
CATTGGATCGCGCAGCACCGCGTTCGGCGTCGCGTGCGAGAAAACCGCAGGTTTGCCATTCAGCTACGGCATTTTGATAAGTTTGCTTTATCATTTTGCGTTATGCGATAAATTTGAAATATGGGAATGAGAGGACCACAGCGTCGACCGGATAGCGAGCGCGGCATTGCCGAAAACGGCGGCGTGGTCTGCGAACCGATACAAGAAGCTATCGAAGCCCCGGCGCATTTATCGCGCGCTGGCAAAAAAGAATTCGCCAGATTGGTCGAGCAAAACCGCGCCGCAGGCGTTTCCATCCGATCAATTGACGCTGACCAGTATGCAGATCTCGCTGAGGCGATACTTCGCCGGCGCCAGGCTGACGATCACCGTGAATGGATGGCATTTGGTCGGCAGATAGATGAGCTTCGATCGCAATTGAACATGGGACCGCGGAATCGAGCACGTGCTGGCATACGTGACTTGAAAAAATCATCTGCCAAGTCGATCACGGCGAAGGTTCTGGAACTTGCGCGCAAACAGAGCTGATATTTTTTTTGACGCTGATGCCGTTGCCTTAGCAGAGGCATTGATAGGAACGCTGACGCTCACCAAAGCCACACGCAGCGGCCAACCAGAGCCATTTGAGCTGCTGCCTCACTCGCGGAAGCTGATTGCTAACCTGCTGGGCTGGAAACGCGGCGACGGCCGACGACTGTACCGCAAAGCGTATTGCTCAATGGGACGCAAGCAGGCGAAGACGCAAACCGTTGCCGCGCTGGTCTGTGCCGAGTTTTTTTTGTCGCCTGAACTTCAACAGGAAATCTACATGGCCGCGAAAGATCGCGACCAGGCCAGCATCTGTTTTGATGCCGTCGCCGACATGATCCGCGCGCATGATGAACTGTCGTCGCTTGTCACGATAACGGAATCACGAAAACTGATTCGGCATAATGAAACCGGCAGCATCATTCGCGCGCTCTCAAGCGACGGCGCCGGAAAACACGGCTACAATCCGTCGCTCGTCGTGTTCGACGAGCTGCACGCGTGGGGCGCCGCGGAACAGGAACTATACGATGCGCTGACGACCGGCAGCAAATCACGTCGCAATCCGCTTTGGGTGACGATCACGACGGCCGGAAGCAATCAGGAAAGCATCTGCTATCGCGAGTACAAATACGCGAAGCGCGTGCTTGATGGCGAGATTGAGGATGACAGTTATTTTCCGCTGATTTACGAAGTTCCGATCGACGCCGACTGGACGGATCAGTCAATGTGGCCGATGGCTCTGCCGACGCTTGGTATTTTGCATGAGCTGACCGACTACGAGGAAGAATTCCGCCAGGCTCTCGCGCGGCCTGAGCGGCAAAACACTTTCCGCCGGTTGTACCTGAATCAGTGGACCTCAGCGAATACTGCATGGATACCTCTGCGCGCGTGGGACGATTGCGCAGGCCAACTTCCAGATTTGACGGGCGTTCCATGCTACGGCGGTTTGGATTTGGCCGCTGTGCGCGATCTCACGGCGTTTGCGCTTTGCTGGCCGATTGACGACAAGATTTATTACCGGTCATGGGCATTTTTGCCTGAATCGGCACTTCAGGAAAAATCGCTCACCGACGGCGTGAGATATGACATTTGGGCCAAACATGGCCACGTCGTGCTGACGCCAGGCAACACGACGGACTGGCGATTTGTCGTTGAACACATTAAGCAATTGGCAGAGCAATTCAATATTGAGGGAATCGCCTACGACCGCTGGGGAGCGCGCGACACCGCTCAGGAGCTGCAAAATCACGGACTCAAAGTCCTGGAATTTGGCCAAGGCTATGCGGCGATGTCGCCAGCGGCAAAACGATTTGAACAGCTTATCCACGAAAAAAAGCTGGTCCATGACGGATCGCCGGTTTTGCGTTGGAACATTGAGTGCTGCGAAATTTCAAGTGATCCGGCTGGAAATATCAAACCGATTCATCCGGACAGGCGCCGCGATTCGACGCGAAACGATTTGGTGATTGCCTGCGTAATGGCGACCGGAATTTGTGTGGAAAATCAGAATGTGCAAAGATCGGTATATGAGGAAATGATGCCGATCACGATCGGCTGGTGACATGAACAAATTCGGAAGATTAATGCTTACGCTCGGCGCCACGCCGCCGCCAGATAACGATTTCTGGTATCGGCCTGTCAGTGGCTCGAAGTATTACGTCTCCGCGGATTCCGCTATGCGCATCACGGCCGTCTGGGCCTGCGTTCGTGTGATCGCCGAAACCATCGGCAGCCTTCCGATTGGCGTTTATCGTCGAACGCGTGACGGCCGCGAATTGGACCGAAATCACGCGCTGTATTATCTGCTGCACGATTCGCCGAATCCGGACATGTCGGCCTTTGAATTTTGGGAACTGGCCGCTAAATCGCTGTGCCTGCAAGGCAATTTCTACGCGCGCATCGTGACAAATCAGCGCGGCGATGTGACCAGATTGATTCCACTGTCGTCGAACTCAATGCGAGTGACGCGCGATCCGGAAACAGGCGTCCTGGTATACACCTACGGCGGCGAGGTTTACACCGCTTCCGACATCCTTCACGTTCCTGGCCTCGGCTACGATGGCGAAGACAATCTGATCGGCTATTCGCCTGTTTCCTACATGGCGCAAAGCCTGGGTATGACTCAGGACGCCGAAAGCTATGGCAGCAATTTCTTCAAAAACAATGCCACGCCGCCGGCCTACATGACGGTGCCGCAGGCGTTGAGCAACGAAGCTCGCAAGAATTTGCAGACTTGGCTGCTCGACAACTTCGGCGGCGTCAAAAACGCCGGCAAGATCGGCGTGCTCGAACAGGGCGCGGAAATTAAAACGGTGGCGATCAATCACCGCGATATGCAATTTCTAGAGCTAAGGCAATATCAGAAGGCCGACATTTGCTCTATTTTCCGCGTGCCGCCTCACATGATTCAGGATCTGACGCGCTCGACCAACAACAACATCGAGCACCAGGGAATCGACTTCGCAACGCATACGATTCGCCCTTGGTTGACCCGACTGGAAAAGCGAATCAACATGCAATTGTTTGGCCCGCGCGAGGCCGCCAGCTATTACGCTGAATTCAACATGGACGCGCTGCTGCGCGGCGATGCGGCCAGTCGAGCCACCTTTTATTCGTCGATGCGCAATATCGGCGTTTTGAGTGCCAATGAAATTCGCGCGAAGGAAAATATGAATCCTTACGCGGGCGGCGAAGCGTATCTCGTACAGGGCGCGATGGTGCCAGTAGATCAAGCGGGGGTATTTCAGCGATGACGCTCGAAGATCAGATCAAACGCGACGGCTACCGTCTGCAAGCTGAGATTTTGCCCATTGATCCCGTCATGCCTGACGAGGATGACGATAACGGCGAGGAAAAGCGGCCGACTAAGCCGCGGCGTCGAGAGGTGCTGTTTTATAGCGGCGCTACCGTTGATCGGTTTGATTTTTGGTCTGGCGAGTCCTGGCGGCTGAAGTTTGATATGGATTCAGCGGATTTGTCGACCTTGCAGGCTGGCAGCGCTCCGGTTCTCGACGGCCACAAGCTGGACGAAAGCGAATACGTTCTAGGTATTGTGGAAAACGCTCGCAAGGCCGACGACGGATTCCGCGCAACTCTGCGCTTTTCCAATCGAGAAGACGTCAATGGTATTTGGCAGGACATTGAGGACGGAATTCTGCGCAGCGTTTCGATGGGCGTTCAGATTGGCGAGTTGGTAATTGAATCGCGGCCTGGTGCTGAGATTAAGGAATATTTGGCTCGCAAGTGGAAGCCATACGAAATCAGCATCGTGCCGATCGGCGCCGATCCTGGCGCGAAAATTTTGCAGAGTTTGACGGCCGCGGGCAGCGCGGACGAGCAAATGGCCAAGTATAAGCTAGCGTTGAAGCAAAGACGCCTGCGCGTGCTTGGCAAATAACGAAAGGGGCAGACACCATGACGAAACGTGAACTGATGTCTACCGTCTCCGCGCTGGAAGTTGAGTACAGCGCTATTCTGACCGCCGCGCCCGCGGCGGCCGACCCCGTTGCGCATCTTGCGGCGGTGGACGCGAAAGAGGCCGAGCTGGACTCGGCGCGCCAGCAGCTGGCCGCCGTCGAAGCTCTTGAAGCCAAAGCCAAAGCCAACGTGACTCGCGAACCCGCGCGAGTGACTTCGGACAACGAAGCGAAACGGCCGTTTGCCAATGTCGGCGAACAGCTTGCTGCGATCGCTTATGCGCAGTCTCCGCTTGGCGCCTTCCACGGCCTGGGCGGCCAGATCGACAAGCGCTTGTTTGAGCAGTCGCTCGCTGCGTCCGGAGCCTCGGCGACCGTTCCTGCGGATGGCGGTTTTGCGATCGGCACGGAGTTTTCGACCGCGCTGCTGGCGAAGGCGCGCGAGACGGCGAAGATCTTTCCGCTCTGCAACGAAATTCCGATCGGCGAGGGCAACGATAGCGTCGAAATTCCGTACATTGACGAGACTTCCCGCGTTGATGGTTCGCGTTGGGGTGGCGTTCGCTGCTACTGGTCCTCTGAGGCCGACGCTCCGACGTCGACCAAGCCGAAGCTTGCCCGCCACGAACTGCGGCTGGAAGAGCTGAAGGGTCTGGCGTATGCGACGGAGCGTTTGCTGCGGAATGCGCCGGCGATGGCCGCTGTGTTCGAAAACGCTTTCGCTTCCGAGATGGCGTTTAAGCTGGACGATGCCGTTTTCCGCGGCACCGGCGTCGGCATGCCGCTCGGTTTCAGTGTGCAGAACTTCGGCGCCAAGTTGCAGGTCGAAGTCGCTAAAAAGACTGGCCAGGCCGCCGATACGTTCGTCATCGAAAACGCCACGGCGATGTTGTCGCGCCTCCTGCGTGATCCCGGCGATCGGATTGTGTGGCTCGCGAATCCTGACACCATCGGCCAGTTCCCGCTGATGACGGTTGGGCAGCAGCCGGTGTTTTTGCCTAACAACAATGCCGCCGGCGCGCCGTATTACGGCACGCTGTTCGGTCATCCGATCGTCATCGTCGAGCAGGCGGAAACGCTCGGCGACGCTGGCGACGTTGTCCTCGCCAATATGAGCAAGTACGTCACGATTACGCAAGGCGGCCTTCGCTCGGCGCAGTCGATGCACGTGCGGTTCATCTACGACGAGATGACGTTTAAGTGGGGCTACTCGGTGAATGGCCAGAGTGCGGTCAAGCAGCCGATCACGCCGTTCAAGGGTTCCAATACGCTGTCGCCGTTCGTGACGACTGCGGCCCGCGCCTAAACCACCGGAGCGGGCAACTGTCCGGTAATTCCGGATGGTTGCCCGCAAGCAGAAAGGAAAATATATGGTCCGTTACGAACTTCTGAAAAACCTTCACTTTGTGAAGGGCATCGATCCGGTGGCCGACGCTTTCTCTGGCACCGTCACGACCGACATCGTCGACATGAGCAATCATGGATCGGCTGTGTTCGTCATCTACAAAGGCGTTGGCACGACCGGCACGTCTACGATCACGGTTGAAGCCTGTGACGACGTGACGCCGACCAACTCGACCGCCGTGCCGTTTTACAGCAAGTCGATCACGTCGAACGACACGCAAGGCGATATGACTGCGCTGGCCGCTGCTGGTTTTACGACCACGGCTGGCAGCTCGCAGATCTACGTTGTGCAGGTCGACGGCCAGGAACTGGCGTCTACTGGTTACAAGTACGTTCGCCTCAAGGCGGTCGAAGTTGTTGATTCGCCCGTTCTCGGCGGTATCGCTATCGCGCTGGCCGAACCGCGCTTCGGTGGCTCTACCACGGCGTCTGAGATCGACTAAGGCAGCATAAATGGAACTTCACCTCCAGTTGGTGACTGGCCCGAATGGATGGCCGATTGACGAGACTGACCTCGAGGACCACGCGCGCGCGATTGGTCAACCGACGGCGCAGCTCGAACCGTACATCCATGCGGCAGTCAACCATCTGGAGGTGATTTCCAATCGTCGGTTTCTGTCGCAGACGTGGAAGATGTTTTTGGATGAGTTCCCGGCCGGTGGTGTCATTTCAGTTCCGTATGCGCCGCTTGTCAGCGTGACGCATATCAAATACACGACCACCGACGCAGTACAGCACACATTCGCCAGTTCGAATTATGGCGTTTCAACCGCGCGCACGCCTGGGCAGATCATTCTTGAGTATTCGAAGGATTGGCCGACCGAAACGCTTCAGTATACGGACCCGATTGAAATTGAGTTCGTGGTTGGGTATACGAATGCGGGAGCCGTACCTAATCAAATTAAGCAGGCTATCAAGATGCTGGCAGCGCATTTCTACGAGCATCGGGAGGCGGTTGCTCTTGGAACCACTGCGGCCGTGGATGAGTCGGAATTGCCATTTGCTGTTTCCGCATTGATTGCGCCGTGGAGGGTATGGCTGTGAGAGCCGGATACCTTCGCCATTCCATTATTGTCGAGAACAAGACCGTTTCAGTCGACGCAAATGGCGATCGCACTGAATCTTGGTCGACGTTTTTAACGTGTTGGGCCTCAATCGAAACTGGCAACGGCCGCGAGTTTTTTGCGGCAAAGCAGACGATCGCTGATCTGACGCATACGATTCGGATGCGCTATGTAGCGGCATTGGCGCCAGATATGCGCATCAAATACGTCGACAAGAAAAACGCCGACGCGACTAGATATTTCAACATTCGCGCCATCCTCAATCCTGACGAGCGCAACGAAATGCTGACGCTCCAAGCCACGGAGGTCATAATTTAATGGCTCGCCGTGTCAGGAATATTCAGGTCGAAGGCATTGCTGAATTGACGCAGCATTTCGACAAGCTCAAATTCACAGCTGCCGGCGCTGACGTGCAAGCTGCGCTTTTAGAAGGCGCGGAAATGATTCAACAGGAGGCACTGCGGCGCGCTCCGATCGCACCGTATGCCACGCGCCAACACGGGAAAAGCATCGCGCCAGGCGGCCTGCGCGCATCAATCAAAGCTGCTAGTGGTCGCAAGCATAAAACTTTTTTGCAAGCATTCACGTTTACGCTATCGCGGCTGGCGCCGCACGCGCACTTGGTTCAATTTGGCACAAGGCCACATTTGATCGCCGGCAAGAAAATGCGCATTGCGGCGCGCGCTTTTACGTGGCTGCGTCGTGTTGGCGATCAAGTTAGGACCAAGATTCAGCATCCAGGATCGCGTCCTAATCCGTTTTTCACGGATGCAATTAAGGCTCGTCGGCTTGCGGTCAAGCGGTTGCTGGAAATGCGTGTCAAAGCGGCATTTGACGCTCTTGCGAGGGCCGCATGAGGCTTTATCAGGCGCTGTATAAATACCTGCAAACCAAGACCGCTGTAACGGCGCTCGTTGGCACTCGCATCTATGATGCGCATGCAGACCAAGGCCGCGTGACCGATTACCCTGCGATAGTGATCGAAATGATCGACGATCAACGATTTCATTCGATTGGCGCGAACCCTACAGCAACGCGGCGGCCGGTGGGCATGTACTGCATGGCGCAGGGAAATCCCAAGGCATCCGACGATTTGGCCGATGTAGTGTACACGGCCATCATGGGCCAGCAAACCGCGATTACCTCGGCAAGCGGTCTAACTGTAAAAAGCACGCATCTTAACGGTCGACGAAACGAGTTCGAAGATGCGTTGGAAACGGACAAGAAGCTATACGCGACTGTCCTTGAATTCGACTTTATCCACGACGTTTAAGGAGGAGCTATGGCTGTTCTCGCAGGCAATGCTGGATCGTTCAAACTTGCGACCAATACGGTCGCTGAAATTGATACTTGGACGCTTGATGTTTCTACGGGGCTGGAAGAAACGCAATCTTTCGGCGATACCTGGAAGGAGCGCACGGCGACCATCAAAGAATGGAGCGGCACGGCTTCAGGGCGATTTGACGACACTGACACCAATGGCCACGTGGCGCTGAATACTGCGTTTCTTGGCGGCACTACCGTTTCTGCGCGCTTCTACATTGATGGCACCAATTATTACAGCGGCACGGCGTTTGTTCAGGCTGCCATCAACACCTCTGAAAATGGCCTCGTGACCGTTTCGTATACGTTCACTGGCACTGGCGCTCTTTCCTTCACCTAAGGAGTAAATCATGGCAGTTCTCGCTGGACGCAACGCAGACATTTATCTGGCCACCGGAACCGGCACTGCCATGACCGGAGAGGCCACCACATCGCTTGGCGGCAACGTGTATCAAATCACGGACACCGCCAAGCGAGCGATCAATCCTAATGCCAGTCTGACTGTCCTGGACGGAGCGACGCCGATTTCATCGAGTCGTTATCAGGTCGCATATGGTTCTGGCAAAATCTATCTGGCCGCAGCGCCGGCCGGCACAATCACCGTCACCGGCCAATATCTGACGCTTTCAAAGGCTGCCCAGGCCTATGAATGGTCGCTAGACGTGCAGCCGGTGCTTGAGGAAGTGCAGGTTTTTGGAGACGCTTGGAAGGCGCGCGCGTGCGTGCAGCGCGACGCTACGCTGACGTTTTCGCGGTTCTACAACGACCAATACTTTCACACAAATATCGGCAGCTACTACGTCATTCGGCTTTACGCCGATTATTCCGGCGGCGTTCAATGGATGGCCGGCGCTCAGATGACCTCAATGGGCGTTAATGTTGGCGAAAACGAAACGATCAAAGAGAATGTGTCATTTGCCACGCACGGCGTGGTTGATTATCTGAATTCGTAAGGAGAAAACGTGCAAAGCATCGCTGACCGCATTTTGTCGGTCGAATTAAAAACGGAAGTCATCGACGTACCTGAATGGCAAATCAAGATCGGCATCCGTGAAATGGACGCGGGACAGCGCGTCAAGTTCGGCGAGGATGCGCGGAAAAACGCAGCGCTCGCCGTGGTGCGATTGCTGATTTCTTGTGCGTTTGAACCGGACTCTGGCAAGGCAATATTTGAGCCCGCGCATCAGGACGCGTTGCTCAAAAAAAGCGGCGCCGTCATTGATCGCATCGCCACGGAAATTTGCCGACTGTCCGGCCTGACGAACGAAGCGACGGCTGAGGCAGAAAAAAACTAGTAGGCGAGCGCAGATTTGTTTTTGCGCTCGCTGAACAGTTGAAAATGCCGGTTGGCGAGATGTTGCAACGTATGTCGTCGAGTGAATTGACCGAATGGGCGGCGTACTTCAAAATCAAGAATGAAGAGCACGACCGCGTGATGCGCGAGGCCGAGGCTAAATCGAAAGCGAGGCGCTGATGCCGGTACTCTCTAATCTCATCGTCCGAATCGGCGCCTCGACTGATGATTTCGATAAGCAGGTAGACCGATCGCTTAATAAAATGAAGCGGTTTGCGGCCGATGCGAGCGCGGCCGGCCAAGCGCTGGCGATCGGATTTTCGGCGCCTATACTGGCCGCCGGCGGTTTCGCCGTCAAAGCAGCGGCCGACATGGAAGTTCTGTCTAAAGGCCTGACGGCAACCATGAAATCAGCCAGCGGCGCGGCCGAGGAAATGGCAAAGCTGAAGGAAATTGCGAAGCTGCCCGGCATCGGATTAGAGGAAGCTGTGCGCGGTTCGATTCGGCTGCAAACGCTCGGCAGCTCTGCCGATCAATCGCGGCGAATCATGCTTGAACTGGGCAACGCTCTCGCCGTTGTCGGTGGCGGAAAAGAGGACTTCGGCGAGGCTATTAGGCAATTGTCGCAGATGGCCGCCGTCGGCAAGGTGACCAAAGAAAACCTCGACCCGATCGTTGAACGCATTCCGCAGATCGCTGCCATCATCAAAGAAAAGTTCGGACCGCAGGCGCTCGGCGATCCGGCCAAAACATTCGCTGCGATTGGCATGTCGGCGCAGCAATTCATTGATGTCATCGTTAACGAATTGGCTCGCGGCGAGCGGGCCGGGAACAGCTATCAGAATAGTTGGGAGAACATTCAGATGGCGGCGCAGGATGCCGCGGCTGAATTCGGGAAAACACTGCTGCCAATCGCGCAGCGCGTGCTAGATGAGTTTTTGACGCCTGCGATAGAAAAAGCAAAACAGCTCTCCATTGAATTTGGAAAGCTGCCGACCAGTACACAGAATTTTGCAATCGGGCTTACGGCTATCGCAACTGCTCTGCCATTAGTGGTAGTCGGCCTAGGAACGATCGTGGAAAAGGGCGCCATTCTTGTTGGCGTTCTGAATAAAATGATTCCGGCAATGAAAACTTTAGCCGGTGGAATCACCGTAGCCGGAACGGCTGCTGGAGTCGCTGGAATCGCGGTTGCTGGATTCATGGATATGCTGAATCGGCATCGGCAAAACACGGTTGATACATCTGCCCAAGCGATCAAAACCTTAAATGAGCGCGTAGGATCTGGCGCGCCAGTTGCTTTTAGCTCGGCGCGCGATGCTGTGATGGGATTCATGCAGGTGCTCAAGCCATCAACCGATGAAGTCGTCAAAAACGGAGACGCAGCAGCGGTCGCAGCCGAAAAAGTGTCGCGCAAAGCGAAGGCAAATATCGAAGCGCGTGTCGCCACGCTCGACAATGCCATCGCGCAAAAAATGGCGAAAGAATATCTGGATACCTACAATCAGGCCATTGAGCGGGCGGCCGAACTGGGCATCAAGTACGGTGGAGTGACGCGCGACCAGATCGCGCTAAACATTCAGGTCGCCGACACGCTGTTCCGATATTTCCGCATCCTCGAAAACCCGCCAGACGTCAAGATTCCCGGCATCGGCGGCGGAATGGCTGACGTTCCGCGGCCCGCGATGCCGACATTCCCAGGGAACTTTGAGGAGTTTAAACGCACGGCGCAGAACATCGGCGAACTGGGCATGCAGACTCAAGCGCAGCACGACGCAATGAAGCGATCTGCCAAGGACGCAGCCAAAGAATCAAGCGCAGCGTATCGGCAAATTTCGACCGTCATGACTGATCTTTCCCGCGGAATCACCGACGTGATTTTTAAGGGCGGCAATCTGGCAAAAATGTTTCAGGACGTTGCAATGCAGGCAGCGCAAAGTATCACACGGCTGCTAATCGAAGGCGCGCTGAAAAAGTTGTCGGATAAGCTGTTTGAAGTCGGCGGCGTCGCTGGTAAGGTCTTCGGCGGTGGTACTGGCACGATCATGTCGGCAGCGCCTGGAGCGGCCAAACCTGCCATTTCTGGCGGCGGCGGCATGGGTGGAGCAGTGGGCGCTGCCAGCGGCGGCGTAATGGGCGCCGTTACAATGGTAAGCGGTATTGTATCGGCCGTCTCTGGCGTTATTGGCAATTTCCAGATGGCCGGAATGAACAAGACGTTGGATTTGATCGAGAAGGAAGTCCGGTACTCGCAGATCCACCTGTTGAATTTGCTGGAAAAAAACAATGAGTTCCTGCCCAATCTTAAAAACATCTGGGAATCGCTGATTCGAATGGAGCAGCGGCAAATGACCGTCGCCGGCGCTGGCAACGTCAACATCACGATTAATACCAGCGGCGGCGATCCGCGCGCTATGCTCGACGCGCTGACGCGTGAACTGAAACAATTGGGAGTGATCCCGCGCTAATGGCTATCACGATCAAAATAAACGGAACTGATAGAGAAATCGCGCAGTATTCGCTGAACTTATCAGCAACGCTAGGCGAGCGCGCAACATTTAACTGTCGGGTCATTTCCACCAGCGGATCGTATCGACCAGAGCAGGGCCATCCAATTGAACTATGGGAAGCTGGCTCAAAGCTCTGGGCGGGAACGGTTGACGAAGTCGCTGAGGTGTCGATCACTGAGGCCGGATCGGCGGCCGGCGCGTTCTATGATATTCGCGGCGTGTCATGGGAGCAGCGACTGGACCGGCGCCGCTGCTACGACATCACGACAAGCGTGCCAGCCGTCTATGACCGCAACTTCGTATTTACGGCCGATGCGTCGACCAACACCGTGACCACCGTTGGCAATCACGGACGGAGCAACGGCGATCGCGTGCGAGTTAAGGCGCACGCGCAAGGCGCGCTTTGCGGCGGCCTGAATGCAGAAATTGAGTATCACGTCATCTCTGCCTCTGCCAGCACGTTGCAGTTGTCGTTAACGGCCGGCGGCAGCGCTGTCGACATCACCGACACCGGAACGCTAGATCAAATCCTTATCACGTATCGCGCTGGCGAGATTGTCGCTGATTTGGTTAACACCTTCGCTGGGCTGGAATCAATCGGCACGACCAATATCGACCTAGGCGCCGTTGTCGACACGATCGCTTTTGAGGCTGAGGCGACCGTGTCAGAAGCGATTGGGCAGTTGGCGGCACTGAGCAATTTCGTTTGGTGGATTGACGACGACCGCGAACTGTTTTTCAAACCTCGCACCTATGCCGCGGCGCCATTTAGTATTTCAGCTTTGAGCGGAAATTACCGGAGCCTGGCCGTTCGCAGGACTCGCGAGGATAAAGTAAATTCAGCGCTGGTCGGTATCGACTGGTCGCAAATTCCTTTGACGACACAGAGCTTTACTGGAGACGGGTCTGCGCGAACATTCACGCTATCGAATCGCTGCGGGTTGCTGCATTCGATCACGCTAGATGGGCAGGATGTCGATTTCGGCGTCTGGCTCGCGGAGGCGGATCGCGCTTGGTATTGGCAGTATGGCAGCACCACGATTCGGCAGGATGTCGATGATGATGTTCTGACAGCGGCGAATACGCTTGAAGTCAAATATTATCAGCTTGGCGCGAATACGGTACTGGAGGAGGATTCCTCCGATATTTCCTCAACGGCCTCACAGGAAGGCAGCGGCAGCGGCCGTTATCAGCATTACTACGAACGCAATCTAGGACAAGTCCAGGCCGCACTTGATGCGCAAGCGTTGATTGCGGCAAAGAAGTCCATCGTCACTGAGATTCAGTACGAGACAGATCAGCAGGTCGAGCCGCTTTGCGTGACGCTGCGGCCTGGCCAATTGCAAACAATCGCCAATGCTGCTCGCGGCATCTCCAGCGCGTCGTATCTTATTCGCGAGGTCAGTATTGTCGATGTTGGCGGCGCGTGGCTCAAATTTTCAGTCAAAGCAATTACCGGAACCGCGCTGATGTCGACTGCCGACTACTGGCGGGCCGTCGCCGGCGTCGGTCAGACAAGCACTTCAGCTACGGGCGCCGGCGGAAGCAGCGGAGGTTCAGCACCGCTGCCGGCCGCTCCGGACAATGTGACCTCAGTCTCGGCAACGTACGAGTATGCCGATGAGGAAACGATACGCGTCAAGATTGCATATACGGCGCCGTCGCCGCTTGGCAATTTCGTCGGCGTTCACGTTTGGGAAGAGCCGGTCGATCAATCGGCCAGCGGTGCGATTCCGCTTAACAGCACGGCGCTGCTGAATTCCACGCGAAACCTTGGCGGCACCTTTGCGCCAATCGACCGCGGCTATCATCTGGCAAGTCCTGCAACGATCTATATCCCGCGGCCGGCGCAAAACGAAACCAAGCGTTTTTATCTGGCCAGCTATTCAGAGACGGCCGAAAACGAACTTGTTCGAGCCACCGAAACGAACGCAACGCCAAATGTGACCGTTGCCATCGCCGCCAACAACTATCAAGCCGGCGAGGAGTACGCGCGGCTAGTCACCGGCGTGACCGCATCGGTTGAGTATGATGATTCGCAAGTGGCCTCGCCAAAATACCGACTTGTTTTCGGCTGGACGGCGCCGGCAGATCCGCCAGCGGCGTGGCAACGAGCGTTCGGTGGCGTGCAAGTCGTATACGAGTACAGCAACGGAAATTGCGCAAACGGACCGGCGCTGAATGTCAACGAAACGACGGCGCGTAGCGACTGGTTTGATCTGTTCGTTGGCACCAATCCGATACGCGTTTGGTTTGTGTCGATGGACGCCAGCGAGGAGCCGCGAATAAATACGATCGTCACCGGCCTCACGCCGTCGGCCGTGGCGACTGTGACTTGGCCGCTGGCGTCTAGACCTGGCGTATCGCAGTATGCGGATAATGTGACTGGATTTGCTGCAAGCAATGCGCGGTACGTCACCAATGCGGCTGGACAAAAAGCATTGCTAATCGACCTGGCATGGACGAAGCCAAGCGGCGCGGCAGCGCTGGCGAGATGGGGCGGCGCGGTCGTTTGGCTACATTTGCCGACCGGTGAAAAGTTCCAGATGACCGGCGCCGAAACCGGAACGGCCGTCACAATTGAATCAAGCGCATTTCCTCAATCCACGGTCACCTGGACGTTTTACGCGGTCAGTCTGGATAATAACGCTAATCCAAACACGGATGGCCGCAGTCCTGCGGTTGGAACGCCATCGGCTACCATTTCTGTATCGCCGCCGGCGGCTGGTGCGGCGGGAACTGAGTATACATCTCACGTCACCGGCGCATCTTTTTCAGCGGCTACAGTTTCCGCGAGCGATGGAACGACGCAGCAGCGCATTACTGCTACGTTCTCCGCGCCATCCGACGTCACCTGGGGCGGCGTAGAATTGCGCGTGTATGACGGAGCCACGCTACTCGCTTCGACGAGCGCCACGCCGTCGCCAATTGCGGTAGTGATCCCGAATCCATCTGCCGCAACTACCGTTACCGCCAAGCTCGTTTCGTTTGATGTCAACGGCCGAACCAATAGCGAAGTGGCTGGCACGCCTCAAAACACGCTTTCAATCGGATCGGCCAGTGGCACGCTGAACGGCGCAAAACTCACTGCATCTAGCGTTTCGACGGTATCGCTAGACGCAACGGAAATCAGCGTTGGTGGAGGCGGCTCTAAGCCTGGCAAATTCGGCGTTTATAACGCGAGCGGATCGCAGATCGGATTTATCGGCGTCGAATCCGGCAATGCCGGCGGCTGGTTCAAGACGCTTTCTGTCGGCGGGACCAGCTATGCAAGCGGAAAATTAAAAGCAGACGGAAGTGGAAATGTAACGATCAACGATGCAACGCTGACGCTAAATCTAAACGGCGTTGTGGCTACAATTGCGAACGATTTTGCATTTGGCGTTTACAACGGGCTTCGCGTGTACTCCACCACTAGCGGCCAGGAAAGCCCAGTGATGATTACGCCTGGCGGAATTACAATCGGCAACACGCTGTCGACTGGCACAAAGTTTTATTTGAATGCGGCATATGGGGCCAACGCAACAATGTCGCTTTACGACTCCAATGCAGTCGAGCGTTTTCGCCTGACCGCAGCAACGACTGGCGCCAGCTTCCGAGTGTATGGTTCTAGCACCTCGTTTGCCTCGTACAGTTCAAATACTATTGCTCTTCTTTCCGGTGGCTACGTTGACGCTGGAGGATTCTACGCCGGCGGCGTTGCTGGTGTCACGAATACAGTTTCGCCAGTAACGACTATTTCAACTGGCACCACCTCATTTGTCACTGGTGTCAACACAAATTTCATTACGATAAACTACAAGGATCACAGCAATACAAATCAAACCGTTTCGTTTTTAGCATTTGCCAGCACGAATCTCGCTAGTGGGATTTCATCCGTTACGAGTTCAACCACATCACTCGCCTTTACTGGCGGAATTCGAACTACATAAAATCATGACCATTGAATTAACAGAACG
>JAAOEI010000478.1_pt1 | contig 15494 bp, 28 predicted proteins | sample 7059261 | NCBI WGS metagenome assembly JAAOEI01 (sample SAMN14008812, study PRJNA610033) | viral metagenome | isolation source: viral particles filtered from seawater | place: China: Hangzhou Bay, Yangshan Deep Water Harbour | collected 2017-10-31
AGAGCAGCAAGATCTTTACATGGAAGGACTTGGTTAAGGCGTACGACGACGGCTGGGAGGCCGGAGAGAAGGAGCCGATCGAATACTTGGCACGCTGGTTGCAAGACTTGGAGGACAGAATCGCGGAGCTGCACGAGCGAAGCGAGTAACAGTTACAGGCACCCCTGCCTGAGGAGGTCATGGACCATGACTAAGGAAGAGAAGAAAGCACTTGTTGGAATGATGAACGCCTTTGGTGGGTATATCACTGCCTACATTGCGACGCAGTCGGTCATGCTGGCGGCGCAGATTGCAAGCGACACCCCCGAGGAGGACCCGGACATGACGCCGCAGGCCATTGCCCTTGACAAGATGGCGGAGATGTTCCAGCGCTCCATGAGCGAGGCGAGCGCGCTGTTCATTGCGGGCGAGGACTCGCCGCACGGGCCGCTGTTCGACGGTGGTGAGGAGGTCTGAAGTGGATACCGTGAAGGCAATCGAGAAGCGACTTGCGGCGGAGGATACCAACGCCCCGCTGATGGTGTTCGACTGGGACAAGGCGGCCCAGCTGATCCGCGAACGCAAACCCAACGTGGCCGGCGCTGGTCTGCGTCACGATTGGGAGTACACCGGCGGCGACATCTACCGCAACGGTGAGCCCGTTCCGCCTGGCGAGACGTACGTGTACCTGGCTTCGATTTGGGCGGTCCCCGAACTGGACATGGACGGCGTCAAGGTGCCGTGCTATCGGGAGTACGACGAGGAGCTGGGGTGGAACGAGAGTACGTACTGGCCCCAGTCGGCGTTGAAGCTGCTGGGCCTTGGAGGCGAAGATGACCAGTAGCAAGGCATGGGACGAGCTGGACCCGGAGCTGCAGGAGCTGCTCAAGGAGGGCAACGCAGCGCACGGCAAGGTGCTGGAGGTCCTCATGGAGGGGCTCGGCGGCAACCTTCCCGAGGAGGAAGAGGGCGGCGTACAGCGCCACCGTGCGATCACCACCACGCGCGACCTGTCGGTATGGACGATCGGGGTTGGCATCCTGCTGTATCAGCTGTACGACCAGCTGGTGGATGCGGTGGGCAAGGACGCAGCGCAGCAGCTGCTGGAGCTGTCGTCCTCTATCGCCGACGCCATGCGGCGCACCGGCCTCGGCGCCCACCAGCCCACGGTGACCATGAAAGGCGGCGACGCATGAGTCTGAAGATCGTGAAAACCAAGGTTACCAAGAGCCGCACACTTGGGGACCTGCTGGAGGGCGAAGTCTTCCTCTTCAAGGATGGACCGGACCAGTCTCCCTGCATGCGGACGGATGACTACGAAAGGCCGGCCGTCTCACTGAAAGACGGCGTCCTGATAGTGGATGTTTCCGAGGATGAGGAGGTGCTGGTATTGAACGCCAAGCTAATGATCGAGGTGCCGGTGTGAGGGTCGTATGCTTGCGGGAGGTGCGCGTCGTAGGTGAGCGCTTGACCCGTAAGCTGTGGCTGATTATGGTGGACGACCCAGTCTGGGCTGGCACAAAGGTTGCAGGAACTGTGGAAGACGCCTTGCTGGCGGAAGAGATAGCCAAGCTGTTCGGCGTGGAGGTAGTGAATGATGACGACGCACGTAGTTCTCGGAAAGATTGACCCCGACCCCTCCGGCATTCGATTGGATGAGATTGGGGTTGGCACCTTCTTCTCCCTATCGCCTGTCTACAAGCGCACGGATGCCGGGCTGCTCTGCATGGTTGTCGACGAACCGGCCGAGGAGGGCGGGGTTGTGCCATGTGTTGGCTGGTACCCGCAGGGCCCCACCCCAACAGGGTTTGAGGGTGACATTGCGGTGTATCCGGTGGAGGTGACTATCAACGTGGAGTGGTGCGAGTGACCATTCGTGTGGTATGGCTGGTGTACGACGAGGACGTTGAGCGCGAGATGGTACGCTCTTTGCACCTCCTCCCGTGTCACCACATTGACCACGAGGCGGGTGCGCGCTACTACCGTACCAAGGACACTCGCTATGGCGTACTGTCCGCGCGGAAGCGGAGCCGACTGGCACGCATCCTGCAACAGAAAGACCGGAACGACAATACGATCCTGTATGGTACGTTCCAGACAGCAAACTTGCCATGACACCCAAGCAGGAAGTGAAGTTTTGGTCGAAGGTTTCGTTGGCGCCAAGCGGGTGCTGGGAGTGGATGGGCTATGTCATGCCGAATGGCTATGGTCGAAACTCTCCGGTCGACGGGCACGAGAGCAGGCTTTCGCACCGTATCTGCTACGAGAGGACTGTTGGCCCGATTCCTGCAGGACTGTGTCTTGACCATTTGTGCCGGAATCGCAAGTGTTGCAATCCGGACCACCTTGAGCCTGTCACGATTGGTGAGAACTGCAGAAGGGGCAGGCTCGATTTTTGCAGCAGGGGACACCCGTATTCCGGGGACAACCTGAGATTAGGCGTAAGGCCCAACGGCTTAGACAGTCGTCAGTGTCGTGCGTGTGACAGAGAAAACGCCCGGTATCGCCGGGCCAAGAAAAAAGGAAGAGATATGCTTACGACTAGTGGTATCGGTAATCTTTGCGCAAATCCGCAGACTTTCGAGTACGAGAACAAGCGCACGGGCAAGATGGAGAACAAGGTGTCGCTCCGCGTCGCGATCAACGACGGCAAGGACCACACCACGTTCCTCAACGTGATCTGCTTCGGGCAGTCCGCGACCTACGCGGGCACCTACCTGAAGAAGGGCAACAAGATCGGGTTCACCGGTCAGCTCCAGGTGCGCGAGTACGACCGCAAGGACGGCGGCAAGGGCATTGCCGTTGAGGTCGTGGCTGGTCGTATCGAGGGCCTGACCCCGAAGGCGGCCCAGTCGGACGACCTCGACTAGGCCATATGGTCAAGACGCCCTGGCGGTAAAGGACTGGGAATGCTCGGTCGGCCGTCAAAGCGGGGATTGGGTCCCGCACCATGGGTGGCGTGCGGCTGCGCACGTAGGCGGCGAGTTTTGAGGGGCGCTTTTCTCCTGGGTGCCCTGGGTTCCTCGCAGCGGGTTCGAATCCCGCACCACCCACCACCTTTGCGAGGCAGCAGGCATGGCTAAGGACGACTGGAACTATCACGGCGTAGAGGCCGACAACCCCGAGTGGTACCGCACCGAGGAGGTGTGCGTGGCGGTGATCAAGCTGTCCAAGTACTGGCTACACAAGTGGTGGCACCGCCGCTACGAGCAGATCGGGACGATCGACGACTGGGCCCAAATGATCTTGGAGTACTGGCTCGCGGTCGCCGGCCCGCGCTACCAGTCCGGTCGGGCCAAGCCTCGCTCCTACGTCACCAGGACGATCCTGTGGCGCCTCGGGGATGCCCAGCGCGGCAAGTGGCCGTCGCAGTCCATGCACCGGCTGTGCAACGCCGAGGGCTACGACCCCATGGGAGTGGAGTACCGAGACAACCGGGCGCCCTCACACGTGGCAGTGGAGATGCACCTTAGCGGCTGCCCGTGGCAGGAGCAGCCCGCCCTCCTCGACGACCGGGGCCGCACCGACGCGCAGGCCCGGGCACTGGAGGCCATGCGCCTGGAGCCCCGGCTGGCGCTGGCCCTGGAGGGTGTGACGTGCCTGGAGGAGGCAGAGCGCCAGGGCGTGTCCAAGCAGGCGGTGCAGCAGCGCCGTGCGGCAGGACGCCGGTGGGTGCGGGCGGAGGCGGGCCTCGACGAGGCCACGTACCAGCACCTCGACTTCAACCGACGGCGCGGCATTGGGCGACAACCACTTCCCAACCAATCCCACTGATGGGGCCATGCTGACCGAGCTGGCGAAGCACGGTGTCCACCTGCGCGGGCGTAAGTGGACCACCAAGAGCCTGGCACGAGCATTGCAAGACCTGGGATACGACATTCGACTCGGCAAAGAGGCCAAGCGCAAAGCAGAGAGGTAGGATATGTTCACCGAAGACCAGAAGCTGAAGCTGCGGCAGCCCATGCCCAAGGAGCATGTGGCCACCGTCAACAAGGGCAGCGGCAAGCTGTCGTATCTGGAGGGCTGGCGCGCGTTTCAGGTCCTGAACGAAATCTTCGGCCCGGACGGCTGGACCTACATGGTCAACGAGACCGCCGTCTACCCGACCCGCAATGAGGAGAAGGGGCGGCTGGAGGTCGAGGCCACCGCGCTCGTGACGGTCACGGCCGGCGGGGTCATGCGGATGGACGTGGGCGGCGGTACCGGCATGGGCCGGGAGGCGTACACTAACGCGCTGAAGGAGGCCGTTACGGACGCGGTCAAGCGCGCGGCCCGTGGCTTCGGCTGGCCCCTAGGGCTCGCGCTGTACGACAAGCAGCAGGCCAACGTGGGCGACCCGCCCAGCTTCACCGAGGATGCTGTGAAGACCTCCCTGGGTTTGTGCCAGACCAAGGACGAGGTGGTGGACTACTTCAAGTCGCTGCCGGAGGGTGACCGGAAGGCCTACCGTGCGCTGATTCAGGCCCGAAAGGACGAGCTGGCATGAGCAGTGCAGCAGACGGAACACGCACAGAGATCGAGGTCTTGCCCCCGCGCACGTGGACTGACGCGGCCCTGACGGTCATTGAGCAGGAGGAGGCCTACGCGGTGGGCCTGATCTTTGGCGGGCCATCCGCGCTGGGCGCGACCATTGGGGCGCTGGCGGCCGGGCTCTCCAAGGGGGGCCTGCTCTGGGCCCTGAAGGGCGCCGGGGTTGGCATGGTGGCCGGGCTGACCGGCGTGGTGCTGGTGGGGCTGCCGGTCGTCTTCATTGGCTCGTTTGTTGCAGCAGTGCAGAAGGAGATGAACCGTGAGTAAGAAGATCAAGCCCCGTCACGACTCGATTCAGAAGGTGCAGGATCGCCAGCACGATCGCGTCACCCGGGGGGCTCGGGCGTTGCTTCGCCCCGTAGGGGACGAGGAGCTGGCGGAGTGCATTCGGGCCGTGGAGGCCGGGATCCGCACCTGGGACGACCTGAAGGACTGGGAGCGGGCCGTGGTGGCCATCCAGGCCGGGTTCCTGGCCACGCTGGACGAGCGTGGGGTCCTGGCGGCGGAGCATTCGGAGGCCCTGTTCGATATGGTGGATTAGGATGCTTACGCCGCGGCAGGAGGAGCTGTTTTGGGCCAAGGTGGAACTGTCGTCTTCTGGGTGCTGGGAGTGGGGCGGCAGCATGACGACGGGCGGGTACGGGCAGTTTGGCCGTGGCGGAAGGTATGTTCACCGCCTGGTGTACGAGCACTGCGTGGGCCCAATACCGGTGGGACTGGATATCGACCACCTGTGCGGGAATAGGGGCTGCTGTAACCCTCGGCACCTTGAGCCTGTCACTCGCGCAGAAAACTGTCGGAGGGCTACTGCAGCGAGGACACACTGCAGGCTAGGGCACGAGCTATGTCCAGGGAACATTGTGTGGCGCAGAGAGAGGCGTGGTGGGGTTGAATATTCGCGTGGACGCTGCCTACAATGTGACAGGGAGGCCAAGAGAAGGTGGAAGGACCGCCGCAGGGCCTCCGGGAGGAAATAGTGCTTTTCATGTGCTCCTGGGCATTCGCAGCCGCGGTCACCATGGTTTCCTATCCGCTCACCGGCTACGTTCTGGTGCCAGACGAACTTATCGAGATGTCCCAGCCGAAGGGCGACGGTGGCATCCAGCACTGGGTTGGGGATTTGAAGACATTCGACTCCACCGACCCCAAGGTACAGTGCCTAATCAAGTGCGCGGGCTACTGCCTGCGCCCGGCGGAGGAAGTGTATGAAGTGGATGAAGACGGTGGACCAGCTATCACCGAACGTGGCGACCCTGCAGCGACAAGGTACTAGCCTGAAGGTAACCGTCGCCGGCACCCCGGGGGACATTGACGCGCTGATCGCCGACCTGAACTCGCCGGGCTACGCGGCCTTCGACACATACTGGCGCGGATGGACCGGGGCGGTGGCACAGTCCCTGCAAGGTGAACGGTTGGATGAGCATTCCGCTCACCAGGCCTACACGGCGTGGCGACGCGCCCTGGACGGAGGACCGAATGCGGACTAGTTTTGGGTTGTTTGTGGTGTTCTTTGGCGTGGCGACGATTGCCATGGGAACTGTCAACGGTGGCCTCTCCGGCTTCCCGAGGGAGCTGGTTGACAACATGCTTCACGCGATCATGGCCGGGTACATTGGCACAAAGTTTGCGCTGAGCGGGCTGGAGATTGTGAGTGCACGTTGACGTAGAGGCAGCCTGTATTCTGTCCTCGATCTTTCCAGCGCTTGGCTTGCTCGGGGTTATCGTCTGGTGTTCCGCAACAATGGTGGTGCAGTCGTGCATGTAGACGTAAACCAGCGAAGTGCCGAGTGGCATGCTCACAGGGCCGGACGGCTGACGTCGTCCATCTTCGCGGCGGCGGCGGGGCAGTCGCGGTGGAAGTCGCGCAAGGCCCTCTTCAAAGAGCTGACCGGGCGCAGCCCGCCGTTTACCGGCAACATGCGCACGCGCTGGGGCAACACCTGGGAGCCCTGGGCCATCCGCAACTACGAGGCGATCACGGGCCGGGGCGTAACGCCGCAGGGCTTTGTGCTGTATCCGAAGTGGCCTTGGCTGGGGGCGTCCCCGGACGGGCTCGTGGGCGAGCGCGGGATGGCGGAAATCAAGTGCCCGTGGTCTCGGCAGCCATATGACTCGGTGCCCGACTACTACATGCCGCAGCTGCAGGGCCAAATGGCCATTGCGGAGCGGGAGTGGAACGACTTCGTGTCCTTCGGAGTCGACACCGAGGGGGACGAGGTCGTGGGCCACGTGCGGATCTGGCGGGTACACTTCTCGGAGTCGTACTGGGCCCAGCTGGAGCCTGAGCTGCGTACGTTCGTCGAGTACTGGGTGACGGATCAGGAGCCACCGCGGTACGGCCGCGGCAAGGTGCCGAAGCTGCCCGAGTGTGTGATCGAGCCCACCCACGATCAGAAGGCCGTGGTGCTGCCGGACCTGTTGGAGTTCTATGAGGCCGCGCACGGCATGGGGGAGGACGAGCATGGATGAGTTTTTCGAGTACTTCCTGGGCGGCGTGGCGGCGGCCCTGGGGTGGAAGGTGGCCGAGCGCATCCTAGACCGCGACGACTCGGCGGACTCCGCCACCGCGGCCGAGGTGCGTAAGCTGCGGAAGCAGGTCAAGAAGTGGCGCGCGCGTGTTCGGGAGGCGGAGGATGCGTAAGATCAAGGAGATGGTGGCGGATATGTACTTCCGCCTGAAGGCGGCAGAGTCTGCCAATCTCACCCTGCTCGACGAGAACAAGCGGCTCAAGCGGTCCGAGTCCGCTCTGCGCACCAACCTGCAGGCCGAGCAGTCGCGCAACGCCATGCTGCAGTCGCAGGTGGACGAGAAGGGCACGACGATCCACGCCGCGGAACTGGAGCGTACTAAGGCCGCAATCCTGCGCGCGCTTTCCATTTGGGAAGAGGCCGGCGAGCAGATGACTTTCACTGGCGTTTTGGAGCAGATGTATGGCATCCAGTAGGCCGCCGCCCCGCTACGTGTTTGTGCTCATGCGCCCGACCGGCGAGGGGGCCTGGCAGCTGGAGGGCGTGTTCGCCACGCACTCGGCCGCGATCCGCTACCTCGACGAGCACCGCCCCCCGAAGGGCACCAACATGCTGCTGCAGGAGTGCGAGGTGCAGGAGTGAACGAGAGCAAGATGCATCTTCCTCCGACTGAGGTACTGTACGAAATGCTGAAGAAGCGCAGCGACGAGCTGACTGAGGCCACCACCATCTCCAACCCAGAACAGAACCATGACTTTCACTTGTGGCTGCGCGCACGGCACACATGGTGCCATGACTGTGAGCGGTTTGTGGAGCTAGCGGACTGGCTGTGCAAGCGCTGCGGCGGGTACGACCTGACCAGCATGAACGACCGCGGGAGACGGGAGGTTGAGCGTGAGCGTGTTTGACGACCATTTCGAGGCCTACATGGGGTGGGACCAGGACGAACCCATTGGCGGATTGGCGGTTCGCGGAGAGCTGGTTCACCAGACCAAGAAGGCGTATCTTGTTGCGCTGTGGCCAGACTCACGGGAGGTGTGGCTGCCGAAGTCGCGGGTGGACACATTCAACGAGGACGGCAAGACGTTTTTCGCTGTGCCCATGTGGCTGGCAGACGACAAGGGCCTTGAGGGCAACCCGTATCCATGACCAATATCGTCGCGATTGACCCTGGGGCCTCGACCGGCGTCTGCCAGATCGTGGATGGCGAGGTGCTGTGCTACTGGCAGGGTGCGCAGCGCGCGTCACCTACGACGCTGGCGCACCTCCTGTTGCCGGTGGACCTGCTCGTGCTGGAGCGGGGCTACGTGGGGCGGATGACGGACTCCATGGTGACCTTCCTGGAGACGTGCGGGTGGACGCTGCGGGCGGCTGAGACGGCCCTGGACCCGCGGCACGTTTGGCGGGCGACCCCTCGGGCTTGGCGTGGTATGCTGCCCGGGTTCCCCCAGCAGGACCGGAAGAAGATCAAGCGCTACGCCTGCCGCATGGCGGACGCGGCGGGCCATGCTGCCACGACCGAGGACGCGGCCGAAGCTTTTGCAATGGCTATCGCCGGAGGAAGGTGGTACTACAAAAATGGTCTTTACAGAAAGTGAGGCCGAGCGCTTTTGGGCCAAGGTGACCCTCGCTGATAGCGGCTGCTGGGAGTGGACCGCGTGCACCATATGGAGTGGCTACGGGCAGTTCACGTATCGAACCAGCCAGAAGTATGCCCACAGGCTCTCATATGAGCATGTGGTTGGACCCATACCTGACGGGCTGGAGATCGACCATCTCTGCAGAAATAGGTGCTGCGTCAATCCAGAGCATCTTGAGCCGGTCACCCATGCCGAGAATCAGCGCCGTCGTAGGCGTAATACTTGCAAGGCAGGGCACCTGCTGAGCGGCGACAACCTATACGTCCGACCGGGCAGCGAACGGCGCGTATGTCGTGAGTGCATGAAGAGATACCGGAAAGACTACGAGAAAAGGAGGGCGGAAGGTGAACGACGAGTGGCCCACCGTGGCTGACACTATCGCAGAGCTGGAGGCCGAGGGTGGCCTCCTTACTGTCGTGCCCCATGGCGACCAGAAGGGGCTGGCCGAAGCTGTGCTGGAGGTCGTGCGGGCACACTCCCCGGTGCCGCTGGTGCGGACGCAGGGGCAGGCCTGGCGTTGGTCGGGCCGGGTGTGGGAACCCGTTACGAAGGACGACATCCGCAACGAGGTGCTGCGCTGCGACCAGTACTGCAAGTGGTCCAGCTATGTCAAGGTCAACGGCCACATGCAGCAGGTCCAGTCCGACGTGCGGCTGACGGCCACGCTCATGGACGCCGTGACCAAGCTGGCCTGGCAGCTGATCCCCCAGGAGGACATCTTCGACCACGCGCGCCCGGGGCTGACGTTCCGCAACGGGTTCCTGCTGGTCGAGCAGGACGCGGCCCTGGTGTCCCACTCGCCGCACCACCACCACCGCCACCAGTACAACTGGGACTGGGACGACACCGCGGAGTGCCCGCGCTGGCACCGGTTCCTGCACGAGGTGTTTGAGGGGGACGCGGAGAAGATCAAGTACCTGCAGCAGTTTGTGGGCGCGGCCCTCACCGGGCAGGCCACTACATGGTCCCGGATTACGCTGCTGATCGGCGCCGGGGCCAACGGCAAGTCGGTGCTCTGCGACGTCCTGGCCCGTCTGTTCGCGCAAGACGCGGTGGTGTCGGTGGCGCCCCAGGAGATGCACAAGTCCGACCGCCTCGCGCGCCTCGCGGGCGCCCAGCTGAACCTCGTCTCCGACATCCCGACACGGGACTTGGTGGACGCGGGGCAGCTCAAGCAGGTGGTGTCTGGAGACCAGGTGGAGGCGCGGCTGCTCTACCAGAACGCCTTCTCCTTTCGGGCCAAGGCGGCGCACATCTTCAGCGCCAATGCCCTACCAATGAGCAACGACCACTCCGACGGGTTCTTCCGGCGGTGGGTGGTCCTTCGTTTCAATCGGAGCTTCAAGGACTCGGGTGTGCCCAAGGCGCAGCTGGTGGAGTCGCTGTGCGCGGAGATCCCGGGTATTATGGTATGGGCTGTGCAGGGGGCAATGAGCGTGACCAAAAACCGAGGCTACTTCATTCCCCGCGCGCACGACACCGAGATGGTGGAGTGGCGCATGGCCCAGGACCAGGTGGCCGCGTTCATCCACGAGAACTGCGTGGTGTTGCAGGAGTCCATGGGCGCCGGCACGCGCGAGCTGTACCACAAGTACTGCACGTGGGTGACCGGGCAGGGCATGGGCAAGCTGTCAGAGAAGCGCTTCGGGCAGCGGATCCGCGGCCTGGGGTACGAACGCAAGAAACAGAACGGGTACTACTGCTGGAATCTGCAGCTGAATACGGTGCCCAACCTTGTCCCGAGAGCAGACGAGACTACGGAGTAAGGGATGGTTTTTTCCTCAGAGATGCACGCACAGGCCATGGCTCGGGAGGCGCACGACGCGCGCGTCCTGGCCGCCTGCTCGCTCGTGGTCACCTGCCTCGCGATCTTCGCCGGGGCGCTGTTTGCGACCGAGGCCACCGACCTGGAGGCCCGCAACCACTACCTGGAGCGGCGCGTCGCCACCCTGGAGGACCTCCTGGACGTGGAGGCGGAGGTGTGCGAGTTGACCGAGACCGACGCGGGCCAGTACTGCTGGCGGTTCCATGGCGGCTACGTACACATTCGAGAGACGGACTGACCGCGCGGTGCGCGGCTGAAAGGGACCGTATGGGCTGGCGCGAGGACCGCGATCGGACGAAGGCTGAGGACGTCGAGGCTTTGTTGCGTCAGGGCTGGGGGGCGGTCTGCCCGTTTATCGACACCGTCGAGCTAACCCCGGACGGGTCCGAGCTGCAGCGCATGGGCGTTGATCGTGAAATCACCTACGGTGACGGCGGTGTGATCCACGCGGAGGACAAGGTCCGCTGGCGTCGGTACGAGGGCGACCTGCTGTTGGAGACGGCACACGTCTTCGACGGCGGGCGCACCGAGCCCGGGTGGATTGAAAAAGAGCTGTGGACCGGGTACCTTGGGTGCCTGTGGGTGCCCAGCAAGATGTTCTGGGCCGGGTCGTTTCCGATCATGCAGAAGTGGTGGCAGGACGTGAAGCACAACCACACCTACCGCCGCATCTCCACCCAGAAGAACAACAACGGGTACACGTCCTACTCGGTAATCGTGCCGGTCGAGGACGTCCCCGGTGGACGCCTGGTAAGCCTATGACGTACGAAGACTGGCTTCGTGAGTGGCAGGGGTGGATCCGCTGGGAGTTGCTTTGCAGGGCGGAGGATGAGGACGATCCCGGCCTTAACGACGCGATCAGGCGCATTGACGAGAGGCTGGCGCATGCCGACGAAGGATGAGCTACAGGCCATGCTGGAGGCCGCGGAAGATCTGCGGGCCGAAATGGTCGAGATCTTGGAGGGGGGCGGTGACCCGATCGCGAAGATCGTGTACCTGTACGCCCTCCTCACCGAACAGGACGAGCTGCGTACGGACGACCTTCCGCGCACCTTGGACCTGCTGCCCAATGAGGTGTATCAGGCCGGCGTTCAGCTGGTGACCGAGCAGGTCGCCGTCAAGCGTGGCGGGTACCTCATCTTCGACACCGACATGGAGGACCTGTGAGTAGCCGTGAGCGCTGGGATGACGAAAACATGCTGAGGTGCCTGCCCGAGGGATTTACTGTGGGCGCCGCAGAGCCAACCCCGCTGTACGTGATCGTGCAGATGGGCGACGGCGGCGGCATCTATGACTACTGGTTCGAGGACCGTAAGGAGGCCGAGGCCTATCTTGAGTCCGAGCCCCTCAAGGCAATCATGGTGTGCGTGGAGTACACCGGCGGCGGCGACTGCCGTGTCAAGACGGAGGACCACACATGAGCGAAGACCGTAAGTTTTCCCATAACGATCTGATCAAGCTCTACCAGGCCGACGTGGAGGCCGTGGCCGACCTCGGCGTGGCGGAGCTGTCCGACCCCAACAAGATCCTGCTCAAGGCCCTGTCGTTCGACGCGGCCAACGAGTCCTCGCTGCACGTGGTGACGGAGATGGGCGTGGCGGAGGCGCCGGCCTACGAGATCGTGGGCGTCAATGACCCGGAGCTGGACTACCTGGTGGGCATGCACTGCACGCTGATCGCGATCGCGGGTGACCCGATCAAGGAGGGCAAGTCCCGGTACATGACGATCCACCGGGACGACCTGACGATCTGGTGGAACCCGGCGTTCCTGGCTCACGAGCTGGAGTCCGGGCACGCGGCCACGGTGCTCTCCGACGACGCCCGCAAGAAGCTCGGGCTGGACGTGCCGGCAGACTACCAGCCCCCGGGCATGGACCGCATGAACGCCGTGCTGTCGGGGCAGGCTGGCCACCTTACCGACGACGACTGACACTCAGCGTCAGCGCTCGTGGAGGCCCATGTATAGGTCATAGGCGAACGCCTTGATCTCCATGCGACGGCGGGCGTACGAATCCAGATCCACACGGCCGGCCTTGTAGTCGGCTTTTAGCTGGCGCTCCATGCGGTTGAGTCGGGCCTTGAACCGGGCCCGGGTCTTCCCGGAACGCCAGTCGTCCTTGTGGACCTTGACGCCCAGCACCGCGGCCAGCGCGTCGATCGTGTCGTACTCACCGTCGTACTTGGACCTGGTGCCGACTTTGCCGCCGTGCTCGACGGATTTGCTGATCCAGTTTGGCACCACCGTCTTTAGCATGACAAACCCAAGGCGCTTGACGTTCTGCATAGCAGGGTCGTCCAGCTCCTTGTCGTACACCTGCTCGCCGGAGTACACGTTTACCCCGTCCTGGATCGACTGCCAGGCGGCGCCGTAGGGCCCCATGGGGTTAAGCGCTTCGCCCTCGGGGCCCTCGGTCAGCTTGGTCATGGGCACGCCGCCGCTGAACTCGATAGGGTTCATATAGCGGGTGTTGATCGCGTAGGGGCCGAGGAAGACCTGGTTGTAGCGCTCGTGCGGCTTGGCCGTCTCGATACGCATCCAGTCCCGCTTGTCCCGGGTGCCTTTTTCCAGCTCGCGGCTGCGAACGAACATTGGCACGAAGAACTCGGGGTTGGCCGCCATCTCCCGACCCCAGACGCCCGAGGCCTTAACGGGGTAGGAGATGAAGGGCTCAATGCCGGTGCGCTTGACCATCTGCGCATACAGAGGTAGCTCGGCGTAGTCCATGCCCAGGTCGAATGCCCGGTCCATGGCCGCGCGGCTCAGGGCGCCGTCGCCGTCGTACTTGGCGAGCAGCTCCTGGAACTTCTTGCCGGAGATCTTCTTGGGGTCGAACTTGGCGCCCGCGTCCTTGAGGCTGCGGACCAAGTTGCGCCGGTAGATTGCGGCCCGGTTGGCGGACTCGCGCAGGGCCCACACTTCGTTGAAGCTGCCGCCCACGCCCAGGACGTCGTCCATAAGGTAGTCGGCGAAGCGCACCATGTGCTCCCCACGGGTCTCGTTGGGCAGCCGTGACGCAGCCTTGGCCAGCGCGACCTTGCGGTTGGCCAGCGCCTTGCGGCTGGCGGCCTTGAGTGAGAAGGACTCCACGTCCCCCGCGGCGTCAACCACCAGCTTCAGTCCGGCGTGCTGGTACATATCCTCGGTGAGGCTGAGCGCTACACCGCCGCCCTCCTCCACGAACTTCTGCCACACCACGTCGTCGAGCGCGTCGGTCGGCACCTTCTTGGCGAACCGTCGGGCGGCCTTGCCCATGGTTACGACGTCCAGCGGGTTGCCGCCGTCCAGCGCCTGCAGGGAGGCGTCGCCCAGGAGCGCGTTGATGTGCGAGGAGGGGCTGAGCACGACCTTGGCCCGCTTGAACAGGGACACGGCCTTGCCGAGCGCGCCCAGGTCGGCGGGGGTGACGGAGTCGATCACCGACAGGTCGTCGCGCAGGTACCATAGGCGCCCGCCCTCCACGGCCTTACCGGGGCGGTCGACCTTGGTGACGCCGGTGCCCTCTAGCACCTTGGCCTTCTTGGGGGCCAGCGGCAGCCTGAGGCCGTCACGCTTGGCCACGGCGCGCGCTCGGTCGAGCCCAAACCGCCGGGCCACGTCGCCCTGCGGTTGAACCCATACGCGGCCCAGTTCGTCGGTGGTGGTGGGCATCTTGTGGACGCCCTTCATGCCCGAGAAGAAGTGCCGCTCCGGTCTGGCCTTTCCAGCGAAGAACTCCTCACCGCGCACCCGGTGCTTGGATAGCATGCCAGACAGCAGCTCGCCCTTAGCCCGCGCAGACTCGACGTCCATGGTCCATTTGATCGCCTCGGGAGTGCCGGGCACCAGCTTTTCGGGGACCGCCACACCGTTGGCCTTGGCGACGTCTCTCAGCTCGTCCAGGTACTTGGCGGCGCTTCCGGCCTCGGCCTTGTAGATGCCGGCGGCGAACTTGCGCCGGGCCATGCGAGCGGCGTGCTTGATAGCCTCGGTGGACTGGGGGGCGAAGTCCAGGGCCAGCTCGGCCTGGCGCGCGGCCTTGCCCAGACCAGCATTGATTGCGCGCTCGACAGTGCCCCTGGCGGCCATGGGCCCCGTCTTGGCCAGCCCGGCGGATTCGCGGATGCCACTGGCCAGCTCCTGAGGCACGTTGCGCAGGCCCTCGCGCATACGCTGCCCCATGGCGCGGGAGCCTTCGCGGTATGCGGCACGGCGGGCGCCCGGTGCTGCGCCGGCCGCAGCGGCGGTGCCGGAGATTGCTTTGGCCACCATAGCGCTGTCCAGCGCGGTGGCGACAGGGGCCTCGGCCATGCGTCGGGCGGGGTTCTTGGCCATGCCGGCGCCGGTCTCGGCAAACCCGGTGGCCACCATGCCGCCAACCTTCAGTGCGTCTTCGCCATACTTCTCCCACTCGCCGGACTCCCAGGCCTCGGCGGTGCGCTCGATAGCCCGGGGGATTAGCTCTGCGACGGCTACCCAGCCGGCCTTGGCGGTGTCCTGGAAGTCACCGTAGATGGAGGACATGAAGCCCTCCTGCAACCGGTTGGCGCGCGAGGCCAGCATGGGGTCGTCGGTGCGCAAGCGGGCCAGCTCGGTGCGGCTGAACCACTGTTGGCCGGTGGCCTGCTCCCAGATGAACTTGCCGATCTTGTCCCGTACCTGCTCGCGCGGGTCCGTGTCGTCGATCAGCGCGCGGGCGAGGTGCATACCAATGACGCCACCGCCAATGCGGGCGCCCTGCACGGGGGCACCCAGCATGCCGGACGTGGTCATGCCAGCGGTTTCGCCAATGGTTGGGAGCCCGAACGGTGAGTCCAGGTCCTCGGGATCGTCAGCCATGTGCTATCACTCGGCGCCGAGCGGGAGACCGGTGACCGGGTCCAGCTCGGTGGTGTCTTCGGGCTCGTAGCCGGGGTCGGGGAGGTAGTCCTTCAGCGACTTGGGCTGCGCCAGCTGCTCGCGGACGAACATAACGTCGTCGTACCGCTCGGCGGCAGTCTTCTGCGACCCGTCCACAATGAACTTCCGCAGGGCGCGCTTCTTCTCGGGGGGGAGGTGGTCGGCGTCGCCGATC
>JAAOEI010000479.1_pt1 | contig 15448 bp, 15 predicted proteins | sample 7059261 | NCBI WGS metagenome assembly JAAOEI01 (sample SAMN14008812, study PRJNA610033) | viral metagenome | isolation source: viral particles filtered from seawater | place: China: Hangzhou Bay, Yangshan Deep Water Harbour | collected 2017-10-31
ACAGAAACGGTGCCTGAAGCCACAAAGCGTGAAGAAATTAAAGGGGTTGGGCTTCTTGACTTCCCCAAGCTGTCAGAGACTACAGGTAACGAATACATTGACCGTGCCCAAGGTATTGTTGATATTTACGGCAGGGGTGAGCATGGGTTGTATTTTCCCCACGACTTTGTATCTAAAATAAAAAACAGTATTCGTGAATTGGATGGTACGGATGTTCGGCGTCGTCCGGGTATGGCGGATAAGTATTACTACGACCGTCTTATGTCTAATCTTAAAGATGCTATTGCCAATGCAAAGACCAAACTAACTGAACAAGGAGCCGTAAATGCACAACCTGCTGGAGTATCTGGAGTTGGAGGAGATACAACAAGCGCTGCTGCACCTGTACAGACAGGAGCCGCCGAACAGCCCGCCGTTGAATCAGTTGTCCCCGAGGGAATGGGGAGTGCTGTCGAAGCTGCTGGGCCGGTTGATGCAGGAAAAGTCGGAGAACAAGGTGCATTAACTGAAACCAAAACCGAAGCGCCTACTGAAACCAAAACCGAAGCGCCGACTGAAACCAAAACCGAAGCGCCGACTGAAACCAAAACCGAAGCGCCGACTGAAGACGTATTTAGCGTACCGCTTGAAGAAGACCTAACCCCCGAAAAACAGCATGCTGCACGGGAAAGCGTAGATATTAAACACTACGCAGATATTCTTAATACAACAAAGAACCCCAATAAGTATGCCCGTGCTGTTGAAAACCTTGTAGATATTGCCGAAGAAATTTACGGCGAAGGGTCTAGTGCGGAAGGTAAAGTAGCGGCTGCAAAAGCTCTTCAAGACGAAAATATACCTGCATCTGACATAGAAGCGGCACGGTCACGGCTGCGTAGTCTAGCTGCGCGTAAACCACAAAACATAAAAGACGACGTTGATACACCTATCGCACGTGCTAAATATGCCGTTGAGGTCTTTAAAGAAGACTTAAAAAATCTTTCGTCTTTGAGCGCTGATGAAATAATTGATATTTATGCACATAACAAAGAAGTAGCTACTGTTAAATCAAATCTTGCAGAAGCAAAGAATCTGCTGTCTGAACTGCGTAGCAAAAAAGCTCGTCGTTCTCTTGCAGAACTCGCGGAGCCGACTGGTAACACCAAGCAAAGTGTTGAAGACGTACTTAAAAACGAACTGCAATCAAATAGCGAGCTTCGCCGTATAACTACAGTCCTTCAAAGTGAATCAGAACTGCCTGAATATCTAAGAAAAGACGGCACCAAAGGTGTAGCTGCGGAAGGAAAAATTTGGCTGGTTGCTGACAATATTGAGGTTGGCGGTGAACTCGGCGTACTTTTGCATGAAGCTGGTGCCCATATCGGGTTTGATAAGGTATTGTCCGACACCGACCGTGCAAGACTGGCCGATACCGTACGTGGTTGGGGACGCGGCAACGATCTAAAAGGTCAAGTGGCAAAAGAAGCTATTGCTAAAGGCGGTAAAGATAATGACGAGGTTATTGCCTACGCCGTAGAAGGCTTGGTTAATCGTGGTGTAAAACCCACTACATTCAGTGCAGAGGGCAACTGGCTAAAACGCATTATGGCGGCGTTCCGTTCAGCGTTGTCTAAACTTGGATTCAGAAAAGAAGTAACCCCCCAAGAGCTTGTCGATCTGGCTTACGGGGCGGCTCACATTGATGCTTTCGGCAAAGACATTGAAGCAGGTGCCGCTGCGGAAAAATCATTGTTTGGCAAGACTTTAAGCGCCAACGCCGAACGCGCTATGAAGCCAATGCGGGAAAGCTACAATAAACTACGTGAAAAATTTGATCTGGAGCCAGTGACTGATTGGAGCAAACCCCCCGAGGAACGTATTGGTCGTAAAGAAGCCCCCCGTGGATATGTGCCCAAACGTCAACCAAGATATAGCACGGCCAATGCAGCTATTGCAAACGCCCAAGACGCGGCGGATAAACTGTTTTCGGGGCCGTCTGCCGGTCAAGGCATAGTTTCCCGCACGATTGAGGGTCTAGCTGGGCCTGATAAATTTAAGCGCGTCGGCAATGCGTTCCAGACTGTACGTACAAAATTCGCGGATAAGGCAGCGCCGTGGAAAGACTTTCTGCAAACTGTTGACGGCGGTAAAGTGCGCGATGCTATGGGGATGGCTAACGCTGTAGAGCGTATTGAGGCCGCTACAAAAACGTCGGGTATTCAGTTGGCTGTTATGGAGTTGGGCGGTCTGCGTATCGACCCTAAGACCGGGCTTTGGCATGCTTACAAAACAGATGCGAGCTTTAAAGACATAGTCGATACGCTTAATAAAGCGGTGGGTAAGTACGAAGGTGTTGACAGTTTTAAAGATATAGAGCGCCTGTTTAACTTTGCCAGTATTGCTCGCCGTGAAAGCGAACTTAAGAAAGAAGGCCGGTTGGGTTCTGCGGATGACCAGATTAAACCCACGTTGTCGGATAAACAAATCAATGACGGTCTTGCTCTCTACGATGCCATTCCGGAAATTAAGCAGTCATTGGACATCTTTGAACGTTTGAATAACCGCCTTGTAGATAGTATGGTTACCGGTGGGGTGTTCGACGCCGACTACGCCAAAATGCTCAAAGGTAATACGGGTTACGTGCCGTGGTTCCGGTTTAGCAAAGACAAAGACGACAACATTAAGGTAGTCAACCCAAAGGAGTTTACTCGGGGGCTTATCAATCTTAGCAATATGAAAGACTTGAAGGGCGCTCGGATTGAGGATATCCAGATCAATAACGTGCTGGACAATATGGCGCGTCTAAACAACTGGATGGTAAGTAAAACCATCGGCAACCACACTGCTGTATACATGAGCGAGCTTGGCAAGTCTCTGGGTATCGCGGAGCGTGTAGGTGGCATGCAGGGTGGGGAAAAGGGGCAGGTAATTAAGGTCTACAAAGGCGGCAAAGAAGTTTACTACGCTTTCGATGATCCGGCGTTTGTACCCGCATTCAAAGGTAATGAAATTGCTCTCGGTTCGCTGGTAAAAATGATGGCTGTACCGGCAAATATAGCCCGTAAATCTATTACGGTGCTTAACCCTGTATTCTCTATTGCTCAGTTGCCGCAGGATGCGATGCGGGCGTTTGTTGAAGGCGGGCTTAAAAACCCGTGGTCTATCTTCCCGCGTGTGGCAAAAAACTTTGTGCAGGAATTGATTAACCCGACGGAAGCATCGAAGCGGCTTCGTGAGTATGGAATTATCGGACGTGCTACTGATATTACATCGGCGGAAATGGGCGGTGCGGGGTATGGATTTCGTCGTAAATTAGGGTATTACGACCCCACATTTAGCGGGTGGTATCACAGATTGTGGGATGGTCTGGAGCATTGGCAAGCTGCTTCCGATGCCGCGATACGCTCGGCGTTGTATGAACAGACAATGAAAGAAACGGGCAATGAAGTCCTAGCTCTGAAACGTGCCCGTGAGATTATTAACTTCGATACGCAAGGCTCCAGTTCTACTGCTACGTTCCTTCGCCACACTGTGCCGTTCATGGGTGTGCAGATGATCGCACTTAACAATCTGTATCGTGGTCTGGTGCTTGGGCAGCGGTTAACGGAGGGGGATAAAGCGGCTACGAAACGGGCAATATATTCGTCGGGCATTCAGCTTGCAGTGATGGCTACACTGTATACGATGATGGTCGCAGATGACGACGACTACAAACAACGCAGCGATGAAGAACGTGCCCATAGTTTTATTATTCCCGGCGCTAATCTGCGTATTCCGGTGCCCAGTGACGGCATCGGGTTTATTTTTAAAGTACTGCCAGAACAAATTACTCGGTATGTAGTAAGTGAGGGTGTTGGTTCTGAAGATATGGGTAGTCGTACGTTGCGTGGTATGGGCGTTGGTCTGCTTGGTATTGCCGACTGGACAGGATTCATACCTATGGTTGGTAATCCGCTGGTTAAGACTTTTATAGAATCCAAACTTAATCGTAGTTTCTTTACTGGGGATGCAATTGTCGGTAAGGGTAAAGAAGGTTTGGAGCCTTATGCCCAGATAAACGAGAATACTTCAGAACTCGCCAGACTTATAGGTGAAATGTCAAAAGAAGCATCTAAAGTACTCCCCGAGGGGCTGCAATCATCAGCCCAAGTATCACCGATTAAATTTGACTACTTGCTCAAAGCTGTAACTAGCCAAGTAGGTGCTTCAACAATGCTTTTGACAAATGCCCTGTTTCATGCCGCTGAAGGTAAAGTAACGCCCAGCATTGATGCTAAAGATTTTCCGATGTGGAAACGGTTTACATTTAGCGACAAAGACCGTGCCGACTTGGAAGACTTTTATGAAATGCGGGAGCGGGTAGATACTATTGCTCGTACGTACAAAGACTTCATTAATGCCGGTAAGGGTAAAGAAGCTGCCGAGTACATGAGCGACCCCGATAACCAACGTGCATACGCTATGCGTAAGTTTACGACGATGGTAGAACAACAACTGACCAAATTCCGTCAGGCTCGCAAGCTGATAATTAACGACCCAAAAATTACCGACTCTGACGTAATGAAAGAAAAACTTGACGCACTCGACGCACAACAAACTAAGTTTCTTAAGTCACTACAACTTGCCCGTGCTAGGGCGATGGCAGGGTTTTAAATAAAAAAGCCCCCGCATTGCGCGGGGGCCAAGACCACTTAACAACAGGAGGAGACAGGTTTTTAAGCCTGCGGGGTGGATTCTACAGCCGGTTCTTCTTTCTTAGCAACATAATCCTCTAAGCTTACAAAGTCACCCTTAGAACAATCAAGCATCAGTGCGTTGACTGGGGCACCTACGATCTTTGAGCCTTTGGTCATACGTTTACGAACTATGCCTTGCAACACACCGTCTTTCTCTAGCTGCCGTATAAGCTCATCGTACGTAACCTGCTGCTTGGAACAAAACGCCCTGAACTGCTTGGCAGCTAAAAACATCATACGTGTATCCGGCTCGTAACGGCACAGTAGAGGCCCACGCGGTTCCAGAATAGGTAACCCATGCAAGCTAGTGCGGTTATCTACCATGCCGTTAACCACGAGAGTGTTCATGACGTGGATGTTGATAAACTCACCCAGCACCGCCGAGGAAGAAATAGCTGAGAACGACGACTCCTTGCGCATGTCAGTCAGTTCCTCTACGACCCACTGGTAAATCGTCTTCATAGGGTAATCGTGAAGGCCGAGGCTCTGTGCAATCATTCCACCGGCAATATTACAAGCAGCCTGCGTTGACCAAAACCGTTCCCGCGCTCTGAAGCCAATATCTTTGTCAAGTTTAGCCTGCACTTTCTTAACTAGTGCAATACATTCGTCTTTATGTGTAAGCACGTACTGGCAGAAGATCAACCCCGCATGCCCGTAGTTTTCAAACAGATCACCGAATATCTCAGCGGCTTTGTCTTTAGGGATGTTCTCGGTGAGGCTTATACGGAACTCCATCAACCGCATGGATTCGCCGTCATACGTAGCTTTCATGGATGCCAGCTTGTCCTTGATGCTGCTATTCGACGTTGTTACGACCGGCAGCGCCCACTTGGTATGGTTGACCCTTACCTCGTTAGACGACTGTTTCATCCGCTCCTTACCCCGACCTTGCGTGACACTGTATAGCAAGTCTGACAGAAGATCGCCGTCCATCTTCGTTACTTCGTCAATGCCGACTGCAAAATTATTCATGACGCCGAATCTGTGGATGATACTGTGGTAGGTGTCCTTCCACTGCAAAAGCAGTTCCTCTGGGTGCCCCACGATACTGTTCATCATGTGCAGGACAGTGGACTTACCCGTGCCGGATTCGTTGTTAATAAGGTTAATCACGCAGCCGTGGATGTTCAGGAACCGCATGAGAGGGGCACCAAACCCCGTTAACGTAGCAAAGGCTTGTGCTTCAAATCCCGGCAGTGCGTAGGTGTTGAAGATTTCCTTCCACCTTTCAATAGACCCCGCCGACCTCATCGTTTCGGCCACGGCTTTCGTTACCGTAGAAGGGGGGCTGTATGCTACTGAATCCTTTGATATTTCCTTATCTCCAAGGATAATTTTAGTGTCGTCATCTACCCAACCAAACTGTGTTCTCATTTTTTCCGCCTCTTTGTTAACCTGCAATTCTTTAGCTACCGCGATCAGGTAGCTCATTATCCGTTCCATTTGTTTTGACGAGCCAATCACACCGTTAGCCGGAAGAAGTTTACGCATCTCTTCCTTTGACAATAACGCTGCCATCGGCACGGAAAACTCCTTAACACCATCCTTCGGCAAGGTGCGCCGAAGCCATGCACACTCACCGATATTCGGGTCTACCATCCGTTTAACAAGTATCAGATCGTGTTCATAGACAAGCTCTGGTTTCTCACCTTCTACAACCTCGACGTATATACCTCCGTTCTTACCCCTGAAATACGGCCACGGGAACGATACAGACGGTGTCGGCGCTGCTTGGGTTGGTGTAGCTTGCTCGCTTGCCTGTTCTGGTTCCTCCCCTTCGTCCCGTGCTATATCCTGACCTAGAACTATGGGGGACTTGATCTTGCCTTTGTTTGGGCAACCTTCACAGCCGTCAGGGTTAAACTTTGCAAATACCTGACAGGTATACGGGCCTTTGGTAAGTCGTGCTTTATGTTCCGTTTCTTCTGCGTCGTATTCAGGGTGCTGGCTTGATATTGCATGAATGGCCTTTTCCCTGTCTTCGCAGACATTCGCAACTGATAGCACTGCTCTCCATAATGGCTCGTCAACGGTATCCTGATTAGCTGCTGCATAACCAATCTGATTACATCCAACACCTTCCGCCGTCTTTTTAAGGATCGTCTTAAACTTGGAAATAGTGTTGCCTAACAACGACAGCGTAAGCGCACTTGAATGTGGCGGTATGAAATCCTCGGTCGGCTTCGGCAGATCAGCTACTACAGCGCCGAGCGCGTCTTTGAAAACTTCGTAATCCGTATGGGTGCCAAAATACAGCACCGTTACGGGGAGTGGGTTGGTAGGGTCTTTGTGGTTGAACGTCTCCGGCACCCGCAGGATACGTGCGGCGTCGGCTGTAACGCTTGGGTCAATAAACAGCCCTTGCGTCTGACACAGATGCTTTAGCTTGTCGGCAACGGGTTGCCACTTGTCGATGTCGATAGTCTCGGTGAGCGTCCAGTAGACATGGATGCCCCTGCCTGAGTTTACAATGGTGGGTTTGGGTAGCTTATACCGACTACAGAAATCTTTGAGGGCTGATAGACCGTCCCCCTGTGTCGCGTATGGCTTACCTGCTCCGCAATCTATATCAAGCCAGAAAGCTTTGAAGAATGCGGCGTTATCCTTCCCCCTGTTTTTTGCGCTGTTGAATTTGGCACAACCGAAGTAAACATCTTTATCGGCTGCAACCATATCGTCGGCGGCTTTTTCAACATCCTCAAGTGTTTGTACGAACCGCTGCTCTGGCATGGCATCTTTTTTTAACCCCATTATGCAATACCATCCATCGGACGGCAGCACGTGGGCTATTAAGTCTTGTTTAGCCATAGCAATCCAGACTGAAAGAAAAGGCAACTAGGGGGTTACCCTAGCTGCCCACAACGCGATGAGAAGTTACTTATTGGTTAGCTTGTCGATAAACTCTTGGATTTTGGCTGCTTTACTAGCACGAGGCTTAACCTCGCCTTTAAACCAAGTGTATACCGTCATACGACTAACACCGAAAGCACTTGCAATTTTAGACACTGGGATGTTGTTCTCAAGACAAAGCTTGCCCAACTGCACACCCAGCAGACTCCCATCCGCTTCGTCTATATTGCGTTTAAGCTCTATAGTGTAGCTGCGCATGTTAGTCCCACTGCTTCATCACGTCCGCCAAATCCTTCTTGGCTTCCGGTTTCTTGGACTCGCGTTTCTTCGGCTCGTCCTCAGTCTTAGCTTCTTCCTTCACTTCCCCCTTCGGTTTATCCAGCTTTTTCACACCGTCGGTCTTGGCAACCGTAAACTTGATTGCGCGTTGTGCGGCTTCGGACTTACCTGCTTTTACTGACGATTCATACTGCTCACGGTTGACGTGGCCGACTGCACGGAAAAACAGCTTCGGCGTAGCGCTGTCAGTATCAAACGACAGTTCCGTAATCATGTTTTCAATGCTGCGACCGTTGGCGACGAGCAGCTTGATGTATTGGTCGAACGACAGATTATCCCCTTCGTTTTTTGCGAAGATGGATTGCGACGGCAACGTAAGCTGATACACGTCACCAGTCGGGTCACCGACGATCTGAACAGCCAGACGGCGCTGGAATGAGCATGCACGACTTTTGCCATCACGCGAAGAGCCTTTGATGTTGTTCGGGCAGTCCATGCAGTTTGAGTGCCCTTTATTTTCTACGTCGGCGTCGGGAGTGTTACCGTCGGTAGACCAGCAGCTAGGCGGCACAACACTGTCAGCAGCATACGCCGCATTGTAAAAAACGCGGGACACTTTCGGCGCTGCATTGACGATGATTACTTGCAGGGTGCGGCCTTCAGCCTTACGGACTTCTTCACCGCCAACAATCATGCGAAACACGTTGCCACGAATCGACAGGCGTTTATTGACGTTACCAGCAAGCGACTTGGTCAGGTCACTGGATTGAGCGTTTTTAAGAAAATCGGGGAGTTCTTGCTGAAACACAGACATTTGGGTGGTCATAATTTCCTCTTGAGTTAATTACTTGCGGGTTACAACAACGGTGTATTCACTATCAATATTCAATCCAGCAGGGCGAAGCTCGGGATTTTCTTCGAGAAACTCCTTCATGTTCGTCTGGTGGATGCGCTTCTCCAACAACTGAAAAGCATCATGCTCTGATACAAAATCGTAGAACGGCTCCCAATCGGCAGTCCAGTAACGTGACTTGATTCTGCGGCTTACAAAACCGTGCTGCGTCCTGATTCCATCTGCTCCCTGCTCTTTGCAAATGGTAAGCAACTCGGCTTGGATCACGTCAAGCTGACGATCAAACTCTGCTATTTCTTCCTTCAGTTTCTTTTCTGCTTCGCGCTTGGCGTCTCGTATTTTTACATACGTTTCGACAAGTTTATCGGTGGATACTGAATCCATGTTTTCTCCTGTGAAAAATGGTGCATGATGATGTTACTTACTACGTTGTACTGTGTCAAGTACTTTTTATTATGACTTCGTTACTGCTTCACGATACAGGTCAATTATTTTATCGTGAATATTAATATTATTGCGAAGCATGTTGTATAGTTTTGCTTCTACGTCGCTGCCGGTTATATGCACAACCGTCATCGGGTTGTTTTGGCCGGGTCTGTTAATACGCGCATTCGCTTGCAGGTACGTCTCCACGGACGTTACCGGTGCATACCAGACAATCGTATCCGCAGCAGTCAGTGTGAGGCCGTGTGACGCTGCTTGAGGTTGTATGATAAGCACCTTGGGGTCTGGCGTGGTTTGAAACTTGTTGAATATATCCGACCGGCGATTAAGCGACACAGCCCCGTTTATTACGTCTGCCGTAATACCGGCTTTTTTTAGGTGGTTACTTAGTAGTTCTATGGTATGGGTGAAGGGTACAAAGACCAACACCTTATGGCTGGCTTCGTTAATTACTTCTTCAACCACGTTCAGCCGGTTACTTACGTCAAAATCAATTACGTTACCGTCATCCGTATAAACAGAACCGCAGGATATTTGTAGCAGCTTATTCATGTTCGTAGCTGCGTTGATTGCGGTAACTGTCTCGCCGTCGGCTTCGATCTCCATCTTGGCTTTGAGCAGTTTGTAGTAACCCTTCTGCTGTGCCGTCAATGGTGCATCGCGGGATGTATAGGTAAGCGGCGGCAAGTCCAAGCAGTCTTTCTTCTCGAAACGTATCGCTGGTTGTAGCAGGGAATGCACCACCTTCTCGGCTTGGGGGCGTGGAATCCATCTAAACTGCCCAACCTTTACCATGACCATATCCCTATACTGCCCGAAGAACTTGGGGGTGTTTACAGGGTTTACGATCTTAGCCAGCCCGTATGCGTCTACGGGGGATTGCGCTGCCGGTGTGCCAGTCATCATCCATACACGGATGTCAGGTGTCAGTAGTTTCTTTAACGTTTTCCAACGCGAAGTCTGAGCGTTTTTATACCCCGATGCTTCGTCAATAATTACAAGGTCAAACCTGCCGTCTGCTGTGATAGCGTCGGCAATGATCTCCACCCCGTCGTAATTCACGATCACAAATTCGGCATTGCTGTTTACTACGGCTATCCGTGTTTCTCTGTTACCGTGGGCTACGTCACACCTGCGATGCACCGCAAACTTAAACAAATCTGCCTGCCAAGCCGAACGCATGATTGACAACGGACATATGACCAGCACCCTGCGAACCAAACCCTTTTTCATGAGGTAGTCCGCTGCCCATATTGCCGAAGCTGTCTTACCAGTACCTTGCTCTGAAAAACAAAACGCCTTATTACGCAGGCTCAAAAACTCTGCTGTCTTAACTTGATGTGCAAATGGCTTGTGCAACCCCGGCCAGTCATAATCCCTTGATATGGGGGACGGCACGTTTTTAACGAGCGAAGCTAACCTACTCGCCTCTGGTAGTTCCCAGTGGACTAACACTTTATAAACTCCCTCTGTTTCCTCACCGACTAAGGCACTTTTTTTAATTGCGTCGGTTATGCGCTGCGGGTTTTTTGTACGTACTAGCAGTGCTTTGTTATCAACGATGTCCATTACTTCGTAGGCTTATTCTTTTTCACCGTATGGTCGGAGTTACGACTAAACGAGCGGTTCTTAGTTGGGGTGCGTAGGCGCAGATTGCTAGGGGCGTTGGTACCACCTTTTGACAACGGCACGATATGGTCGATGTCCTTACCTTTCCTAGCTACACCTTTTTTATCCATAGCGCGTCTGGCACGTTGCCGCTCCATGCGCTTTTCGTGTTCGTGTGGGCGCTTCTTTTCGAGTTGGTATTCGTGCTTAATCGGGCGGGGTTTATTTACGTAGGGCATTTTGACTCTCCTTTTTTACTTTTTTACGCTCAAATAACTCGGGGAACGCTTCGATTAAACTATCTGCTGTTTTTGCCCCCACGTTCGGTATTTTTAACAATTCATTTTTGGTAATAAAGGGTTTCTCGGTACATCTAAAATTTGGGTCTTGCCTTACTTTTAGCATCTGGTCAGCTATGTCATAAGCCCATGCTGCAACCCGCCAAGGATCGTCATGGAATTGAACAAAGTCAAAACCTCCCTGTTTTGCAGTAAGACCTGACATGGCATGCGCAGCAAAAAAATCACGTAACTCAATATTATCCACACAACCTCCTAGTCTTTAAGATTAAACTGGTTTGGGTTGTAGTTTGCGGGGTTTTCCCATAACGGTTTGCGCTCTTCCCCCTCTGCTGAAGCTATAATTTTTCCAACCGTAATCGCTAACTCCATCATCATGTTTTCTTTTTCTGCTTTAAGAGCGGCTCTTACTTCAGCGGCTACCATGCTTCGCACAATTGGCGCAACAATTACTTTGCAACGCTCTTTCAAACCTTCTTCCAGTGTTAGTGCAGTATCAAGTTGTTCGTTACTAAACTCCATACAACCTCCTATTGATGTTTGCCGTTATGGTGGCACTGCAAAACCGGACACCAACCCTTGCATGTAAAATTCTTGGTCGGGTTCCATACGTTGTTTTTGTATGATAGCGTCAGCCGGTTAGTCTCGGCCAGCCAATGCTTCCAAATATCTTCCTCGTTCTCTCTGAGATACTGTGCCGGTATAAAACGTGGGTGTACCAGAAACAATAATCCGCATCTAACTACTTTGACTTTGGGGAAGTGCTTGAAGATGGCAAGGGATAGCACCTCAAGCTGTTTGGTGTCGGCGTAGTCGGGCTTGCCGGTCTTGTAGTCAATCACCCGTGCTACAAATTCATCTTCTTGGATGATCAGATCGGCAATACCACGCCACCAAACGTCTTTTGCGAAGAACTCGCAGGGTTCCAACTCTTCGGTAAGTCCCAACCGGAACTCACATAACTTCTCGCCTTTGCGTTCCTTCAACGCATCAAGCGGTGCCTGCATGAAACTAAACTGGGGATGCAACGGGGTGCCGTCACGCATATAGTCTTCAGCGGCCTTGTGTGCTTCAGTGCCATACAGCATCTGCTTCGATGTTGGTTCGACAATGTCCTTGGCTACCCGTAAATGGTAATACTTCTTCGGGCACTGCTTAAACAACGCAAGGCTGCTATACGACCATGTGAATAACGGCTTGCCCACTAAACCCCCCAAGCTTCTATTGGTTTTTTAAACCCAGCGTCTTTGTAAGACTCACCATACCCCACCTCGCACGTCAGAGGCAGACCGCTTGCCCACGTAGGCGTAAATTTCATGCACTCGGCAATGTACTTCAACGCTCCCTGCCATTCCTCTTTGCGAATCAGACAGCCGACGGCATCATGCACGGTCATTACCACGGGGTATTTTTTTGCTATCAAAATCAACTGCTCCCCAATAACAATCTTAGCTAACGCCTGACAGATGTTCTCCACAAGCTTACCACCATACAACCGCGTCTGTATAGTGGCCTTGCCCTGTTTCGCATCGTAGACGAACTCGGTCTTGCCGTCGTCTTTCTGGACTTTACGCAGGTTAGGGTATTTGAGATACATGCCGTTGAGGAGCTTTATCCCCTTCTTACCGCACACCTCCAGCACACCTTCACGACCAAGCGGGACGGTGCGGTCTTCCGACATTGCTTCTATGGCACGTTGGGCTTGCTTCCAGAGCAGGGGGATTTTTGGGTAGGTGTTACGGTAGACCTCAATGATGCGCTCACACTCCGCAGCTTCTGTATCTACGTTAAACACCTTTAGCTGCGCTTGGAACTTGGCCGCACCCATACCGTAGCCGCACCCCAGAACCGTAGTTTTACCCACAAAGCGCTCGGGGGGTGTTATCGCAGGGATTTCTTTGCCGTATATCGCAGACGCCATTATCTTGTATACGTCCTGACCCGTAGCAAACGCTTTAACCAAGTCATCCTGCTCGGCCAGCCATGCGATAGTCCGTGCTTCGATCTGGGAGGAATCGGCGTCTGCAAAGAAGAATCCGGGCGGAGCCATAATTGCCTTCTTAATTACAGAACTACGCGGAAGGTTTTGCAGGTTTATCGAATCCGTCCCACCCCACCGTCCGGTGTGGGCAGCGTAGTAGCGCAAGGGAACAGGCATCAAACCGCGTGAGGAAATATCAATGAAGCGTTGGGTGCGGGTTTCCTCCAGCGTAGACTTAACACCGACACGGGCGGCAGCAAGCATTTGGACTTCGGGGTTCTCGTGTTCCAGCAGTGCTTTGAAGCCTTCGTCGTTCTTGGAGAATGCCCACGTTTCTTTACCTGTGGTGGGGCTGATCTTCTTGGGAGGGGGGACACCTAACAATGTTAGGTACTGAGCGAATTGAGGGTTGCTCATGAGGGTGTCTTTAGTAGCTTCTACTTTTTCAAGCAGTGCCGTCTTCTTGTCTTTTACATCGCGCAGATGGTCAACCAGCGTTAGCGTATTTAATACCAGCTTCGGCTCCGTATACATCCGTAGCGTCAGGTCGATCAGCTTCAGTTCTTTATTATCAAAGCCGTCGTTCTCGTTAAGCAGGCAGTGGAATAGCTTGTAGGTCAAGGTAACGTCGTTCTTGCAATACCTGCCGTAGCGTTCCAGTTCGTCGGGGGTGAAGTCGGCAAGGTGCTTACCAAGAGCGTCCAAGACCTCAGTGCCTTTCTCCCCGATGCCGTAATACTCAGCAAGGGCTTTGAGGCTACCGCCTACCTCAGTCCCGTGGACTGCCCTCGCCATACTTAGCGTATCTGCTAATGCTTTGGGTTTAATGCCATACCGCCAGCTAAGTATAGCGGCGTCAAACATCGTGTTATGTGCGAGCATCATGGAGTTTTCCCAATCAAACCCGCGTAGCCACAACCCAACATCCGACTCTGCCCCGCTATACCAAACCGGCTCGGCACCGTTTACCGATACGGCAACGCCAATTGTTTCAAACAGAGGGCTACGTATGTATTCTTCCGTAGTCATCTTTGACAAGCTGAATTGCTTGTCGTAGTAAGTTTCAAAATCCAGTGTCAGTAGGTTCATGGTTTGTTGTTTTTGTATGCTTGATTGAGGTTACCAGATAGCGCTTGTTTTAGTTGGCTGCCGAGTGATGAAGTAAGTGTGTGGGTTGAGGGGTAAGAAGTTGCAGCGGCATAGCCTTGGTTTACGTAGTCCGGTTCCGGTTCCAGTTCCGGTTCTTTCAACAGGTTATTTAGCACAGTGGACAGGAACTCTTCCCCCACAATTTGTTTTAGTTTTGCATACAGCACTTCTACTTCTTCGTCAGTAAACGGACATATCTGGTATGGCTGGACAGGCACTGGGGGGTATGCTTTTGTAACCAGTTCATGAACTTCCATGTACCTATTAATAATTGCGTTCTTTGCAAACGTCCATTTCGTATGGTTTGAGTAAAACTCGTCGGGGTGTGTTTCCATACGTTGAAGCAGTATTTCTGCTGCCTTATTCATTGTTTATCTCCAAGTGCTGTTAGTAGTAGTTTCAGATTGCCGACGGTGTTTTCGTACAACACCAACGTCTTGCCACCACGTGATGATATTGCGTCTAGTTCCCTCGCTTGCAAGGTAGTCGGCTTATTATCTCCGGCTTTGCATTCGATTGCGATGAAGTAGCCATTAAAACAAACGATGATATCCGGTATCCCCGATCTGCCGTAACCGTTCATAACAGGGAAGAAGTAATAGGCATCGTAGTCTTTGAGAATCTTGACCACCGCATCCTTGACCTTGCCTTCAGGGGTTCTCGCCATGTCTTAGTTTCAAATCTTTCTGAATGTTCTTAAGCACCCGCCAGTCACTAGGCGATACGCTGATTGTTGTAGTCTGGCCGTTGGGGTGCTTGCCTTTGATATGTCCTCTGTTTCGACTGAACACCCAACCTTCTCGTTTTGCATTTTTTAGCATCTCTCTAAGCTGTTTGTTTGCGGTTAGCATACTCCCTCCCTAGCGTTATGAAGCTAATACTCTTTTTGTCAATACACGTCTGGCACTTCCATATACTATGCCCGACACGTGCGGTCGTTACTTTCTTCACTGCCGGATTCTTACGGCATGTCGCACAGATTTTTGTCATCATTCCTCCTGTTTAGCCGCTTCCCATCCCGCTTTAAACGCCTCGTAGTGAGAGCCTTCGGTTGGGAATGCGTAGTTTGCTGGGTAGTTTCTGTAAATCACTTTGCCTGCCCACTCCTGCCATGCTTCTTCAAGAGTCATTGTTTTTCCCTCTCAATAGATTCTCTGATCTTCCGGTAGATCGTTCTGGCGCGTTCGGACGTTTCTGCTGCTACATACGCCATGTCTTTTGATTCCTGTGACAGCCCGTAAAACGCAGCAACAAACTCAAGGTCTTT
>JAAOEI010000480.1_pt1 | contig 15445 bp, 26 predicted proteins | sample 7059261 | NCBI WGS metagenome assembly JAAOEI01 (sample SAMN14008812, study PRJNA610033) | viral metagenome | isolation source: viral particles filtered from seawater | place: China: Hangzhou Bay, Yangshan Deep Water Harbour | collected 2017-10-31
TGTTGTTTCAGTATCTTTTGACAGTAGGCGTCTTGTTCGCATTGCCAACGGAGTTTCCATCCACAAGCATCTAAGCCGAGTTCCCAGCCACCAATGCCACTAAATGTCGTTGCGTAAGTCACCCCACCCACCTCCACACGCTGATCGTGCGCCTGTGGCTGACTGGCCAACGGCTCTTGGTGTATCCGTGCAGCTCCCATCCTTCACAGTGGAACACCGCCCCCCACGCGTTAGGATGGTGCGGCTTAATGCCATGCTCTGCAGCGAACTCCCGCAAGTCATCGACGCAAACAACACCGCTGGACTTGGCAAACCCAACCGCATAGGCGCGGATCTCGTCCAGGAACTCCACGGCGTTTGCGCTGACCTTTTCGAGTCCCTGTTGCTTGCGTTGTTCACCCAGCTCCATCTGTGTTGCGCTCATAGCAGCTCCTCTTCTTTACATGCCGCCAAAACTGCCTCCATGCGTGATCGCACCATGATGTTGACCGTTAAACGCTCTTCCACCCGGCAAACGGCGTGAGAGACGTTGGAACGATTGCAGTTGATCACCTCGGCCACCTGTCCCGAGGTCTGCCCCGCGTGACGCACAAGCAGATACATGGCAAGAGATCGGGCATCCGAGACGGGCTGGTGCCTGTCTTTACTTTTCAACGCCTCCACCTCAACCCCGTAGGCATCCGCACACAGCTCCAGAATGCGTTCTGTGGGGTTTTTGAGTGTTGCGTCCACAATCTGCCCGAACTCCTCCGGCGACCGCACCACGTGCACTGTGTGGCCGTTATAGTCGGCGTGGTGCTTGAACGCCTGCTGTTCCGTAGTGAGCTTTCCCGTGCGAGTCTTGCACTCGACGAAGAACACCCGGCCCTTGTCGGCCAGAATCACGAAATCAGGCACGCCGGGCGCGGTTGTGCTCCGCTTGTCCATGCGGTTGTGAATCCACTGCCATTTACGCGCTTTGCATTCCGCCATAATTGCGTCGTGAAGTTTGGCTTCTTCACCGGCTGAGATGAGTGTCAGTATTCCTGGTGCAGCTTCTGCCAGTCCTTTCTGCTGGAGTGCGTAGTATTCGGCTTGGGTCATTCTAACCATTGCACACCTCCTCCTTGACGCTGTCCCATAGTGTCGACTGGCTAGCTTGAGCGAGTTCGATGTTAAGAAGTGCTTGGTTGTAATATGATTCCTTGAGTTCCGTTCCGATGAACTTGCGCCCCTGTTCCACCGCAACAAAACCCTCGGACCCTATACCGGCAAAGGGACTAAAAACAACATCTCCGGGATTCGTCCAAAGCTGGACGGCTCGACGTATCACGTCCAACTGTAAAGGACAAATGTGCTTTTCGTCCTTGTCCGATCGTCCCGCTTTGTAGTTCAAAACGTCCATCTGATCTATGTCCCACCAAACGGGTTCAGCGTAGCGTCTCCAAATGTTGATTGAATCGTTAGAGGCTACCGTTTTTCTGCTATGCGGCGACGGGTGGAATGAGTTCGTTTGTCGAGGGTCTGCTTTATCTTCTCCAACGAACTCCGTCAGTCCATGCTCGTTAGTTACTGGCTTGTCGCTCAAAAGCGTTCCCTCTGGCATTCGTCGGAATACTAAAAGAAAGTCCGCCATTCCTTGTCGAGATTGTGACCGGTCCCGCAGGATGGTCTTGTGAAGGAGTCCGTTGTTGTTGGTTCTTTCTCTCTCAACCACAGGACACTTCCAGATTGTGACTCGGCTGTGGAACGTCCAGCCGTGCCGATTGAATAAACTCACGATCGCGCCGGGGAAGTCCTTCAGTCCTGTCTCCTTGTCTCTTCCGAAATATAAAGGGAGGTCTTTGCAATGAACGGCGCACAATCTCCCTGGCACCGTAACTCTCAAAAGCTCCTTCACTAAATATCCGAAATGGGAGTAAAACTCTTCGTCATTGGCACAATTCCCCATATCCCGCTCGGAGTCTGAATAAATATAAAGTCCGATAAACGGAGGCGAAAAAATGCTGAAATCAATGCAATCGTTCGGCATCCCTTCAACGAATGGAACACAATCGGCGTTGTAGAGTGACCATCTGTCCGTTGTTTTTTGATTTAAAATGTTCATCGGTTCAAGAATGATGGGAATTGCACGGCGGTTTCGGGGTTGTATTTCGTTGTGAATGTTTTGAGATCGTCGAGATGTTCTTTCGTTATTCGAGAGACTCGCTTGCATAGTTCTGTTGTCATCATTTCCGCTTCTTTCTCCTTTCGTTTGATGTTCTTCACCACCGCTCCTTCCGTCGTGCAGGTGATTACGTGGCAGTAGACATGCTGAGTTTGTCCGAATCGCCAACAACGGCGAACGGCTTGGTAGTATTGCTCCCATGAGTCGCTAAGGCCCACGAAAAGCATATTCCGGCACGACTGAAAGTTCATACCGAAACCACAGATAGACGGCTTCGAAACGAGCGCCCGAATTTTCCCGTCAGCGAAACTTAACATTGATTCCGTTTTGTGATCTGGGTTGTCGCTCCCCTTCACCTCAACCGCTCCCGGAATGGCTTTTTGAAGTTCGTCGCTTTCCTGGTTAAGTCCGCACCAAATCAACCATTGCTCATCGGGTCGCTCGTTCACTATCTCCAAAGCTTTCGCTACACGTTCGACGACGCTATCCCGGCGGGCACTGATCCTTTCCGACAAGCTCGACGCGGGGAGCGGGAACAAATAACCGCTAGTGGTTTTGTGCTCCGGGTTTACTTCGTGCCAAATGTAAGAGATCTCCGGCAAACGAAAATTGTCATCTTCATAACCTAAGTCGGAAGGCTTGCGAACGAATACAGCCCAACTCGCTACCCATTCCACGATGCCACCCAGCGCCAGAACGAATCTTCCGCGTGACCTTTCAGGCGGTATCTCCCAACGTGCGCGGGATCGTTTATAAACCACGCCGCTAGCATTTCCGAGGAACTCATAACACCTAGAAACTCGCAATGATTTCCGATCTCCATGTGATCGTTCGGCGCTGGTGTCGCGGTGCAGGCGAGGCGGTATTTTGTCGACGCGAAACGACGGAGCAACAGCTGTTTGGTTTTCCCCATGTAGCTCTTCAATATACTGCTTTCGTCCAATACAACACCCGCGAACGTTTCCGTGTCGAAATGTTCAAGCATCTCATAGTTAGTAATATTGATTCCTGGCTTCACTTCCTCTTGAGACCTGCAGAGGTTTACTGAGATTCCAAACTTCTCCCCTTCCTTGACTGTTTGGTGAGTTACAGCAAGAGGGGCAAGAATCAACACGTTTCCGGGCACTTGTTGCGCCCATTCTAATTGCATAGCCGTTTTGCCAGTTCCGCAATCGGCAAAAATAGCGGCTCTCCCTCGTTTTAGCGCCCAACGCACTATGTCCCCTTGAAAAGGAAAAAGAGCTTTGTTGAGTTTCTTAAACTTAATCGGGTTTGCACATGATAGGCGCGTTTTTGATGCAATAAACTCCGAATAATTCAATCCTGTGTAATTGTTCATTTGGTTGTCACCTCCACCGCGAACCTGATCGCCATCGCAGCGATCTGAACGGCTTCGGCTCTCATTTTTGTTCTATCAAACTCGCGCTTTTTGACTTCGTCCCATAGCTCGTCAACTTCCTCCTTCAAAACCGCAAAACCTTCGTGCGCAGAATGGAAGGCTTTGTATATCTCGCGTGACCTTCCTGCCTCTGTAAGCGCTTCTGTGGCGACTTCAAACCGAGCGACTGATTCATTCATCGCACACCTCCGACACCTGCTTAATCAGCCCCATGCGTCTGCCCACCTGTTCGGTCAGTCGCAGGTCATTCCTCAGATGCTCCAGACCGGCCTGCCGATCCTTTTCAAACAGCACACTGAAAAACTCGCTGTTGCTCTCCTCCTTGCTGCCCACGCCCAGCGCCATCGCCACCGAGTTAAGACTCGCCCTGGCATGATTGTCGCCCAGTTCCCACATGGCCATCAGATCCTTGACTCGCTCGGGCACACCGGCGCGACCGCGAAAGTAGTCCCAGGCATTGTAGGGAACAGTCACACCCATCGCCCAACTGCGCCGGATCAAAAATGGCCAGTCAAAACTGCGGTTGTTCCACCCATACCAATCCACCTCTCGCGGTGTCTGCTCCCACAGTCCCCAGTGGTTGCCGAGCATCTCATACTCCTGCTCTCGTCCCGCGTCCCAGATCGTGTAGTTTCCAACGGGATCGAGGATGCCGATTGCCAGCACGATGCCATAACGCGCATCCAGCGCAGCTTTGTCTTTCCATGTGCGCCGCTGCTCCTCGATGTTGGCGGCGATCTTCTTTCCATCCTTGTAGTTGGAAGGCGCTTTAAACTCCGGCTCGCGCCCGTCAAGTAGGTGATCCGGTTGAGGCCCGGTCTCAATATCAATGACGTAATAGCTCATAATTAGAACGGGATGTCGTCATCGTCGGGATCTGCGCTGCCGCCTGTGGGCGCGGTCTGCGTGACAGATCCATTGGTTTTCCATTCCTCGCACGCACCAATCAGGTCTTTAAGGAAGTCGGGGAACGAATTGTAGGCATCATCCTTGCCCTGGCTAATGTCGTAACAGATCTTCGGCGTGATCGGTTCGGGGCAGTCCATCCCCTTCGGCAATTTCGCTGCCGCCTGCACATTGGCATATTCTCCGTTGTCGCTGTGCACAACGGTCAACAGACACGGCGCACCCAGCAGACAACTGACATCAAACCCGCGCAGTTCTTCATCAGTAAACGCACGCCCTCGCCACGCCATCAGGAAGCCGAATAACGAACTTTTCCTGTTGAGGCTGAGTGTGAAACGCCGGGACAGCAAAAACGGTTCTTCGCCCTTGTCCTCGTTAAATACGTGCCGTTGAGTCGGTAACTCCCACGTCAGCCTGACCTCGTGCCGCTTGTTGTTGAACTTCTCGCTGTGCTGAGTGCCCAGATCCACCACTTGCACGCATCGTGCGGGGTAGGTTCCGGGAGGGCACAATACGCGCTCCCCGCCTCCGGTTTCTTTTGCTATCAATCCCATCTTGTTTCTTTCTGTTTAGTTGTGGTTAGTGAGAATGCCCCGCAGCCACCCGCCACTCAGCCGGCGGCACATCCATTAATAATAAGTTGACAGAGTGCGTCCGGGCAGTGATTGCCCCATGTTAGAAATGACGAAACCTGCAAACGTGGATGTTGCGGGGTTAAATTGTTTATGGTCTACCGACCTCCCGGATCTTGGACTCAATCACTTTTTCAAACTCCTCCAGATCGATCTGGTAGGAGTCTGGCTGTATTGGTTTGCACAGTGCTCGAGCCACGTCTTTGGCAAACAGCAGCGTCTCCCGCTGCGCGATTCGCACCCCCTTCTTGCTGTCACCGTCTGCCTCCGCTGCTATATCCTCGGCCAATCTCATCGCAGCCCTCCTTTTTGCGCTTGCGTGTATTTCTCGTCCATGTTCTTGTTCTGTTCAGTTGTGGTAGTTTTAAAGGTCGTCAGTGTTCTCCCGCTGGCGGCCTTTTTTGTCCTGTGATTGCCTGCGCCTGGTAGCGAACCTTTCGAAATGTATCCGCGCTCACATCCAGCGCCCGGCAAAGTTTGTTTAACGTGATGCCACCGAAATATTCCGGACAGATCACCCACGCCAACGCGATGGCGCGTGCGGTGGTCTGGTGATGGCTGATGTAGGGGCCAACGATCCAGCGCACAACGATCCCCAGTGCGTCCCTCACCGTCTCCCGCGCTTCGTCGGTCAGGTCTGGCTCTATCTCATCCCACGCGAACGCATGATGTTCGGGCACCGTGGGTGCCAGATACGGGCCAAGCTCTGTGAATCCTCGGCGCATCAGTCGCTAACTACCCTCGCTCTCCAAAACATCTGGCGATTTGTTGTGCCGGTCAGAAGGTCGAATTGGAGCATGTTATGTAACACGCTTTGCGCCTCGGCCGGCGTGCATTCAATTGTTCCGTTCATGGCGGGAAACCACGGACCTGTTGCGTATGGGCTGAGTTCGACCTGGTAGGTTTTCCGGTCCGGGAACTCTAACGTGCGCGTGGTCGATTCCGTCGGCTGCGGCAGATCCGCACTCAGCTCGAAACTCCCATCGGTGACCTCGGGCAGTTCATCGAGCTTGTAGGCCTGTTCCTCCGGGTCATATCCGCGTGGAAATAATCGGTTGAGGTTGTCCACGATGCGCTTGCCTACGTAAACGACGCCGGCCGCAACTGCGATAATGATGACAATAGCCACAATCAATCCCAGCAGCGTCAAACCAGCGCGGTTGTTCGGTTTAATGTTCACAGGAGTTCAAGCAATCCCCAGATGATGAGCAGGAAGGCCAGCGTGATTCCTCCAATGACGATGCACCAGCGGATCAGTTTCTTGTCCTGGTCATCGAGTTTCATAGGCCGATAACACGCACCTCCAGCGATTCAATTCGCACCTTCCTAGTGGTTGTCCCTCCACCACGCACGCGGATGGTCATCCGATATTCGCCGTCAATGACGTGGCTGGTGTCTACCCAGTAGAAATTTAGCATTGGTTCAGGCACAACTGCCGCAGCGCCTGCGCTGAGTCCCTGCCAGTAAGGGCGGAACTCGGTTGATGGCGGGCCGACTGCCCTGCCGTTATACCAGGGCAGAATGGCATCCACGCCGAACGTGTGAACAGCGACATGGTTGCTGTCGGTGAGTGTGATGGTGAACAGGTCATTGATGGCGGGCGCATACCATCCAGTCTCCACATAGTTCGTGGGATGGGTCCAGGCGTTTCCGAAGTTCAGCGCCGCACCGCCGATGTTCACGAGGTTGAGACGGAAACCCATGATGCGGCTGTCTCCTCGCTCATTCCACGCAAACGGGGCGCGTCTGCTCGTAGGCACAGTGTCACGCGGGACAGCCGTGACTAGAAAACCATCGTTTACCGGAAACGGGCCAGATGGATTGACTACCTTGTTGCCCCATATACCCGGAATGCGAGGGCCATAATCCCCGTTGTTCTCAACTACCCGAACGTCGGGCGTGGGTGCTGGTAATTGTGCGAGTGTTGTGGTTGCTGTGAATAGTAGAGCTGCGAGATATTTCATGCGTCCGTGCGTTAATAGTTATCGTTTCCTAATCCTTCCAAATAATTCCGGTAACACCGGTTGTTGCACCATCCGCCCTCAGGTTGACCGGGGAGATATTTCGATGCGAGGGGTCGACCGCAGAACCGGCACTGGTGTGCGCCCTGGCTATCCAATCGACCCAACTCTGCAGCGATCAACTCACATGCACCGCAGGCGTTCGGGTTGCTCCGACTGGGCTGCTGCATCGCTTCGCCGCACTGGATGCAAATGGTGGAGGTCATTGGCCACTGCCCATCTGCTTTGCGATCATATCGAGCAAACAGGTAATCGCGTAGCTGAACGGCGCTGCAAGGGTCACAACCAGACCCACCCAAACCACCCACATCAAACCGCGCATCGGGTCACGGTGTTTCTGGTTTGCGTCGTCTATAAACGGTGTCTGTTTCATAGTTCCTTTCCGAGCACACGCCCCGCGTTGCTTCCGTTGCAGTCCATCCGATGGACACGCGGGGCGGTGCTCAAATTAAAAGCGGTCGCAGCTACGCCACTGAGTGACTCAGAACCAGAAGGCGTTAAAACAACGCCGCGACCGCTAAACTGGAGGGACGCAGGCCCGTGGTGCACCTGCGCTAAAGGGTGAGATGTCGTCGTGCCGTGCGGCAGCGTTTCTGATACCTCCCTGGAAATCATTTTTTTGGCTCCTTGTAACCGCTCTCCCTGTCCAATAGCCGCAGAATCCATTGGGACAGTTTGCGCCCTTTTGCGGCCTTCACGTAAACAGCTTTCCGGTGCGGTTCAACGCGCACCTGTAGCCAGCTTGTCTTGTTTTTCATAACTCTTTGCGCTCGAAGTAAACCGGAGTAGCTCGGCAAGTTCGTTGCGAACATGCACAAGATCCGCAACTGCTCCCCATGTAGGGATTTTCTGTCGGTCTTTGATTTCTGCCGCGAGTTCGGCAAGGTGGGAAAGTGCCGCTTCCGCGACGTCGTCGATCTGAGAGGTCAAGTCACTCATCTGGTCCCTTTCATTCTCCTGATTCGGTCAGGTCCGCAGCCGCGTGCGTGCGACTGTTCTATGTATCGACGAACATGGACCCTAGGTCAATACTTTTTTAAAAAAAACGAGAAGAGATGAAAACGCCAATAAAATCAGCGTTTATACAGGCCCGGGTTATACTGTTCTGCATTACGCAGTGCCGTTACCTGTCCAGACGGGCCATGATCGCGGCGCATTTACCGATGATTTCCGTGTTGCGGTCCACCGCTGCTGTGGATTTTTGTTGGACGTCGTGGCAGTTGTCCGACATTTCCTTGATCGTGAGCAATCGTTGGTGCGACTGTTCCGCGTGATCGCGGTCGCGCCGTTCGTTTGCCTTATTAAACAACCAAAAGGCAATGATCAGAGCGACAGCCACAGGGCTGTTTCCGGCCAGTTCTTTTAGTAGTTCCTCCATAAATTAACACCCGCAGAACACGCAATTGACAGGTCGGGCTCGGCTTTCCTTTCCAGTTCAAGGTGAGCGCGTCTGCGGGTAAATTGTTATTTCTTTGCCTTTGCTGGCAATGGCGATTGCTTCAGGTAATTCGCCACGCCAACAAAACCGGCAACACCAGCCACCGTCAGCAGCTTGGAGAGTCCCTCGTTGATGTTGAAGGTCTCCGGTGCCACCACTGCGGTTGAGATGGCGGTTGCTGCGGCGCTGATGCCGGCACTGATCAATCCGTGGATCCAAAGCCTCATTTTGTGCCTTTCTAGTAGGGGTTGACTTGTGTGGATTCCCGGGAAAGCTCCCGGATTAAATAATCCTTCAACAACTGCGTCAGCTCGCCCGCGTTCAGGTTCTCGATATGGCTGCGCTTGTCCTCGGCTTGAAGTGCGGCTCGAAGCAACACGCTGCCAGCGCGTTCCCTGACGTCATTACTGTTGCGCGTGCGTTCGGGCGTCTGGCGTGCTTCCTCAAACGCCACCCAGTCAGCTTCCCGGTTGAGCTTCAACTGCAGGAACTCGGCCCGGGTCATGTTTGCATCCCATCCCTGCTCGATTCCCGTGCTGGTGGTTTGCTTCGTCCCGCTCGGATATCCTGCAGGGCCATGCGTGCCGTCGTGGAACGATACCAGGAGCCGAGTCTGCGCTTCGGCGTCCGTCATATTCGAAAGGGCCAAAAGCCCCGCAGCGACTACTGCAGCAGCCGCGCCGCCCACCGCTGCGCGTTTCATGTTGTCGTTTGTTTCGCTCATCTATTCAGCTCCATCGTCAGTTGAAACCAATCTACATACACCTCGCCTGATCCGCTGCCGTCCGTGTTGAAGTTGGTAATGGCAATCCTCATGCCGTCGTCGGTAACGTTGTCCGTGGACGTAGCTAGCAGCACGCTGTCGATGTAGAAGGTTATCGTGCCTGCGCCGTTGCTTTTGATTTTGAACTCATGCCAGTTCAGGTCACAGGTGATTGTCGCATCTGCGGTGACGGTCATGGTGTTGTTGTCCTCGGTGATTGCGACCCAGTTGCCCGCGCTGGCGGTGTTCGTCACGCTAAAGTAAATGCCGTCCGTTGTGTCAATGTTCACGTAGTCGAAAAAGCCGATTCGAATAGCATGGTTGGAAATGTCCAGGATACGAATGCCCCATGTCATCTCCCACTCCTTGTCGCTAATATCGCCCGAGGCGGCTGTGACGGTGGTGCCGATATACATGAATGATTCGACGTTTGCGGCACCACTGGCGTCCAGTTCCATAACGCCAGGATGATCGTTGACCGCTATGCCTGCGAGATTCGGACTCGTTGCCCATCCCAATTCTCCGGCGACTGTTGAGTTGCCCGATCCGCTGAAAAACTCGTCGTATAGCGTCAACAGATTGGTGGCTGGGGCAAGCCCTTCGTAGAAAGTAGTTGTGACGGCAGTGCTTACACTGTCCACCATAAAAGCCGACTCATTGATGGTGATGGTAGACGTTCCTCCCGATTCGCTTGCCTCAACCGTCACCACATCACCAACGGCGAGGTCAAGTGTTGCGGCCATGCTAACATCGCCGACATCGGTAGAGCTGGCCTTGCGTCGCAGCCGGATTCCGGTCGCCGCGCTGTTCACGTAAATTTCGAATATGTAGGTGTTACCGCCACCACCGCCCGCCCCCGAAAAACTGACATCGAAGCCGACAATATAAGTGCCAGCCTTTTCGATGGTGATTTCGCCCGTAGTCAAGTCCAGTCCGACGTTATTGGTCGCAAGATGACGCGTGTAATTCGTAACAGTAACGGTTGTGGGGTCGGCGGGCACTACGAGAGACTCGGAAACGTTGCTGTGAATCAACGACACATAAGCACTAATTCCCCCGGCACCGCTACCGCCGTCCCCGGTCAACTGCTCCACATACCACCGCTGCGCGTTGCCGTCGTAGCGCAGGAATGCGGTGCCGTCATCCTCCAGGTAGCCTGCCACGGCGTTATATGTTTGCAGTCGGTTTTTAGCGAACGATTCGGCCCCGTCGTTGTGGCCGAGATGGATGCCGTAGCCGAGCTTGTTTTGGATAACCAGTGCACGCCCTGCCCATCCGTTTGTGATACCAACGATGGTTGAGTTGGTGCCGGTGGTCGCTCCCGTCAGACTGATATAGTAATCGTCATCCGCGAGCGTAATGCGGTTATCACCATCGGAGAGGGCTGCGAATGTGCTGACTGGGGTGGTCCAACTGGCGTTGTTGGTGGTGTTGCCGGTGAACAGGGAATTGGTTATTCCCGCCCCGCTGGGTTCTAGCCTGCCAGGAATAGCGACCGAATTGCTTGAAGTGCCAAGCATTAACTCACTGGCTTTAGTCGTCGCGGACCCATAGCCGATTGCCGTTGCATAGTTATTGGTCGCGGTGGTTCCTGCTCCCAATGCGGTCGAGTAATTGCTGTAAGCATATGCTGTCCATCCTAGAGAACTCGCATTTGTTCCGTCCGCTTTCGCCCCCAACCCGATAGCTGTCCCCCGTCCTAAATACGCGCCACCGCTGGACGCTACGCCGATCGCGATACTGCCCGGCGTATCCGCAATAGCTAGATTTCCCAAAGCGATGCTTCCGTTTTCGTCGGCGGACGATGAAGCTCCGATAGAAATAGAGCTCTGACCGGCGGCGGTTCCTGTCCCCAATGATATGCTCCCCGTCCCCGTTCCCGGACTGTTTAGGTTTGTAATGGTGATATCGTTACCAATTATGTTGGTTAGCGTCCCAGCTACGGCGTGCACCGTAATGTTAGTGAAAATCCCATTAATAATCTGCTTCCCGCTGACAATCGTATGTGTCTCCGGTCCGATATCGAGATAGTTCGCCAGCGCCACGGCATTTGTAGCGAATGAGTTCGTGGCATAGTCACCGATTCCCTCCACAAACGCGCTTGCCTGGTTCGACTGGATCGCGGTCGTATTCAGTCCGCCCCACGGCCATATTGCCGTGTATGTCTCTGTGACGCTCTGCGTCGACAACACCACAGTCGCCCAGTTGCCCGTTGCCAACACGCTCAACGGCTGGTCCCACGGCGCAATGAGCAGGATAGCGTTGGTGTTCGCATACTCCATCGTGACCCGTGGCCCCGTGAACGGATGACTGGCGATTGCTTGGAACAGGTTAGTGGCCACCCCGTTGACGGTGCCGGCCGCGTTGGTGGCGATGGTGCTGCTGGTGGTCGCGTTAGTCCATGTGCGGATGTCGCTGTTGACCGTAAACGTGTCGGATGTCTCTGTGTTGTTGGTGACCGTGATAGTAGCGCGGATGCGCTCGGTCGCAGCTTCCGAGACCAGCGGGAACAACAGGAACAGGAGAAAGAGTGTGGGGAATAAACGCTTCATGTCGGTGCGATAATATCCAAAGCCTGCCCGTCATTGGACACTCCAAGCGTGCGTTCATACGCACCATCTGGACTCTGGAAAGTCAACTGTTCCCCTGCCCTCATCCTGAACATGGGGAATATGTTTTTTTGCTGGGCCACGGTGTAATATTCGTTGGTTGGATCTGGACTGGTCGTGGTTGGCTGCGCCACGCCCTGCTTCAGCGTGATCGTGGCGCGGTAAATCTTCGTCCGGCAGGTCGACTCGGTGATCTCTATCTCAAAATATGCCGTTTTGCTGTCCGAACTCCCGATGTAGGTGTTCATCGCAGACACGTTGAGATCCAGTTCGCCAGTGAATACGTTGTTGGCGGTGTTCTTTGTCCAGCTCTGCTGCTCTACCAGCGGTGTGGCATCGTCAAAGGTGTCGTTGATAAGCATCTTCAACGACATATTTGAAATGTCTAATCGTTCATATGTGGCGAACGGATCGCCTGATTCATCGGGCTGAATAATGCCGACCTGAAAAGGGACAATCTCGTATTTTTGGAAAGCAGGCAGAGTGACCACCTCGGGCGACCTATCCGCCAGCAGGAGTTGTTTGGTGCTCCAATCGACCCAGAGTTTTCGTTGATTCGCCACGTTTGGACACGCGCCGAGCCCATCCTTAGCTAAAAATGATTAAACCACCGCGCCCGTTGTAGTCAATTCCATTTACCTGCGGGGCATTTCTCCGATCCCATCCAATGCTTCAGCCGATAACAGCCGCACTTGAGGCAGCGGTGGTGTTTCTTGTCCCATTCGGGGCAGGCGTTGCAGGTTGCCAGGCGGCGGTTGAACGTGGCGCGGTCTGCGATCGGTGCGCCTGCCTTCACCCATCGGGTGACTGCGCCCGTGAAGTTCTTCACCAGTTCGCGCAGTGGTGGTCCGTGGCGGTAATTTTGGACCTGCTCTTGGTAAACGTCGTCGGGAATGTCGAGGATGTCCCCGCGAACGGTGCCGAGGCTGACCAGGTGCTTGTAATATCCGGCTGGGCGCTCGTGCTCCCGTTTCCGCAAGTCTGACAGCTTCAGGATCATGGGGCGGGGTTATAAGGTGTGGTTTGAATTATGTAATCGGCTGGGCCACCAACATCCCAATCGCTGCGGTAAAAGTTGGATTCTATAAACGGAAGCGTGGCAGGCGTCTTCGAGATTGCAATCGATCCACCTATTTGCCCGAATATCATAAGCATTTCGCAAGTTGTAGCATTTACTCGCAGCTCCAACGTCGCAAATGCTACACCACAACGCTGATCCGATCTCCCGTCATAACGAACGTCCGCCGTGTTTTGTCTGTCCATGATGAAGGTTGTTCCCACCGGACACGCGCCAAATCCGACAAGGGCACTTGTTATCGTTGCTAGAATGGTAGTGGGTATTTGACCGAGGTCGTCAAAGCAAACAGGCGCACAACACTCGACAAGTGGGACGTTGCTGTTGTTGTCGCAAGCCATTATTCCTCCTCCGTGTCTGACTGGCGGTTGAGGAGATACTTGTTTTCGTTGTTAATACAAACGGCGAGCCCTTGGTGTTCTGGTATCCACGTGCGCCCCTGCCAGTTCAAATCCTGCCAAACGATCTCCGCTCCGTCGTCGTCGGTGTAGTTGCCCGCTCCGTTTTTAAAACCATTTTGGATCGGCACCGCTAATATGACGTCATTCGTCTGATACTTTGGGTAAAGTATCTGTTTTTCTTTAAAAACGCGATCCTCCCCATCTACTGTCGCGTTGATAGTGACAACACGAGTTTGGCTGTCGCTCGCCGGGTTTTCTTCAACTAGGTCTGATACACTCTGAATCCCATCGTCTTCGAGCCGTCGCGGTCCAAGCCAGCGCGGACGCAATACAGGCACAAGCTGTTCCACGGTGTCCGCGTCTCTCGCGCTTCCGTCTGCGTTGATTTCCGCGCAATCAATATAGTTCTCGTATACGGTCACAACGATAAAGGGGCGAATTGTGGTTGTTTTATTACTCGCCCTCTTCGTATTTATATACGTCCCCGCTTTTGTCCGCGTGACCCGCGTCGTGGAACTGGGGTGCACCTCCAACCCCGGCAGCACGTCCAGGATCGCGTTGATCGTGCGCCGGATTGTTCTCGTTGGCCCTCGCTCGGCCAGTTTGCGGATCTTGTTCATCAGCTAAACGCGCCGTCTGATTCGTCATAAACGAACGTTGACCATTCCGCCAGTGCCCACGTCACCTGTTCCTCCTGCCGGTCGCTATAGCGGTTGAAGCTCTGGTCGCGCAGCCTCCAGCCCCACTTCATGTCGCTCTTGCTCGTGGTTCTGTTTTCGAAACTAAACCCCAGATCACCGGGGATGCCCAACTCGTCGGTGCTGTAGATCTTCCGCACACTGTAGATCGTTCGCGCCCACGGATATTTGATAGTAGCCCGACGCAGGCGGGTAACGGTCTGATATTCGGTTTCATAGCCAGTCTGACCACGCGCCAGCATGGTATAGGCTTTTTCAGCTTCGGGGTTGGTTCCAGCCCCGGATGGGTCCACTACGATCTCAGCGAAGTCCTTCCCCGCTTCTATTCCGTCCTCCATTCGTTGCCGAAATTTAGCCATCGACAACCCTCCTGTTTTGCTGAGCGCCGTCACTGCCACATCTTCCAACGAAAAGAGATCGTTTTCCACAATCTCCGTGTTGGTTGACCATTCCTCCTGAATCTCTGCGTTGATCGCGTCTCCCAGTGGCCAAAAGGGAAACTGCATAACTGTTCGCCAGATCGGGCCACGGACGCGCTCCGTCGAATTATACGCATAGGGGTAATATGTTCGGTAGTTTTGCGCCAGCCCGCGCATGGCCGATTCACTTCCCTCAAATTCAACAACCCATCGACTGCCCCGGTCTGGGTCATACTCCAACCGCGATGACCTTAGCGTTCTTTGCGTGCCTTTCCAAGTAACAGTTCCCTGCCCAAAAATCATAAATCTCCCTCCACTCTGATACCTCGTGCAAGCTTCTGGTTGATGCTCTCCAGCTCTGCTACCTGCTGCTTGCCAAGCTGCCGTGCTGTGTCTGCTGTGCCCCTGGTGCTGCCGCCTATGGCGGCCAGGCTGTCCGTAGGCGGTTTGAAGGTTGCGACGGCTACCTCCCGCAATACTTCGCCAGCGGCGAGCGCTCCCGCTTTCGCTCCTTTCTCGGTCGCGGTTTTGGCGTTGGGGTCGACCATGTCAATCATTTGCGGCGCGGAAACAGCACCTGTCTCACCGAACGGCAAACCCGTCGCAGGGTTAATACCTTGCTCCAATTGTTGAAAACGTTCGCGGCGTTGCGCTCTTAGCTTCGATAATTGCATAGCGTTTTTGAGCATTTCCGCCTGCGCTTTAACAAACGCTTCTTTTATTCCCTTAAAGGAGAAATCCCAGTTAAGAAGCATTTTGGACAAAGCAACACCAATACTAGTGATCGCTCGCACAGTGCTTACCGTTACGAGGTTTATTGTGTCCAGACCCAAAGTTAGCAATCCTGCGAGCGCTGCGATTGTCGGTGCGAGAGCGGCTCGGATAGCGGACGCGGCTCCTGTTACGCTATTTGAAGCGGTTTCGAGACGAGCTAACCA
>JAAOEI010000481.1_pt1 | contig 15437 bp, 15 predicted proteins | sample 7059261 | NCBI WGS metagenome assembly JAAOEI01 (sample SAMN14008812, study PRJNA610033) | viral metagenome | isolation source: viral particles filtered from seawater | place: China: Hangzhou Bay, Yangshan Deep Water Harbour | collected 2017-10-31
GCGCCGCTCACCACCGCATTCTGGGTTACAGTCGTAGCCGAGAACGGACTTGTGCCATTACCGATCACAACACCGGTCAATGACGTTGTACCTGTGCCGCCAGAGGACACAGGTACAGGTCCGGTCAGTGTCACGTAACCGTTAGCATCCTGGGAAAACACCGTGTCATCAAACGAGGAGATACCCGCATCGTTCTTGTCCGCAGGGGCTCCGTTTCTAGCCTTACCAACCTGGAGTTGTAGGACAATCTTGTTAAGACCCGTAACCGTTTCTAGGGGGATGCCACTGGGGTTGGCACCCGCGGCCACCACTAGACCATCCAGGTCGATGTTACCTGAGCCGTCGGGACCAGCCTGAGCGTTCACCTGGTCGCGTAGATACGACACACCGCCAGCGCCGCCGCCGCTGTTGAACTTCACCCAGATGGCGTCGCCTGCTTCATACTCGGACAGATACCATAGATCACCCTCTGTACCCGTAGATGGGTCGGGACCCACCAGCCACAAGGTAGATAGGTTGTGATTAGCGTCTGCTGTGGTCGGCTCTCTAGGATGCTTAACAACAGGCACCAAGTTAGCTCCTGGCCCTGTGTACCTCGTAGGATTCTTGTAGGGTACGCCTGCTGTATTGCGGGACATCGATTACTCCGGCTTGGGGTGCCTTTCCTTCACGGCCTGGATGTGCTCCATCCACGTGTCGGTACCATTCAATTTATCATGATATAGCATGTCTAGCTGTTCTTGCCACGTGCCATATTCCTTTTGGCGGTTCATTTTATGCTCGCGCTCCAACCGCTTGGCTTCCGCCTCTTTCTCTTCACGCCGGCGCTCCGCGATCTCCTTGCGCGTCATCTTCACGTGCTTGGGTGGCTCTCCTGGTGCTGTCGCTATTGTCTTGTACATGACTCGCCTGTTTAAGGGATTACTTGGTATAGTCTAGCCGTTCCACTGGTGATGTTTCCAGACGAAAAATACAATCGTACACTATCTATTGCGCTGCTCGTGGAACGTCTGCCAGAACCTGCCGTTCGATATGAATTACCTACACTATTGCTGCCGACCGTGTCATACCATATGTGTTTTTCCCGTGAGGAGGTCACCGTATTGATCCACACCTGTCCGCTAACGCCCTCGTTAGACGCGTTTCCAGTCAAAGAACTAATCTGTATGGATGATGTACTCGCATTGGACCCACCCGTTAATGAAGACCCCGCCACCATCGACAAGATCGAGTAGGCGTAATCTGACGCTCCCGTACTGTACGTAGAGCTGGTTCCCGTGCGTAACAGGAGGTTTTGGTTATCCGTGGCAGGTATCAGGTCGGTGAATATCAGAAGATAATGAGGATATTCAGCATACAGATAACCCGTAAAATCGAGCGTAGCGCTCGCCGATGCTGTTGCGGATGCCACAAAAGCAAGATTACCCGATGCGCTTGTCGAATCCCATTTGACTCCAGACGCCTGCGCTGAATCAGCCGTCAACCTGCTGTTGTTAGAGCCAACCGCTAGCAACGTGGGGCCGCCAGACCCGTCGCCAATAAGCATGGTACCCTTAGACAACACACCCGTATCGGTGATGGCGTTCGATGCGCCACCCAAGAGCACGCCGCCGTTAGTCAATGTGCTTCCAGAGAATGTACCTGAACCGCTATGTGTGATAACCCCTGTGGCTGTGAGGTTTACTGCGTTATTAATTGCCATATACCACCTAGCTGTTGCTAATCCCAAACAAGCGGATGCTTCCACTCGTGAATGTTCCGGCGCTAGGAAAAAATCTGATTGCGTCCACATCCTGAGCCGCATTGCGCATACCAGCCCCGCAAACGCGATTCAAATCGGTTAGCGTATATGCTATCTCCCAACTGAACAATCTATAATTCGTTCCCAACGGATTGTGTATACGCACTATTCCCTGTATACCATGGCTAGATGATGCACCCCCTGGCGTCATAACGATTTGTGGGTCGCTCTGGTCGTCCGAGGAGCCCGTACTACTGCTACGATAGAACATGCCCCACTCGTAGTCGCTTGCACCACTATCGTATGAGGACCCGCCATCTGTACTTGTTCTTAAATATAGGCTTGCCGTGCCACTAGGCCTAAGATCAGCTATCAGACATATGTATTGGTCATAGGTGGAGCTGAAATAACCAGCGAAATCCAGCGTGGAACTTGCCGATGCTGTGGCTGTAGCTAACAAGATCATCCCGCCACTAGAACCAGATGGTGTCGCCCACTTGATGCCAGCGCTCTGTGCTGAGTCCGCTGTCAAGACGGTTCCGTTTGACCCCACCGCCAGCAGTGTGGGAGCTGTGGTCCCATCGCCCACGATGATGGTACCCTTAGTCAATACACCTGTGTCAGTGATGGCATTGGAGCTGCCACCCAGCAGCACTCCACCATTGGTTACACTGCTTCCCGTGAACGACCCTGAGCCGTTGTGTGTTATAACTCCTGTCGCATTAAGGTTAGAGGCATTGTTAACAGCCATCGCGATCCTATGAGTTTGCTACGCCGTATAGTCTAAATACACCGCTGGCTATGTTGCCTGACTCCATGATAAACCGTATGCCATCCACATCAGCCGCCGCAACTCGCTCTCCTGCACCAATAGTCCTGTTGCAATAACCCCTATCGCCTACATAGGTAATATCCCAATAGATGCGTGTGTTAGTAGCGGCGCTAGATGGATTGTAAATCCATATCCATGCACTGCACGTCTCACCTGTGCCATTGCCTAGCTCGTCCGCTGCCGAGGAGGTTAGCTGTATCCACGAGTCTGCCGTGCTACTATTCTCCGCCGTCGTCGTGTCTATATAATAAATAGACCACATGTAATCGGACGCTGCACTGTCCCACGATGAACCGGCGTTCGTACTCGTCCGTAAGGCCAAAAAGAAACCGTCCGATCCTGGAATGAGGTCCGTTATGGTAATCAGGTAGTTGGCGTATGTACTATTGATGTTGCTAGTAAAATCGACCGTGGTGCTGGAACTAGCCGTCACTGATGACAGGTATTTTAGCACTACCGCGCCCGTAGATGGGTCGGCCCATTTAACGCCCGATCCCTGTGCGGAGTCAGCCACCAATATGTAGTTGTTGGTTCCTACGCCTAGTAGTGTTGGAGCTGTCGCCCCATCTCCTACAATCAAGGTTCCCTTAGACAGTACACCCGTATCCGTGATTGTGTTGGATGTACTGCCTAAGAGAACCGCACCTTCCGTAACCGTCGATCCCGTGAATGTACCTGCGCCATCATGCGTGATGATACCTGTTGCTTTAAGGTTCGCCGCATTATTAATGGCCATTCAATATTCACCTTTATGTTACTGTGATGTTTCCAATCGAACTGATCACTGTCCAAGTTGTATTTGCCACGGTACAAACTAGTTCAATCGCGTCGTATTGATTAGTCGAGTCCAAACGACCGCCGACGCCTGTGGTAGTTACCGAGCTGCCAAAGCGTATGTTCTCACTAGCGTTTTGTGCAAGCCGCCATCCGCCGGCACCCTTGCCCACGATGCGGAGGATAGAGCCGAACGCGGCTGTGTCTGGCAGGGTCACTGTGACTAAACCAGCGTTGTTGCATACGATGGCCTCGTTAACCGCCGCTGTCCTCGACGTTGTGGTCTCTTCCACCCACGTTACGCCACCTCCCGCAGCGGCCCAGCTAGGCACGCCCGATGCAAGCGTTAAAACATAACCATCCACCGTGGCAGCTAGCTTGGACAGGGTGTTCGATGCCGAGGCGTATAGGATGTCGCCGGTGGTATAGGTGGTCTGGTTGGTGCCGCCTTTGGTTTCCCCGATGGCTGTGGCGCTCCATGTACCAGTCGCTACAGTTCCCAGCGTGGTAATCGACGTCTGACCAACATACGCCGCGTCGATGTCGACGGTCGGGTTGCCCGATACGCCATCGCCGTTGCTCAAACTGATGCGGCTAGCCGTTCCGGCGATGGTCCTGGTCGTCCAGGTGTCCGAGGCCGTGCGCGTCGCCAAACCTGTTCCTGACAGACCTTCGACGCCTGCTAGGTCGTTAGCTAGCGCGAAGGTGATGCTACCCGCGCCGCCTGTGATGGTGACACCGGCCGCAGGTGCGGTCAGCGCTGCTTGTACCGGCGGGTTACCCGTGCTACCGATGAGCAGGTTGCCGTCGGTGTTTAGTGCTGGACTGTTCCAGCTATTGTTCGTAGCCATAAGTGGTTGATCCTCTGTATGTTATCCTATGGTTAGATTGCCTATCACCGATCTCACGGCGAAGTTAGTATTGGCTGTGATGCAGACGAGCATGATCGCGTCTAGAGTGTGTGTTGACTGGATATGTCCCGCCGCGCCTGTAGTCGTCGTTTTGACACCAAAATGCACCGTCTGCCCAGCGTTTTGAGCCAAGCGCCATCCGCCTGCGCCTTTGCCAATGATCTCATAGACGTCGCCAACTGCTGCTACAGCGGGTAGGGTTAGCGTAACCAACCCTACGTTGTTGGCGATGTATCCACTGTCAGCCGCCATAGCCTGCGAGGTGGTTGTCACCTCCGTCCAGGTCATGAGACCTGTGCTGCCTGTGTAGGTGATGGTGACGGTCGATCCTGAGCTGCTGGTGACAATTCCCCCAGCGCCCTCGATATTGAGGTTGTTAAGAACCGGTACGGCCGAGTTGAGGTCGTCGGTCGTATAGCTGGTGGCTACCGTTGGCGTGCCTGTGATCGCATTAATGATGCCAGCCTGAGACAAAGCTTATCCCCCTTGCCTGATCTGGTTCATCTGTAGCAGATCACATGTCACGTGGCCACCTTCGCCTTCAGACGGTTGAACATGTTGAAAAGCTCTTCAACCTTCTTCTTCTCGTAGTCAAGTTCCTCGCGGAACACGGCTATCTCCTTGTCCACGCCAGCCACATTGACCTTGTGGCTGTCCAGCTCGGCTTGCATGTCCTTCTTGACCTGCAACGCCTCCGACGGCCTCTCAGCCAGCTCCCTAACCGCGTTCTTAGCCTCAGACACGGTCTTATGGCACACATGCTCCACATGCTGCTGGAGGTCGTTTTGCCTCTTGGTCTGCATCACCGTCAGGTCATCGACAGCCTTCTGCATCGCCTCTACGCGCCTGGCTAACAGCTTGCTGTCCTGACACGCTCTCTGTATGCCCTCATCCGACTCAGTTGACTTCTCATCCAACCGCATGGATAGACGCTCATGAGCGCTGCACGACCGTTTGATGGCATGGTCCAGCCTGGAGATGTCTGACTTACAGTCCTCAATGCGGTTGTCCGTATCGCGAAGCTTTTCCCTGAAGCTATTAAGCTCGCGGGTCATTCCCTGCTCAATCGCATCCATGCGCTGCCGGATTCGCTCTATGGCCTGGTTGGTGGCCAGTATCTGCGCATTGTGGTTCAGTATCTCCTGCTTAACGACTAAGTGAAACTGCTCAACAAGATGTTGGCGTTTGCTCACTACAATAGGCCCTCGATGTATACTGATCCGCTAATAGGCGAAGTGATCTCTTTGACGCTCCACTGTGTTCCCGCCGCTATCACGTATTGATCGTCTAGCCTGCTGTTCATGTTGCTCTGGATGTCCCACAGCTTGAATGAGCCGGCTTTGACAAACACCTGATCTTCCGACGTGTTGCTCGTGAAGTACATGTCGCCCTGGGTGTTATTGGTGAAGCACACCCCGCGCCATGGCTTGGTTGTCGCGGCCCCTACGTTGGCGTAGGAACCTGATATTGATCCGAAACCTAACGACCGGATCGCGTCGAATCTAGCTACATTCGCCATCTAATGCCTTCTGCTCCTCGGCTGCTTGCTGTTCTGCTTTGTGCTCGGCGATCATCTTGTCCACGACCATACCCTTGAACTGCATCAGGGCATCGTGAATCTCACCCAGCGGACTATCTGGCCGGCAATGAAACTCATAGACACGCTCGCCAATCTTCCATTCCAAAATCGTTCGCTGTTTGATCATGCCTGTCTCCTGGTTGAAGGTACGTAGGGTTATCTTTACATAACCCTACGTTTTAACCAATTGCTTACAGGCCAGCGGTGACGACACGATAGGCGATGCGGACGTCCAGAGGACTGTTGCCAGCACCAAACTCGCTGTCTCCGATGTTATGCAGGACCAGCGCCTGGTTGACACAGCCCGAGGCGGCGACGATAGCATCCTTCTTGGGCACCGCGTTGGTGACTGTATCCGCGGTCTGGTCAATGAAGTTTGTGGTCTCGATGTCTTCAGAGACTTGGGCGCCCGATCCGTTCGTATATTTGATGGCCAGGTTATCCGCCGACTCGGTGTAGGGAACCGAGTTGTAGTCGAGGACCAACATCGCAGACTCGAACATGATGATCTTATCTGCTCCAGGAGCGGCGATGAGCGTCTTTGGTGACGCCATCAACGCCAGCAGCTCACCTGTGCTGATCGACACCGTGGCGACCTGTAGGTAGCTCTCGTCGACGTCTAGGGATAGCGTACCAGCGCCCAGCGTGCCGGCGATAGAGGTATTGGCCGAGCCGATGGTCGCAAAGACCGGATCAGCGCCCGTGCTACCTACCAGCACCTGACCATTTGTGCCTACCGACAGAGCCGTTACCGCCGCTGTCCCTGAGCCGCACAGCACGCCATGATCAGTCAGCGAGCTAGCGCCGGTGCCACCATCATCGACAGCGAGGTCGGTGATGCCTGTGATGCTGCCGCCGGTGATGCTGACCGAGTTGGCTGCCTGTGTGGCGATTGTGCCGAGTCCTAGCGACGTTCTTGCCGTCGCGCCCGACTCTGCCACCCAGTTAACTCCATCGCCAACGATGATGTTGCCATCCGTGACAGCCAGACCAGCGATATCGGCCAGACCAGCGTCATAGGCTTGGACGTTGGTTCCAATGGTCAGACCCAGGCTAGCGCGGGCGGTGGCGCCTGATTCGGCTACCCAGTTGACCCCATCGGCCACGATGATGTTGCCGTCGGTGACCGCCAGGCCAGAGATATCTGTGAGAGCCTGATCCCAGCCCTGGACATCTGTGTTGATGACGAGGCCTAGAGAGGCGCGGGCGGTAGCACCCGACTCAGCCACCCAGGTCGAGCCATTGCCAACGATGATGTTGCCATCTGTCTTGGCTAGCGCCCCGATGGCGGCTAGGTCAGCGTCGTACGCCTGCACATCCGTGCCGATGACGAGGCCAAGGTTGGTGCGAGCATCGCCGGCAGTGGCAGCACCCGTGCCGCCTTCTGTGACCTGTACTTGGTCGCCTGAGAGGGCGAACGTGCCAGAAGCCGAAAAGTTGGTGACCGTCGCTGCGGCGGGGGTTGTGCCGCCCATGGCAGGAGGAGCCGCGAAGACGGCCGCCAGGTTAGAGGGGGTGACGATATAGGCTGTGACACCTGGGTTGTTAGCGGTACCGGCGACAGCCTGCGCATCCGTAGCGATAGAGGCGATACCAAGGACGCCAACGTCAGAGACGGGCGCGCCAGCGACGGCTACACCGTCCACGTAGTCCTTGATGACCTTGACCGCTGGTACCAGCGTTTGGGAGGTGCCTGCGGACATTTCGCCTGCCGTCGCCAGCTCTACCTTGCCCTTGACCGTCTGGGAGGCGTCAGGCAGAAGATCATCGACTGCCGTCGATAGCGTCAATGGGCTGATGAGCAGATCGTCGGCTGCCCCTGACGCGGCTTCTGCCGCGGTGGCAAAACGTGCCTGGCCTGTCCGCTTTTGGTTAGCGTTACGACCCTCGTAACTCTTCGGGTTGTTAAATTTTGGCATCTCGATACCTCGTGTTGGTAAACCTTTTACTTGTATAGTAGCCATGGCGACGTTTGTCGTCGTCAGAATGATTGACCGAAATGCGCAATATGTCTATATTCCTAGACATGAAGAGAAAAGACGTGAAAGCCATATTCATTGAGGTGCCTCCCAAGGAGCACATGCGCATTAAGCAACTTGCTGCTGGCATGGGAATCTCTATGCAAATGTTCATTAGACACGCCATTCACCACTACGTGAAGTGTCCGTCTGTACTTGGGAAGAAACCGGCATCACAAGGAGAATCACATGTCTAACGAAGTCGCAGCCGTCATCATCGGACTAGGATTCTTTTTGTGGTTTGCCGCTCACTACGCCTTTCTACATTGTGATGACTAATCATTCCACGTTGGTGAATTCTATGGTTTTTCCTTCTATAGATGCTTTCGGAGCGTTTTCCTTAAATACCCCCCACCAAACACCTTTCTGCTTAGGAAACTTCTCCTCGGCATCCTTCATAAGACTATAAAGAAGGGCGCGGTCGGCCTTGAAACGAACAGGTTGATGTCCTTCCAATGATATGGTCCATGTCTGTGCTTGGCCATACTGAGATTTATTGTAGTGCTGACGTAAACCCCATTCTATCTCGTCAGCCTGCTCTATACGCTTAGCTAACGCTAAATCTCCCTTACCCTTAACATTTCTGTGAGATGGAGCCTTAGTCTGTAGTTTTGATGTGGGCCAATGCTTCTTAACCTTGTCCAACGCCTTCTGAAGACTTATAGAATCACTGCGTATCTTAAACACGCCATCATCAGGTACCTTCACCACTAACCATGGATCATCTATCGGATTCTTGATTGCATCCTCAATAGCTTTCTCAAAAAAGTCTTTCTGCTTTTTTAGCGTTTTAGGACTTAGGTCCTTAGCATGACTGGGCCTGACATCTTCTGTGACAACCTTTGCTTTTTTAGGTACTTGAGTCGTTCCTACCGTGGCCTTTTTTTCCACCTTGCTTGGCTTAGCCTTTTTCACCCCCATCAACTCTCGCACCTGTGCCAAGGTCCAAACTTTAGGAGATGGCTTATAACCAGCCTGTCCAGGACGTATACCTCTTTTCCTCTGTGCTTTCGTGCCGAACGGAAGCTCATTGGCTATGGCGTTAGCCTTATTAACCGCTTTGCGCATCTCTACAAGAGCCTGCTTTACGACTTCCTCATCGCCTTTGGCATCTGTCCATAAAGTTCTATATAGCTTTTCCTCCGATACGGGCTGCCCTGTGCGCGCGCGATTTCTTATGATGTCATAGAGAAGCCTATCTGCTGTAGGCGTATACGCACCTTCCATGTCATCTAACATTCTGTCTGCCACAAACGCGCTGGTATTGCCGATATCCTCCTTCGCCAGAGGTTTAGATATCGGCACAGATACATCAACGGGACTATACAGGTCTCGTGATGCACCAGCCTGGTCCAGCATCTCATAAATACGTTTCTCTATGGAGCTGATTTCTTCTGCCGTTCTCAAGCCTGACTGATATAAATTTGTTAGCGCAGTATTAACGTCATCCCATGAATCGCTATATTTAAGTGTTGGCATAGCCTCACTTGGCTCTGCGCGTGGACTCGCTCGTTCGACTGTTTTGACCACTTCTTTAGGAGACATCACAGTCGGTGGCTTTTTCTCAACGATCTGTGGCTTGTGAGTGATTTGGGGGACTGTTCCCTTGTCGGTGGTCAGATATCTGCCAGATGGCTTGGTCGCCGACGGCTTAGCCGCCTCTGTTGCAGTTCTCTTAGCCGGCAACATCGATGATTTCGGCTCTGCTGCCTTTGTCTTAGGTTCTTTCTTTGGTGACGGCTTGGGAGGTGGTGCCTTGGGTTCCGTCGTAATATCTACCGTTGTTGGCTTCGTAGCGCTCGCTTCGAGTTGCTTGATAGTCTCTGGAGGCAATACCTCCGCCTCGACCGCACGAAACATCTTCTCGGCAGCCTTGACATCCCCCGCCTTTGCAGCATTGACACCCTTGTTCCACTTCACGGCAAGCTTAGGTTTGTCCAGTAGTGCCTCCCAAAGAGCCGTATAGGCACCCTTAGCCATCTCATATGCACCTAAGGCAGCGCCGCTCTTGGGGAAGAACATGAAATGAGCAAAACGCTTAGCCATGTAGGCCATGCCATCTTTTTGAGGTCTCTCTCTGAGAAACTTCCTCGGCGTCTTCATGCTGACAACATCTTTGACGAGCTGATCGAACTGCTTAGCGCCGTCTTTTCCAAGCGACCTCTCAACCTGCTTGCGGATACCATGCTGGTCGAGGAACTTCTCGCCCCTCGCAAAGTCAATCTTTCCGGTCGCTATCTCGTCGATCACGCGGTTAAGCGACTCAGCGTCCATGATTTGCTGCCACGCTTTGTTGGTGTCCTCAAATAGCCCTACAAAGGTTGGATCAGCCCCCTGCTTGCGTAGGGTTTCCACGATAGCCTTATTGTACTCTGACAGCGCCGCCTGCTTAGCCCTGTTGTATGCGCTAGACTGCCCAGGCTCCCACAGCTCACCCCATCCCGCATTGTTCTCACGGTACTGCTTCACAAGGTCAGACACCGACATGTTACCTTCAGTCGTGCTCTTCCAGAGCTTCTCAAGGTACGCTCTCTTGTGCTGCTCAAACTCAGATGTGAGGATCGTCCGTCCTTTCTTCTCGGCCACCTGGCGGATGATCTGTGTTTTGAGTTCCTTGCCACTGATAGGCTGCTTGATATCCTCCGCCGCCTGGGCTACCACGTTGAATGCTTCTCTCGCGGTCTCCTTAAACTCAGGACCAGCGTCTAGAGCCTCGAAGACTGTCTTGTTCTCAGATGTCTGCTTAATCTTGTTAGACAGATCACGAAACTCTGTCTCCACCTTTTGGTCTAGCTTCTCTAAGCGACTCTTGGATACAGATGTAGGCTTCTCCGTCCTCTCGAACATGCGCTCCGTTAGGCCCGATGGCTTCTCTTTAGGACCTATCGTAACGATAGGTTTTACCTGACCAGGCTGCACACGCCCTATGCCAAGAGACGCAATCACATCTGCTGCCGTCTCAGGAACACCAAGAAACTTCTGCATCGCCTCGCTTCCAGCAACAGCAGCACCTCCAGCACCTGCTGCCTGTAGAGCTGTAGCACCAGCTCCAGTCGGACCTAACGCCTGTCTGATGCCACCAGCAAGACCCAGCGCCCTCTGTGGTCGTGTCTTGGCCTCCAACGGCAAGCCAGTCTGTTTTTCTATACCCCTTTCAATATTGCCAAACGTGGGGAATGTCTCGTATGCCTGACGCACTCCCTGCATGTACTGCTCACGATCGAAGGGGATGCCCTCTCTGCGGTGAATCTCTTCCAAACGATCGAGATCTTCAGGGTCTAGCGCCTCGCCCAAACCTGCCAGTTGAAGCGTCTTTAGGATGGCCATGGGTTTCCAGGCTTTCACTTCCATACGCGCTTTAGGCCATTGTATGGCGGTCCTGAGCATGTTCTTATACCAAGGCTCGTCTACATGAATAGCATCGAATGGATTGGTAGAGGCAGGCTTCTGGGTGAAATGCTCATAGACGTTGCCAGGAGGAAGAGGCTTGGGACCAACCTCGGCTGGCTCCTGGTCTGCCTGTGGTCGAACCCTATAGTCCTTATTGACGTCGATATCATCGAACGGATTGTACGCGCGCTCCATTACATCCCCTTGATGATATAACCTTTATCTTGAGCTAGCTTCAACGCCTTGTCACTATCATCACCAGCTTCTCTCTTGATCTGCTGCAAAATCTGCTGACCATGAGGCGTCGATGGGTCGATCTCCTGCGTGCCCGTCTCTGGATTGATGCCCAGGATTGCCCACTGCTCATCAAGAAACTCATCTACGATGCGTTTGGCTTCTGGATCGTTGGCTAACCTCTCCTGCACCATCCTATTGAACTGCAAGGCTCCAGCATCGGGATATTCTCCTTCTAGTTCCTCAGCTATCTGCTCACGAAGGATGTCATACTGTAGCGCTTTCATCCTAGAGATGAGGATAGCCGCTTTCTGGTCATCTGTAAGGTAAAGGTCTGCGACCTTCTGTTCCAAGAGCTGAATTTCCTTAACCCTAGTCTGCCCCTGGAAAATTCTACGTAGGTCTTTATACTCGTCGATGAGGCTAGCACGATATTGAACTGTCTCTGGACTCAAGAATCGCTCGCCAAGGTTCCATGGAAGAGCATTAGCAACAGCATAGAAGGTAGGATCATTCAGGTTACCCGTGTTGATGAGCCTGAGCATGTCCTGGCGGTTGGCAATACCCTCTCGCGCTGCGTTCGCTCTATCCATGATCTCTTCTATGACTTTGCCGCGTTCCTTTCTACGCTCTCTAGCATCGGCTCTGTCTTCCTTATATCGGCTATCCCTATCCTTCAACTCGGCTGTGGCTTCTTTCGTCAGTGTTGGCTCATTTAAAGCCTGCTTCACAGCCTCATCAGGCCAGGTTGTCATGTCGGATGGGTCCACGGGACGCTGTTGCTGTGGCTCTGGCTGCTCAAGCTGCTGTCGCTGACCCGACGGCTGCTGACCTCCCAGCACGCGCTGACGCGCCAACTGTGGTCCATACAGCTTATCTTGGCGTTCCTTCTCTGTCTTGACCCTCTCCTGACGAGCTGCTAGCACCGCGGCGGCTCGCTCCCTGTTGGCCGGCGACACCTTGCGCATCACCTGGGCTAGCGCCTGCTCAATGGGATACTGATCGCCGCCCTTGGAAGCCTCGGAAAGAATCCTGTCCAAGGCGTTCATCTTATCCTGAAACGGCGCATGGATATTGGCCGCGATCTGCTGAGACAGCTCAAACGGATTCGGCGTGTAGTTCATTGGCCCTGTCATGGCGCATGTCCTCTGCGCATGTTTTGCGCGCTGCGATAGTCATAGTTGAACTCATAAGGCTGCATACCGCCAGGAAGAGGATTATATGGCGTGCGTGCCTCGTCTCCCTGTAGGATGTTGCCTATGCCCTGTCCAAAGGCTGGGCTAGTCAGATAGCCTGCCACCGCCGATCCAAATGGGCTCTGCTGCGATTGAGGGCCAAGCCCAGGGCTAGCACCAAGAGCGCCTGTCAGTCCCTGCATAGCTCTCTGCATCGCTTGATTCTGAAAGGCCGCGTACTGCTCGTTGAGCAGGCTGCTCATGTTGACGCCAGCCCTCGTCAGCTCGTCATCAAAGCCCGTGCTCCTCGACAAGCCACTGCCAGCATGTGACTGCGCTATAGCCGGCCTGATGAAGGTGTTCCACCGCTCCATGGCCGGATCAACATACGACCTTTGAAACGCATCCTCATCCGCCTGGAATAGGTTGGCGTATGGACCTTCCCCTTTAAGCCCTGCGAAGATGTCGTCGATGGCGAAGCGTTGACGCTTCTGAATCGGAGTCTCTCGCGGCGTCTTCTGCCGACCCAAGAGTCCACCTCCTATCGATCCTGCTGCTGTGATAAGAGCTGCTAGTGTTGCTGGGTCCATGTGCGCCTCCTTAGGGCGAGAGCTGAGTCCATGTGACGGTCGTCGCCGTGTCGTGCCTTGTAAGCATCTCGACCAACAACGGGTTCACACCGTCATCTTTTATGTTTATATCACCATTGCTCAAAAACGTGTCGCTGGTTTGGCCAGCCACGGTTCTCTGGATGATGTCAGGCTTGCGGTTGATGGCCAAGGCTAGCTGGCGGTACATGTCCTCCATGACCCTGGCCAGGTCCTCAACAGTCAGCTCATCGTTGGCACCTACATCGTACTCTGACGGTATCTTAGGCACTCGTCAACCCTCCTAAGCGGCAGTGTATGCGCATGCTCGTCACCTTAACCTGCGTCAACGCGCTGACCTGCTCCATCTCAAAGGTGATAAAGTTGGCCTCCTGGTTGACCACCGCCGTGATCCACTCGCGCTTCTGCGCCTGGTTGTCCGACGGCACCAGCTTGACCGTCTTGAAGCTGTCTGACTCCTCATCGGCATACATGTTCAGCTTGATAAAGCCTCCTGTAATGTCTAACAGCAGCTCCACGTGGGACACGAAGCAGCGCCTACCCTTAGACCTATAAGGATTGAACGGGATAGTCCTAGCCTTGAACCGAATAGGCTCAGGAACCAGTCCACCGCTGGTATAGGTGCCAAAATTGGTCGAATCCACGTTCAAGGTGATCGTCGTCGGTGTCCTGGCCGTCACCTCATACAAGCCACCCACCACCGATGGGTCGGTAATATCGTAGTTGTTGATCTCTGTCATGCCCTGGACATCAAAGACAACCACCTGATCGCCTACGGTAAACCCGTTGTTACCGACTGTCAGCACGGCAGGGTTGGCTTGGGTGATCGCCGTGATCGCCCTCAACTCGTCGTTGAGGCCCACGTTCATCTGATAGACATAGCCCTCGTCAGACCCCATCAGAGGCTTTTGGGCCGTGCTCGGGTCCCCTATCTCGTTCCAGATGTCCTCTGTCGTCTCCCAGGATATCCAGGCGTCGTTATACGCCTCGTAAATGTCATCCCAGGTGAGACCAAGGTTCACTATGGTATCTCCAAAGACGGTTCCATTCAGCTTGTAGACGCTCCACGAGCCTTCCTCGTAGTTTCGTACCAGGATACGGTCCTGCGTGTCGCCTGGCGCCTCAGACGACAGGTACGTCCACAGAAACTGGCCGTTTTCCCTGTCGAAACCACCAGCAACAAGGTCAATTTGGTCAGGATCGATCTCTTCCTGAGCGAAAAACGGTATCTTCGTGTCGATACGCTTCACTTGACGCCCATCGGTGCGGATAATCGCGCTTCTGCCGATGGTAGTGACCTCCTCGTCCCAGAAAACAGGCGAAAATCCTGCATCTGTGCCTAGAGGACCAGTGATTTTGCGATACAACGTCGGGTTGAAAGGGTCTCTTGTCTCCTCGGCAGCCCACGTAGAGTCGGTAAAATGCCCGATCATGGTCTTACCAAGCACAGACGAGCCTACCACAATGCCCTGAGCCGCCATTTCGTCTAGTTTTGACCCAGGATTGAGGAAGTTGCTGCCGTAACCAGACTCTCTGTTGCCGCTGTAAATCACCGACTGGTCGTATTCCGTGCCGGCTATCGTAGGAGACCAGAAATTGATACGCTCGTTCCAGTATTCGCACGTCCTAGCCCGCTGTAGAGCACCCCATGAGGGAGCTACATAGCCCGTCTCAATGCCCGACGAAGGGTTGTCCGTCGTGTCCGTGAACAGTTTCACCTCGTCATCATCGGCATCATAGAAGCATATCGCCGAGAGACCGGAGCTGCAGAACACCAACCGCCTGTTGAACAACGCATCCGGATAGGCCGTGGCGCTGATATAGGCGAAATTGTCCGTGATCGACCACGCAGAGCCGCCAAAATGCGTACTGGCCGCCGTGCTGAATGCTACAGCTGTCCATGTGCCGCTCACTAGCCTGTACAACGTCGTCTGCGTGAACGCCAGCAACCTGACATCCAGCGTGCTCACCTTGAACGAGACGATAGCCATGATCCTGCTATCGAGCTGCTGATCCACCAGCGGCGCTATCCCCTGCCTAGACTGGAGCACCTGCCTGTAGATAAATCCATCCTCGACATCCTCAAACGAGTCAGACGGCTGGAGGTAGTTGACGCCCTCCCTAGATATACCGCTCTGATAGCCTGTGATCTCGTAGATTTCCATCAGCCACCAA
>JAAOEI010000482.1_pt1 | contig 15433 bp, 19 predicted proteins | sample 7059261 | NCBI WGS metagenome assembly JAAOEI01 (sample SAMN14008812, study PRJNA610033) | viral metagenome | isolation source: viral particles filtered from seawater | place: China: Hangzhou Bay, Yangshan Deep Water Harbour | collected 2017-10-31
ACAGGTGGACGACGCGGTTGCGGTTCGGCGCGGTGGACGGCGAGCTTATCGGCGTTGGCGTCCCACAAGTCACCGAAAGTCACCTTGTCACCGAAAGCCGCCGCGGCGTTGCGGGAAGCGCTTGATCGCATCTTGGCGATCAGCGCATCGTCGTTAGAGCCTAGCAGCATTACTCAGCTTTGATGCGTTGTGCGAGAGAACGGATAGCCATGTCGTTTCCCTTACTGTGGCGTGACTTCCGCGCTCGCCGTGCGTCCGTCCGGCAGCGTCATGCTGATGGTTTTTTTCGCGGTCATTGCTTCGACAAGCGGTTTAAGTCCTGCAAGGAAATCAATCTGCGCCGCCTGTGCTTGCTGTGCAGATTGCGATTGCTGCGATGCCGATGTCTTGTCCCTCGATGCCTTTGCCGCTGACGCCAGTTTCATGCGTTCCGTTTCGGCTTGCGTCACGGCAATTTCACGCTCAAGGCGGGCTTTTTCCTGCGCTTCCCATGCCGCAAGCGAAGCTTTGGTTTCTGCTTCCTCGCGGGCAAGCCGGGCGCGTTCCTGCGCGATTTCACGCTCGACATTCAACCTCGCAAGTGCTTCCTCGCGGTTAAGCTCTACCTGCGCGTTGCCGGTTCTCAGTTCATTGCCCTTCTCAAAGGCCGCCATCTGCGCGTCGGCGGCAATCTTCATCTGCTCAAGTTCCTTCTTCGCCGCGTTGTTCATCTGCGTTATGGCAATCTGCGTCTGCGCGTTCAGTTCCGCGAGCATCTTTTGCATCTGCGCGTCCATCGCCGCCTTCTGCTGCGCGGCCTGCATCTTCATCTGCGACTCCTGCTGCTCGGCCTGAATCTTGATGAGTTCAGGCGGCGGCGGTCCCTGCTTTTTCTCGGGCGGCACGCTCTGCGGATCGCTCACGAACATTTCCGGGTGCTTGAACCCCATCGCTTCCGCCATCTTCGTGTAGACGTTGTAGATGTTCTCGTCCGACACCATGTACCCTCGCCCGGTCTGGATCAATTCCATCTGCTTCTGGCCCATCGCGCCAAGGTGCGCTAGCTGGATGTCCTTGTTTCCCGTCCCAAGCCCGACATTGACCGTCATGTTGAACATCGTTTTCCACTCTCGCGGATCGATGTCTACCCACTTGTTCCTCAGTTTCAGCGTCATCGCCTTGCTGCTGTATTTCGACAGCATGTAGACGATGCCGCGCATCAAGTCCTTGACGCCCGTTTCCGCGAAGATGCGCGCAATCAGGTCAAGGCGCTGCTGGCCCGCAGTCTGGATCAACTGAATCCCGCGAGCGGTCTTATTCAACGAATCGGCGTCCGTGCCCTGGTTGTAGCGCGTGGAACCCGTGCGGTTTTCCTTGATGCCATCCATGTACTCAAGCATCGGGAAGGACGCTTGCGCGACAAACGGGATTTCCTCGTTCCTGATCGCGCCCGGCACGTACTCCCGCATGATGCCGCCCGGACGCGATGTCAGGAGGTCGTCAAGGTTAGCCTGAATGATCCCGCCAGCCGACGAAAGCACTGCCTTGCGAGGGTTGTTCGTCAGGTAGAGGTTGTTCAACATCTGCCGCCAGATGGTCGATTTCGTGAACTGGATATCCATGACCAGTTCCGCAAGCGAGCGGCCAACAAATCGATGCGGCATGATGATCGGCGTAATCGCCGCGAAGTTGATGTGATCGCATTCCTCGTTGATCCAGATCGTGCGCCCCGGCATGATGATATGGCGCAGTTCTGCGATGCCGTCGCCGTCGAAATCGCAGCGGATGAAGCACTCCGTCACCCAAACGATCTTGTCCAACTGGTCTGGTCCTTGGCCGTCGCGCCAAGTCATGTCGATGTAGCGGTCCCGCGCAATCGCTTCCGGCGTGATGTCCGGTTCGTTGGCGGGCGCGAGGTTCTCGATGATTTCCTCTGGACATCCCATTTCCCGCAGGTAGGAAATGGTCTTGCGCGAGCGGTGATAGCAGAACGGCGTATCCTGAATCGTCACATGATTATGGTCTGCCGAGATGCCGAATTCCTCAGGCGGTATCGTCTCAATACAGATTTTCGACACGTCGCGCACGATGCGAACCTCGACATTGTGCAGTTTCGGGATCGGTTGCGCTTCAAGCGCCGCCATAAGCTGCGGCCTGACCTGATCCGGTGCCTGTGCCACTCGCTGCACCATCACTTCCCGAGCTTGCAGTGCTGCGGGGTCGTCATAGGCTTCGTGCGATAGTTCTTCAATCTCTACGTCGTCGCCTTTCATCAGCATCGCGTACTCGCCATCGGTCAATCCCTGATAGCTTTCCTTGGCGCGGTCTTTCTTGTCCTCCCACCAGTATTTGACGATGCCGTTCTTCTGGATCATCGCGTCCTTGAACCACTCGTACAGCACAAGGAAGCCGTTGTTCTGGCGGTAGAACACGTAGTTCGCCGCATCGGTTTGCTGTTTGGCCTGTTCTTCGTCCTCCGGCCCATTCGGGTCGAATCGGACGACATCATCCGATGAGGTAAAAATCCTCAAGATCGCAGGCAGGACGGACTCCACGGTATCGGCTACATCAGTCGATACCACCTGCGACTCGCCCTCGACCTCGTTCCCGAAGGGGCGTCCGTAGTAGTAGTCGAATTCCTTTGTCCGCGCTTCCGAAAGGTCTCCACCAATGTTTCCGATTGATCGGGCTATCTCCTGCTCGATAATCGCGGGAAGCGTCTCATCGCTTACAATCGGTACATCCGTGGATCGCGCTGATCTCATGGCGTCACTGCCCTCTTGGTCGTCCCGGCCCTCTTGGTGTCTGGGTGATGACCTGTGCAACCGGCTGCATCTTGTCCAGCGTGTACTGCACTCCGTCCAACTTCGCATTCAAGACGCTTACTCGCGTTTGAAGCGCCGCAATCAGCCGTTCAAGCTCAAGCGACTGGCGTTCAAGCGCAGCAATCTGCGCGATGTGGATCGCGGAGGTACTCACTTGCCCCGCGTCTTGAAGGTGTCGAACTTGCCCAACGACTTTTCGCTCGGGTACTGAACCTTCCCGTTGCGGTCGCCGCGCACCGGCTCATCCTTCGTCCGCGCCATGCCCTTCAGGTTCCCCGCCTCGCGGCCCTTCGACATCACAAACCGCGCAGAACTCGACATCTTCGCTTTGCCTTTACCGAACATGTTCGTCTCCTTTGTACTTCTGGGTTGTCACGCATAGCCCCTATTCGGGTACCGGATTGGCTGCGGTCGCCGCACAATACCTTGATTTGCCATAAACGTAAAACAGAACGCCTCCGAACGGTCCGGCGACTTGCCCATGTCCTTCTTCATTTCCGCCTTGGTTATCACCTTCATCTTACCGTTCGACGACGGTTTCCATTTCACCAAACTGATTTCCCCCATGAATGCCTCGTCCCTCGGAATCAGGCAGTCCCTCGCATAAAACCACTCCCGCGCCCGCTCCCACATCTCGTCCCGCAGCCTCAAATATCTGTCATTACTCGAATGCGATTCGCTCACGTTGACGCACTGCACCGGCAACCCTAATTCCGCCAGCCTGTCCGCCACCGGCCCGCCCAGCCCGATACTGTCCACGCATATCTGCAACGGCTTTACCGCCGCCGCGTCGTACTCCATCTTGACCTTCCCGACCGAGACCATCGCATCATCGGATCGCCAGGTCTTGACCGGCTCGACCATCACGTTCCCACGGCGCTTCGCCAAGGCGCACAAATCCACCCCCGCCCGCGACACATCCAGCCCCCAGATTTCCTCGCTCCTGATCTGCTGCACATCCCGCCCCACCGCCGATTCCACCATGTGCAGCGGAATAATCACATCGTCCTCCGCCGTCGGGAACTCCCCCAGCGCCCGCACCCGGTAGAAGTTGCTGTCGATTCCGTATTCTTCCTCCCACTGCTTCAATTCCGACAGGTTGCACCGCGATGATTCGTGCGACGCCACCTTCATCGTCGCCCAATGCGCCCGGTTCTTGTGGAACGCATCAAAAAAATACCCACTCAACCGAGTTGGGTTCCCCGTCATGATCGTCTTGGCACCGTGCGTACTCATCGCACCCCGCGCCGTCTCAAAAATGATGTCCTCTACACCCGGCGACTCATCTATCAAAAACAGCATGTTCTCCGAGTGCAATCCCGCCAGCGCTTCCGGCGTCTCACGCCTCGCCGTCTTTGCAACCGCATAACTCACCGCCGGTGCCTTCACCCACTCAAACCTCTCCGCCTTCCACTCAAATTGCTGCCTCAACCCGTCCGGCATCTTCGCGTGCCACTTTGCCAACTCCGACCACAGCGCATCAAACATCGTGCTCGACGACGGCGCAGTACACCCAATCTTCCACGGGTTCCTCGTCATCCCCCACCAAATAATCCTTCGCGCAAGCCAGCACGATTTCCCTACCCCGTGCCCGCTCCTGATCGCCACCCGGTCATGCCCCACCACCAGCGCACTTGCCTTTGTCTGCCACGCCTCCGGCGGATCGTCCGGCCACACATCCCTATCAAACCTGTCCGGGTCGTCGTACCACGCCTCCAACTGCGCCACCAGCAAAGCGTTCGCCTCCACCTTCTTGTCCCGGTCCAGCCCCACCGCACTCATTCCCCAACCTCCGGCGCGCTACTCGCCCCCACCAACCTCATCTCACCCCCAACACCTCCCGCACCCTGCTCTACCAACTTCTCCTTCCTCCTCCTCTCGCTTATCCTCTGCAATGCCTCCGTTATCCCCTCCGCCATCGCACCAACATCATTCCCCCCCTTCGGCCCATACCTCTCCACATCCCTCATCCCAGCCAGCTTCATCCTCGTCTCCGCCCTCAACTTCCTCACCGCCACGTTCCCCGCTTCCTCCACCTCCCTCTCACTCGCCCCCTCTCCCACCACACCGTCCACTATCGGCACCACCTCCTGCATCAGCGCCTCAGCCTCCGCCCTCTGATACACCTCCCACCTCCTCACATCACCCATCAACCATGTCACCACCCGATCCCTCGGCAATCCCATCTCCCGGCACATCGCACCCAACGATCCGTGCAGCAATATCCCCTGCGCCATCCTCTCCAGCACACCCTCCCCTTCAATAAACTCCACGTACCTCGCCACCCTGTCATTCTTTACCGGATTTCCCATTCCTTACCCCCCATTCATTAACCGCGAATCCTATACCACAAAAAAAAAATTTTGGGAGGTGCGTACCTAGGACTCCTGCCGCCCGCCGCATGGAACCGCCGAGGTTTTGTTCCGTCCGGCAAAGAAAGCATGCTTTGATCCCCCCCCCCTACCCTCTTGCGTTCCTGGCCGACCACGAGCTGCCGCGAATTGTGCAGCACAGCAAGGCATGCAGGCACGATGCCTCGACCTTGCAATACCACTGCGCGCATGTCGATTACTGCCCAGTATGTGATTATGTCAAACAGCCGCAGGCTATCGCCGGGCGCATATCCGATAGCTTGCCTGCATGACTGGCCGTGCGAGCGCAGGCGCGATTGTGCGGCGCAGCGCGGCATCGTGGCGCGATCAGGTTAGGTGTAGGCGCAAACCTGCGAGTACGTGTCTATCGCGTCCAATGCGCCCGAATAGCGCCCGCGGACAGGACGTGGACACGTGCGGACACGATGGACACGACTTTCATAAAGTCCCCTTACATTGGACACATAGGACGCATTTACGGTGTTTCTCGCGCACGTCCACGCGGTAGGGTACTTTATGCAAGTCCTGTCTTTCCTGTCCACGACGTGTCCAGAGGCCGGTTATGGCGCGTTTCTGGCTTTGTGCGTCCTGATCTACCCATAACCTCGCATATGTCCTATAATGACGCGTGGCCGCGTTTAAGCGTCCCAATTAACTAGGAGATAACGATGCTAGGAGCTAGCAGGCGCGTAGTTCGGCTGATGCTGACTGAGGCGGAATACTCCGAATGGCTGGAGTGCGGTGAAACGATGGTGCGTGATTGGCTGGTGCGCGGCTCGGCGTCCTGGCGAGCGCAGCTATCGCGGCAAAGGGCTGCCGATATCGGGGATGCGTGCCCGGATGAGCCTAACGCATTCGAGCGATGGCTAGGCGAGTGCGTGCTGCTGGCAGGCAACGGCGAGTGCGACCACGGGGCATTTACGCCGGCCGGCGATCTGTACGCGAGCTATCGCGTGGTGGCGGACCGGCATGACCAGTATCCGAGGTCGCCTAAAGCCTTTGCGCGGGACTTGCGCGATCTGGCGCTGGTGCGCGGCAAGCAGGGCGGCAAGCGCGGGTACTTCGGCATCAGCTTCCGGCCCGCTGGCGAGCTCGCGCCGAGTGCGCTGGCAGGGGAGGGTGCGCCAGTCCCCCGCGCATCGCAGGACGTGCTCTAGCGGTCTCGGGGGGCGGTAGCTTCGGGCTATCGCCCTGCCTGACTGCGATAGGAATAATTGTGGTGCAGCGTTGAACGATTGTGGTATTGTGTGGTCATACCAGTAGCCTAACCACGCACGAAAGGGGAACGAAGATGGATATGTCAGCAGCTTGCACCGCACCGGTTCACTCGGAAATCAAGGATGGCGAACGGAATCATCCAAGATTCTCTGAGTATCAGAAATATCGCTCAGCTATGGCCCGCCAGCTTGTCACCTGCGGACCGTTCGCCGCGTGGTTGACGGCAACCGTGGAGTTTGAGAACGGGCGCGAAATTGTGTTCGAAGTAACGTCCACGGAGGCAGCACTTGCCCCCGGCTGGTACAAAAACAGGTTTGCTCCAAAATCGCAGTTTCCGCGCACGTTTGGGCCGTTTGCGTCCAAAGAAACCGCCCTTTCCGCCTAGCCTTTCCCCTGCGCCTAGATGGGCGCAGTGATAAGGGTTAGACCGCACGGCACGGATTGCCGGTATGAAGGCACGGAGGTTAGACCATGAGCAACGCACGGAACGCGACAAACGCACTGCAACTGAAGCTGCACCGCATCGGCGCATCGGCCACATTCGACCAAGCGAACGACCTGCGCCGCGCGGAAATCACGCTGCACCGTTGGGCGGAGGCGGAATGTGGAGACTCCAACAACTACGCATCGTGGGCCGTGGAACGCGACGAAAAAACCGGCGTGCCGTATCGCGTCACGTACCCGCACAATGGGCCGGAACGCCGCGTGCGGATCGCGGACCGCGAGCGTGGCGCGCTGGTGCGCGTGGCGCGCATCTGCGCGGAGCTGGGCCTGCACTACTTCCACCAGACTGACCCGCGGGGCTGCGCGCTGTACGTGAGCGGCGAACCGCTTACCGACACCGATTACACGCGCGGCATTGCCTGCTGCGCCTGACCTGACAACAACGCCGACAAGGGGAAAGACATGCTCGATCCGATGATTCTGCTAGGCCTTTTCGCCGTCGCGGTTTTCTTTATCATCGTCTCAAACACAGGAGCCTGAAATGACGCACACTACACTGAAGCCCGCGACGCCGCTGCCGCAGTACCACGATCACAATGAAACGCGCACGATGGAAGAAATCGCAAACTACGCCGCCTGCGATCCGGCTAACGTGAAACTTGCGGACGAACTTTACCGTAAGTCGCTCGGGGAGGCGCAATGAAGGCGACCACTGTAAGCCTGCTGCGCGCCCATGTTGCGGATCAAATCGCAGACTATCGTTTTAGCCTGCGAAGGCTCGCAGAGGGTGAAATGTCAAACGCTGACATGAAAGCCGAAGAGGATTACGCGAAAAAGTGCATCGGCAACGTGCGGCGTATTTTCAAATCGCGGCACACGGCGAAAATCGGCGTGTTTGGAGATGTGGTTCTTTCTTTCAAGGTGCGCGCATGAGCCGCTATGACGTAGGGATGGACTTCGCCACCGCCGAGCGCGAGGCATGGCAACGGGGCGACATGGCGCAAGCTGCCGCGTTCGCTGCTGCTATGGACGCGGAGATTGTGCAATCTGAGGCCGACCAACTGCGCGACATCGTTGACGGCATCCGCGAGCGCATCACGGAGGCGAACTGGCGCACCGGCAAGAAAGCGGAATTGCGCGAACTGGTAGAGGCGATCATCGCGGAGCTTGCGGAGGGCGGGAAATGACCGCCGCCCTGCGTTACCGCATGGTCTACATGACGCCCACGGCCACGCGCCCCCACACCCTCCCGCTTGTCGCGCCTGACGCATCAGCCGCAACGCGCCTCGCGGAGACCATTTGCGCGCTGCCAGGATGGGTTTTGCTCACCGTCAAACACGAGTCTCGGCACGTTGACCGCTCGCCGGTTGCGCGGGGCAAAAGTTTTTCCTTGGAGGCGCAATAATGAACCTCGACGATTACGAAACCGTCAAACAGGCCGCGCTGCGGCTCGGGCTGACCTACGCCAGCGTATCGGAATACATCAAGGCGGGGCGCGTTCCCGGCCTTATCCGAGTGCTGAAGCACCCGATGATCCCGCGTGAGTGGGTTCCCGAGCGACGCAAGCCGGGGCACAAGCGCAAGGACGCGCCAGCGGGGTCGAAAGTGTGCCTACAGTTCGGCACTCTTGCTGAGTGCCGCGACCCCGCCGCTTGCGAGCGAAAAGAATGCGGGCTAGAGGTTTGCGCCTAGCCGCAGGGAGAATCCGAAGAAACCACGGGAACCCGCGTTTTTCCCTCGCGGGTACCCCCTATCTTCAAGTTTCTGGCTGAATCGCTTTTGCGACAGCTTGAAATGCTCGCCGTTCTTGTCGCACCAGCGTTCATAGTTGGCGTAAGCATCTGACGATTGCGTAAACGCGCCCTTCTCAATCTCTAGGCAATCGTCGATCCACGAACCAAACGTATCTTCGTCGCGCAGGTAGTTTTCTACCGCCGTAGTAACCGCTTCCGGCCTGCCTAGCCCGTAATCCTGCCATGCCATGCAACCGTCGATCATCCATTGCAGGATGGCGGGGTACTCTGCTTCGAGCTTCTCGCCTAGCTTGCGGTCGCGTTCTTCCTCTGGGATTGACTCATCGAACGCGACAAGATGGATACGACGGCGCATTTCCTCGCCTACGGAACGCAATGTGGGCTTGTGATTGCCTGCGAACACAAGCTTGAACTGCGGCAGGAACTCGAACGTATCCTTGTGCATGTGGCGCGCCGCGATCTTATCGCGCCCGGTCAGGGTCTTGATGCGCGACTCGTTCCATCGCGCCCCTTCGTCAGTCTCCGTCGCGCTGACAAGGCGGGCACCGGCAAGGCGGGCGATTTCCTCGGAATGCTCCTGCCGGTCCTTGGCTTGGAAGGCGTCCATCTTCGCGCTGCGGGCGTACTCGCCCATGATCGCGGACAGGACGCGAATGAACGTGGATTTGCCGGACCCGCCAGGGCCATAGACGAACAGGAAACATTCCTCCCGCGTGTCGCCGGTCAGGATGTAGCCGCACCAGCGTTGAAGGTAGTCGCGCATGGTGTCGTCGCCCTTGGTCGCACGATTGATAACCGCGATCCAATGCGGGCACTCGGCGCGAACGGGCGAGACTGCCACGGAGCGCGTAATGTACTGGTCGCGCTCCGATACCGTCAGTTTGCCGGTTTTCAGGTCGATTACGCCGTCAGGGGTGCCGAGTAGCATCGGATCGCGGTCCCAAACATCAGCCTTGATAGCGATGTCCGGGTAACTGCTAACCAGACCGATAACCGCGTTCGTGGTCTTGAGGGAAGTCACCCTAGCCCGCTGCGCCGGGGTCGCCTCGCGGGATTCGCGGGCCACCTCGCGGACCAAGAGGAACGCATCCCAAGTGATTTTCTTTGTGTCGTCCAGAATCCAGCGGAACCCGTCCCATTTGTGCCAGCACGACCAGCCTGCGGTGTACCGATATTCCTTGCCGGGGCCGGCGGCGAAGCGGTCAGCCAGAACCGCCTCGGCGTAGGCGGGGAGCATTTCCGGCTCCGGTTCGATTTCCAGCACCCGGACCGTGTTCCCGTCCACTGAGGCGAGGGCGGGCTTGCGGGGGCGCTTGGGTCGGGCCGCCGTGGCCTCTGGCGGGAACTCGGCCTCCGGCATGGGCGCGGAAGGCTCCCCGGCTTGCTGGAACGGGGGTTCCTGCGGTTCTGCGGGGGCGGGAATAGTCGGGCTTGGGTCCGGTGCAGCGTTCGCTGTAGGCGATTCTGGCGCTTCCAGTCCGGGTTCCGGCTCATGCTGCGGCGCAACGTAAACCGTGATCCGCGCCTTCGCCCATGCCAGCGTCTTTTCCCTGTCCCATCCCGCCGCCAACGCGTCCGCCGCGTCCCATGCCTCGGGGGTCGGGGAACCGTCCGGCTGCGTGTCGGGGTCTATCCCCTTGACCTCGGCGGCAACGCCCTTAAGCAAGGCCGCTACCCGCTCCATCGCCTGCCTGCCGGGTGCGTCGTTGTCGGGCCAGAGAACCACGTTCCGGCCTGCAAGGGGCTGCCAGTCGGCATACTTCGCCGCGTTCGCCCCTGCGGGCCAAGTCATCGCCACCATGCCGGGGATAAGCTGGCGGGCCGCGTCCGCCGCCTTCTCGCCTTCGACTAGCAGGACTTGCGCCTCGGGGCGGTCGGCCAATAGCTCAAGCCCGTACAGGGGGCGCGGACTTGTGAACGCCTTGCATTCCCATCGGGGCGGGTCGTTGTCCGAATAGCGCCCGTAGGAGAAGCACCGCAGCGTCTTGCCCCGCTCGGGGTCGAAGTACCGGCAGACGTAGCCGAGAATCCCGCCCTCGGCGTTACGGTAGGCCCACGTTCCCGTAGGCGCACCGTACACCGCGAGCGCCATGTCGGGAACGTCGCCATCGGGCGCGGGAAGGTTCTCGCGTGGCGGCGCTTTCTTGAGCGGCTCGGCGGGTATGGGCCTCGGCGGTGGCAACGTGCCCGACCCGTTCGACAGCCTGCGGATCGCCTCGGGGAAGTCGATGCCCTCCGCGCTGCGAAGGAAGCCTATCACGTCCGCGCCGTGTTGCTCATGTGCCCCGCACGCAAAGCAAGCCCATACCTGCTTCGTCGGGTTGACGTACAGATTGCCGGGGGCGCTGGTGTCGTTGTGCAGGAAGCAAAGCCCGACATACTCCGCGCCTTGCTTGCGAAGCTGCGTATACCGCGCCACAAGCTGCACGATATCCGTCGCCGCCTTGACCTGCTCGGGGTCGATGCGGGTCATGTGGCGCTACCGTGGATGCTGCTGGTCATTTCTCCCCCATCGGTGCGCGCCCCACGGTGCGATGCGGAGGAGACCCGAGGGGAGCGGGGTTCGCATCGCGGGCCGGGGGCGCGCAGGCTGTTAGTTCAATCAGGCTTTGACTGCCGTTACTAACTGTTTCGCTGATTTCATGTTCTTCGCGCTCGTGCGTCTATTTTGCGCTTGTTCAAATCTAGTCGCCCAACGGCAGTTGCTTGGTTCGTAATTTCCGTTGTTGTCAATTCTTTCTATTGTGTGCAGATTGCCCAAAGGTTTTTTCCCCATATCTGCAAGAAAATTTTCAAACGTCATCCACCGTTCGCAAACGGTTACACCACGCCCACCATACCTAACCCATGCATGGTGTTTAGGATTAAGACATCGATCTTTCATGTGATTCCAAGAAATGTACTCAGTGGTCAATCTTTTGCCACTTTGCATGTGCTTCCCGTTCGCACAACCACACGATTTTGTCCATCCAGTAGTTAAATGGCCCTGTTTTATCAATTTCTCGTTGCCACAATCACAGCGGCAAAGCCATGCTCTTTTGCCATTCTTTCGCACAAGCCTCAACGCGGTTAAGCGGTTGAATTTTTGTCCAACGCAATCTCTCACTTCAGGCAAGTTCGGCCTCAATTATCGCCAACGCTTCTTGTGCGTTCCTTACGAAACCGGCCCTGCCGCCATTCCTTACAACGCACTCAAGAAACGTTGCTTGCTCTCGTTCGCGTTGGTCTGTCGGCTTTGTCCAACCAGGTTTTTTCGCCTCCAACGCCAGAATGCGAAAGTCGTTTGTCGCACCCAAAAAATCTGACATTCGATAGCCGCTTCCTCGTATCCATCTATGAAAGTAAACCGGCGCATAGCGCCCGCTCGCCGCCTCATAACTCGCCGCGCCTGAATTCATGCGAACAGCCCACAGAACGCGAGGATGCGCTTTCAGGATGTCGCTGACCGCCGCGATAACGTCCGCTTCAAGCGGGCGGTGCTGAGTCTCGGTCTTGTGGATCGCGTCAATGTCGTGCGCGTCGATGCGGGTGGGGCGCTTGGGCTTGATCGGCGCGAGGTTCACCGCAGGCTTGCCAGCCATCGCAGCGTAGAACTCCGTCGCACGGTTGTTCTCGATCAGCGTGTCGCGCAGAGATTTCTTGAAACCAAGTTTTTGTTTCATTGCGTGCCGCTGGCCTTTCTTTCTCGTCTAATGGCAAGGTACTTTTCATAAGCGGCACTTTTGGGTTGGGTCAATCCAAGTCCTTTGCACCACCAGTCATTCCTTAGTAACACCTTGCAGATGCGTCTCCAGGAAGGTGCCCAATACTTTTTTTCTAATTCACGCGGCGCTTCGTCAGGGATGCCTTCTCGATAGCCGCGCGAGTGCCAGCCTTTCAGCCACGAACGAAAACGCGCCAAGTAGTGTTCCCGCGTTACGTCAGGCATGGTGGCCAGTAGCAACTGTGCAAACGATTTCCACGTATGCCCGTCTGGTTTGCTGATGCGATTGCGCCCTGTAATATTCCCATTTTCCTCGACGTACAGTGCCCCTGTATTCGCCCCGCATACACGCGCTACCACGCGTCCCCAAGTTTGCGGCTCAAGCAAATGGTATAGCCACAATCCACGCTTCTGATCGTCGCCGTAGGGTTGGCAGAGACGCATCTGCGACAACGGCACGCCAGCCAGATGCATACGGTCGTAAATCTCGTTGTGCAGTTTGTTAGGAAACTTCGCGTGGTAGCGCCAGATATCCTCGGTGCGCCAATCGTAGATCGGATACAGGTTGTAGACGTCTGGCGAGACCTCTGTAGTCCAGCGCTTGCCGAAGTGCATTCCCTTGTCCCATACCGCGATAGTGCGAAAGCGATTCAAGGATTCATCGGTACGAATGCCGATAAAGGCGGCGGTGCTGCGGCCTTTGGAATACCACACAGCAAACAATTCTATGAATTCCTCAAATTCCATCCAAGGTTGAAAAAAATCAAAGTAAGCTGGATCATTGATAACGCCTTTATGCTTCGGCATAGGGCGCACCCAATCTGCTTCTCGTTCTGGTTGCCACGCGCACCAAACTGGTTCGTAGTTGCTGACAGAATTACGTAGCTTGATGGGTAGACATACCCAATATACATCGATCCAACCTGCGTAAAACGCGAACATTTCTTCGGCGTGCTTGATAGTGAGTTTATACTGGGCCTCTAGGTCAATCAGCAGGACGCCAACGCGCCTCCTGCGGCGTATTGCCTCGTCCATGACAAGGTGCAGCATGACGCTAGAATCCTTGCCAGCACTGAAGCTGACGTAGACTTTTTCAAAGTGATCAAACGCATAGCGCACTCTGTCTTGAGCGGCTTGAAGTACTGAATCCTCGCGGTACTTTTTCAACTCACTCACTAGTAAAGCTCCGCTTCTGTGCGCGACTGCGCCTCGGCTGGCGTTAGCGCCTGCTCGCCTCTAGCGGTCAGCCAACGATTAAGATAGTCAAGTGCCAGCGCATCGGCTGCGCGCTTCTGATCGTCCGACAGCCGATGGTACCCACCACGGCAGCAGGATGGAATCCGTAGCGCGTATGCGACGCTAGCCTGTCCAAGCCACGCGATGCGATTCATGCGGTCGTTCGTCAGGTAGTGCTCGCAGGAGAATTTCCAGTCCCGCGTGATCGCTTGCAGCGCCGCCTCAAATCGAGGCAAGTCCGCCAAGAACTCTCGATACCTTTCCTCTCCCTCATCTTGCGTCATTCCTTCTGGTTTCTCATCATAGAAACCGGCCTTGTAGCACTCCCACTTGTCCCAAGTATGCAGAATGCGCTTGGAGTCCTGAGCTTGGTCCGTGGCAACATCCGATAGGATTTCTCCTGCAACGGTATCAGTAGGCGGATGCTCAATATCCCATGCTCGCGAGAAATCCTGGTCCTTGAACATTTCCGCGAGCCCTGTGATCTGGCACAGACGCAGAACTTCATCAGGCTCCATGCCTAGCTCTCGACCAATCTTTTCTTCGCTCCAATTTCTCCGCTTCAGTTCTACGACGATATCCGACATTGCCTCGACGCGATGCTTACCGCGCGCACGATTATGGCGGATCGTGCTGGCGATCCGGTCGCTGCGGTCTAGGCGATGATCGTTCGCAACGGTAACAGGTAGGTATCCATGCACGCGGGCGCGCACGGTCTTGTCCTCGCGGCCCACACGGTTCCTGTGGAATCCGTCCACTACTTCGTACATAGCACCATTGCGCCACGCCACGATAGGTTGCGTGTATCCATCCTCACCGATGGAGTGCGCGAGCAGCTTCATTTCTGGTGGCGCTACGGAGTTCGGGTTGTAATCGTTCGCTTGCAACTGATCTATATGTACCCACTGCACGCAATCAACTGGTTCCGCGAAGAATGGCGAGTGCTTATGCAGAGAAAGCCGAAGCGCGTTCAAAGCGTGAACACGCGCAGGCAAAGAAAGCGTGTTTAATTCAGCAAACACAATCTCTGCGCGCTCTACAATTGGGCGCGTGGTTTCTTCAAGAATTACTTGTTGCGAGAAGAGATCGCTCATGCAGGCAATTCCTCGCCGCAAAGGTAAGGAAGGTTCACCGCGCCCCCCAAGAAACGGTGAGCGGACGCCCCGCCCTGTTAGCCCGCTTGCCGCCGCGCCGCTCGGCTTTCTGCGCCTCGCCGTTCTTGCCAAGGTGATTCATGGAGAGGTGCCGCGCTCCGCCTCTGTGCGCGTCGGGCGTCATTTGGATATGGCTCCGCACTGGAAGCGTTGCCATCATGCGCTCATGGGCGCGTTTCTGGGCGTCGGTCATTCGCTGCGGTCCTCGTTTTCGTTGCGGTAGATTGCATCCTAGCGCGGTTTGTGGCATGTTGCAAACTCAATTTTTCGCCAACAGGGAAAAAGCATGGCCGGTCGAATGTCAGCAGCAACGGAGCGCGCAGTCAAGGAGTGGTCCCGTACTCTAGGGAACGTCTACCGCATCGCCGCCAAGCACGGCATCGCGGCAAGCACCCTCTATCGGCGCATCAAGGCCGATAGGAAAAAATAATCGCAGCGCAGCAAAGAAAATTGTTGACAGCTTGTGGCGGGATGCCATAGCCTACGGGCCATGAACTCACTTCTCGCCGCGATCCGAAACAGGCTGCGCCTCTGGAAGCTGCAATGGCGTGCGTTCTGTATTGAGTCGTCAGTGGCGAATGCGGAAGCGGACATGATGAACACCGCAGACAAACTGGCGGAAGATACTGCCGAGTACGAGAAGCGGATGAAGTTGCTGGCGCGGATCAGGCTTGAGCTTGATACTCGTCAGACATCGGAAGTGATCCTTAAACAACTTGCGAAATAGGGGAAACACATGATGCCCACC
>JAAOEI010000483.1_pt1 | contig 15426 bp, 19 predicted proteins | sample 7059261 | NCBI WGS metagenome assembly JAAOEI01 (sample SAMN14008812, study PRJNA610033) | viral metagenome | isolation source: viral particles filtered from seawater | place: China: Hangzhou Bay, Yangshan Deep Water Harbour | collected 2017-10-31
GGAAGAGAAAAAATTAGTCCAATTCACGTTATTTACCCTCCCCCAAACTGAAATTATTTTTTTTAGGAAATTATAAAAATGCCAAATATTCCAAAACCACAAGGCCAGGCAGATCGTCCTAGCATAGATAAAAATACCAAAGTTCTTAGTATTGATGGCTATAAAAAACTAGATATACCGAAACCACCTAAAAAACTGTTAAAAGTTACGAGAGATTGGTGGAATGAATTTTGGACTTCTGATCTAGCCAACTTTATCTTAGACAATACAGACATAGATGCTTTATCTCGACTTGCTAGAACCAAAGATGATAGAGAACGTGCCTGGAGAAGAGTTCGTAAAGAGGGTTTTACTGCCGTTGGATCACAAGGACAAGAAATACTCCATCCCCTGGTAAGACAGATTAGTGCCTGGGATAAAGAGATCCTAGCTTTAGAAGATCGTCTAGGACTAAACCCTAAATCAAGATTGCAACTTGGAATAAGTTTGAATACAGCTAAGAAATCAACTCTAGATCTACAAAAGGAGTTCAGCTTAGAAATAGATTCAGACGAATGGTATTCGGATGAAGATTAGATCACTAGGTCCTAAAGTAATTGCATTCATAGAAAAATACTTAGTCTATGGAGATCACTCAGATTTCTCAGGACAACAGTTTTTACTTCGTGATTGGCAAAAACAATTACTAAATGAGATGTTTGTGATCAATGAAGATGGTCAATTAAAAAATAGAAGAGCTTTGATCCTTACAGGTAAAGGTAATGGTAAATCAGAACTGACATCAGCTATCTGTAATTTCTTCTTCCTTAGTGGATATCATAAGTCTCCCCTGGTAGTTCTAGGTGCAGGAAACTTAGATCAAGCCGGTATTTTATTTAACACATGTAAAGCACAATTAACCCAAGGACCTTTAAAGTCTTTTATCAGATCTACTGATCGTAAGATCGTAATGGCAGACGGAAGTCCTGGAGAGTTGAGACGTGTTGCATCGAGTAGAGATCAACTGGATGGAATACGACCAACATTCGTAGCATTGGATGAGATAGCAACATTCCTTACTCCTGCCCAAGAGAGATCTCGGCTAGTTCTAACCAATGGACTAGCCAAGAGATCTAATACTTTTGAGTTGAACATATCAACTCCTGGAGGAAGTGAAACTGATCTAATGGGAAGAATGATCTCTTATGCTGAAGCAGTTGAGCATGGAGACATTGAGGATGATTCGTTTTATCACAAGTTTTATAGAGCAGACAGATCTTTAGATCTCAATAATCCAAAAGAATTAAGACAAGCAATACTCCAGGCTAATCCTGGTGCTGATGACTTTTGGCCTGTTGAGAATTTAATAAGAAGATTTAAAGAGATTCCTGAACATGAATACAGAAGATACCATCTAGGTCAGATTGCTAAGTCAACTGACTCCTGGTTACCTGTAGGATCATGGCAGGATCTTGAACGACATACAGGAATAGAAGATGGTACAGAAGTTATTCTCGGCTTTGACGGATCGTATAATAACGACTCGACTTGCCTAGTAGCTTGTACTTTAGAAGATATTCCAAGAATAGAAGTAGTTGGACTTTGGGAGAAACCTTATCACGATGAAAACTGGATTGTACCCAGGGATGATGTATCTGCAACAATTCGACAAGCATTTAAACAATTTGACGTACTGGAATTATCGGCAGATCCTCCAGGTTGGTACAAAGCACTAGATGAGTGGCAAGAAGAGTTCCCAGGAAAAATAGTTTTTTATGAGACTAATCATAGAAAACGAATGATCCGTGCAACTTCTAAATTTTATACAGCAGTCGTTAACAAAGACATCATGCATGATGGCAACCCTGATCTAGAGAGACATCTAGATAACTGCTTTTTAAAAGAGACCGTAACAGGAGCCTATATAACAAAAGAAAAACGATCCTCCCCAAGAAAAATCGACCTAGCAGTCGGATCAGTAATAGCTTTTGATAGAGCTACAGCTCGAAGAGATAACGAAGCTGAAGAAGTTGGAGACTTTGGATTTATAAGTTTATGACGAACAGAATAGTAACAACTGTTATCGGTTATTTATGTATATTAACTGGAGCTTATTTAATAACTCCAGGACTCACACTTATGCTCTTTGGAGCATCACTTTTAGTATTCGGCTTATTTACGGAGATTTAATTAATGGCCTTAATCGACAGATTTTTTAATAGAAACAACTCAACTGAAAAACGACTCATATCGTCTAGCAATTTTAATTTAGGAATATTTGAGGGTAAGAATACCTCTGCAGGAATAAATTTAAACCCCGATGTAGCTTTATCTCTTACTGGTGTTTATTCAGCAGTAAACATTTTAGCTAATGCAATATCATCTCTTCCTGTACACGTTTATAGAAAAACAGAAAATTACAGACAACTTTTAGAACCTCAACCTCAATGGCTAGATAAAGTTTCAGGAATGGTCAACCCTGAGACCGATACTTTTGAATTTTTTCACAGGATCATGACATCATTACTTCTTTACGGTAATGCTTATCTCGTAATTACTGATCGTGATCGACAAGGTTATCCATCAGAATTGTATAACGTACATCCTGATGACATTACGATCCAAAGACAAAACGGAACAGTAATTTACACAGTTCTTAATCAAGGTAAAGAGGACGTACCTCTAAGAAGATATACATCTAAGAATCCAACAGGAACGATTATTCATATAAGAGCTTTTGCTAATGGAGATGATCTAAAAGGTTTATCCCCTATTGATAATTGCAAAGAAGCTCTCGGATTCGGTAAAGCTGTAGAACTTTATGGATCAAGATTTTTTGAAAACGGAACTACTTTGTCAGGAGTTATTGAAATAGATCAAACCCCTACAGAGGAACAGCTTCGACAATTTATGGAGACCTGGGATAAACATCATAAAGGTGTACAGAAATCCCATCGGCCAGGAATATTAACTGGTGGTGCCAAGTGGAGAAATATTTCATTACCACCTGATCAAGCTCAGTTTATTGATTCCAGGAGATTCTCTATTGAAGAAGTAGCCAGGATTTTTAATGTTCCATTGTTCTTATTGAATGAACATACAAAACAAACTTCCTGGGGTACGGGACTTGAAGAACAGAATAAAGCATTTATTCAATACTCTGTACTTCCCTGGATCTCAAGATTAGAAAATACATTCAATCAGTTATTACCTAGAGGCCAATTTATTAAGTTTGATCTAAATGGTTATTTACGAGGTAATGCAAAAGATAGAACAGAAGTTTATAACAAATTACGAATGCTAGGAGTTTTAACAGCTAATGATATTCGTGCTTTAGAAGATATGTCTCCAATAGACGATCCTGAGATCGGAGATACTTATCTCATTCCTTTAAATATGCAGATCCAGGGATTAATGGATGATGTAGATTCAGGACTTGAAGAGGAATAATATGCCATATGAAATAGTTCATGATCATCCTCAATGCCCCATCGAAAGTGGGACTCCAGGACCTGATCAAGTTGGTGGACATGCAGTAATCAATTCAGATACAGGAGAATTGGTTAAAGGTGGATGCCATAAAACTCATGAAGAAGCTATGGATCAATTAACAGCATTAAACATAGCCAAAGCTGAGGATGAAAACTACAGATCACATATTGATCTACCTGAATACATTAAAGAAAATGCAACTAAAGGAATTAAATATTACAAAGAGGGTTTAGCCGGAGATGGCTTAACCGAACAAACTTATAACGAAGCACTAGCTATGGCTAGAGGAGAAATTTCTCACGATAAATTAGTTAGAGCTTCTGCCTGGGGAAAACGTCATCGAGTTGATCTAGAGAGTAATAAAAACTCTGATCCTGATGATGATAAATTCCCAGGACCTGGAGCTGTTGCACATTATTTATGGGGATATGATCCCTTAAATCCGGATCAAGCTCAGGCCTGGTTCGATCGTGCAGTTGAACAACTAGAAGATACAAGGAGAAACCCGGTGTATAAATCAAGACCAAAAGTGTTAATACCACGAGACGGTAAAGAGAATAGATCCTTAACTCATGCTATGGAAGTTCGAGCTGTTGATGAAAATACTGGAACAGTTCGAGGGTATGGAGCAGTTTTCAATTCCCCATCATTATTACTTAGTGGTGGTTTTGTTGAAGAAGTAGCCCCTGGATCATTTAAAAAATCATTAAACGAACGAGGTACAAGTACCTCTAAAGAAGATATATTTGCTTACTGGAATCATAATTCAGATATAGTTCTTGGATCTAAAAGATCAGGATCACTCAGATTATCTGAAGATGCTACTGGTTTAGCTTATGAAATAGATATGGATCTACGATCAACAGAAGTAAGAGATAAATACTTTGCTGTTGAACGAGGAGACGTTAGTTCATCTAGCTTTGGATTTGATGTTCCGAAGAATGGAGATGAATGGATCTTACCTAAAAATGATGAAGATCCAGTTAGAAGAATTTTAAGATCAGTTAGATTACATGAAATATCAATCGTATCAACTCCTGCTTATCCTGACTCAAAGTCCTGGGTAAGTAGATCACTTGAGTCATTATCTCAAGCATCAGGAATAAATATTGATGAAATAGAAGATGCAATCGATAAACAAGATCTACGATCCTTAATTCTTGATCGTGTAGAAACTTCAGATGATCATCAGATCAAAGTTGATGCAAAAGTAAGATCAAGAAAATTATATTTAATGTCCAAAAAAAATGACATCAGCATCCAGGAGTAGGTACCTATGGCTAAGCACTACAAGATTAAAAAGCAGAGCAAAACACGTAAGCCAAGACGACAAGGATCAGGGTACTAAAGCTCCTAAAGAAGATCAGATCGAGGGATCAAAAGATAATGTACCTGGATCAGCATCAGGATCTTCTAAGAAAATGATTAAGTTTTCAAAACAAACAGAACGAAGTATAAAAACTATCGTTGAAGAACATAACTCCAAGGTAGCCGAGAAAAGTATGGCAACTTGGAGGAGACTTGGATTAGCAACTGCCAAAAAGGTCGTACGAAGAGGCTTTGGTGCTTACTCTACAAGTCATCGACCTGGAGTAAGTAGGGTTGCCTGGGGATTAGCCCGGTTAAAGGCATTCGGTTATTTATTATTGAATGATCGTCCTCAGGATTCCAAGTACAAGGCAGACAATGATTTACTGCCAAAAGAACATCCTAAATCAAGTAAATAGATTTAGAGCCGTAACCGATCGGGAGGACAGTTGTATAGACATCCTCCCCCAATTTAAAAGTATAAGCAGGGACCGTCATTGACATCCCTACCTCAATTCATGGAGACAACAATGGATTATTTAAAAAAACTCGTTGAAGAGAGAAACAGCACTTGGGAGGCTATGAAGTCTCTCAATGATCTTGAAACAAAAGAAGAGAGATCACTTGATGCTGAAGAACAAAATCAATGGGACACAATGTCTAAAGAACTTGATGCACTTGATAATAGAATCACAGAGCTTCATAACTTAGACAAAAGAAATAAAGAAGCAGAAGCTAGAAGAGAAGAAATATTATCTTCTGAGACAGCAGTTGCAGTTGTTGAACCTGGAGACGAAGAAGAGAGAAAAGTTTCTCCATTAGAGCAGATGGCTCGTGGAGAGATTAGAGAACATACATTCGTTAAAGAAGAAAGAGATATGACCACTTCCAATTCCGGAGGATTGGTCCCTACTGGATTCTTTGATCGAATTACAGCAGTCATGGATGATGTTGGAGTAGTAAGAAATCTTGCAACAAAAGTAAATACAGCATCCGGGGAAGATATTAAATTCCCAACATTGACAGCTAACTCTACAGCTTCATTAATTTCTGAGGGTTCTGCAATATCAGAATCAGATCCAACCATAAGCTCTGTTACATTAGGTGCATATAAAGTTGCATTTATTTCACAGATCTCAAAAGAATTGTTAAATGACTCAGGTGTAAATCTTGAAGAAATCATGGCAGAAATGTCAGGAACAGCTTTGGGTAAAAAACAAGCTGAATTAACAATTAGTGGTACAGGATCATCACAACCAACAGGATTAGTTAACGTTGCTAATGTCAAAACATTGGCAAGTAACTCAGCAATTACAATCGATGAAATAATGGATGCCCATTATGGAATGGGTGCTGAGTATCGTAAAGATCCTAGCTACGGTTTCATCTTTAGTGGCAACACTTTGAATGAAATTCGTCAATTAAAAGACAGCAACAACCAGTACTTATGGCAACCATCAGTACAAGCAGGTTCTCCTGACAGATTCCTAGGAGTACCAATTTATGAAGATCCAAACGTAGGAGACTTAGGTGCAAACAATAAAGTCGGTTACGTTGGTGCATTCAATAGGTACTATCTCAGAACTGCAGGGGGGATCGAGGTTGCACGATCAGACGAATTTGCATTCAATACAGATTTGATTTCTTACAAATTTGTTATGAGATTCGACTCAGCAACTCTTGATGCTTCTGCAATTAAGAGAATTACATGTCCTGCCTAATAGGTTAAGACATTCAATCTGAGCATCCGTAAAGCCTCCACAGTTCTACTTGCTCAGACTTGATCCTAGGCCTCAGGCAACTGAGGTCCTGGATGAAGATATATCAGGAGAGATATGAAAGTAAAAATAATAGCTAACTATGTTGGCAACATCTCAGGAGTTAAAGTTCCTCCTCCAGGTCAAGAAATAAAACTTGATAAAGAGGATGCAGTTTGGCTTATTGAGAATGGCTTTGCTATGCCAGTTAAAGCTGAACCAAAAGCAAAAGCCTCAAAGCCAAAAGCAAAAGAAAATTCTAAAAAGTAGGTTTAAATGTTAGATGTCAGGCACGGCCTGGGGACTCAACATGTTTTAACCAACTCACGAGGAAGAATTGCAGTTAAGTTTGAAGTAGATGGAACATTAACAGATGCATCAGGGAACGTAACCGTAACCGTAGTAGATGAAGATGGAACTACTTTAATAGACTCACAAACAGCAACTAATGATTCAACAGGAATTTATTATTACGATCTAGGAACCAGTCATACTTCTAGAGTTAGAAGATTAACTGTTACCTGGAGTGGTACCTGGGAATCTGTAGCTCAAAGTAAAGTTCTGATCTATGAAGTTGTAGGCAATTTCGTATTTACAGAAGATCAGGCTCGTAAGTTTGATGACTCAGCTCTAAGCTCAGTAACTGTTTATACCGATGAGTTGATAGCAGATGAGAGGGTAAGAATTACTGATCTTTTATTTGATTGGACTTCTTTATCCTGGATCCCAAGATATTACAAAGCAAAATTAAAAGGAGAATACTCTCCGGAGATACTACTTCCCCATCGTTTAGTTAATAATTTAATTTCAGTAACTATAGATGGAACATCAGTAGCAACAAATAAATTTGAATTGGACTCTGAAGTCGGAGTTCTTTATTACAAAGAGGGATACTTTACGAACCCAACACAGACTTATCCGTTAAACGTAGTGGTCGAATATGAGCATGGTTATGAGGGATTAGTAGATGGTGTTGATCGTATAGCTCTCAAAATGTTGAGACTACGATTGCCGTCATCGAACATCCCTGAGAATACAAGATCATTTACTGATTCACTAGGAACAGCAGATTTTATTGTTGAGGGTACAGGTCCATTCGGAATCTTTAATAGAACTAGATCTCCGGAAGTAAATGCCTGGTTAGAGCAACACAGCTCCTCGATCATAGGATGGTAAATGACAGTTTCATTAGTTAACAACTTTAGATCTAATTTAAAAACACAATTAGAAGCAAGATCTAATTTATCAGGAGTAAAAATATTTTCATATACTCCTGGAGAAGTTTTAGATCGAGAATTTATTTCATTAGGTAATGCAAATACAAATATTGTCCCATTCACTATGGGTGGACAATACGAACAGCAATTTACTGTAACTGGTTTAGTTTTTGTTAACCAGGTAGGTGCAGGAGATCTTGTTGCAGAAGCAACTAATGATCGAGCTGTAGCTTTACTTGATGAAGTATTTCAACAGATCGTAAGTGATCCAACAGTTAATGGATCCGTTCAGAATGCAGAGCTAGTTAATTATCGTGAAGAAAACGGAGTCGATGAAAACGGAAGAGTCTGTACTTTTGAATTTGAAATTGAATTTACTAATCAAACTTTATAGGAGATATACATGACAAGTAAAAAACCCGTTAAAAAGGTTTCTAATAAAAAATATGTAGCCGTTCAAAGATTAAATATTGCCGGGGAGATCTTCGAAGAAGATGACGTTGTTACAGTACAAGTCCCTAAATGGATGATCGAACAAGGCAAAGTTAAAGAGGATAAATAATGGCAAAAGCAGGTAAAGATACCAAAATCGTATTCGGTGCTTATGACTTAAGTACCTATTTCAGTTCTGTTAGTGCTTCTAGATCAATAGAGATGATTGATGTAACAACATTTAATCCTACTTCAGGTTATAAAACTATGATTCCTGGATTAGAGAGTGGATCAGTTTCTTTGGATGGTTTTTGGGATGCAACTGCTAATGGAGTTGATGAAGAAATCCAAGGAGCATTAGGTAATACATCAGTTACTCCCCTAACCGTGGCTCAATCAGGTTTGACCAGGGGTAATAAAGCAGTTCTATTATCAGCAGATGTTACCGATTATGAAATCGGATCTGAAGTTAATAGTGCTGTAAGTGTATCAGCTTCAGCTCAAGGTGGATTCATCGGTAATGGTGTATCACTAAAAGATCTATCAGCAGAGACTTCAGCAACTGATCATACTTCAGTAGATAACTCAGCTCTAACAAGTAATGGAGCTACAGCTTATTTACACATAACTGCAAAATCAGGTACTCCTGGTGCAACGATCTTAGTTGAAGATTCAGCAGATAACTCTAGTTTCTCGACCTTAGCTACTTTTACTCTAGATGGTTCAGCAGTTGGATCAGAGATTAAAACAGTTACTGGAACAGTAAATAGATATTTGAGAGTTTCAAGTTCCTATACAGGATCAGGATTCAGTCTCACTTATGCAGTCGTCATAGCAAGAAAATTAAAGTAATTATATAGGAGATATAACAATGGCAATAGCAGGTAAAAATTCTCATATTTCTATAGATGGAAATGATCTAAGTCAATATGTGGAATCATTATCATTCAGTCAGAATGTCGAAACAGCTCAAGTTCAAGGCTTTGGAGATTCCAATGTTGAACTAATAACAGCTCTAAAATCAGCTTCATTATCTTTGGATCTATCTTGGGATGCAACTCAAGATGGCTACTCAGATGGTGGTTTTGACGATAGTGTTGTAGCAGTTATTTGGGGACCACAAGGTAATACAAGTGGTCAAGTGAAATACACTTTGAACATGTTTCAAACAGACTACGAGATCAGCTCCGATGTAACTGGTAAAGTGTCAGCAACAATGACTCTTGCTAGTTCCGGTGCAGTTACTCGTGGTACTTTTAGCTAATCTATAATGCCGGTAGAAAAATCCGGGTTAAATATAGATGGCATACCTGAACTCGTAAAAGGGTTCAATAAAATGGACAAGGACGTAAAGAATGCCGTAAAAGATGTCCATCAGAGAATAGGTAATCAAGTCGTAAATAGAGTAAGGCCTCTGATCATGTCGGAGGCTAAAAGCCCAACAGGGAAACTAGCTCAATCATTACGATCAGCAAGATTGCAATCATCTTTGAAAATTAGATTAGGCCGTCCTAAAACAACTCCGTATGCAGGACCATTCGAATATGGTGGCACGGTTAATGGAAGAATATACAAACAATTTAGACCTGATGGTTATACCTTATGGCCTTATATTGAAAAAAATCTTCCAGAGATCAGAAGAAGATACCTTAAAGGACTTCTTAATAATGTTGCCGGAGGTGTAGCAAAAATGAAAGTAATTAGGTTAGATAAAAAATGAACGAAGAAGATTATCCAATAATACAGATCCAGGGTAAAAAATATGCCTTGGATTATTCAGATATTAATGGCAAAGAGTGGCAAGAGATCAAGAAAATGACTGGTCTAACTCCATTAAAAGCTATTAATCAATGTGCATCAATGGACTTTGAGGTTATTGGTGCAATAGCCTGGATCATAATTAGAAGAGATCAGGATATTACTTATGATGAGATCCTAGAGAATTTATCTATAAAATCGTTCCAGGAACCCGAAGAGGATGAAGAAATCCCAAAAGACTCAGAAGAGAATGGCTAAGCTCCCTGCCATCTCTTTGTAAATTCTACGGTATAAAACCCTGGGAGCTAGAGCTGTTCACATTAGGAGAACTAATAGAGTTCTCTAAACAAATGCAAGACTATACGAGGAAAAATGGCTAATCCCCAAAGAGGTGTAGTTGTCTCGTTCGTAGCTGATGACTCTAAATTTAAAAAAGGAGTTAACTCTGCTTCGAGGCACTCAAAGAAGTTTCAACAGAATCAAAAAGGTTTACAAGGTACTCTAAAAAAATTAGGACCTATGTTAAACAGTTTGGCAGTCAGAGGACTCCAGGCATTTACTGTTGGACTTGGTGCAGGGATCAGAGAGTTTGCAAACTTCCAGGATGCCTTAACTGAATCAACTGCAATTATGTCAGTTACTGAAGATCAGTTAAAGTCCATGGAACAAGCATCAATAGATGTAGCTAGAACAACTACATTCACAGCTACTGAATCAGCTAAAGCATTCTTCTTCCTAGCTTCTGCAGGTTTAGATGCAGAACAATCTATAGGAGCTTTACCTCAAGTATCGAAGTTTGCTCAAGCAGGTGCATTCGATTTAGCACTTGCAACAGATCTTTTAACAGATGCTCAATCTTCTTTAGGATTAACTTCTAAAGATACTGCTGAGAACATTGAAAACATGGCAAGAGTATCTGATGTCCTGGTAAAAGCTAATACATTAGCAAATGCATCGGTACAACAATTCTCAGAAGCATTAACAAATAAAGCAGGTGCATCACTCAAGGTAGCTAATAAATCTATCGAAGAGGGTGTTGCAGTTCTTTCATTCTTTGCTGATCAAGGTGTTAAAGGTGCCGAAGCAGGAGAAAAACTTAACGTAGTCTTAAGAGATATTCCTCGTGCAGGTGCAAGAAATCCACAGCTCTTCAGAGATATGGGTATTGAAATCTTCAATGCTGAGGGCAATCTTAAAAATATGTCTGACATTGTTGGAGAGTTTACTCGTGTCCTGGGACCTATGGATGATGGTCTTAAAGCCACTACCTTAGAACAACTTGGATTAACTAGATCCGTTGGAGATGCAATCAAAATTCTCTTAGGTGGAGAGAATCAAATCAAGAAGTATGAATCTGCATTAAAGAGTGCAGGTGGTACTACTAATGAAGTTGCTGAAAAACAATTACAGTCTTTAAAGAAGCAATCACAACTAGCATTCAATGAACTTCGTATAGCAGGTCAGATCTTAGGTAAAGAGTTTGAACCTGAATTGAGAGATGCATTAGAACTTATAAAATCTTTTGCAGGTTTTCTACAGGGAGACTTCTTAGATTCTCTTAGATCCTCAACAGCTTCAATGAGTACAATCTCAGATGCATTCAGCATATTTAGTTCTGAAGCTGAGGCATCAGAAGATTCAGGGTATGGATTTAGACAAATGATGTTAGAAAATGAAAACATCATACTTAGAGTTTCAAAAGCATTAGTCCCATTCAGAATTAATTTCAGTAAATCAATAGATGAGATGGATGCATTAGGAGATGAAGCTAGTGCTATGATCCAAACTCAAATAGATTTTAATACTTCGATTCTTGAGGGTAACGATAATTTAATGGCAGGTGCTAAAGCTCTTAATGAGTTTGCAGGATCAGGCCAAGCAACAATACCTACAGTAAAAGAATTTTTAGATACAAATAATTTAAACATCAAAGCTCTTGATAAGTTAGTTAATTCTCAGAATGCTGAGATCAGATCTCTAAGTAATTTAGATGAAATAGTAAAACTAGTTAACGGAGCTTTATTTGAACAAAACGTAACTACTAATCGTTTATATAGATCTCAGATGTTTGCTACTAATGTAGTAGATCAGTTTTCACAAGCAGAAGAAGATGCAAAAGAACGAACCGAAGCTCTAAGAAGAGCTGAAGAACATTTAGGAGATACAACAGGTTTTCTAGAAGAAGATTTAATTGCTTTAGGTAGATCACTTAAAGGATCCTCTAAAGAGATGGAGATCAACGAACGTAATGCTCGACTCCTGGACAAAACATATAGATCAGGATTATTTAAATCTGCAGAATCATTAGCTAATGCTTTTGATAAATTTCAATCTATCCAGGAAAAAGGTAAAACAGAATCAGAACGTCTAAAAGATGCTACCCAGGAAGAAGAGGAAGCCTATGAAGATGTTAAAACTGCAGAACAACAATTAGAACAAGCAAGAATAAATTTATCCAATGCTCAGTCTGATGGTACAGAAGTTACGATCAGAGAAGCATTCGAATTAAAACGATTGAATGATCGTTTAGCTGAATTAAAAGATGGCTTGGAAGCAGGAGAAGTAAGTTTATTAGAATTTCAGGTAGCTCAATTAGATCTAGCTGAAGCTACACAAAGAAGTCAGGAACAAAGTAATGAATATAGAAATCTTTTGGATGAAGTTACAAGAGCTGAAGAAAATGTTGCATCGGCTCAAGGTTTTCATGAAGAGGCAACTAAGAGAGTTGCTGAAGCTCAAGAAGAGCTAAAAGAAGCAACAGATGATACATTCCAATCCTTACTAGCTGAAGCACAAGCTGTAGAAGAATTACAGTCAGCTTTAGATGGTTTTGAGAATGGAAACTTTATAGATGCTATAACTTTAATAGCAGAAAAAACTGGAGAGACATTTACTGATATATTGAATGAGTTTAATGCTCTAAAGAGTCAGTTAGGATCAGGATTTAGTCCTAGTGCAATTACCCCTGATCCAGGATCATTACCTCCTCCACTTACAGAAATTGGATCTGAATCAGAATCAGCTCCAGGAAATGGTAGGAATGGTAATTCAGGATCTACAGGATCAGCACAACAACCAGTAAAAATATATACAACATTACAGATCGATAATGAACGTTTTGAGACTGTTACTCAGAATGCATTAATCAATCTACAAAAACAAGGTAAGAAGATCATACTCTAATGGCATTTACGATAGATGGTGTTGCAGTTACGGTCGAGGGAGCTTTAGATAACAACCCTTTTGAAACAGTTAGTACCTGGACTGATATTTCAGCAGATGTAAAAAATATATCAATCAGTAGAGGTCGTCAGCACGAGTTGGCACAATTTCAGACTGGAACTTGCACATTAAAACTAAAAAATACGAATCAACAATATAATCCATTAAATACTTCTAGTCCTTACTATGATTCGTCTGCAGGTAAATCAAAGATCGAACCAGGTAAAAGGATCAGAATAAAAGCTGTTTATAGCTCTACTACTTATTATTTATTCGATGGATATATAGCAACTATCCCCCAGGGTTTTTTACTTCAGGGAGCAGATGGTGTTGTTGAATTTAGGCTCGTTGATGCTTTTAAGTATTTTAACCTTAATAAATTATCAGATCGTAACTGGAAACTAGGATCGTCTACATTAGGAGAATCTACAAGGTTAGCCTACGAAGATGAAGTAGAGTTATCATCTGCAAGAGTATCTAGACTTTTAAACTCTTTTGGATGGCCTACAGCTAGAAGAACTATAAGAACTGGAGATGATCAGGTAATATCTCAATCTACTGATCAGACATATTTAAATGCATTCCAGGATGTTGAAACTGCTGAACAAGGATTCTTCTTTATGGGTCCAGGATCAGATGGTTTTAATGCAAAGTTTTATGATCGTAACTATTTGATTACTCAACAGAGTTCAACTAATGCAACATTCGGTAATGGAGTTGGAGAACTTCCATTTACAGATGTATTGATAAATTTTGATGATTCAAAGATTATCAATATATCTAACGTTACTCGTACAGGAGGAACTACTCAGACAAGGCAAGATCAGGACTCAATAGATCGTTTTGGTCCTTTTTCTGAGAACTTAACAACTATAAATACAACAGATGCAGATACAGAATCTATTGCTATACAAAGAGTATCGGCATTTAAGACTCCTGGTGTAAGAGTTGCTCAAATAATTATTAATCCTCAAAGCAACTCAAGTATTTGGCCTCAAGCTCTAGGAAGAGATTTACTGGATCGTATAACTGTAAAAGTACCTTTAAATACTGGATCCACATTAGAGAGAGATTTATTTATCGATGGTATTGATCATGACATTGATTCATCGAGTAACAGATGGACCTGGCAACTCAGAACATCCCCTGCATCAGAAGTCGGTGCATGGGTATTCCCTGCTGAGCTAGGTGTATCAACAATTTTAGCCTGGTAAACAAGGAGAAATAAATGGCATATAAAGACGATTATGCAACTGGAGATACAATAGATGCTTCAACTTTTAATGAGTTGATTAAGTCTGCTGTTTATTCTTTTGCAGATCTATCAGCAATTCAAAGCTCTATATCAAGTCCAGTAGATGGACAAATAGCTTTTGCTCAAGATACAGAATCTTATTACAGATATGATCTTGATTCAACTACATGGGTAGCTTTACTCGGTGGTGCAGATATTACAGCAGTAACTATTACTACTGCAAGTAACTCCGGAATGGCCGGAGGATCCACTGCTTCATCGGGTGCTTTTACATCGACTTTGACAGTTGATGCTAATAATTTAAGTACTGCTACAGCAGAATCAACTGACTATGTAGTCATAGAAGATGTAACAGATAACAGCACTAAAAAAGCATTGATCTCAGACATTATCTCTCAGGGAGATATTACAGAGGTTAATACTTCAGGAACTTCCGGACTTAATGGAGGAGCAACTTCAGGTGCAGTAAATCTTGTAATTGATCCATCACAATTATCAGACGGATCAGGAATTACGGTGGATTCATCTAACGATCTATTAGTGCTTGAAGATGCAACTGATGGAACCGTTTACAAGGTATCCCCACAAAAAATATTAGATGCCGGTGGTTTTGCAGACATAGGTCTCGTAATAGCCCTGGGATAACAAGGAGAAATAGAATGCCCAATACATTCAAGAACCAATACCTCGATCTTACGGCAAGTTACCAGGATGCTGTAGCCTCAGCTTCAGTAACTGGAACTGGAATAGTCCTCACAGTTCGAGCTACAAATATTCATGCATCCAACGATGGAACCGTTACGGTAGAAGTTGTAGATGGTACTTCAGGTCAATCTGAAGTAGCTCACGAATTATCAGTTCCTAATGGAACTTCTGTTGAGTTAGCAGGTACATCAAAACTTGTATTAGAGAGTGGAGATAAGTTACAAGCTAAAGCTGATGCTACTTCAACAATAGAATTATTTGTGTCCTGGTTGCACATTACATAGGAGGATCTAATGCCTTA
>JAAOEI010000484.1_pt1 | contig 15419 bp, 12 predicted proteins | sample 7059261 | NCBI WGS metagenome assembly JAAOEI01 (sample SAMN14008812, study PRJNA610033) | viral metagenome | isolation source: viral particles filtered from seawater | place: China: Hangzhou Bay, Yangshan Deep Water Harbour | collected 2017-10-31
ACTACTAAAAGCGCTGGCCTATGACTTCTGTGGGCCAGAAGACAACTATTCAGCTGTAAACCGAGACTTGACAGAGCTTTGTGCGGAGCTTGAACACGTAGACGAAATATTGCGCTTGTGCTCTATATGCACTATGCGGAACATATGTGATAAGCATAGGGAGGCAAGGCGCAAGTGGCTGAACAGAAGGGGAAAAGCTTGACTTTTTAGTCACTTCTGTAGTATTATATAAAAATACTATTCGTCAGCACCAGACGTAAAAAAGCCGGTGGCTTACCTTCCGAGAAGGTATGTTTAGGGTTCTCGCCTACGGAAACAGGGCGTAAAAACAGAAGTTTCGTTAAAATTTTTATCTTAACAACTGACCTAGACAAAACCTAATGGAGGGTTTTCTAAATGGCACTAACAAACTTTGCTGCTCTAACAACTGAGCAAAAGACAGTTTGGTCACGTGACGTCTGGCGTCAGGCGCGGGAACATATGTTCCTAAGCAAGTTCATGGGCGACGGTGCGAATTCGATGGTGCAGCGTATTTCTGAACTTACCAAAGACGAGCGTGGAACTCGTGCTGTTCTTACTCTTGTAGCTGAGCTAGAAGAAGATGGTACAGCCGGTGACACTACGTTGGAAGGTAATGAAGAAAAGATCAACGCGTACGATCAAGTAATTCAAATCGACCAACTTCGCCATGCTAACCGCACGGAAGGTCGTGTGGCCGAACAAAAATCTATTGTTCGTTTCCGCGAAACTTCTCGTGACATGCTAGCATACTGGCTTGCAGAGCGTACTGACCAACTGGCGTTCTTAACACTGTCTGGTGTAGCGTACACCAATAATACTGACCTATCGGCCCGTTCAGGGTCTGGCTTTGCTAACTTAGCGTTCTCTGCTGATGTAACAGCGCCTTCTACAAACCGTTACTACAACTGGGATGCATCTGCTGGTGCTTTCGTTGCTGGTAATACGGCTACTGTAGCGGCGGACGATACACCCAGCTACGAAATGCTTGTGAAGCTAAAAGCACTTGCACACGAAAAATTCATTCGTCCTATTCGTATAAACGGTGGGGTGGAAATGTTCCACGTGTTCATGCATCCTGATGCGTTTGCCGAGCTAAAACTGGACTCAGACTTCTTAACTAACGTTCGTCAAGGTATGCCTCGTGCTGACAGCAACCAGCTGTTCAAAGGCACAAAAGCTACTGGCGGAATCTACGTTGATGGTCTGATGATTCACGAATACCGCAATGTGATCAACACCAAAGGGCTGGTAAGCGGCTCAACCAAATGGGGATCGGGTAACACTGTTGAAGGAAACAAAGTCCTTCTGTGTGGTGCTCAAGCTCTTGGTTATGCTGACCTTGGTATGCCTTACTGGGTTGAAAAGAAATTTGACTACGAAAACCAACTTGGTATTTCTGTAGGAAAATTCTGTGGTATGCTGAAACCAGTTTTCCATTCTAACGTTGACAACGCCGATGAAGACTTTGGCGTGTTGACAATTAACACAGCGATGTAAGGGGATTTATAATGGCTATTACCAAAGATGCAGGCCGCCAAAACCCTTTAGTGGCTAAAGTGACTATTGCCTTCGATGACTACACAACAGCTGTTGCTGCGGAAGCATTTGATATGCCAGACAACGCAATTGTGATCGGTGGTCATGTGATGGTTAATACCGCTTGGGACTCAGCAACATCAGCTGTGTTGGATTTGGGTGACGGAGCCGACGATGATCGGTATACCGCTTCCGCGATCAACGTAAAAACAGCTGGTAGAACTGCGTTAACCCTAACGGGATACAAATATACAGCTTCCGACACCATTGATGCAATCATTACACATGTCGGTGCCCCAACCGTGGGTACACTAGATGTAGTGCTTGAGTACATCATTGATGGACGCGCTACTGAGAACGAGTCTCGTACTTAATCTTAGTGCATAACTACTAACCCAAAAGGGGCTGGGGGTAAAAGCCCAGCCCTTTTTATTTAACAAGGAGGTTTCCATGCCTAGTGTAAGAGTATCAAAGAAAGTAAAAGAACCTGATCCGGAACCAATGTTTTTTATTTCACCCATGGATCAGTATATTGCAACCTTAACGGGACATTGTTTTATTGTAGAAGCGGGTGAGAAATTTATGGTTCCAGGGAATGCTGAAGTTCAGGCAGCAGTTCGCAGAGCAGGTTGTTTCCCTGAAACAGAACCACGCAACATACCAATTAGGCCAAGCCCAGTTCGTGGGCTGCACGAAGATACAGAAAAAGTTATCTTCGAAGTTTTCGACGAAATGCTGGAAGAACCAAATAAAGAAGAGTTCACACCAGCGACACAAGCACCCAAAGTACCTGTGGTGTTGGCAAGAGTAAAAGCCAAAGGTGTAGACCTTGGCTCACTACACAACAAGCGCAGAGACGACCTTTGGGCCAAATATCTCTCACAAAAAGATTTTAATAAATGACCGTACAAGAACTTCTAACCTCATTTCGGAATCTAGCGGATGACGGAGCGGGGGAAGACGCGTTCTGGTCTGATGATGAGTTTTTTGAGTATCTAACAGAAGCCGAAGAACAGTTTGCTCGTGACACCCAATGTATTATTGATGGGTTTAACACAACGTACACGGACCTGACTGTTACTGCAGACTCAGAGTGGATTACTCCTAATTCCAAAGTGCTCTCATTAGAACGACCAACGTTAGCTTCTACTGGCTCCCGATTGTCGATTCTTAACTGGCGTCTAATGGACACTAACCGCGCCACAGCGGATGACTATAAGTGGGCATTCACAAACGACGCCGCATGGGAAACGACAACCGGGACTCCTAGAGCTATCATAACGGATATGGACATGACTCGGTATAGATTGTACCCAATCCCAACAGCAAATGATACAATAACAGCCACTGTGCGCCGTATGCCAGCAGTGGCCATTACTGGGCAAAATCAAACACCAGAGGTTCCTGCTATCCACCACAGGGAACTGCTTTATTGGTGTTGGTTTCGTGCATATTCAAAACAAGATGCAGAGTGTTTTGATCCACAAGCGGCTGCGTCCAACTTTGCATTGTGGACTGGCGCTTTAGTAAAAGCAAAACGAGTTTATATGCGTAAGTACGGGGCAGTCCCTCGCGCTGTGCGCAGTTCATGGTAAAATATTATGGCTGAAGATAAATATAAAATCCCCGAATCAACAACTCCACAACAACGTCGTGGGTTAGTTAATGCCTCACGTCAAGCTAGGGGTATGGCTCCTATGCCTAATGCTGATCAGCTTAGACAACGACAACGGTATGGTCTGGGGGTAAGCACACAAACGACTACTCTTCCCTCTATGGGGGCTAAACAGGCTTCGCAGCAACTAGACCCGTCCACTGGCAAGATGGAGTGGAAAACACAATCTATGTCTGCTCAGCCACAAACTTTAGATGCAGCTAACAACGTTGCTAATCCACCACCTACTTTACGTGCGGCTGTAACCAACACATCCCCGTCAGCTAAACCACAGCCCGAAAGCCCTAATTATTCATACGACCCAAGCGCAGACGAGGGGACCGATAAGATTCCTTCGCTTGTTACACAGCCTGCCCAGGGTATGCAAGCTCGTGACTTAGCTTATCAATCCCAACGCGCCAAAATGAACCAAGCCCCTGGTGGACTTGCTCTGCAAACGCGTTACCCGGATCAAGACAAACATATACCACCCGCAACAACAGCTCAAGCTGTTCAACAAGATGAGGCAACTGCTAAGGCAGAAGAAGAAAAAGCCCAAACCGAGCTTGAAGCAAGACGTAAAGCACAAGAAGAGTTTGCGTACGAACAAATTGGGGCGGAAGATTATAAAAACAAACAACCGTATTATGACGACCAAGGAAACTTGGTGGGAGTTGCTGCAAGCAACGAAGGTACTTTTGCTAACAAAGGTGCTGTAAGTGTGTATAGTCCGGCCCAACCAGAAATCTCTGATGCGCAGGAATCTATTGACCGCCTTATCGCTAGCCGAGGAGTTGGTGGCACAGATGTTGGTTCACTACAACAAGCCGACCAAGCGCAATCAAAACTGTTCGAGCTTATGAACACACCAGCCAATACGCTGGAAGATATTCATACTCGTAAGCTTGCGCGACACATGTATGACAAACTGGTTGACCTTAAACAGTCATCTATGCAGCAAGAATCTGATAGATACACGGCTGACCGTGGATACCAAGCCAAAACCGACGCTGCTCGTATTGCGGCTCAAGCAGAGCTTGCCAAATATGACGCTACACAAGCATCACCGACGAAGCGAGCCGAACTTTCCAAAAAAGAAACAGAGGCTCAATCCGCAAACAGGGAACTGCGCAGCAAGTCAATAAGCCAAAGTTTAGAGGGATATGGTGTGACAGACAAAGAAGCCAACGCAGCAATGACCGGGCGAGTTATGGCGAAAGTAGACCGCAGCATTGGTGCTTTAGACAAACTGGGAGTGCATTACACTGATGCCCACACCCAAGCGCTTGCTGACGCTGAGTATAGCGTAGCAGAGATTGCTGACTTTGCAACCAGATATTGGGGTGGTGACCAAGATACAATTCCTGCCTTCAAAGATTGGGTTTCTGACTTTTCTAATAAACCAGACAACTTGGTAGATCAGTTTAGTTCTATGGTTGGTAAACCATATGGCGATGATAATATAAACGTGTATTATGGTAACACCGATTCTGAAATCGAAGAAATAGACAATATAACAAATACACCGTATGCTCAAGGGCTGTTGAAAGGCGCGGAAGCAATGGGTGCTTTATATCGTGGTGGGTATAAGCCCGGCGCTAATCATAGGGTTGTCGCACAATCTGATGCCGTAAAGGCAAATCCAATTGCTCAACTGATACTGGCTGCTTACTCTCCGGAAGAACTTGCGTTTTTGTGGGAGCATCGTGGAAAACCAGATATGCAAAGAAAGGTCGCTTTATACGCCGGGGGTGATCCGCGCACAGTTAGTGGCTGGTTTATTAAATAAATAAAAATAAGGAACAACATGGCAAGCCTTTCCGATTCACTTAGCAATGCTTATACTATCGGCGCTGGTGAATCAGCGTCCGAAGAAGAGAAGAAACGTCTGGAAAATGCGCCAGCCCCGCTTGACAACACTATCTCTATAGGAAGCGGAAGAAACACCGGTGACGACGGACTAAATGCCGTAGTAGCGGAAGACTTCCGACGTGGCTTGGCCAAGCATGGAGAGTCCAACGCAGCCCTTGCGTATGGCGCTCGTGGTCTTGTTAGAGGATTACTTGGTGATGAGAAAGGTGCGTTGGAAGACGTACAAACCGCCAACGAAGGATTTGAACGTGCACAAAGAATAGGTCCAGAAATTCACGATCTGTCGCAGATCAAAGACTTTGGTACATTTCAACAATATGTGTACGGTGGGGCTGGTACGGTTTTACCATCTATCCTAGAGGCTGGAATTAGCGCTGGGTTAGGTGGGCAAATTGTAAAGCAGGGCGTTAAGCATGGTGTAAAAAAATATGTCAAAGGGAAGACTAAAGGATACATAGCACAAGGGGTTGAGCAAGGTGCACAAAGGGGGATAAGCCCTGCGGTACAACAAAGATATCTCCAAGCTAATCTTCCTAAGCCGTATACATACGGCCAAGTTGGCGGTGCTTTCAGCTACACAGCCCCTTTGGAAACTGGTGGCGCGTTTGCTGAATTTGTAAACGAACACCAAAAAAACGGAAGCGACTATTCTATCCAACAGCTGGCTGTTGCCGCTGTGCTGTCCGGCTCACCTGCCGCTGCACTTGATGCATTTGTTCCTCTACGCTCTCTTCGAAAAATAGCCCCTCCTGGCGGTTCAAAAGCTATAGTAGACTCTATTCGTAAAAACGTCGTAGCTCGATATGGCAAAGAAGCACTCGTGACTGGCGGTGGGGAAGGTTTGACAGAAGCACTGCAAAGTGCAATTGTAGACGCCGCCGCGTCATATATGTTTGAGAACCGTGAGCTATTCACCGAAGAAAATTTCCGTGGGTGGATGAACGACTTTGCTCTAGGGTTTATTGGCGGTGTAGGCGTTGGTGTACCATCCCAAGCGGCGGGGGAATTTATACATACCCGTCTACGCAAATCTGTCCAAGAGGGAATTGAACGCCCACCTGTTTTAGATAATTCTGTGCCCGGCGACCCCAACAACTATAGTCCTGAGTTCGATGCTAAGTTTGCGCCCGAAACACAGGCAAGTATTGGTGCGCTCTTAAAAGACATTGCGCAAGTAGACCCCGCCCTTGCAGAGGTGTATCGCAGAGAGCTTGGTGCCATAGGGAAAAAAGAAAAATCAAAAAAATCATATACTGCTCTTGGGGCGGCATTGGTCAAAGCGGGTGTCAGAACTGGGTCGTTTGAGGAGACTGCTTCTTCGGAACTCGATCCAGACCAAGTCAACGAAGTTCGATCAGAAGAGTTTATAGACCGTGGTCTTAACACAGTTAAGATCGTACCTATGGACAGACCAGAAACTTCTAGAACTGATAAAGTTGATGTTAAAACAAAAGAGCTTAGAAAATCTGGTGTAGAAGCTGACGCAGTTACTTTCCGCCAGTTTGTCGAGCACATTTTTAATACTCCACTGCAAGCCCGTACAGATCAACAATCCGCTGTAATCGGTGATGCTACAACCATTGCAGAAGCAAATGCCAACGCAATCGAGTATCTAAAATCTGTCCCAGGAACATCGGTGACAAAAGCCGGTGAGCCTGTAACGGTCAAAGGCCTGGATACTCGTGCGTGGAAAAACTTAAACAACGAATCCCTGACCAACGAGCAAAAGCTGGACGCATTCTGGATGCACAAAAAACGTAATCTAGATGCGTTGCCAGCGGAAAGAACTATTACTCCCGCGCAAATTGCACAAGCAAGACGCGATGCTATTGGTAGAGAAGGCGGCGAAGCTGAAGGCTTGCGTGTTCAACTGGGCATACAAGAAAAACAAACCCGAGGAAAATTTGACGGCCCGGTCCCTCAACCCGGAAAAAGAGTTGTAAAAGAAGAAACATTCAGCTTACAAACGCTGGTTAAAACTCGTTTGGGCGACAGGCTGTCTACTGATAAAAAAGAAGCAGTTAGGCAGATTGGACGCGCCTTGTCCGAAGCTGTGTCTGACTTGGTATCAACAAAAATTCCGCAATCAGAACAAGCAAACACATTGCTTGACGTAGTAGGCATCTCTGATATCCGCGACGACCAAGTGGTATTCACAACTCAAAATGAGGAAGTATACACCTTTGGTGAAGTAAAAGCTTACTTTGACTACGGCCGAGAAAAAGCTACACAACGTAAGATTGTAAAAAAACGTGAAGGCAGACACGACGTTAAAGAGACCTCTAAGCTACACCCAGACACGAAACTTGACAAACCCATTTCATGGGCCGGGCGTGACTTTAACACGATGCGTGAGGCCTACAATGGGCTTAAAGATATTATCCCAGACTCTAAGATGCGTTTTGAGGTTATTATTTCTGCTCTATATTATAAAAACACAGCATTCAGAGAAGCGCTAAATAAGACAGGTAAGCTTCCAATAGCCTTACATGGCAAAGAAGACCCAGGATTCCTGAAACACTACACGGGTGTTATGCACGCCGTTCGTGCACGTATTGGTCTTCAACAAGCAGAGAAGATAACTAAAGGTCGCGCCGTTTGGCCGGAATATGATGAGAAGGGAAGGATTAAGTATTATTACTTTGTCAATAACGGTGAGAAAGTAAAACTTTCCGACGTGCTGGGCGAAGCATACTTCGACTCATACATCGGAGAAATGACCGCCGCACTACGCGAAGGCTATGACTTCATTGCTCCGCAGGTCCGCACATTATCTATCGACCCAACAGCTGAAACTACTATTACGCTTAAGGGTGGCAGAGTAATCACTGTAACACAAACTGTTGCTCGTGCTATAAAAACTATGAACAAACACGCCAAGAAGCATTTTGGCATGGCAAAACGCTATCGTGCATTACTACCAGCGGACTTTAATGAAAACACATACGCCCGTCTTGCGAGAGAAAACTATGAGGCTATGCGCGGCCCAATGTTTGATCCTAAGAAGTTGGTAACCAAAAACTTACCGCGTGAAGCTTTGCTTGCTTTGAAGTATATCCACGCCAAGGACCAAGGAACATATTTTAATAAAAAAGCAGTGGGGTTGCTTAAGATACATGATAAAGCTTACTATGACAACTTGTCCCGCGTGACACGGGTTTTTGGTCTTGGACAACTAAAAGCAATTGATGAGCGCATAAAAGAAATAAAAACCAAAAAAAATCTAACAAAGGAAGACCGTCAAAAGTTGGCGGACCTTAACGCACAGCGAGAGTCAATTAATTATCAAATTGAACATGAACAATTTAAACTAGACCCCGAAGCCGAAGCTGCTTTGAGCGGCGCGTTTGAAGACCCTGCGGCAAAGCAAGATAGAAAGAACAAAGCAAAGCTAACGAAAGTTGAAGAGAAGCTTTCAGAAAGCAGAACCGAAGAGTTCACTACTGCGGTGTTGGCTAGTATGCCTGATCAAACTATTTCGGATATGACAAGCTACGCCAATCTGTGGGCTGGTGAAGCAGGGCTTGGCAGACCCGGGGGTTTTGAAAAGGCCGAGAAACACCGTGTTAGCATAAAGGATGGTAAGAAAGTTTACGCAGACCGCACGGTGGACCCAAGCAACGACGACATTCGCTACAGCATTATGACCGACTCACAGATTAGACAAGAGATTCGTAAAATCTTCAGTGAGATGCGCGAAAAAGAAAACAACAAGTTTTCTTTTGCCCTTACTAAAGAGCAAAAGAAACGCCTGACTATTTTGATTCGCAAGCTTCAGCAAGTCGAACATGGTATGTACATCGAAGGCGTGGAGGTTGTTCAACCTAGCGATCTGGGTCGTGCTCAACGTGCAGATATCCGTGAAGAAGAAGTCAACCACGCTAAAGAGCAAGGTGTGGACACATCTGCTTGGCATAATATCATGTCAACTATTACCAACATGACTGACGACGTTAAACGCGGCGTTGTCATGGAGTTGTCTCGTAAAAAGCAAGCTGGCACTTCTACAGCCATCGAAGACCAAGTACGCGATATGCTTATCTCACAGCTTACAGCGTCCCGCGAAACTATGTCTGATTTGAACGCCGAAACTTTCGGTGGGCAACCAGCGCCGTCTACACAAAACGTTGTTGGCGTGTTCCATCAAATAGTAGAGTTTTTGACCGACGCGTCTTTCTTAACAAAAGAACAAATTAGCATAGAACTCTTTATGAAAGAACGAGGGCGTACAAGAATAAAAGGGGACGACGCCCTAACTGTGCTTGGGGTGCTTATTAACCCAAATATACTGCTGAACTCTAACGCGGCTATGAGCACGGCGCAGCACGAGTTGATCCACGTGGCTTTGCGTACCCTTATGGGTCCGAAGATGCAAAAGCTGTTGTTTGACTATGTCAACAAGCCGCACGTGATCAACCAAATGAGAGAGGCATTTGACAAGCTACACCAGCACCCCAACTACGCTGGCGCTGATCCTTCTGCTGGGCCTAAGTTTTTCAAAGAGAAACTTGATCCTAAAACATCTACTGACCCACGGCACCAAGAAGAACGCATTGCATATTTGTATCAGCTGTACCAGCTTGGACTTATTAAGATTACTCCGTTGCCTGTTGAGACTTTCATGCAAAAAATTCAACAATTCTTCAGAGACTTGTTTGGTATTTTAGACCGATCAGGTGCAGTAAGAGATGTGTTTAACGCATTGAACAACGGTGTGTTGAAAGACTACAAAGCGCAGAACATGGAGTATCCGGTACAGCTTATTAACCGGAACGCCCCGCTTGTTGGGGTGGCGGAGAATGCTCAGAATGCGATGGCGGCTACACGTAACGTCATAGACAAGTACTGGTTCGCTGCGGATTCCGCGCTTGCCAGAATGAACATAGCAGCTGTTGATGAGATCAGATCAAGAATCAAAAGTAATCCATATTGGCGCAAAGACAATCGTGAGGGGTTCATCGACGCCCATATGAGAAATTTTCGAGTCTTCACAGTTCGTTGGACTAAGTTATCCGAAAGCGTCCCTAACTCCGTTAAACAAGAAGCGTTGACTGAAATCTACAAAGAAACTGACCCGGCTAGTATCCAACAAGACGACGTACGAGAGTTTGTGGTTGAGTTCCGTAAACTGATGGACGACTTTTATAAATATGCCAAGAAAGTATACGGCAAAGACCTTGGGTTTGTAGAAAACTTCTTCCCTCGTGTGTTCGATGGTATCAGAATGGCCCAAGATAACGCGGGATTCGTGGCGTTGCTTATGAAGACGCATCCACAAGAGGTTACTGCGGAAGCTGCAAGACTTGGTATAACCGAAGCTGCCTACGCAGACTCTGTGTGGGAAGGGCTGCAAAAGAACACTATAAACCGAAGCGACACAGTTAGCGAACCGCATGCTTCACAGTCTAGCTTTGACAAAACCAGAAAGTATCCGTGGTTAGATACTAAAAAACTTATACCCTACTTGGAACGAGACATAGATGCTATGATGCATCGTTACATAGCTTCTATTACCAAAGAAGTTGAGTTCCGACGTGTGTTCCCACCGAATCTCTTAAAACGTTTATTACAAAACGCAAGCATGGCGGCTACGCCGCAACAAATGGCTTTGATAGAGCAGTACATTGCTGTTGCACGTGGCGAAGCAAACTACGCTGTTCCGTCTGGTTGGCTTAAAGTTATCAGCTGGTTGACGGTTTACCAAAACGTGCGTGTGCTTGGGTTATCCCCTCTTATCTCCCTAGGCGACCCCGTGGGAACTTTGACCAGAAGCGAAGACATGAATGCGACATGGCAAGGCTTCAAAGCCGCCGCGTGGATGTCCGTGAATCATTTACTAGACTACAAAGAGCGTGACCGCATCAAGAAACGCATGAATGAACTTAACGCGAAGCCTGTACTTACGCAAGCAGAACGCCAAGAGTTTCAACAGCTGCGTAAAGACCGTAACAGAATCCTTAATGAATTACGTCAGTTGTACGAAGACTTCGGCGCGATGGATGGTGACTTAGTATCCACAACACTTGCTCAACTGCACGGCTTTGAATTATATGACACAAAAGCCAAAAAAATAAATGACAAGTTCTTCCGCATGATAGGCATGGTGCAACTTAATAACTTTAACCGCATGTGGGCGTCTCGTACGTTCCAAATTGTGGTTCCAAAATATATTGCAAAAGCAGCACGGGGGGACCAACACGCTATTAAATGGCTTAAAGAGCTTGGTATAGATAGTGAACGAATTCACGTAGACCCAGCTGGCGGCGCTGTTATGATGACGGAAGAGGCTATTATCAATTTATTAGTATCTCAGGGAGACACAAGAGCCGCCGCCGAAGTAAAAGCAGAGTCATCGATAGAGCATGTATCTAAGGCACTTAACAGATTTACCAACGAGTCTATCTTGCGCCCAGATGCTTCGCAACGCCCAGTTGGTTTCAACAACCCATGGATTTCACCTATCTGGCATCTTAAACAATTCGCGTGGACTATGCAGCAAACTATTATCAATCGCGTGTATAAGCAATCGAAGGAAGGAAACTATTTCCCACTTGTCTATGCAACGTCGTGGATTCCCGTAATCGGGGCCGTGGAAGTGTTAAGACATACCATTCAGTATTGGTGGGATGATCCTAAGTGGGACGACGACTGGACGTTCGCGGACTACTTGTATGAAATTTCACTACGTGCAGGACTGGCAGGACAGAACGAATTTGTGTTAAAATTGGGGGAGGAGTTTAGAAAAGGTGGGTCTGGACGACGCACAATTGGCGGACCATTTGTTAGCCAATCCTTCGATGCTATTGGTGGTTTAGTTGGGGTAGAAAATGGAAGGTCTGAGCTTGTAAGTGCTGCCCCGTTGAACAACGTGTGGCGACATTTCCCAATTTGGCCCTCTAACGCGGAGTTATCTTCACACAATGAAACAGCACGTATATCGGATTATTAGCACGGTTAAGGACTTGACCATCGGGTGGCACACTCGGGGGTTCTTCCGTGGTTGGCAATTCACAGTAATACTTATAATTGCCTTGTTATTTTTCCTAGCCCCCGAACGCATGATTGGCTACTGGTCTTATGTGGCCCGATCTGCGTTCGGCCTAAGCATGATCTATATGATCGTGAGAATATTTTTAGTAAAAGACAATGACCAAGAACGGACTCACAATTTGGTAGGTGAAAGAAAATCAGATCGAGAACTAGCAATAGCAATCATGGTCGCTGGCGCATTTATTGGCGCTGGTGCTGGAGCCTTTGGTTAATCGTTCTTGTAGGATGTGCAGCAGATGCTGGACCAATATTACCAGATAGTGCCTATTTATACAGACCTATACTTGTCAGGGCGGTTTATGCTGAGTTTGGGACTGGCCGCTATGTTTCTGCTTTTGGTGCACAAGTACATCAGGAGAGCTTATGGGATTGTGAGGCACGAAGTGCTTATGCCATCGGATGTACACAGTTCACGCCGAGCACCGCCCAGTGGATGTCGGAGACCATAGGTAAGGACTTCGGTCCAGCCAACCCCACAGACCCTGTGTGGGCCTTACCAGCGATGGTTCGGTATATGGGGTGGCTGAAAAAGAAAGTCGCTTACGCGGCTACTGAGTGCGACTGGTGGGCTTTTGCTTTATCAGCATATAATGGAGGTTTGGGATGGGTGATTAAAGACAGGAAGTTAGCAGAGAAACAGGGTTACAACCCCGGCAAATGGTGGTATAATGTAGAGAATACCTCGTCCCGCGCAAAGTGGGCGTTCAAGGAAAACCGGGGGTATCCCAAAAGAATACTTTTGGAACTGAATAAAAAATATGTGGCTGGGGGATTCCCAGGAGAAATACTATGCGAATTTTAATCATGACAATACTTTCATTGCTGCTGGTTGGCTGTGCAACGCCAGGGCAACGATATCAAACTAACTACCAGCACTACGCGACTGCGTGTGCTCAAATTGGCAACGCCAAAATTGCTGAAGTAAATGGTGTTACTATTTATAACCAAAACGGCTGCGGGATTCGTGCGCCACAAATGGTACAGTCTAATTGGCTTGGGTGGGGCAGCTTAGCCCTTAAAGCTGTTCTTGGCTTCAAACTGTTTGATGAGGGCTTCGCTCTTGGTGTCGGTAACGGCATAGGTGCGTTGAACAACAGTCAGATTGGTGGAGATGGCTTTATCGGTTCTGGCCCCGGCTTTAATCCGATTGACAACACAGCGCCGCCTTTCATAGTTGAGCCAACTATTGTCCCATAATGTGGACTGCCATCAAAGCTATACTAGGGATCAAAGCCCTGGTTATAGGCATCGCTACTGTATCGGTGGTGGCTACTTTATGGGGTATCTTTTATCTGTTTGACAAAGGTACTCTGTTGTGGCACAGCGAAGGATCAGTTGAGATTCACCAGAAGGCTCTGGAGTCTGTTACTAAATTCGACGCAAAGCGCCGAAAAAAAGAAAAAAATGAAGCGTCTAGGCGAGATAGAATAGCCAAAGAAGCTTTCAAAAAGGAGGACGCCAAAGATGAAGTACCTGAAAGTATTGCTCATTTTTGGAATAATGCTTGGAACTAGTGGGTGTACTACTATAGTTCGTTGTGCGCCGCCGCCTGAGATATATACTAAGCGGCTTGATCGCCCAACCATACTTGTTAAAAAGGGTATGACCAACAAAGAATTTATCCAAGCATTAAATAGTAAGTTTTTTCCGTATGTAGAACGCCTAGAAGGAGACCGCCGAGCGGTAGCCGTGTGGGTGGCAAACTGTAAATGAGGTAAATAACATGGAATTTGATTTTAGCGTGTGGAACGCAGTCTCCAGCCTAGTGGCCGCACTTATTATTTTTTGGTTTGCTGGTGTTATGGGCTTAGAGAAAAGCTGGCGCGGTATGTCTGCGCTTGTTTCATTTATCGGAGGGTTAATTACTCCGTGGGCTTTGGGTACTGGCGCAATCTTTGTGATCGGCCGCTGGCTGTATAAGAAATCAAGTGGCTCAGAAAAAGCCAGTTAATTTAGATAGATTTCTGGGGTTAGACCAGAAATCACACCCCTCTACTCTTATGCCGCAGGAGAGTAGGTCTGCTACGTTCTTGCAACAAGCAGACAACGTAGATATTGATGATGAGTTCAAAGTAAGACGCCGTAAAGGTCTTACAAGCGCAGTTGCTGGCACAAGCCTTCACAGCTTGTGGTCTAACAAAGATAACACAAGAGCGTTCTATATTGACAACGGAGTGCTAAAAGAATTAACGTATAATGGAGGAGCATATAGTTCGAACACAGTGAAGAGTGGTTTGAGTACCAGCGCAAAAATGTATTTTACAGAAGTAAATGAAGAAATTTACTTCTCAAATGGGGCAGTTCATGGTAAGATAGATATTGATGGGAATGAAAAAGACTGGGCGGTTGAACTCCCAGCCTCTACGCCCACCCTGACTTACTCCTCAAGTGGATCACTTATTGCTGGAAGATACTCGGTAGTCACCACGTTTGTCCATTCGGACGGGAGGGAGTCAGGGTCAGCTAAAACCGCAGCCACAATTGAACTGACCTCTGGCGGGGGGATCACTGTCTCGAATTTACCGACAGCGGTTAGTTCAAACATAACCAAAGTTAGAATTTACATGACGCCTGTTAACGGCGATATGTTTTATTTTGTAAAAGAGGTAACAGAGGGGACTACCAGCACAACAATAGCTGGTACGCATACAGAGACCATTCTTTTACAAACGCACCTTTTGTCTACGCCCAGTGCTGGAAAGTATCTGTGCTACCACAGAGGGTGCATCTATTATGCGAAAGATAAGTATGTTCATTATACTGAGCCTACTCAGTATCACTTAGAAAACAAACGTTCTAACTGGTACCCCTTCCCATCCGAAGTAAAGATGGTGGCGTCAGTCCTAGATGGACTATTTGTTTCTGATGAAGAACGTACATATTTTATCGCCGCAGGCGACGGCAAAGAAATGCCGGACTTGGAAACAGTTTCTGACTTCCCAGCCATTGCTTGCACACCAGCATACATCCACAGCACAGATTTAGAAGACGAACGCGTGGAAGAAGTTGGTCAACTTGTAGTGTGGCCATCGCCGGAAGGAATTTGTGTGGGAACACCACGCGGAAAGGTTATAAACTTAACAGAGAAACGAATTGAAATAGGAGACAGTTCAGAAGCAGCCATTATGCTTAAAAAGCAAAATGGAATAACACAAATCACAACTATGCTACGTGGGCAGGGCGGAAACAATTTATATGCCTCCGACCGTGCAGACGCAACTGTTATCAAACACAATGAACGCATAGTTTTTCAAATAATGCAGATGGGAGACTCAGTGTCTGCCAC
>JAAOEI010000485.1_pt1 | contig 15410 bp, 23 predicted proteins | sample 7059261 | NCBI WGS metagenome assembly JAAOEI01 (sample SAMN14008812, study PRJNA610033) | viral metagenome | isolation source: viral particles filtered from seawater | place: China: Hangzhou Bay, Yangshan Deep Water Harbour | collected 2017-10-31
AAAATCTTTTTCACGCAAATTGAGATTCGATTATCGTCAGCTAAGTACTCAGAGAAAAAAAACAACTTTTTACCTTTTTGGGGGGATACAAGAAAAATGGGAGTAAACTTAAAAAGTACTAGTACAAATAACTTGTACATGAACAAGGATCTTATTTTCCCAAACGACGTTTACATCTTTGACAAGAATGGAGATCAGATAGATCCACAGTCATCCAGGGGGCAAATGCTTATCAAAATATTCGAACAACAAAAGACACAACAGAAAAAGAACGATGAGCAGACTTTAAAATGGATAGAGACAACATTTCCTGGAGACAAAAAGATGCAGGAAAAATACAAAAAGAAGTTTGGATTAATCTGATTCTATTTCAACTATTTCATTGTTGCCTTTTATAACAACAGTGCCAGAAGTTTTTGTTCGTATAAAATTCATAAGTCCTTCTATTGTATCAATATCAAGGTTTACGTGGTCACTTATTTTTTTTATTGGCTTAAATTCAAAATCCATGTAAAATATTATGTAAACTTGTATAAAAATCTATTTGGTACTTTCACTTATTTGATCTACAGCAATAGATCCTTGAAGTCTAAACAAACATTTCATCCATCCGTTCTTGGAATGTTCTCCAAATTTTTCCATACATACTACGCAAACCATCTTTTTTAGATCGTTATTAGAAATCAACGCTGCAAGAACCTCCTTCACAGCAGTGGCATTTGCATTTACATCCTTTGTCACATTCGTTTTCAATAGATTTACAGTTAGAGCAACTCAATTATATCACGTATCTCCAATACTCTACAAGTCAAGTGCTTGCTTTTAAATGTTTTCAAATCCCAGAAAATACAGTCCATAGTCCAAAAGTTATTTTCAGTATGCCTGTCATGCACTTCAGCGGTGGAAAAGTTAAGTAAAGCACCTCTCTTATGACCAGAATAATCATCATTACGCAATATGGTTCTTTGAGTTTGACCAAAATGTATAAGCATTCCATGACATAATTCATGAGAAATAACTACCATATTCATCCTGTAGTAAGGCAGGAGGGAAGAATTATCATCAATATCATGAACATATACAACAATCTCATTAATACCAGTCACACCACCAATGCCTTTTTGACCATGAAAGAACGGATCGTTCTTTGCCTGTTCGCTAGGTCTAAATGTAATCTTCCATTTTCTGCTAAAAGACATGTATTTTCTTATAGATAAAGTCTTCCAAAGATAAAATATAACTGCTCTCTTATAAAGTCGGGGGTTAATATTCTCAGTCTCAAAAACAAACTTCATAACTATACTAAAACTAAAGACTATTTATTTATTCTCTAATACAGTAAGTGCTTCACATATGGTCTGATATGTATCAGGGCATGATTCTTTGACTATTTCAGCAGTTCCTTTTATCAAACCTATAAGCGTAGCGTTAAAATCATCTTCTATTTTATCATATTTGTCGCTTAAATGAAAGCATTTGTTATAGAATTCAGTTGCCTTGTTTATTCCTGCATCTTTGAAGTTCATCAATATTTAAATAATAGGGTTATTTATAAGTTATATGACTTGCAAATGCCATAAAAGTTTTAGAGACATATACTGTTCTGATCATGGAGATGAACAATATAGGAAGAAAGTTACAAAATCCGACAAAAAATTAACAGAATCTGACGACAAAGTTTAAATAAGTACGTCTTATTAAAAGAACAATGGGGATTCTAGGTAACATCAAGTCTTCCTTTTCAGGACTTATTTCGAAAGCTACAGTCGGAGAGACAGGAAAGACTGTTAGACCTAGCATTACCCAACCATATATGAGTACCGATACAGGTGCAAAACTACCTATTTTCCCATTTCCGCTTATAATGATCTATGAGTTGGCAAACAACATAGATGCTTTACGTATTCCTATCGAGACTATTAACCGTGAAATGTTCAAAAACGGCTTTGAAGTAGTCGAGAAATTCAAATACAAATGTAATAACTGCTCCAAAGAGTTCCAATACCCCCCTTTACCAGAGGATGATCCAGATACTCCAGAGGATGAAAGCAAAGGAGTTATGCGTTGTGACACCTGTAACAGCACTGATTTGGTAAAACCTGTTCCAGAAAACCGAAAAATACTGGAAGATTTGCTAACAAACCCTGTAAACGGTAACGACCAAACCCTTGAAGACGTAATGAGAATGGTTGAAAGAGACCTGGAAATTGCAGATAATGCTTACATTTTAGTGCTAAAATCCTATGTTTTTAACGAAAAAGGCGAACATATGCCTAAAAAGAACAAGATTAAGGAGTTAATTAGAGCAGATCCTGCACAAGTTGCAATGATTGCAGACTCTGACGGAAGAATAGGATATGATGATAAAGGTCACAAAGTACGTGTTTGCCCCCACGCAGAACACAGAGAACACAGAATTTTGGACGAAGATTACTGTAACATTACCTCTGACGGAAGGCACTCCGTGCCATTGAAGGCTTTGAAAGCAATCTGTGAAGTTAATTCTGTTTACAGTCTAGGTATACCAAACCCAAAACGTTACGTGTATGCTGAAGGCGAAGTTATTTGGAAAGCAGGAAAGTATAGACCAGACTTGGTTTATGGTTTCTCCCCAATTTATTCTATATGGTCTAAGGTCATGGCACTCTCACACATGGACGAATACATTAGAAAGTACTTTGACAAGATGAGACCACCACGAGGAATGCTTGTTATCTCCTCAAGAAACTATGAGACTTTCAGAAAATCCTGGGATGCTCTCGAAGAGTCTGCGACTGAGGATCCTTACAGGATCCATCCATTGCTTGTCGAGTCCGACAGAGGTGGCAACGCAGGCAAGATGGCACAGTGGCTAGACTTTACAGGCAGTTTGAAAGAACTAGAGTTTACAACTGTTAGACGTGAACTAAGAATGATTATCGGTGCAACATACGGTGTGCTCCCCCTTTACTTTGGCGAACTTCCAACTGGTTGGTCACAAGAAGGTCTGCAAGTTACAATTACAAACAGGGCAGTAAAATGGGGTCAAGACTTTTTGTACAAAGGATTTTTGAACAAGGTTGAAAAATTAGTAAACGTTGACGATTGGGTATTACAATTAAAGACAGGAGAAGAAACTGACAAACTTAGAAACTTGCAAATTGACGGTGTTGAAATTGAAAACATGAGAGCAATGCAATCATTAGGATTTGAAGTTACAAGAACTCACACAGGAGAGTTCCAGGTATCAAAAGATCCAGTTATGACACTAAGAGAACAGATCGAAGAGGAAACAAACAACGGTGGCACTGTAAAGAATCCTGGAAAAAGAGGAAGAGGTACTGCACCAAAAGAAGAACAACAAAGAATGCAAGGAGAACCAATGAACCAAAGACCATCTGATACAGGTGGAACTGGACAGGGAAGCCCTGCTTCTGGAGCAGGAACAAGTTTGTCAAGAAAAGCATATCCTGACGGAATCACACCTGCAAACTTTGAACTAGTAAAGACAACATTGCAGACAGCAGTTGACTTTGGTTGGACTAAGACCAAAACAGTAGACGAACTTAGAAAAGCTGGAATGACTGTAAGACAGGCAAGAGATGTTGTCAAGAACGAATTCGAAGGATCAAGAGGTTGGGAGAATGACGAAAAGACACCATAGATGCAAGGACTGTAAGAAAGATGACGAAGAAGATGAGTGAACCAAAGAAGCGAGGAAGAAAACCAAAAGTAGAAGCAAAGGTTGAAATAAAAGCAATAAGTGAAACAAGAATAGATATGACAATAAGAGAAATTATTAAACTAACAAAGAACGTAAAAACTTCCGAACAAGAGTTTGACACATTTACGTTGCTTGATAAAACTTTGAAGAGGTTGAATTTCATATGCCAACCGAATTAGACACTAACAAAGACTCTAATGTCTATACAAAAAAACTTTGGGAAAAACACCAAAAGAACGAATACACTAGAGTAAACAATTACAAGGAAGCATTATGTTTTGGTTGTCTAAAAAACAAGGAAGCCAACGCAACTGTGGTTGACATATGTGGAGACTGTGCAGGAAAGAAAGGAAGAGAAACTTTGCTTGCAGTTGTAAAACAAAAACACTATGGATTATGTTTTTTCTGTAACACATACAAGTTTGGTTTGGAACAAGTAAACTGTAGACTGTGCAACACTTGTCACAGAAGAGTTGCAAATGTTACAAAGGAATATAACAAGAAAGGAGGAGTGTTAGGTACAGATCCTTTCTGGCAAAAGATGAGAAGGAAGCACGGCAAAGACTGGAAACATATGTTCGCTACTCCTGAGAAACTTCGACTATAAGATTAATTCTGTCTCTGACAAAATCATATTTCATTTTCCTCATGTCTATGTTTGTTTGTTTTATTTCTCCCCCTATACATCTGTCAACTCTTATCTTAAGCATTGGCTTTCGTAAAAATCTTGGAAAGAATTCAATGTAACCTTTTTTGTATCTCATTTTATTATGCAAAACAAGCATACAATCTTCATTAATGTATTCGTCTTTGAACTCTTCGTTACGAATATGTGTTATGGTTCTGTTGTTTATTCTCTCTTTTTCATTACTGGTATTGGTTATGACAAATATTTTTTCTTCTTTTGGATTAATATATAGGTCTATTATCACGCATTCGTTTGTTATATCCTCTCTTTCTCTTCCATAATATTTGTCATATGTTTGAAAATCTGGGTAAACATATATAGATGATGCCATGTATGGTAAAACAAAACCTTATTAATAAATGCTTTTAAAAAAGAATATGACCAAGTTATATCCAACTTGTGATAAGTGTAAGAAAACAATGTATGGATATATGAATGACGAAGTTATCTTTTGGCTGTGTCCTCCTTGTGGTTATTTTCAAGGTTCAGCAAACGATCAAGAGTTAGTCGACATGATATATGATGATCCATTTGTAGCACTAGATATGATTAAAGAAAAGGAACTTGTTCCTATAAATTAACTTTAAATAATCTTATTTTATAATATGTTTATGATAAGAGCAATAGCAAGAGTAGGTGGTAACTTTGGAGTATCTTTTTTCTCCCCTTTAGTATCTGGAAATGTAGCAGACACATTATTTGACATAGGCATGACATTTGAGCAAACTATAATAATCGCTTTAATATCATCATTATTTGTGACAGGATTAACAATTTCTAGAGAGTTGGAGAAGTATGGAAAGAAAGAATAAGTCAGTTTTACAAAAAATGTGTGAAATTTTGTGCCCATTATGCACGGAAGAAGATTCCGAATACAAGTAAATTTAAATACTTAGATCTTACGGTTTTTCGTATGAGCGAACTATCAGTAGCAGCAGTAGTCTTAGCATCAGTATTTGCAGGACTAGGATGGTCTACATTAGGAATTTGGCAAAAATTCCGATTAGGAGAAGGCGTTGCACCAGATGGTAGAAAGATCGCAAAGAACATTATCATCGGTGTAGGTTTGGGTATAGCAACATATGCATATACATCAGCCACAGGCGACAGTGCACCAGTAATTGGCTCTACACAAGACTTCTTTGTGGCAGTAGGATTATACTTCCCATTAGTAGTTTTAGTAGACAAAATTATAGCAAAAACCTCCTTAAACTCAGATTACGAGGTCTAACCTCTTTCTTTTTTATTATAAAAATATTTATATGCTAATATAAACTTAGAATATACAATGTCTATCATCGTAGGAGACAAGTTTGTCACTAAAAATTTAGTGTTTAAAGAGGAATCTGGAGAGAGATTTTTTGAAGGAATTCTATCTGTAGAAATGTTAGACAGACAAGGAGAGGTAACAGTAGTAGATTCACTGTATAAATGTCTACCAATTTGGATGGATAGAGGTGGGGCAATATCAGATACACACTCAAACAGAATAGTAGGAAGAGGAATTAATTATGCTAAAACAATATTAACAGATCAGTCAGGAAATGAATTACCTGCAATCAAAATCATTGGTAAAATTTTTAACCATACTCAACTTGATAACGAAATATGGGGCAAAATAAAGTCAGGGGAATACAAAGGACTTTCATTTGGTGGTGCAACAACATCAGATGCAATACCAATACAACAGTCGGATGGAAGTATAGCATACCATTTAAAGGATATAGAAATGTATGAGGTTGCAGTTTGTGAAGAACCTGCAGTACCATTTGCATTAATTACAGAATTTAATCCAATAGCAAAATCTGATGCTTACAAAGTTAATGAAGAAGATACAGATGTTTTGATTAAATGTGAAGAAAAAGGTTGTTTTGTTTCTAGCAAGAACAAAGCTTGTTGGGAAGGATATGAACAAGTTGGAATGAAAGAACAAGACGGTAAACAAGTTCCAAACTGTGTAAGATCAAATGAGAAAGCAGAAGATGAAGAATTAGAGAAAGCAGAATATCAAGGAGAAAAAGTTACACTAAACAAACCTATGAGAGACAGTGAGGGAAAAAAGAAATTTAAAGTCTATGTAAAAGATCCAAGTAGTGGCAACGTAAAGATTGTAAGATTTGGAGATCCAAACATGGAAATCCGAAGAGATGATGATGAAGCAAGAAGTTCTTTCCGTGCAAGACACAAATGTGATCAGCAAAAAGATATTACATCAGCAGCATATTGGTCATGTAAGATGTGGGAAAAAGGAACATCAGTATCAGAATACACAGGTAAAGAAGAAGATGGGGTAGAAAAATCAGATATTACAAAACCATTGCCTACAAAATACGGACAAGTAGAATTTGACGAATGTGAAAATGCAGCAAGAAATGATGACGATATTAAAAATCCTTCAGGCTACTGTGGATCAATTCAAAACAGAGTTGATGGTGCAAAGGCAGATAGAGATGAATCTTCTGACAAAGATATGTTTGACGGAAGAGTAGGAGTTAACCCAATTGATGATAAAGATATTAACGAAATAACAGTTGCAAAAGAAGAATGTGGTTGTAAAAACAAAGAAGCAGAGCCACCAAGAGGTGGTGGTCTAAGAGGATTGGGTGCAGAAAATACAGCACAACAAGGATCACAAGAAACAGCACAGATTACAGAAGAGAAGAAAGATGATGATATGAGTGCAGATTCACTAGGAGATCCATCAAAATTGAAAAAACCAGGAAATGTTTTGACAGATAGTGCACCGTCTATGAAAAACGGAAACTATATAAACACTGATAAGGTTAATTCTGATAATAACATGGCTATCGAAGATATGAAAGAAGAAGAGAAAGTCGAACAAGCTCCTAAAGAAGAGGAAAAAACCTCCCATGAAGAAGAGCAAAAGGCTGAAAATGAAGACGAATCAGAAAAAGAAGAGGCTATGAAATCTCTAGCAACATCTATGAAATCAATTTCTGACAGCATTAAAACTGTATCAGATACTGTAAAATCAATAGATGCAAGAGTTAAAGCATTAGAGACTCCAACCGACTTGCCTTTGAAACCAAAAGTTTCAGACAATGACGATATTGGAGCTGATGTCAAAGTTCCAGATACTTATCAAAGCAACTCTGTACAAGCAGGTTTGCATGATGACCAATCTGGAGAAAAGAAACCAGAATCTGATGGTGGAAACTTATCTATGCAAGAGAAATCACTCGGAACTGATTATACATTCACTTCTGAAACACCAAGACCATCTGCCAATGTAAGCAAATCTGTCGGAGGACAACAAACTGCAATCAATCCAGTATTGAAAGCAGCAAGAACTAGAGGACACCAGTATATGGATACTCTAGCAAGAGAAATCCTTTCAGGCAAATTTGGAAACGAAGAAGAGGTATATTATTAAAATGGCTCCACAAATCAAAACTATTGACGAGTTAGAGGCACTTTACTATGGTTACAACCGAAATCTTCTTAGAAAAGCAGATGCTCCTGTAACAACTTCAACATCAGGTGTTTTCAACGCTATTTTTGGTGCTTATGCATGGGCTCAACTAAACCTTGAAGCAAATGCATTCGGTATTCTACCAAAATATCCTTGGGATAAATCTGGTTGGAGGGTTATAACAGCCAAACCAACAGTCGATACTACTGAAGGTAACACCAGCTTAGGTGGTGTAGCCGAAGGCGGTAATATTCCAGACACTGTAAAACCAACCGTAGCAGAATTAGATGTTAGACCAAAGACAATGGCATTGTCCTTCTCTGCATCCGAAGTTATGGAATGGCTTGCAACTCATTCAAAAGATGATATCTGGGGTGGACTCGGTTCACTAAGATTGTACATGGCAGTTCAACACAAAGAACTTATCAACAGAGCATTACTTGCTGATGTTGAGAAAGAAGCAGCAGATGCTTCTGGAAACCACAGTGGACACAACAACTTTGAAACATTAGACAGAATTATTTCTTCTGATGCTGAAGAAGATGCACTAGGTGGTTCATACACAGGTTACTATGATTGTTGGGCAGCACAAGGCGGTGTAGATCGTGACTCTGGTACAGATTACGATTCTACTGTAGAATCTGCTTCAGGTACAATTGGTACAAATGGCGTTTTAACTGATGATACCATCAGAACATTCTTACGTAAGATAAGAATTGCTGCTGGTAAAGATCCAAATGTCTTGTTAGGTTCACACGAAGTATACAGCGAAATCCAAGGTATTTACACACCTCAAGTCCGTGTAAAGAATCCATATGGAGAACAAGTTGTACAAATCGATGTTAACGGTATTAAGACATTTGAAGGTACAGGTGTTGGTCTGCACGTAGATTCACTCTATGGTATTCCATTCATTCCATCAAAAGATGCCCCAAGCAGTGCTGATGATTCATCAGAGGTCGGAAGACTATTTGCTTTGGACACAAGTGATGCAGAAGGATATGGTTATCCAAGACTCGGAATTCAAATCTCAATTCCAACTGAATACTACGAGGCAACAAGAAGATCTCCAGGTTATCCATTCATTAACAATGCATTTGTTGAGAAAGGATTGTTCAGAACCATGGGAGAGACTGTATGTCGTCACTTCAAATCTCAAGGTAAAATTAGAGATATTAAACTCTAAGAGTAACCACAACCCAATTTTTTATTTTTTTATGTTTATCATTAATGATAATCAATGCGTTTTATTTATATACTCGCCAGGCACGTTTAATGCTTATATGTGATTAAAACAATAGATATCTATGGCACAGATGCCTGCTCTAATACCAAAGGAAGTTGAAATACAACGACTAAAGAAAATTTGGTTGATTGTAATTGCAATGGGATCTACCGCTGCATCAGTAGAAGTAGATAACTTTGTAGACGGTTCTTTGCACCAAACATCCATTAGAGACTCTGCATTCACACCTGCACACTGGTGGTTATACAGTCACTTTGTAGCACTGCCTTTAGGGTGGGGAGCAGCAGCAATATACGACAGAAAAATACCCATACTAAGAGGAGCAAACAACTCAATGAACACAGGATTGAAAATGACCATTCTAGGTTATTTGGCTACCATGTTTACAATCGGTGTTAATGAGATGTGGCACTTTTGGTTTGTAGAAGAAATATTTGCTGTACCAAATCACTGGATGTTCAATATGGGAGTTGTAGTTGCCTTTATGGGAGCACTTGCATATGTCGTAAGAGTATATGCTAGATTGATTGAACTTGGAGCAGAAACTCCAGGAGAAAATCCATATGTTGCAGAAATGTATAAAATGGCTCTAGAAGGTAAACTATACAGCAGATCAATCCCATAATCTATTTTTTTTCTTATATAACTTAGCTAAGCTTATTTATATAAGTGACAGTTTATAGTAAAGATTATTTGTAAACAATCAGGAATTCTGCTCCTGTGCCTCCAGTAATATGAGCATATATACCGTTTTCAAACCTTCTGTTAATATTTTCCAATCTTAATATATGATGACCATGAACATGAAATTCTGCTGGTGCAATATTAGTAGTTCCATTTCTAAATGTCAATGTAGAGTTTGATCCTGCTGTTTCAATTACATAAACTGCCATAATTACACCATGATCGCCTTTAACTAACTGACTGGTCTCTAAATTTTTAACATTATGATTATCTGAAGTCATATTTATATGGTACTTATATAAGATATAAAGTTGTGGATTGTCCTAAATGTGATTTTGAGATGAATAAAATGACTGCTTGTCATTTAATATGTCCAAATTGTGGTGCCCATCTAGATTGTTCAGATAAGGGCAATTATTGGTAACTTTATATACTAGCATATCTCCTACATATTAATGGCTATCACAATCGCACAGAATACAGACCATAAAAGTCTGACAGGAAAAACACTTGCCGTTCAAGCAGAGTTAACTTCAAAATTGAAGAGTGTAATCGTAGATATTACTTACGGTGCATCTGACAACTATGTTACAAATGGTAATACTGTTGACCTTTCTTTGGGTGGTAGAATCGATACTGTTATCGCATGCGAAGTCTTGCATAGCAATAAAGGTCTACTTTTACAATATGCTCCAGCAGCAGCAGGAGCAGCAGCCACTGGTAAATTAAAAGCTTATGGACATACTCCAACAAGCTCAACAGGAACTGTTATTGCACTCGAAGAACTAGATAATGCTGACACTGCTACTAACAGTATGACTGTTAGAGTTAGAGTAACAGGTTTCTAGAACCTTTTCTTTTTTATAGATAACTTTATATTCTAGCCGAATAAATAATATACATGACTGGAAAGATAAGTCAATTAGCAGTAGTTAACTCTGCTACAGTTCAGGCTAAATCAGGTCATGCTATTGTTAAGAGTATTTATACCACAGTTGCAGGAGACAGAGTATTTAGCATCATAGATAACACAAGTGGAACTACAGCAAAATTTTCATTCAAAGCAGATGCAGGAAATAGTGCTCCACATATAAATACGCCATTTACAACAGGTGTCAGAATCGTAGTTGCTTCTGGAACAACTGGCGAAATAGTAGTTATGTATGAGTAATCTTTAAAAGATAAAGTAGGGATATTTAAATATGCCAACATATTACTGCAGTGTCGAAGATGTATCAGATTTTTTACGTGTTCCAATCACTGCTACTACTACTCCAAATAAAACTCAAGTCGAGAAAATCATTAATAGAAAAGAGGAAGAAATAGAAAGAAGAACAGGTCATGCATGGAGAACTATAACAAAATATAATGAAGTACATGACTTGCCATTAATTTATGAGTTTGGTTGGGGTACTCCTATTAGATTACAACATAGAAATATCAAAGACTTGGATGCATCAGAAGGAGATAAAATTGAAATTTGGAAAGGAGAAACAAATGCATGGGATAATATTTTAGGAGAAACAGAATGGTATAATGTTAATTATTATCACGGTAAAATCTATTTGAGAGGTTTTATATTTTCTATTCTTAGAAAACATAGAGTAAGAGTTACTTACAGATATGGAGAATCAACAGTTCCAGGAGATATTAAAGATGCAGTTATTAAAATGGTTGCAACAGAACTTATCAATACTAGTTTCAGAATGGATAAACTTCCAATGGGTGGAGATGGAATTAACATACAGACTTCAATGTCAACATGGAGAGAAGATATTGACAGAACCGTTCATGACAGACAAGAAACTTTTGTGCTGTGATATAAATGACATTACAAGATCAGATAATTGAAACTATAGAAACTATTTACTCTGCTTTAGATTCTGGAGAATTAAATGCAAGACAAAAAGGTCAAAGATTAAGAAGAGCAAGAGAAAAATTTGAACAAGAACATCCAAAAAGAATTAAATTTGTTGGAAAAATTTTTGATAACACAGCAGCAGGATTCATAGATAGAGATGGAATTCCAGCAGGTGCAGAAGTTTCAGATGAAGATGAATACATTTATGAACGAGAACCAGTTGAAACAGAAATTAGAATTGAATATACTGGATGGCAAACAATAGGTGGAGATCAAAGCGGTGGAGGAAAAACAAAATTCAGATTATGGTTAGAAAATTCATGGTTGCCAAACAATCCAAAACTGAGAGCACAGATAGAAGGACTTGATGTAGATCAAAGAAGAAAAGCAATGAGAAGAATATCTTATCTTGTAAGAAGAGCAATAGCACAGAATGGTTTAACGCCTAAAGGTGTAGCAACTATTGAAAATGACAGAGTAAGACACATAGATTATTATTCAGGAAATAGGTGGGATAATCCAGAATGGGAATAGCACTTTATGATGCAATAGATGATGTAATATCCATGCTTGAAACAGAGTGGAATTATGACGGAAGTTTTGTTCCAAAGCCTAGATTCACAAAAACCTGGGAAGAAAAATCTGTAGGTATTATTGATGATTTGCAAGATACAGTAGTTATTATGCCTAGAAGTGAGAATGTTAGATATTTCAATATTTATGGCACTGACCACCTCCACTCTCCTGTTATTGCCATAGATATCAGGTCTTATGACGAGGGGAGAATAAGAGATATAATAGACCATATAGACAAAATAATCAAAGCACAGGTAAGAAGAGCAGACTATGTAGATTTAAGATTAACAGCATCAAGATCACTATCACAGGATTACAGAAATATGTTTAGACACGTATTTGAGGTAACATATAGGAAACTTAACCCATAATATTTATAAGCAAAGATTGATGTAATTTAAACATGGTATTAACTGGCTCTCATGGCTATATTCAATATGGAGAAGAGTCTTCATATGGTGGTGGAGCCACACAAACAAGAGCATTTGGATTAGAACAAAAAATAAACTCATTAACTTATAAAAATAATCAACTTCCATTATCACAACTAAACAGCATAGAAGTAAAACAATTTGCATATGGTAAAAATGAAGGAAGTGCATCAGTTGACTTTGTGTTATCTGCACCCTGGATTTTTGATGCAATATTAGGAGCAGTTGATACAACTGGATCAGCATCTAATTATACTCATACATGGAGTTCTAACGCAACAGCATTATCAGCAGACAATTTAGAAGTAAAAACACCAAAATCATTTCATGTCGAAGTTGGATTAGATATAGCCAACACATCATCAGATGAAAAAAGAAATCTAAAAGGAGCAATATTTCAATCATTTAATATAAAATCAGCAGTTAACGAAACTGTAAAATGTTCAACAGACTTTACTTATGGAATAATTGATACCATTGATACAACATTAGACTCATCAGTAGCAACAGACGATGTTAATTTCCCATATACATTTGCACATGCAACATTAGAATTACCAGACGGTTCAACAGTTGCAGAAGTACAAGATGTAGATATAACATTTAATCTTAACAGTGAGTTACTTTATTCACAAGGAAGTGCAGATGCTGTAGGAGCATTTAGAAAATTATTTGAAATGACTGGAACATTTAACGCAGGTTATATTGATAAAACTAATTTACAAAAAGTTTTAAACAGATCAGAAACTGCAACATTACAATTAACTTTTACAAACGGACTTACAGGAGCAAATGAAAAAGCAATCATTTTAACATTTACTGGTGTTGGTCTTTCTGAACATTCATACAGTATTGTACCAGCAGAACCAATATTTGAAGACTTGACATTCCAAATGAGAAGTGTTCAAGTTGAAGCAAACAACAGTGTATCAGCAGTACCGTAAACACGTTTAAATACAACTTAAAAATAGATAACACATGATTCAATCATTTACTATAAAATATAATGGTAAAGATGAAACTATAGAATTTGAAGATGATCCTCCTTTTGGAGATATGCAACAGATACTTAAATCATGTATAGACTTAAATGATATACAAAAACCTAAAGTAAACTTACAATTATATCAACAAATGGTTATGCAAAGTGTAATTACGAAAGCACCATTTAATCCTAAGAATCCAACAGAATTCGCAAAACTTCCAACAAGCGTAGCATTAGAGGTATTAAGCAAACTAATGAAAGCCATCCCTTTAGAGAAATTGGTATCTCCGATGATAACAGCAGCGACAGGACAGGACTCAGTGGATTCTCTGATCAAATCTACGCCTACTGTGCTTTAATATTTGGTTGGGATAAAGAAAAAGTAGACTCACAGCCTACGCAATATTTAAAACGTACAATATCCTTATCAAAAGATATGATAGACGATACGCTTAAAGGTTTCGTAGGAGGTAAATAATGTCTGTACAAGAAGATGATATTATAGTAGAGATAGGAGATTCATCAATAGCTAAACTAGCAAAGGCTCTTGGAGGAGGATCTGGTGGCGGAAGTGAAGGTGGTAAAAAAGGTGTTGGTGGAATTGCTGGAATGTTACAAAAAATCACAGGTGGTTTCGCAGGAGGACTTGCCAAAGTTGCATTAATTACTACTGGTATTACAGGAATATTTGGTTTAGTAAAAACAATAGTAGGTGCATCTCCAATGTTAAAACAAATATTAAAACTATTTAATTTTGGTATAATGCTTATACTTAGACCTATAGGAGATTTCATAGGATTTTTCTTTAGACCTATAATTGTAATGTTATTAAGAAATTTGATCATACCATTCTATAAAGATATTTTACCTCGAGCACAAGAATTAGGAGCTTTCCTTGGAGGAGGTGTAGCAGCATTCTTTGAAGAGCCTGCAAAATACATTGCAGAAGGTTTATCAGGTTTAAACAAATTTGTTACAGATGGATTAGTTTCTATATTTTCAGGAGAAGTAAACTGGACTGAAATTGGTGATACAATTAAAACTGGAATGTTAACAGTTCTTAGTAGTCTACCTGTTGTTATAATTGCAGAAGGAATTGCATCAGTAATAAAACAAATTGATTGGTCACAGATTGCAGCAGATTGGGATGCAGTAGGTGTAGCATTTAAGAATTGGTTTGATAACGGTATTGCAAGTATCAAATCATCTTGGGATAGTTATTGGTATACCACTTATGTATGGTATATAAAAGGCATTACAAGTATAAGTGCAAAATGGAATGATGTTTGGTTAACCACTTATGAATGGTATAAAAAAGGTATTGCAAGTATAAGTGCAACATGGAATGATATTTGGAGTTGGATTAAAGATTGGATATGGAATGGATTACAATCTGCAGTATCAGGTATTGGAAGTATACTTCCATTTGCTAATGGTGGAATGATTAATGAACCAATATTTGGTATAGGTAAATCAGGACAAGCATACACATTTGGCGAAAGAGGAGCAGAAATGGTAACACCACTTTCAGGTGGTGGAGGTGGAGGAACAACTGTAAATATAACAGTAGGCAGTATATCAAGTGAAAGTGACATGAGAGAATTTGAAAGAAGAGTATTAGACGTAATAGAAAATGCAAACAGCAGGAGAGGTAGACTTTGACAGATATACTATTACAAGAAATATCAGGGGGAGATGGAAATGAAGTAGTAGAAAAACAATACAAGATAACAAACTTAAACTCATTTGACGTAGAATTAAATTCTCCTATATCTCCAATGCCTTTACCAGAAGACGATGCAG
>JAAOEI010000486.1_pt1 | contig 15400 bp, 34 predicted proteins | sample 7059261 | NCBI WGS metagenome assembly JAAOEI01 (sample SAMN14008812, study PRJNA610033) | viral metagenome | isolation source: viral particles filtered from seawater | place: China: Hangzhou Bay, Yangshan Deep Water Harbour | collected 2017-10-31
GCCATTAGTCATGACCCTTGATTCTGATCATCTGATTTTTTTGTGGCCCAACAATATAAACTGTCGTCGCTCTCTTCCATGTCTGTTTTGAACCAGACTCCGCACTCTGTGCATTGCACATCGTTACCGAAAGGAAACTCGCGTAGTTTGATGTCTGCGCCGCACTCTGTGCAGGTTATTGGTGTGTAATCGCTCATCACTTATCTCCGTTGTCTAACTACCAATTAACTACCAGTTTCGTGAGTATTGGTAATTGCCTTGTCGATGGCGGCGAGCCACGACTTAGCTTTTACACAATCTGGACAAGCAGGATCATAGAGCCTGAACACGATTGGTTTGTCGTTCGTTGAATACTCCGCAAACGTCAGCAAATGAGTCGCGTGTTTGATCGCCTCCGCGAGCTTGGCTTCGAGTTCCATTCTTTTTTCCCGTTCATCCAGTTCTCCGCCGAGCGACTCGCCAGATTCCGATAGGCGCGTGTAGCGAGCGAGCTTGGCTTCGAGGTCTGCAATGCGGTCTCGATCTGCCTCGATGCGGTCAGCCGCTTGATGCATCCTGCTTTGAATCTGGATTAGCTCCAAGTCGCCCTTAGTATCCCAAGGCATGCGTAGCACACCAAGCAGCATTACATCACTCATCACTCGCCTCTGTTGCCTTGTCGATGGCGATGTAAAGCGTTCTCCCCCCATCAGGCAAGTTTTCGTAAACAGTTGACGTGCAGCCAAGCGCCTTATGGACGTAGCCTATCGCTTTGAATCCTGTGTTCTCTGCGAGCTTGGCTTCGAGGGTTTTGCATAGCTCCTTCAGCCTCTCATGCCGCGCGCTAAATCGCATAGTCACATCGTCTGCTGCGTCTGTCAGCGGCGTATCACTCATCCATCACCCTCCACTTATTCTGGCGGTGCGATACCATTCTGCGCGCTCATTCGCCGCCTTCAATTTAGTTTCCAGTTTTGCAATCCTATCCTTCAATTCCCGCTCATTGTCCGCGTTGGCCTGTGCCAGTGTTCGGGCTTCGGATTCTTTCGTGGCGAGCTTGGCTTCGAGGTCTGCAATGCGCTTAGCCGCTGCTGAAAGCGCGTCAGCGTCCATTTGATTGCCGTCTCGATCCTTCCTGATTTGTTCAGCGTGCTTGTTTAGTTCTTCAGGCCAGTCACCCATAAGTTTAAAGTATTCGTTACTCATCCCTCACTCTCCACAGTCTCATAACTCACAAACACCCGCCTCCCCTCCAGCAAGTCCAACTGCGCACACAGGCTGGCAATAATCCTCTCCTGCTCAGCCGTCTTAGTCTCAAGTTCCAGCACACGGCCGCGCAATTGCACTAGGTCATGCAGGCTCGCAAGCGCCAGGTTGCAGATGCGTTTCACGGGGTCGGGGGAGTAGATTTCGGTCATTTTCACTCTCCAAAAAGGTGACCGCTGGCCGGATGGATTCCCGACTAGCACTTTGTACGCGCCATGCTTAGGGCGCCTTGGTTTAACGTGACAGACCACGCCGCAGCGGTCATTGATCTTCACCATTTCACAGTCAAGGTTACTACAGCATCGATCGAGGATTCTTTCATCTGATCCCGTTGCCAATCAGCCAGTTTACATTTTCGGGCCAGAGTGTTTACCAAGTTGCTGTAGGCTTCTGCTTCAAGTACGGCATTTCGTAGTGATTCCAACCCTTCATATTTGAGCCCAGCTTTACGCCTGGCCTTGATCGCCAGGTCAATAAAGGCAAGTCGGCGTTTAAACAGTGGTTGGGCCATTAGAAGGGAATATCGTCCTCATCAAACGTTTCTGCTGTACGTTGTTGGGTTTCTGCAGATGGCAATGCCGATAAATCCTTTGCCTCTTCAGGAAACGGTGGTTCATCCGGTGTTTGCGCATAGGGCATATCGTTATTATCCTTGAACAACGCTATGTACTCGGATGATGTCTTGATCTGGTTCTGCAGGTTTTCCGACAGCGAGTCAAATACGCCTTGGCTGAACTCTTCCAAGTTGAAGCACACGATCGGATGGTAACCGCGGGGCTTGTCCATGCCCTTGGCCAATGGGTTAATGGACTTGATGTTGGCAAACTGGCGGTCTTCGGTATGCACGATATTCACAAGGGCATACCGGTCAAGCAGTTTCTCGAGGTCAAACCCGCCAGCCCGGTTCAGTTGTTCAGTGTTGAAAGATTGGCCATACCAGGACTCCAGATCCGCGCGCAGGGCTGACTTCTCGTTATGGCTCAGCGTATAGCGTTTGCTGACGATAAACGGCTGACCGTCGAAATTACCGCCCTTGTGCAGTATCTGCGGTAACTCAAAGGAAATGATGACCTTGCGCTTGGACTTCTTGTAAAAGTCCGAATGCTGAGTACCAAGATTAATCAGCTTGATACAGCGAGCTACGGTCATTCCTGCTGGCGGTAGCTCGTTGGGTTGAGATTCAGGTGTTCTAAATGCCATTAGTATCTCCTCTTGTTATATCGACCACAACCGCGACCCCGACCACGACCACGACCGCGACCCCGACCACGACCCCGACCACGACCACGACCGCGACCCCGACCGCGACCGCGACCACAACCGCGACCCCGACCACGACCCCGACCCCGACCCCGACCCCGACCGCGACCGCGACCACGACCGCGACCCCGACCACGACCGCGACCATTGTTTTATGGATCGTTTCACTTCATGACCCCAAACGATTCAATAGCCGCAACCTGAACATACCAATTGCCATTTGGCAGATCTTGTGCATCTGCCCATTTTTTATCTTGGAGCGGTCCGGTTTCGTAAACGATCGCCGCGTCCGACAAGAGGACGCAGGACTCATTTACTCCAGTGAGAGTCCCGGTATAGATGTAATTAAGGCAAAACAACGTTACTCGTTCGCCAAGTAATTTTTCCAAGCCCTCACCATTTACTTCCTGAACAATCTTTTTCATCAATACCTCCTAGTTTTTACAGTCCAACCAGGGCCCGTATATGAGCAATGGATGGCTGATCCATCCCACTTGCAATGCGGATCCCGGCAGATGATGTTCAGGCCCTGGGTCCAGCAAGCCGGGGGTTCGATCGGAAATTCCAGTACCGGCCGGCTGAACTGTTCAACTGGTTCCTCAGAAACCGGTGCAGGACAATCAGGTATTACTGGACTTGCCATCGCAAAATAGATGGCAGCAGCAATCGCCAATACCGTGATCACGAACCAGATTCGGATGAGCACGTAGCCTCCAGTCTGCGCCGCAAGGCGATCAGATCCCGCTCATCCCGCTTGAGCCTGTCGTAATGTCGTTTGGCCGACTTGGATTCACGGGTGGCACCCCAGTCTGAACCATAAGTCTGGAAGTCGACATTGGAAATAGACCGGATGTGCAAGATAGCCCGGTTGATCAGGTTAATGTCTGCCTTGCTCAATAGCATTGTTTCTCCTCTTTGTAGTAAACCGCATGGTAAAGGCGTATTGACCAGTGGTCAAGTAGTCTTGTTACCTATGATTGTCAACGACAACACATAAATGATTGGCGTAAGTTTCTTGCAACCATTTAAGTGGTGGCCGTTCCCGCTTCATAAATGCGTCAGTGTTTTTCCAAGGCAGATAGTCTTGACCGCCAAAAGTTGAACCACCGATAACGATTCGGTAAAACTTATCGAGCATTTCCTGTGTAAGATTTTCAATTGGGATAATGTCTCCCTTATAAGGTGTCCATTGTGTTGGCCATTTGAGTTTTCTACCTGGTCCATGCGGGCCATGCGTCCATTTGTTGTTTGTATTGTCATATTCGCCGCAGGCGTTGCATGTATATGAGGCATTTGTTTTTCGTGCGTCCAAGCCAACAGAATCGTTTCTGAATCCGGTACCGCCACAGTAACCACAGATTTCTACATTCTGTTGGTCTGTTGCCGGGTCGTACTCGTCGAATATGCCGGTCCAGCGACCACCAATTTGATACCAATCCCAGAAACCGCCGTCATCCTCATGTGGTCCCATTGCATTTGCTACTTTATTTTTGATGGTATTACCACTTCCTTCAGGCTTTTCGATGATTACCAAATTTGAAAAATGCATTACATTATTCCTCCATGGTCAATAAATATGTGTGTCAGTTATTCAAAGCACGCCTTGCACTTCGGGTAATTCCCAGTCTCTTGCCGATCGCGCGGAAAGCTCGAGCAGCCCGGGACGCAGGATAAGGTTTGCCCTGCCACGTTGCCGGCCGCAAGGGTTCGCACTTGGAAACCCTCACAAGCCGCACCCCTGAGTGCTGGATGGCAACCGCATGCAGATACTTGTTACCCTCTTTGACGACCAGCAAGGCGTGGTTATTGTGGTCCAGGAATAGTTGTCTGGTCATGATGATTTGTACTTTTCAATGAATTTATCCAGCGGCCCATCGAAAAATACTTTTCCGATTGTATCGCCAGAGTCAAAGGCAACTATGCGTAAGCCATAACTTTCCATGGATACTACATAGCAAAACTCTGTATCAGAATGGGAGCCCGGGCCAATGGTGAGACGAACACTGCCACTTTCGGTCTTGTTTGCTGCGATAAAACCGGCAGCAAACTCATCAGCCTCATAACGTGGCAGTGGCCATATGCGTTTGCTGTCTAATGTGTCTTTGAATTTTTCGGCAGCACCTTCTGGATAACCATCGTGGTGGACATACACCCAGAATGTACTGTAATCGTCTTTGAATCCATAAACGGCCCTTGTGCTCATTTCCTACTCCTCGTTAATTACTACAATTCGATAGTACAGAACACTTGACCATTAGTCAAGCATCCTGTACCATCTATTTGTCGTTAGTTGAAAAGGAGGTTGAAATGGGATTCGGATACAGAGTCGACGCAGGCAAAACCGAAGAAGCCTGGTCAGCTATTTGCGCAAAACAGAATGGCTCGAGCAATACTTACGAGGTCGATGGTGTTGTGTATTTCTATGAAGTCGATCGTAAGGATCAGCCTGACGGTGGTTTACGTGGTGCTGTGTGGCAAATAATGCCGGATGGGCTGGCCAGATCGAAAGGGCGGTTCAGTATAGCCGGCGATGGTTCGGTCGTTCGTTGGCCAGTTGGTATGAAGCGGTTGGTTGCAGAAGTAAGCGCCAATTGACCAACAAGTAAAGAATGGTTACACTCAGTGCTATGCTGAAATCAGACGTAATCAAATACTTCGGGGACGGCCCAAGAACCGCGGCCGCCCTCGAGGTCACCAAGCAAGCCGTAACCGGCTGGGGCCCGGTCGTTCCACGTGGAACCGCCTACGAGGTCCAGGTAATCACCAATGGCGCCCTGAAGGTAGATCGTGAGATTTACCGCAAGCTGAAAAAGAAAAGGATGGCTGCCTAGTACCGGTCTTTAACCTTCGGCCTTTGCTTGCGAGGTCGACCACGCTTCTTGGCCATCAGACTTCCCCGCTTGGCTGCTCGAGCCAGCTCATACTTGGAATGCCCAAGTGATACCGGTTTCCCATTCTCAAAGATATACTCAAGGCACTTGTTGCAGCTTTGGGACACCTGGCCTTTCAATACCAGAAACTTGCTGATCGGCCCTCGGTAACCACAGCGCACGCAGGTACTACGTGTCGGTGTTGGGATCACAGGACTTGTAGGTTTTGTCTCTGCTTATTGTGCTTTTTCCAAGTGCTGATAATAGTTTCTACGTCGACCCCGTAACGTTTCGCATACCGACGAAGATGCGATGGCACTTTGTATTGTTGTGCTAATACTTTATCAGATCTCATTGTGATTATTTCCTTAAAAAAAAGGCGCCAGTCGCAGCCGGCGCCAAAGGGAGGAGTCTGACATGACTAAAAAGCCAGAAAACAGATTAAGCGCTCTTGACCAGCGTTTGTCAAGCGGGTAACATCACTTTACTGGAGAAACTTATGGCAGAAACCCTTGGAGAACTGGAAACCCAACTACGCAAACGCGTCCAGGACGAACTGCAAGCCGAGGTTTCTGAAGCTATTTCAGGGCTTCGCAATGTATTAAGCCAAGACTCTGTAAACAAGACCATGGCACTATACAACGAAGCTGGCGAACCACTTACAGTAAGAACCGTATTACACGAAATCGAGCGCTTTGCGGTTGAAGCTGGAATGCCAAAAGCCATGAAGAACGCGATCGCGGAGCTATTATCACTTGACAGAAGCACCTAACGCCTTGAAAATTCTCATACGCAGTCTGGATGATCTGTGTATTTGTGGAACGGGGCAGGCCCAGTTAGCAGGGTCATTTCAAGTCAGAAGCACCAGCCGACCCGTTCCGGCCGCCGATGAAATCCAGCTTGAAGTGATCCGCCTAACTGGGCTTTTTCATTTCCTGCGTCGGACTCCATCCGATAGTAGAGAGGCCAGATTCCTGCCTGCTTGGAAGAAAAGGGAAGCGCCAACTGACAAGCCAGCGCAGGCAGGCTTGGGGCAAGGCACTGCCACGAACGGGTTAAGCACCAAGGAAGCGGCTAGACCACGACACGGCCACCCGGAAGACGAATTGCCCCTGGAAATGCAGACCCTTGGAAGGTTTCAAGGTGATGGCTTGTCTTATTGTCGAGAGGAAGAGAAATAATGGATGAGTGCTATTGCGACTATGGCGACCCGCCGCGCGTGTATTCGTTGCGACAGCGCGTAGCTCGCAAGCGACACAAGTGCGAGGAATGCAACAGGCTGATCGAGCCCGGAGAGACATACGAATATGTGTTCGGCGTATGGGATTACCCTGAGACGATCAAGACTTGTTCGCATTGCGTGGCGTTGCGACAGTATGTCGATGCGCACGTACCATGTTTTTGCTGGATGCACGGTAATTTGATTGACGACGCATTGGAAACCTTGCGCGAGTACGCCCATGAATGCCCGGGTTTGTTTACTGGCGGTGCGCGTTTTTACATTCAGGCCAAACGCATTCGGCGCAGTCAAAAGACGTGGGAGGTAAGATGAGTGAAGATGAAGGTGGACCGGCATTCCCGGTTACTGATTTAGGACCGCCTACGCGTACGTATTCAGGCATGACCCTGCGCGATTACTTCGCGGCGAAGGCGATGCAAGGGTGGTTGGCGTCATTTCCTGCTGATGCACCGCATCCGTATCAAAAAGACAAATGGGACAACAACGTTACACGTCGTTGCGATGAGGTTGCAGAAATCGCCTATGCTTTTGCTGACGCCATGCTGAAAGCGAGAAATGACTAACCCCTACATCAGCGATAACCCAAACCCAACCCTGCGTTATATCTCACCCACAAAAGAGGGTATAAGAACCAAGGTACTGGAATTTCCAAAGTCAGTGGATATCGCAGATGTGATCGAGTGTTTGAACGAACGCTTTACAGAAAGCGAGGCAACAGATGCAGAGTTTTGAACTGGGTTATCGGGTGATTACTGCGCTCTTTTTTGTTCTTTGTTTTTTCGGTGTTGGATGGTTGTTTGCCACTTGGACCATTCATCGAGCGGAGAAGCGTAGAAAAAATATGCTTTCTGATGATCTGAATGAGGGTGTTATCAATATCAAATCCAGCAAGCAACCTGGCTTGGTAATCGGCAATCGGTTTTATTCTACTGATCCTGATTTTGCGGTAATTGTCAAAAGCCAAATAACAGAAGATCAATGATCATCCTTGGCATCGACCCAGGCTTGACCGGGGCACTCGCTCTGCTCGAGCACGGCAAGTTTATCTGTGTGGAAGATTTGCCGGTAATGGCCCGCGGTGGTTCCGGTGCCAAGGTCGTAAACCAGATCAATGTAGTTGCCCTGACCGTCATGTTACGGAACCTGCTGGCATGCCATGACAACTCCGAGATCCATATCCTGATCGAAATGGCGCAGTCCATGCCGGCAACCCTGAATGGCAAAACCATCAGGGGCGTAGCCTCAACCATGTCGACCGGACTGACTGCAGGACACATTGAAGGAATAGTAGGTGCCAGAGGCTGGCCCCATACTTTGGTGCGGCCGGGAGTCTGGAAAAAGGCATTGAAGATTCCATCAGGCAAAGAAGCAGCCAGGGCTGTTGCACAACGTCTGTACCCTGAAGCACCACTCACAAGAAAGAAAGACCATAACCGCGCAGAGGCACTGCTAATCGCGCGTTACGGGCACTTGGAGTATTCATAATGGTTTCTTTGGAACAAGCCATTATCGGCGCGCTGAAGAGTTGCATAGATGTTCACGGGCCTATCGATAAAACGTTGTTATCAAGTGCCGCCAAACGCATTGTTGGTGCGATTCGGAAGAATTCTCCATTAAAAGACTATGACTATGTTGTAGACAAGGAATTTGCCGGTGGTGTTGCTACTTTAGTAGATGGGCGCAAGGTACCCATATATGGTTCAGATCCATACGAGGAGGAGAAATGAACTACAAAAGCATCCTGGTAACCGGAGGAACCGGATTTTTCGGGCGTGCCTACGTGAAGTCAAAACTGGAGCAAATGGAATACTACAGTCCAGATCAGTACCTGGTTCATCGTCTCTGTGTATTCTCCAGATCCGAATCCAAGCAAGCAGAATTTCGCCAGGAGCTCGGCAACGATGACCGTGTACGCTGGTTCATTGGTGACGTAAGGGACGAAGACCGTCTGAGGATTGCCATGGATGGTGTCGACCTGGTGATCCATGCCGCGGCCCTGAAGCGTATCGAGGCAGTGGAATACAACATTGTCGAGGCAGTGGCCACCAATGTAATCGGCACCAACAACGTGATCCGGGCAGCCATTGACGCTGGCGTGCGTAGGGTAGTCTTTCTGTCCAGCGACAAAGCCTGCAACCCAACCACGACATACGGGTTTACCAAAGCGATCGCAGAACGTTTGATCTTGAAAGCATACCAACTGTCAGAACACGCACTACGCCGGCCATGGGCATGGCAAACGATGTTCTGTGCCTGCAGGTACGGCAATGTTGCAGGGTCGACCGGTTCAATTATTCCCACCTGGCGCGCATTCCAGGCAAGGAATGAACGTACAGTACCCGTATCGGATCCGGAGGCCACCAGATTCTGGATGAGCGTTGACGAAGCCGTAGCCCTGGTCGACCAGGCATCACAGGAAGATATGGAACCGGGCCCGGGAAGGCTGTACATTCCAAACGATCTTCCCGCATTCGCACTGAAAGACCTCGCCGCTGCGATGCGCCTGACCATGACCGAAACCGGACTGGTCGACGGTGAGAAACTTCACGAAGAAATGATACCGGGACAGTCAAGCAGGGATGCCAAGCGGCTGTCCATCGATGACATCAGGGATAGACTGGGGGAGTTATAAACGATTGTTGAGATAACATAAGGAGGAGTGATATGGCAGATTTCAAAGTAGTTTTGGAAGAACAAATATGGTTTCAGGATTTTGGAATCGATCTTTGTGGTTGGCAAAACGATTACGACAAAATGATCAATATCATTGAGGCTGCGAAAGCACATAAAAAATTGATTGTTCTTCCTAATGGCACCGGTGTTATACGGGTGTTCGACAAGGAAGAATCTACTGGCGCATGAACCCATTTCAGGTAGTCAAAGACTTCGAAGCCGCCCTATGTGAATACACAGGGGCACCATACTGCGTGACCACGACCAGTTGCACCATGGCGCTGTTGTTGGCGGTGGCATGGCATATTCGTCTGGAAAGTCATGTTGAGGGGGCAATGCATTACCCGCCTGAATGGGATGATAGGCAGACGATAGAAATTCCCAAGCGCACATACATCGGCGTACCAATGTCCATCATCCATGCTGGTGGTCGAGTAACGTTTCGGGATGAAGAGTGGATTGGTGCTTACACACTAAGGCCGCTACCAGTGTGGGATTCTGCGCGGTGGTTTATGGCACATTTGTTCCCACATCTTCAACAACACCATCCGCGGCGTGGACTTGTACCGCAAATGGTGTGCGTTAGTTTTCATTGGAACAAAACCCTCGGTTTAGGCCAGGGCGGCGCCATACTCCATGACGACCCTGAAGCAGACAAATGGCTACGCAAATCCAGATTCGACGGCCGCACAGAAGGCGTAGCACCAAAAGACGATATTTTTGATGTGCTGGGTTGGCATTGCTACATGAGCCCTGAGACGGCCGCACAGGGCCTTGTACGGCTTGCCAATCTGCCAAGACGTAACGAACCGTTACCAAACGATGACTACCCTGATCTCAGTCAGTTGGAGATATTCAAATGAAGGAAGAACCCATAGAAGACGGCAACACCGAAATGACCGTTTTCGACAGAGACAACAAGGTATTCCTCAGATTCAAAAGACCTATGCTCTGGGTCAAATTCGATCCTGTAAACGCCGCAATGATCGGCAAGGAAATCATTGATGTGGCTGTCCGCTGCGGTGCCCAGGTGGAAATCAAGGTTCCCAAACGCCCCATTACCGAACAAGACCGCGCCAAGCTGATCTACCGGGTTGGCCATATCATGCGTGACCAGCTGGAAAAGAACAAAAACCATGCATTCATTTCCCGTGCGATCGTGGATAGTGTGTTAAGCGAGATTGACTAGATGCAGTGCAAAGATATCCCAGATATTCCTATTTTGAAGTTATTGGCAGAGCAGCCAGAGACGTGGCATACCTGGTATGACACTACATACATGCGTACTGTCAGGCCGGCAATACCTGCCGGGATACCAGAGAAATTGGTGTTAGCCAAGATGAGGATGTTAATGCGCAGGGGATTGGTTCATGGTTGTGGTTGTGGTTGTCGCGGGGATTTTGTGATTACGGAAAAGGGCAAGGCATTTATTGACCGTTAGTCAAGACGCCTGTACCATTATCCGAAAGGAGGAGGAAATTATGCTTGTCTGTTTGCATGATAAGGCAACTGGTAGTGAGCATTATGTGGAGGCCTTGGTTGTAAAGCATGTGAAATCGGGGCATCGTGGTACAGAGGTTCACGCTGATTTTATTGTTGTAGTTCAAGAATCTCCTGAAGAGGTAGCAACCAAGGTGAACCAAGCGATTATGCTTGATCCTCGCTATGTTGGTCCTGGTGCTCCTGCTGGCTTATCTACTTCAGGAGATTCAACAGGTATTTCTGGATTTATTCCTGGCGTTATGCTCGGCGCTGCAATGGCGGCTGGCCCATGAGGATATGTATCATCCCGGCAAGGGCGGGCAGCAAGCGTATTCCAAATAAGAACAAGCGGCCATTCTTTGGCAAGCCGATGATTATGTATCCGTTGTTGCTGGCAGCCGAGTCTTGTTTGTTTGATCGTGTGATAGTGAGCACTGACGATAAAGAGATTGCAGAGTTCAGCAATGCATTCATGGGTGAATTTCTTGGGGATGGTGTACGGTTTTCGATGCATGAGAGGGCGCCTTATTGGGCTGGCGATGATATCCCAACGCTGAATCTGATTCGGGAAATACTGCTGGACCAGGTCAAAGAAACCCTGAGAATGCAATACAAACTCCATGGTCCAGACCCGGTTGCCAAAATCAGCGTATGCGTGATCTACCCTTGTTCGCCCATGCTTAACAACTTCGACCTGCTGAACGGTATGCAACTGCTGTACTCGAGCAACATGGATTATGCATTCTCAGTTGGCACAGAACCCCTGCGTGATGCCGGCAACTACTACTGGGGATGGCTGGATGCATGGATTGGTCTGGTACCCATACACGGCCCCAGATCAATTATGGTGCCCATTCCTGAAGAACGGTGCTGTGACATCAACACTGAGAAAGATTGGGCAGAAGCAGAACGCAAGTACTCTGCTTTGACCGGTGAGGATATCTGGATACCGGATACGCCAACGGGAGAAAAGACATGAACGAACAAACCGAATACTGGGCAGGCCAGGCAGGCAATGAATACACCGAGCGCCACAAGATTACTGATGCCATGATCACCCGGCAGCGCAAGTTCTTTGAGCGCATCATTACCCCGACAATGGCAAAAGAGATCACATCGGTCATGGAGTTGGGCTGCAACCGCTGTGCAAACCTGGCTGCCATTCAGGCAATACTGGGATTCAACACACCAGAACGTTCCTTATTGTTCCGCGGCCTCGAAATCAATAGCGAGGCGGTCAAGAACGCTCAGGCATTAGGCTGGAACGTACAATTGGCATCAGTACTGGAATACGTACCCGGGCCTGAGGAGGTCTTTGATCTGGTACTGACCAAGGGAATATTGATCCATATCAGGCCCACCAGTTTGCCGCGGGTGTATTCGAACATCTATCGCATGGCAAAACGATACATCATCCTCGCTGAATACTATGCCCCAAAGGTAGAAATGATCGAGTATCACGGCGAGAAGAACAGACTCTGGCGCGGCCCCCATGCAGAACACATGCTGCAAACCTATTCAGACCTCCACCTAGTAAACTACGGTTTCGTGTCCAAGTTGGACCAATACCCACAGGATGACATCACCTGGTGGTTACTGGAGAAACGGAATGCATTTGACAAACAAGGTTAGGAAGCGCTCACTCTGGCGTGTATTCGATGATGGCGCTGCAGATCTTCGACCGCGCATCCTTCCACAACCCGCTTACGGATCAGTGATCGCAGCTGCCGGCGAGGCGGCAGCAGATCAGGTCGGCGCTGCACTAGCGTCAGGTGTAGCCAGCGCGGCGGGTGCGGCTGCCAATGACATGGTTGGTAGTTCTTCATAGTGAACGTCAACCAGCATCTTGAACGCGTCAGCAGTTTGGGATGCATAGTCTGCATCAACGAAGGCCACGGACCCACACCGGCAGATGTGCATCATATCCTGGACCCCAAGACCAACAGGCGTATGGATCACTACCACACGTTACCGCTGTGCTTCAGCCATCACCGCGCCGGGATCAACAACAAAGTAGCAACCTCGAGGCACAATCACCTGAGAGCGTTCGAAAAGCGATACGGCACCGAAATGGAACTATTGGCGCAGGTACGAGAGAAATTGGCAGTGCTGTATCCGGAGGATTACAACCAATGAACCGCTGCAAACTTTGCGTGATGCCGGATACAAGGCCAGATGTACCATTCACCGATGGCGTCTGCCAGGCATGTATCAACTACCAGAACAGGCCAAACGTAGATTGGGCAGAACGCCGCAAGCAACTGGAAAGGCTACTGGAGGACAACAAGAACGACAGTGGCTTTGACTGTATCGTTCCCAGCTCTGGTGGCAAAGACTCCCATTACCAGGTACTCAAGCTGATAGAACTAGGCGCAAGACCTTTGGTGGTTACTGCGACCACCTGTCATTTGACCGAGATTGGTCGGTTGAACATTGATAATCTGAAACGCTACGCCACCACGATCGAAGTCAGTTTGAATACCAGTATCAGGAGAATCCTCAACGCAGAAGCATTGCGATTAGTAGGCGATATCAGCTGGCCGGAACACGTTAGTATTTTCACCATCCCGTTCAAGATAGCGATCGCCATGAAGATCCCGTTGATCTTTTACGGTGAGAACCCACAGGACCAATACGGCGGTCCGCACGGAACAGAGAAAGCTAGGCTATTGACCCATCGCTGGAGATCGGAGTTTGGTGGCTTTCTGGGACTAAGGCCGTCAGACTTCGTAGGCACCAAAGGTATTACCGCAAAAGACATGCAGGACTACGAAATGCCCACAGGCCACGAAATGGCAGAAGCCGGCATTCAGGCCCATTTCCTTGGGCAGTATTTGCCTTGGGATTCGCATGAAAATGCGGAAGTGGCTATTGCCGCAGGAATGCGATACGAACTACCCTCTCTTGCAAATGCATGGTCATGGGAAAATTTGGACAATGCCCAAACTGGTATTCATGACTACTTTATGTATCGGAAATATGGATACGGCCGCGGGTGTGCACAAATGTCTGTCGACATTCGATCTGGTATGTATTCGCGGGAAGATGCGCTGCCTTGGGTGGATAAATACGATGGTGCATACCCGATACGCTATTCAGATGTGCCTTTGATAGAAGTGTTGCGTCGTTTGGCTATTTCTCGTGAGGAGTTTGATGAGGTAGCCGATCAATTCACCAACTGGGAAATCTTCAGGAGGGTTGAAGATGATGCTGACGCTGAACCGATCCTGATCTGACAATGCTTGCCACCAGGATAATCCCTACCCTGCTATGTCGCGGCCGGCAACTGGTCAAAGGCAAGCAGTTTGTATCCTGGCGCTCAGTAGGCGTAGCCGCACAAGCAGTGCGTATCCACAACGCTCGAGGCGTTGACGAACTGACATTACTGGATATCTCAGCCACCAATTCCAAGCGCGGCCCTGATCTGAGTCTGATAGCAGAACTGTCAGACGTATGCTTCATGCCGTTGTCTGTAGGCGGCGGGATCCGCACACTTGAACAGGCAAGGGATATCATCCGTGCCGGCGCAGACAAAGTAGTGATCGGTTCAGGACTGTGGTTTGATCCTTATCTGGCAGTAAAGATCAAGGATTCATTCGGCAGCCAGGCACTGGTAGGTGTCATAGACTCAAAAGACGGCATGGTCTACACAAATGGCGGGATGGTCCTGCAAAACGCAAAAGCCGTGAATTACGCCCAAGTGCTGCAAACCATGGGAGTAGGAGAAATACTCCTGACCTCGATCGAACACGAAGGCATGATGGACGGCTATGACTTGGACTTGATCAAGGAAGTATCTGAAAAGGTGGATATCCCGGTAATCGCACACGGCGGTTGCGGAACGTATGAACATATGAAACAGGCAATCGATGCCGGCGCCAGCGCAGTAGCGGCAGGCGCGATGTTTCAGTTTACCGACAACACCCCAAGAGCCGCGGCGCATTACCTGAATGAACAAGGCGTAGAAGTCCGGATATGAACAAGATCGTCATTGGCGATTGCCGGGGAACCATGCGCAGCTGGATCACAGAGGGCGTAAAGGTGCAAATGTGCGTCACCAGCCCACCATATTGGGGATTGCGGGATTATGGGGTTGAGGGACAGTTGGGGCTTGAGGCAACACCAGATGAATACGTCACCAACATGGTCGAAGTGTTTCGACTGGTGCGTGAACTGCTGGCGGATGACGGGGTGCTTTGGTTACAGATGGGCGACTGTTACAGAGACAAGCAGCTGGTTGGGCAGCCATGGAAATTGGCTTTTGCACTGCAAGGCGATGGCTGGTTTCTTCGCCGTGATATTTGCTGGTTCAAGCCGAACGCGATGCCTGAGACTGTGAGCGACAGACCGGCCACAGCGCATGAATATATGTTTCTGATGTCGAAAAAGTCGCGTTATTTTTATAATGCCGAAGCCGTCAAAGAACCAACAACCGGCAATGCTCATGCCCGTGGCAATGGTGTGAATAAGAAAATCAAAGTGCCTGGCGGATGGGAAACCACACAGGACACACACGGAAATTTTCATCGCGATGGCAGAGGGGCGCCGCAATATCGCCCGCGTCAAAATGAGAGTTTCAGTTCTGCGGTTAGCGAGATAGTCGAAACCCGCAACAAACGCTCAGTCTGGA
>JAAOEI010000487.1_pt1 | contig 15397 bp, 21 predicted proteins | sample 7059261 | NCBI WGS metagenome assembly JAAOEI01 (sample SAMN14008812, study PRJNA610033) | viral metagenome | isolation source: viral particles filtered from seawater | place: China: Hangzhou Bay, Yangshan Deep Water Harbour | collected 2017-10-31
CTGATGGTCGGGCCGAGGCTGGCGTGGAGCAGCTCATGCACGATGGTCTCCAACCGGGTGCCGCCACGGAGCCGCTCGTCAATCAGGATCCGCGGCCGGGCCGAGTTGTCGAAGAACGTCCAGCCGGCAGCGTCGCCCTTAAGCCTGGTGAACCTGAGCAGCCACCGCTTGCCGTCGATGGTGACGTGATGGTCTTCGGCCACGGGCGTGTCCTTTCGCCCGTAGTGTGGGTGGCGTGTCAACCGATTCCGAGCCGGCGGCCCAGCTCGTTGAGCCGCTCTTGCCGCTTCTTGCACCCGCAGTCCTTGACGCCCACGGCGGTGGCGACCGCTTGGGCTCGTTCCTTGGTGATGCCAACCGCAGCGAGCCCGGCCGCCACCATGTCGCCCAGGCCGGGCTTTGCCCGAGGGTATGCCGGGTGGGTCTCGTCGACGGTGATCTGGTCGCCGTCCTGGCTAACGATGCAGGCCCGCACCTCGTCGAGCGTGTAGCCACGCTGGCGGCAGCGGGCCTCAAGGTGACGAAGGTGACAGCGGATCATGGAAGCGGGTTCTCGACGCATGGGTAAATAGCAATTGCCGACTCAAAGCACGAGCCGTCTGGAATCAGTGGCGGGTAATCGGGGCTATCTATTACTGTGCCGAGTTCTCCGTTTGGGTCCCAGATAACCGTTGGCTCAGCTTCGTAGTCGATGCCTCCTGGGCACAGGCAATCTGCACTGAATACCCAGCCGGCCGTCCATCCCCATTCCTGGCCTTCGACTACGGGGTCGTAGTTACAGTTTGTGACTGGAAATGCTGACGCGCTTCCGCCAGCAGCGACATTTGCGTAACCGGCATCTATGAACGACTGCACAAGATCTATAGACGCGGCCCAGGTGTCGCAATCGGCAACCCAAGAGTCTCCGGTATCTTGCGCGTCCTGCTCAGTCGGTTGAAAGAAGTAAGGCGGAACTGCATCCGGGTAGTTGCCGCAGGAGAACACATCGCAAGTGCCTCCTACTGTTCCGCACACGCCCGCGCAACAGCACGACTGCTCCGTGCCGACCCTGCCGTCACGCAGCACCAGCTTGCCGTCTTGGAACGTGATGAGCGTCATGATGCGGTGGCACAGGTGGTGGTGTTGAACCACTTGATGCACCCGCTGGTGTCGTGGCCCAGCACCTGCTCGTTCGTTCGCGAGTAACCGGCAAAAAAACGAAAGTCCACGCCGCCCGCTTCTGTAACGCACGTGCCGCAATCGCTGCGCGAGTCAACAGGAATCCACCCGAAGCCGTTGTGCCCGAGGGCCACCCAGCGGCTTGTGCAGCCAGCGGTGCCTGAAGAAAAGGCGATAAACTGGTTGTAAGCCACTACGGTAAGAGCAGAGCCAGCGGCGTTGACTACGGTGACGACCGCAGTAGAGCCAGCAGGCCAGCTGGTGCCGGCGTGCTTGCCAACAAGTAAACGCACGCCCGGCGACCGACCGCCGTAGTCGGGCTGGCCCAGGTCTGGCTTGTCCGGGTTGCGCTCGACCAGGCGGACGACCTTGCCGATCCGCTTGGCGTCGTTTTCGTTAAATCCAAAAGTGGCCACAGGCTACTCCGCGAACACGACGTACCGCAGCGGCAAGGCGGTGCCGTAGCTCTTGGCCCCGATGGTGATGGTCTTCTCGAGCGGAGCGACAGCCGGCTGGCCACGACGCAGCGAGATGAACTCGTGCAGCGTGGTGCCGTCGTACTTGCCGAGGGCGATGTAGGCCGTGCCCGAGGTGGCCGTCGACAGGTTGCGAAACGCGGCGTACCCGGCCGTCGTCACGTCGCCGAGCGAGAGCGTCTCCACGTTCGTGCCGATCTGGACGATGCCACCCGCCGAGCCCTGCTCGGTTTGGTCGAACTGCAGGCCAGACGTGGCGAAGTTCTCGTCGTGGTTGCCGTTCTTGCACCGTACCGACACGGCGACGTTCAGTTCATTGGCCATTGCTATCTCCTAGATGCCGCAGTCCGCAAATATCTGAGCCATGTTGACCTTCTGGTACGGGTACAGGTAGCGAGTGTAGGGCTCACTACCAATCGGCAACGCAGCGCCGTTATTGTCGAGCGGCACGGGTTGCCCCACGGGGTTGCCAGCCTGGTCGAGGATGGCCTTACGCTCGCCACCAACGACCTCATTGAACCCGGCGTCGAAGTACTCGATTTCCCACAGGTCGGGCTTGTAGAGAAACTCAATACTGACGGTCCACACGTTGTTCTTCTGGTCGTACTCGCCGTTCCAGCCGGCCATGCGAACGCTGTACTCAGGGCCGCCAAGGAACTCGCCGTCATTGCACGTGTTCGTGTACCGCAGCAGCTGGTCAAATCGTGGGTTCAGCACCTGCGTGTTGGTGTAGGTGAGCTTTACCAGGGCCGACTCTTCCTCAAGCCCATCGACCGGGTCGCCGGCCGAGTTGCGGGCTGGGAGCTGTCCCGCATTGCTGAACGCGGGCACGTCGGCCAGGTCCGACCACCCGAGGGCTGGCTTGGTCACGCCCTGCGTGGTGATCGTGATTTGCTGCCACGTCGTCGGCTCAATGCCCTGTGGCTCAGGCAGGCCTGGCCCTTCAGGCTTCGCGTCGTAGCGGACGCTCATCACAACGGCCCGCTCGTTGTCCTTGTAGTGCGACAACTCGCGGCTGTTCACCACGAACGTCAGCCCGCCTTCGACAACCTCGTCGTCGATCTGCGGCAACGGCCGGCCGCCAAGATTTGTCCACGGCGTGGTGTCGTTCAGAATCTCGCCAAAAGACGGATCTTTGCTGTCCGCAATAATCAGAAACTTTTGCGTTGCCGAGTGCTGCTTGGTGCCCTTGTCCCCTTTGGACTCAGACAGCTCTAGGCTTCGCAGCAGTCGTGCGTCGATGAGCGCCATGGTTACACCGAGATGGTCGCGAGGCCGATGCCGCCGCCGAGCCCTGCCAGGCTGGCCTCAATCTCCTCCAGGCTCTCGGCGGACTGCTCCGTGGCGTCCGCCGTGCGGGCCTGGTCCTTTGCACCTTCCAGACGCGGGTCGGCACCTCGAGCGATAGCGTTGCGGAAAGCCTCGCCCTCGCTCGTGCCGACGACGATGGCCTTGAGGGCTTTCGTGCTCGCCGCGATGGCAGAACCAATCGACTCGCCAGCAGAATCTCCGGCTGCGGCTCCCGCCTGCTGCATCTGCTCTTGCACACTGGCGAACTCAGCGTCGAATGCCGCCAGCGGGTTCGTCAGGTTCTGCATCCCGTTGCCGAAGTTCTCGGCCGCGGCCTGCCCCCACAATGCAGCCTCGTCGCCAGCCGCGGTTGAGAGTCCTGACACTGAATCGGCTGCGTTGCGAAGACCGGATGACAGCCCTACGTCAATGCCCGGGATAGCTTCGGCTGCGTCGGCCATTGCGGACAGCATATTGCCGATGGCGTCAGTGACAACAGAGAACGCCCCGAGGGCTCCCTGGATGAAGACGCCAAGGAAAGACGAGAGCACCTGGAACGCACCGTAGATGGCGGTGACGGCACCCACGACCAGCCGCAGCCGCAAGGCGAAGCCCTCGGCCAAGCTTTGAGCGATGGTCCAGCCGCTCGTGTTGTCGGCAAAGAACTTGACGAACAGGTTGGCGACGGTCGTGATGGCTGGGGCGAGCTCGGCCACAAACTGACGAATAAAGCCGCCAAAAACCATGGACATGCGGCCGACGCTGTCGTTCATCAGTTGAACGCCAGCACGCTGCTGGGCCGTCAGGTCGTAGCCTAGTTGCGTGCGCAGTTGCTTGACGCCCGTCACAGCGCCACCGGCGGCATCTTCAATAAAGTTGAGGGCTGTCGCGCCGGACTTGCCAAAAATGGCGGCAGCGGCGGCGGCGCGGGCTTGCTGATTCGGTAGCGCCATGATCCGCTCAGAAATCAACTCAAACTGGCGCTCAGGAGACAGCCCCTGCAAGTCCGCAAAGGTCAGTCCGAGTGAGGCGAAAGCCTGCTGGGCCTTCTTACTGCCGTTGCGAAGACTGCCAACGTTTCGGTTTAGCGTCGTCAGCATGCCGGTCATTTGACCAACGCTTACGCCGGCCTCTTCGGCAACTTGGCTAAATGACTCAAAGCTATTAGCTTCGATGCCTAGCCGCTTCGCCGCCTTGCTTGCAGCGTCAATGTCATCTGCGGCCTTTCGGAACGCGTTAAAAAACCCAGCGACCGAAGTTACGATTGCCAGCGGCACCAAAAGAGCCTTAACAGTAACCAACAAAAGCTGAATCGAACCTCGAAACAAGTGAGTTGCGAGAGCGCCATTGCGAAACGATAACGCAACAGTTGCGAGCAGCCCGCCAACGTCAGAAAACAGCACGCCGCTTTCTGACATTGCAGCGTTCATGGCACTCATGCCGCCTGACATGCCATTAACAGACGACGAAAAACCGCCGAGCTGCTTAACGGCCCGGCCCAGCCCGGCGGTCAGGCCGCCGGTGCTCGCCGTGATCGAGACGTTAACGCGGCCGAAGTTGCGTGCGGCCATGGCTCACCTCTTGGCCGCTTGGAGAACGCGCCACATCTCCTGCTGCGTCTGGCCACGCTTGGGAACCGGCATGAAGTCGTGCGGCTGCATGGCCGGCTTACCCTTGGGGCGATTGGCGTTGTAGTTCTGAGCCATGAGCACTGCGTCCCGAAACCACTCGTCGCCCCACGGCATCAACTGGAAGGCGGCCATCCACCGCTCGAGCTGCCACCACGGGATCTGGTCTGCCAGCCCTCCGGGGCCTTCGACGTTCCACTCTCCGAGTTGCAACGCCAGCCGGTACAGGAACAGCAGCACCGGCCGGCTTTCTAGTTTTTTGCGGCGTCCTCCAAGGCGTCCGTGTTCAGCCCGTTCAGCTTGAACCCGGCGTCCACGATGGCCTGGACGGCGTCGCTGTCGAGCTCGCCGATGGCGTCGGCGTCACTGTCTTGGAACAGCCGCGTGCCGTCCTCGTTGACGGCCAGCAGGGCCACGACCTGAGCCCGAACGTTCCGCAGGTTCACCTTGCCCGGAACACCACCGGTGACGATTTCCTCGAACCGATCCCGGTCCCGAGCCGTGAACTTGGCCACATGGACCGTGCCCAAGCCGGGCACCTCAACGGGCACCCGGGGCCGCACGTTCCGCTTGGCCAGAATCTCCTCGCGTGTGAGAGCCACAGTCCGCGCCTCCTGCTGCTTAGATGCCGATGCTGCCCGACAGCTTGATGGTCAGCGTGCCGGTCATCATGTCGTCCTTGGGGGCCGAAGCCTCGAAGGACGATGCGTAGCCAAACGCACTCCACAGCGCCGTGGCGGTTCCGCCGTTGGCGAAGTAGATGTTGACGGCCTGGTTGGTCGCCACGTTGGTCAGGAGGTTGACCGGGTTCAGCGCCGGGTCGTGATGAATCTCCAGCGACAGCTCGCCCGGATCGTAGTACTCGCTCGCCAGAAACACCTTGCCGCCGCTGGTGAGCAGGTGGCTGGCATCGACCACGTCGCGGCTCACGCCGCCGAGCGAGACGCTGTTGACCTTGTAGTGGGTCGCGGCGTTGCCGACGATGGTGCCGAAGGTAACGTACGTGCCCTGCCCGATGTCGTGAGCCATAGTCTGAGCCTCCTTGCTCAGGGTTCGCTGTAGGTAACCTCGACCGATAGATCCGTGCGATAGACCGGCAACTGCTCGCCGCTGGGGGCGATTTCCTGCTGGTCGTCATCACTCCGAACGACGGCCAACCGGATGCGGTCTGTCACTAGGTATTGTAGGGCGGCCTTGACCGCTCGCGCGAGGTTTCGCACCTCGAGCAGGTTGTCCGAGATGCAGGAAAACGTGTACGTCGCCCGGATGAGCGAGTTACTCCGCAGCAGGTCCGTGAACGGGTCCTTCAGCTGCGTCTCGCGGGCAAACACGATGCACGGAAACGCCGTGCCCTGCGGGGCCTGCACCTGGTAGACGCGGCTCCCGGCCTGCATGGCGATGTCAGCGTCGGCGGCCAGGGCCCGGACAAGGGCCTCGTCGATGTGGGTGACGGTTGGCATCAGCGTCTCCCGATCCGGCGGATGGCCCGGCGCTCTTCTTCGGCAATCGCCTTGCTCAGGTTGTTCTCAAGCTTGCCGACGAGCTGCTCCTTGAGCCGGGGGATGTTGGCGTCGGCCCACGCCTGGAACTTGCCCGTTCCCTCGAAGCCCTTCACCTGGCGGAAGTGGATGCTGTTGTCTCCGCCTCCGATAAGGGCGACCTTGCCCTTGAGATACGGGTACTTTCTGGCACGGTCGAGCGGCACCTTGAGCGTCCGCCCACGGGCCACGCGGGTCTTGACGCCGTTCTCAATCCACCACGAATGGAAGCCAAGCTCGCGATTGCTGCCGCCCGCTGCTCGGCGGTAGCCCACGAGGCCCACGGCGGTGGTGGTCTTCTTCTTCTCAAGTTTCAGCCCCACAGAACGACGAAGGTTGCCGGTCGGCCCTTTGGGCGTGAGCGACTTCACCTCGGGGATGGCCGACTTCGTAACCTCCCGCACGCTGCTGCCGAGGTACTTTCTCTGCACGCTCTTCGACAGCCCGGCAAAGCCACGCAGCACGGCCTCCACGCCTTCCACGGTCATGACCTTGGCCATCAGTCCACGACCTCCGTGACCAGCAGCTCGTGCTCCTCGCGGCGGCCCCGCTCGACGACCGAGTCGATCTCGAACGTGCGGCCCTCGCTCACGAGCCGCATCTTGGGCTTTAGGCCCGGCGTGTACCGCATCCGCACCCGGTGCGTCACAGTGCCCTCGTTCTGCAGGCTCGCGACCCGCTCGGCACCCGACAGCGGCAGCAGGGCCATCCACCGTGTGGCGAACGTGGAGTAGGTGAACGTCGGCTCGCCGATGCTGTTGACGCCCTCGGTGGGCGTCTGGATCTCGGCCTTCTGGTCCATGATGCCCGCGTGCAGCATGGTTCACGTCCCGTAGATAACTAGGGTGTATGAGGCGGTTCCGGCGGTGGTGTCCCTGGCAATCGTCAGCACGTCGCCACCAGTAACGACACCGAGCGTGTCGATGACGCTGACCGCTCCCGACGAATACGCCAAGTCGCCGCCTTGGTAGTCGAGTTTGCAGCGAGTGCCGACTGCCTGGAACGCGATTCGGCGGATGAAGCCCTCGTCAGTGTCAAAGTCCACTGCCGCCCCCGACGCATCAAGATACGTCGAAGGCGAAGTCTGGACGCTGACACTCGCACTTCCGACCGTCCCCGTTACAACCGCCACCCTGCCAGACGTGTATGGCGTTGTATCTGTGAGCGCAATCTTCTTCAGTGACTGCGAGCCACCGCCAGCGGCCGAGTCGGCGAAGTTTACGTCAACGGCAATGCGGCCTTCGATGCTCATGCGTACTGCTTCCACTTGAGGGGCTCGAGCAGCGCCGCCACGCCCAACGGCACGTTCTGGCCGACGTTGCCAACGGCCTCCCGGTTGGCGTACCAGTGGCCCACAAGCATCTTGATGGCGTGCTTGGCCGGAGTCGGCACCGCAGCCGCGCCGCCGTATCCGGCGAGGTACGTGATCTGGACGCTCTTGTCGTCAATCCGCACGCTGGGCCACACGGCCAAGTACAGCGGGTAAATCAAAGCCGGCACGTGGTCGCGGTCTAGGCGGAACTCCTGGGTTCCAGACTGCGCCCACGTGAGAGTCTGCGTGGCACCGCCGGTGTCCACGTACGAGATAGTCACCGTGGCGCTCGCGGCAGTCGCGTTCAATCGCACTGGCGGGCGCGGTAGCTCAATGCGAGTCCCGAAAAAGTCATCGAACGCCACGGTGTATTGCTTGTCGGCGAACGTGCGGTCGCAATAGTCCTCGCACCACGTCGTCGCCGCGTCGATCAGCGCCCCGATGTAGTCATCGTCATCGGTCGTGTCCACGACCCGCAGATGCTCTTTGGCATCCGCCACGCTGATGGGCCGGTCACCTGTGCCGCTGGCCGTACTGACGACCAGGCTGCGGTAGCGGCTCGCAATCGTGCCTCGGTAAAACAGGCTCACTGCTTCGGCCTCCGGCCCCGACGCTTGGGCGTGACAGGCGGGGCCACCGCCACCTCGAGCTCGGCCGGCTCAGGCTGCACCGCAAACCGCAGCTGCGGCTCGTCCTCGACCAGGTCGCCCTTGCCAAACACGACGAGCGAGCGGGCCTGGCCCTTGGGCACCGTGATGACCTGGCCAGCCTTGTAGGCCATAAACGGCCGGCGGATGCGGACCTGGACGGTTTCGATGGTCGCGCTCATTTCCAAGCCTGCTCCGGTGCCTTGCCGCCTCTGTCCCAAAACTCGCCAGGGTGCTGCACGAGCCCCTTCATGTTCTTGTCAGGCCACTTGAAGTGGACCTCGGCATGCCCGATGACCACCCGAGTGCAGACGCCACACTTGACCCCGGCCTCCTGGGCGACCTGCCAGAAGTGGATGTCGTCGTCGATCCTGCCGTCCTCCCAGCGTCCCGCCTCGTTGGGCTTCCCCAGGAACCACGGGTGCGGCATTCGCTTTAGCGCCGCTGCCCTTATCATCGTGAATCCGAAGTGGGCCGTGTTGGCTTTCACCACGTTGTGATAGATGAAGTGGTCCCGCGGGGCCTCGGCCATTCGCTCGCCGTTCTCGCTCGCCATGGTGAAGAGCGGCTCGTCAGAGCGGCGTTTCATCTGCAGGGCCGCCACCACGTCGTAGTCGCTGGCCGTGGCGTACGTCAGCATCCGAGGCACAGCATCGCCCTCGAAGATTGTGTCGTAATCGAGCGTGAGCACCCACAGCGGCGGAGCCTTGGGGTCTTCGTCGAGCTCGACCATCTCGGTGAGCACCCGCTCGAGGCACTGGCCCCAGAAGGCCCCCTCCAGCCGTACCGGCGAGATGCCGTAGGGGATGAGCCCACGAGGCCAGCAGAACATATGGTCCTGCCAGCCCAGCCTTGGGACCGACATCGCGCACATGACGCGAACCGGCCCGGAGCCTGTGTCCAATACGGCAGGGTTGATCCCTGCCACCGGTGACGCCGCGCCCACGGCATCCTCCTTTGGTTGGAGAATCGTCAATCAGCCAGGACTACTTGACCACCAGGGTCACGACGTTGGCATCGGAGGCCGAGTCAACGCCACGCTCGCCCTTGCCGAGTCGAGCCGCCACGACCACCGTGTTGTTGGTCGCGTTGCTGGTCGCATCGGCAGACGGCGTCACCGCCACCTGGAGGTACCGCTTGAGGCCCTTGGTGGACAGGTCGAACCGGGTCACGTTCACCGTGGCCGTGTTGCCCACAGCGCCGACCGTGTAGTCGGTGCCCTGCACGAGGCCGGTGATCGCGGCGTACGAGCCATCTGTGTCGGAGTGCTTGACGCTGACCACGCTCGGGGCCGAGGTGTTGGCAATCGACCGATAGCCCACGTCGATGCTCACCGCATCGAAGCCGAGGCAGTCGATGGCCACCGTGTGGGTGCCGGCCGAGGCAACGCCAGCGGCAGCGGACAGGCTCACGACGCTCTTGGTGTTCGCGACAGGGTCCATGGTCAAGTCACTCCTTGTGGATGTCAGAAGGTCAGAGCGTGAGAGCCACCACCGGGCCAGCCGTCGAGGCATCGCCCACGTCGGAAGTCACGATGTCGAAGCGGACGAGACCCTGGAGATAGGTCTGGTCGAACTCGATGTAGCGATCCGTCGAGGCCCGGATGGCGATCTGCTGCCGCAGCCCGAAGTGGGTCGCCAGCCGCAGGTTGCCGAACAGGCACACGACCTGGTCCGCCGTGGGGGCCGTCCGCATGCTGTTGTTGAAGTACACCGGGTAGCCCATGAACCGCTGCTCGCTGGCACCGGCCGACAGCTCCGCAGCCGACACGCCACCAGCACCGAGCATCAGGGGCAGCATCACCGTGCTGTAGACCTGGGGAGTGACGTACCAGCCGGCACCGGCCCGAGCGTAGCTGGGCAGCTTGCCGATGGTCTCGGCGAAGTCGTCCACCGTGATGGCCGAGAGCGAGGACTCGCCGCTGTCGTTCTTGCCGGCAGTCAGCGTCTCGTTCTCGAACTTCCACTGGATGCCGCGGATGCCGCCGTGGGTCGAGGTGCCGTCACCAGCAAAGCCGGCGTCGTCGATCTTGCGAGCCAGGGCCAGGCCGAACTCCTGGGCGACCAGGTCGGCGAGGTTGATGGCCGAGTCCTCGATGAGCGAGTTGGGAACGCGGGTCGCAACTCGGCAGTCCTTGCTCGACAGCATCACGTTGTCGGTCGCCATGTCGCTGGCGGTCGTCTCGGTGTTGTCGCTCACGAAGTAGGCCGTGTTGCCGCTGACCCGACGCGGGATATAGAGCGTGTTGCTCGACATCGGGATGACGTTGGCCTGGGCGGGAATCGCACCGTACTCGTCAACCAGCCGGATGACGGTGGCGGCAAAGGACTCGGGGATGAACACCCCGCCCTTGCTGTTGTCGTCGCTCGACAGGGCGCGGCTCTCAACGTTCCGCTCGTACCACGCACGATCCTCGGAGCGGCCGAAGACGTAGCCCTTGAGCCACCGGCCGCAGATCTCGGCGTCATCGGTGCTCTTGAACGCACGGAGCCGGCCGACGTGAGCCACCTTGCGGGTGGCGGGAGCCTCAGCGGCCTCGACGGCCACGGGCTTCGCAGTCGCGGCCACCTTGCCACGCAGCGATGCGATCTTCTCGGCGATGGCCGTCTCGCGGGCCAGCCGCTCCTCGAGCTCGGTCGCCTCGGCGGTCAGCTTCTCCACCTCGGCCGCCTGGGCCTCGGAGCGGTCCTCGACCTTGGACAGGTCGTCGAGCAGCGCGGCCACAGCGGCGGCGCGGTCCTGAAGCTTGTTGAGCGAAGCGGCCATCCTTGGCACTCCCGTAGTGGGTGACAGATCCGTGTCTGTCGTTCACGCTACGGGACGAATGGCACTCAACCATCAAGGTTGTTTGTACGGTACAAAAGACCGACGCCACACATGCAGCGCAGGCACGATGGCCTTGGTCTTGTAGTCGCACGCCTGGCACTCCAGATACCGCACCTGACGCTGCTCGTCGAGTGGGTGACTAGAGCGTGTACGGATGCGTCCCTTGCCGCACTGTGGGCAGGGATCACCAGGCTTTGCCACGCATGAAGCTCCTGAGTCGTGCGGCTCGCAGCCGCATGGATGCCTTGAACACGTCGGGTCCGCTCGCCGCGTGTGGCATCGACTCAGGTGTAACTTGCTCTGCAAGCCAAGCCTGGAACGAACGCATGGCCACTGCTGCTGTCGTGCTGGGGTACGCCGGCGTAACCACTGGCCCCATTTCAAAAAGCCCGGAAGCTTCAACAACCTCGCGGATCGCCCGGCCGTTCTCGTCCGTAGTGAACCGCTCGCCATTACGCTGCGAGACCGTGAACGAGAAGCTGCTGCCGCGAAGATTTTTTGAACGTACGAGGGCAAGAACGTCACGACCGGCCTGCGTATCGGGCGGCTCAACGATGTAGCTGATGCCTCGCTCGTCGACGCTGATTTCCAGCGTTCCGGCAGACTCTCGGCCGAGCAGCCAGTTTGGGTCGTGGTTGAAGTACGAAACGATCTCGCCCTTACCACGCTGGCGGCTGAGAATCTTGTCGAACGCACCGGGCATAATACGCTCCCGGAAGCCGCCCAAATCGACGCTAAGCCGGTTGTAGGGAATCGCCAGGCCACGGATTACCTCGCGGCCGTTTGACCTCGTCTCGACGACGATCTCGTCCTCAGCGTCGAAGGACACGTCCCGCTTTTCAATCATGCCTTCCATGGCATTGCTCCTGTCGTCTTCTCGGTCCAGTTCTGCCACCTTGCGGGCCGCGAACGACTGCCCGGCGTCACCGCCCCACAGCAACCACGCCACGAAGCCCGGCGTCTCTTCGCCCGGGTCATCCCAGCCCGGCCGGCGGTCGGCCTCGTGCCGGGCAAACCAGGCGTTCATCTCCCGCACCCAATCCTCGTTCATCTCCTCGCGGCGGCTCAGCCGGCCGGCACGGGCCACGGTCTCGGGCTTCAGCCCGTCGCCGCTCTTGCCCTCCTCGTGTAGCCGCAGGCCACGCTTGGCGGCCGAGGCCATGCCCTCCGTTGGAGTCAGGTCAACCGCCATCGGCGTCACCCTCCTCGTCATCGTCTTCTGGCTCGTCTTCGGGCTCCGGGGCTGGCGGCTCGGAGGCCGGGGCGGCAGGCTCCTCGGTCTCCTCGACTTCCGGCATCGGGCCGAGGTTCTCCTTGGCTCGTACTTCTTCGGGCGTAAGCCACCCGTTTCGCACGGCAATCTCGTACGCCTGGTAGCGGGTCGTGATGTCGCTCCGCAGGAGGCCCTCGACCAGGAACTCGGCATACAGCTCGTCGTCGTCGCCAAGGATGTCCCGCTCAATCGCCCCCTCAATGCGACGCAGCCACGGTTGAATGGTGAACTTCTCAAAGCTCACCATCTCGCTCGCGAGGTTGCCCCAGGTCGCCCGGCCCAACTCCTGCACCATGTGGGGCGGCATCTTCCAGATCCGGCACACGGCGAGCAGGGCCTGCATCCACAGCTCGGCCAGCTGGCTCTCCTGGTTCGTCGCCGAGATGGTATCGGCCTTGAGCCCGTTGCTGAGGATGGCCGTCTCCCCGGCCCGGCTCGCGCCGCGGTGCCGGTTGTTCCACTGCTCACGCAGCTGCTCCCGCACCTCGCGAGGCAGGGCCTGGTCGGTGTGCAGCACGATGCCCGGCTGGGCGTTGTTGCGGTAGAAGGTGGCAGCGTACTGCTCGAGCGACCGGGCCAGACTGATGGCATCCTTGCCCACGTCGATGGGCACCGCACCGTTGACGCCGTCGAACGACAGCCACCGGACGTGCATGATCTGGTCGTCACGGTAGACCACCTGGCGGCCCGTGCCGGGAGCCCGGTACAGGTACGTCAGCGTCTTGTCGTCTTCCTGCCGCACCTCCATGCCAGACGGGTGCAGCGGGTGCAGCTCGGTCACGCTGCCACGGGCACCGGGCACCTTGAGGTTGTAGGCCGAGCCGTAGAACCCCAGGTGCAGGCACATGCCTTCCACCCACTCGTAACGGGTCTGCCAGGAGTTGGGCCGCTTGGCCAGCACCCGGTACAGCGGCAAATCCTTGGCCCGCTCGGAGTCGGCATCGCCCACACGCCGGTACAGGTGCAGCGGCAGGCTCGCGACGGTCTCGGCCACCACGCGAGCGCAGGCAAACCACACGCTCGTCTTCATCGCAGTCTCGGGCGTGACCCGCACGCCCTGGTCGCCGGCGAGCATGACCAAGTCGTCCCAGCGGCTCGTGCGTTCCTCGAGCCACTTGATTTCAGGGACGGCGGTTTCCGTGCTCATAGCCTCACCAGAAGTGGATCTCGGGCATATCGGTCGGCTTCTGCTGCTCGCCCATGTGGATGCCGCACGACATGGCCAGGGCCACGGCCCCGTCGATTCGCTCGGTGCTCTTGGCCTTCGACAGCTTGACGTTACCCGCCGGGTCCATCTGCACGGCCGCGTTACCTAGTTGCCAGCCTAGCAGCCTGTTTCCAGCGAGCCGCAGTTTTCCATCGACCAGCAACGCCTCGAGTCGCTTGGTTGGCGAGCTCATCGAAGCGAACCCTTGGCCGAACATCACCACCGGCAAGCCCTCGCCGGCGAGCTGCTGCGCCAGCATCGTGGCGTTCCACCGGTCGATGCCCAGACCCCGGCACCGGTGCTTCTCGCAGAACGCCATGATGTCACGCTGGATGACGCCGTAGTCCGTGCTGCGGCCGTCAGTGATGGTGAGCCAGCCGTCCCTGGCCCACTGCGAATACGGCACACGGTCCTCCTGCTCCCGCTTGGTGGCGTTCTCGCCCGGAATCCAGAAGTGGGCGTACACATCGACGTACCCGTCTTCGGCCGGGAACCACGCCACAAAGGCCGACGTGTCGAAGGTGCTGGCCAGGTCGAGCCCCGCCCAGAACTCCCGGCCCTCGAGCGGCTCTGGCGGACCAGCCATGCACGCCTCAATCTGGTCGGGCCGCACCCACTTAACGTCCGTGGTTGTAGGCACGTTCAGCCGATACCGCAGGAACGACGAGAGCTTCGTGGCAGAGTTGGCCGCCTCGCGGCAGTCGGCAGCAAAAGACTCCTCGCTGATGGTTTCGCCCAGAGACGGGTTTGCCTTATGCCAGACCTTCGGGCTTTTCCAATCGTCCTCCCGGTCGGCTGCGTAGATGCACCCGAAGAATGCTGGGTCAAACGTCGGATCAGCGATGCACCGCTCGGCGTAGTCGTGCTGCTCCCACCACAGGTGCGACTTGTTGAACTCGCCGGCCGTCGTGATGCTCAGCACCAGCGGCTGACGCCGGGCCGCGCCGCCGTACCGCAGGGCATCCCACAGTCGGCGGTCACCACGCTGAGCGTGCAGCTCGTCGAACAGCAGGCAGTGAATGTTGAGCCCCTCGGCCCGGAACGCATCGGCCGAGAGCACCCGATAGAACGAGTTGCTCGCCCGGTGAATGATCGTCTTCCGGCTGTCCACCACCTCGAGCACCTTGCTCAGGGCCGGCGACGAGCGGACCATCGACGCCGCCTCGCGGTAGATGATGCCGGCCTGCTCGCGGTCGCTGGCCGCACCGTAGATCTCTGCCCCCGGCTCGCCATCGGCCAGCAGCACGTACAGGCTGATGCCGGCAAGCAGGGTCGACTTGCCGTTCTTCTTCGGAATCTCGATGTACGCCTGGCGGTATTGCCGGGTGCCATCCGGCTTGAGCCGGCCGAAGATCTCGCCGAGCACGTATTTCTGCCAAGGCAAGAGCGTAAACGGCTGGCCGGCCGTCTGGCCCTTGGAGTGCTTCAGCACCTTCTCGAAGAACGAGTACACCCGCTCGGCCTTGGCCTGGTCGATGCCGGGCCGGCTTTCACCCGTGGGCGGTGAAGAACTCTTCGAGCTCGTCCTTTTTGACTTCGACTTGCGTGGCAAGTTTCGTCCTCGACGACGGGGTCAGACCGAACTCGCTCAGCAGCGCCGCTTTTTGCGAGACAAGCGACCGGTAGAGCGGCCCAGCCGGGTTAGGCTTCACGCCACCCAGATCCGTGTGCATCACCGCGCCGCCGGCCCGCAGCTGCAGCAGGCACGATTGCTCGGCTGAATGCACCTCGCAGAGCGTGGCCAGCGCCTCGCCATCGCCCAACGTCAAGACTCCCATCTTGGTCAAGATGCCGGCGAGCTCGTGCCACTTCTCCACGGCGACCTGGTCCACCTCAAGCCGCTTCGGCATCGGCGGCACGCCAGACGGCAGGCTCGGCTCATGCTTGACCGGCCCTCGCTGCGTTCCGTCCAGCAGTTTCAGCTTCGTTGGCTTGGGTCTGCGGCCGGCTTTAGCCATGGCGGCCTGCTCCTTAGCGGCACAAATAGCGTGCCAAATCGTGTGAGAAAAACCCCGGCTATTTCGGTGCCGCTTACGCGAGCT
>JAAOEI010000488.1_pt1 | contig 15379 bp, 28 predicted proteins | sample 7059261 | NCBI WGS metagenome assembly JAAOEI01 (sample SAMN14008812, study PRJNA610033) | viral metagenome | isolation source: viral particles filtered from seawater | place: China: Hangzhou Bay, Yangshan Deep Water Harbour | collected 2017-10-31
AACGTCGTAGCGTGCTGACCGCGACGCCCGAACGCTCGCACACATCGACCAAGTCAAGGTTGGACCGGGCCGCGCGAATGTCGAGTTGTTCCAAGTACGTGATCATGCCGGCAACGATAGACGCAATTCTGCCATGCGGTCAAGATTTTTTATCACGGGCGGCTTGACGCCGCGCAAAAGTGCGTGTACAGATAGTCCACCGGCGGCGGGCCAGAGGAGAGAGAGATGCAGAAAATCGCGGACTACGGAAACGGCATCGAAATCTGGCGCATCGGCGACGAGTTCTTCGTCTTCGGCGTGACCGCCGGTGGCGATGCCCGTGTCTGCCCGTCCGAGGGCATGGCGCGCGAAGTCGCGGCGGGGGCGACGCCGGAACCGTTCCGCAACATCCTGCTGGGAATGGTCCGTTCGGTCGAGTTTCAGCCCGCATGAGCGGGCCAGAGGAGAGAGAGATGCAGCTTCAGAAGATTTACATCACACGCGACGAGTACGGCCCCAACAAGGGGCGCCTGTCCGGCAAGGTGGAGTTTACCGGACAGAACGGCGCCGTCGTGCTGCCGCTCGACGATGACTTGTCGAAACAGGTAATCGCCGTGTGTGCCGACAGCCTCGTTCGAGCGTCCAAGGACCTCGCCAACAACTTGACGGCCGAGATCATCAGCGCCACACCAGCCTTGCCGGCCTTCTGACCGGGTAGGGCCAGAGGAGAGAGAGATGCCAGAGACAGCAACCACACCGACCAAGGCCCGTTCCATGAGAGCGTTCCGAAACACTCCGGTCAAAAAGCGCGAATTGATCGCCTCGCTCAAGGCCCACGCCGCCGCCGACCGGCTCGTCAAGGGCCGGTATTGGGGCGATGGGAAGGGATGCGCTGTCGGCTGTTCGATCCACGATTTCAAGCCGGGATATGAGAACTCCTATATCGCCTACGAAGAACTGTTCAACATCCCGGCACAAGTCGCGGCGCTGGAGGACGGACTTTTCGAGGCGCTGCCTGACGAGTTGGCGATGCGCTGGCCGCTGCGCTTCACGCGCGCCGTCCGCGTCGGCGCTAACCTCTCGATGGTCTGGCCCCGGTTCGCGGTCTGGATGCTGACCGATCCCGCCGAAGGCGTGATCAGATTCGCCGCGACCGTCACATCAAGGGCCGCCATCAAAAACGTGAGCGTGCTCTACCAGCGCCGGATTGCAGGAGACGAGCCGTCGAAAGAGGAATGGGACGCCAGTGCCGCCAGGGACGCCAGGGACGCCTGGGCCGCCTTGGCCGCCAGGGCCGCCAGGGTCGCCAGGGACGCCAGGGACGCCAGGGACGCCAGGGACGCCTGGGCCGCCTGGGCCGCCAGTGCCGCCTGGGCCGCCAGGGCCGCCTGGGCCGCCTGGGCCGCCAGGGACGCCTGGACCGAGCGCCAATCTGACAAGCTGATTGAGTTGATTGAAGATGTCGCGTGATGGCCTACAACCCGCATACCACCCCAGCCCGGCCCGCCGCCGATCCCTGCGTCATTGAATGGATGGAGGAGGAAGACGAGGCCTTGGCCGACGTGCAGTTCATGCTGTCCGAGGCCCGGCGGAAGATGCAGGACCTCTGCTACGCCGACCTGGACCCGGATGAAGGAACCCCGTGCGTCGAGGCCGCGATCCAGGAAGTGGTCCGGGCCAGGAACCGGCTGGGCGAGAAATACCGGGTCGCCGCCGACGCGACATACCAGCCGGCATCTTCCCGCCTGGAGATCATGATCCGGGCCGCGCGGTACTGGCTGATGACCCCGAACGAGCCGAACACGCGGACTCTTAGGCGGTACGTCGGCGAGTACAGCGGCGCGGCCGAGCCGGAGGACGCGGCATGAAGTGGCAACCGATGATGCGCCGGCTGACTTGGAAAACCCCACCGCCGAGACGCCGCCGCAAGGCGCACGCCTTTAACGGCTGGGGGTGGTCGTTCTGCGGCGCGCTGTTCATTTCGCGCGAAGATGCGAAGGACGACCCAGGCATCCCGAACGAAGCCTGCGTCCGCTGTCAAGAAATCGCTGATATTAGAAAACGACGGGGATCACCCGATGACTGAGATGGTCGAGAGGGTGGCGCGGGCGATTTACGAGGGCAATAAAAGCCCCGCTACAGCCGCGTGGGATTATTTTGCCGAGAAGGGCGACTCCCCATTTGCACGCCTCTATCGCGATATGGCCCGCACCGCCATCGCCGCGATTGAGGAGGCCGGGTACGTCATCGTGCCGAGGGTGCCGACCGAGGAGATGCGGAAGGCGGGAATGGATGCAGCCATAACCGAGATGTGGCTTCGCCCGGAAGGCAACCGGGGCGTTGAAGGTTTGGCCGCCTACGCCGCCATGCTCGCCGCCGCGCCGGGCGTGAAGGACGGCCAGCCATGACCGAATATTTCATTCAGCGCACTGGTCATTATTGGGGCAATTCTGTCGTCTGGTGGCGGCCGAAACGTGCCGGGTATACCTGCTATCTGAACGATGCCGGACGGTATTCGGAGGAGGATGCGCAGAGAATTATACGGCACAGCCCGGAAGAAAAAATGTGGCCATGCCACGTCATCGAGTCGCTGGCGAAGTTAACAGTTGATGCGGAGGACATGCCATGACCGACCATCTAACGCGCTGCATCGCACTCCTCGCATTCACTGCCGCGATGGTAAACATACCGGCCCCGGACATCTTCGACATTTTTGCCACGCTGATGGCCCTCGCATGGGCGATAGCGTGTTTTATCGCGCACGTCTGGGAAGTGTGGAGGGGGCCATGACCGACCAGGGAGGGGTCCTGACGACCGAGGAGTTGGCGGGGAACGTGAAAGACGCCCACGATCTTTCATCTCTCCATATTTTTGATGAAGGGTACATCTGGCGGGTTTTTGGTTTCCGCCGAAACGCGCGCGGGTTCCAATCTTCTGTCGAGTGGGGGCGCGGGGCGACAATCTGTGACGCCATCATCGATCTTAACCGCCGACTTGTCGCGGGTCCGGGCACACAAAGGAATTTGCCATGACCGACAACCCCCTCGTCGATATCGCCGTCGCGCTCGCCATCGTGGCGCTGCTCCAACTGCTCTACGGCCTGACCGGGCCGGGGGTGGACGACCTGTTCAGGTGGGTGGGGCGGTGATGGATATCCCAACCTTCGAATGCATCCCCGGATGCACGGATTGTTGCGGGCCGGTTCCGTTCAGTCGCCGCGAAATGGAACGGGTGACATTGCCGGCCGCAACTCGGAATATCGCGTTTCAGCCGTTCTTTGATCGCTCATTCCTCCCTGTGCGGGGAGGCGCGAACGCAACGTGCCCGTTCGTCGAGAACGGCTGTTGTTCGATCCATGACGACCGGCCATTCATGTGTCGCCTGTTCGGCTCGGCCGATGCGCCGAGATTGCGTTGTCCGCATGGGCGCGGCCCCGCGAAACCGCTGACTGAAGCGGAAGCGCGGGCGATGACCAACAGATATATAGAAGGGGAAATCAAATGACCCGCCGAGGCCGCCCCCCGATATTCGAGATGACCTGTTCAGTTGACGACGCGGGCGCGGGGAAACCAGTGCGCCTAAAGCCGGGAAATGGTGCCCGAAGCGCCCATGTGGTCGCCCGGAGGCCCGTCGCGTGGGGAACTGGCTGTAATCGCGGTCGCGCCCGCGTCGTCACCTGAGCGAGGAGGAAACAGACATGACGCCAGAGGAACAAGCCTGCATCGACTTCGCCGGCCATGTGCCCGACTTGCGCGAGCTGCATGAGGAATATGACGTGTGGGCGTTCTTCCGCCGCGCCGATGCCCTCGGGGACTTCCTGGCCAATCCCGCCGTGCTGTCGGCTTACCGCAATGAAGCCGAGCGGCTGCTGACCCGCCTGCAACATGGACTGAGAAAGGAAGCCGCGTGATGTTCGATCATCTTTCCGCATCCCATGTGAACGACTTCATCGAGCGCCGCTCGAAGTGGTTCCTCACCCGCATTCACGGCGCCAGGCTGTCCGTGGGTTCAAAGGCGTGGCGAGGCACGGCCTGCGAAATCGGCGCCATCATGCTCGCCAGGGGGAATGACCGTGACGCGACCCTGGAAGCGGCGTTCGCAAGTTTCGACTACGAAGCCCAGGCCGGCGAATCCGATGATGGCATTCGTTCAACCATCCCAGCGATCGTGGATGCCCTGGCGGGTGAACTCATGAAGATGCAGGAGGTTCACGGCCCGATCACCACGCATCAACGAAAGATCGAATGCACTCTTCCTGGAATCCAATGGCCGTTCATCGGCTTCACCGATGTGGAGTTCACTGACGGGCATATCACGGACATCAAGGTTCCGGGGAGAACCCCGTCGAGCCTTTCCGGCGGATGGGGACGGCAGGGAGCGATCTACAACCACGCCACGGGAAAAGCGGTTTCGTTCCTGGCGGCCGTCCCGCTGTCACGGGAAGTCAAGACCGTCACCTTCGACCTGGGGAACCAAGCCCCCATCTACCTCAATCAGGTCCGGGACGCGGCGCTGAACATCCAGCGGCTCATTGCCCTGCCGAAAGAGATGCTCGCCGCCGCGTGCGCTCCCGACCCCGACGACTGGATGATGAAGGACCCCGAAACCCGCCGGGCCGCGGCCGAGGTCTGGCCATACATGGATGAAGCAGTCTAACCGAAGGAGTAATGAACATGGATATCAACGGAGCTTTCCCGAGCGATTTTCTCAAGGCCGCCGACCTGAGAGGGCGGAGTGTGCAAGTGACAATCAGCTACGTCGAGATGAAGGACATTGGCGGCGACCACAAGCCCGTGGTGTATTTCGAGGGCAAGGATCGCGGGCTCGTCCTGAACAAGACCAACGCCTACGCCATCACGCAGATGTATTCGGCCGAGACGAACAACTGGTCGGGCTGTCCGGTCACGCTCTACCCGACCGAGACGGATTTCCAGGGCAAGGTGGTGCCGTGCATCCGCGTCAGGGCGCCAGGGGACATTCCCGTATCCGTGTACGTGCAGCAGCGGGCCTCCGGCACGGCGGCGCCGGTCGCCCCGCCGGCTCACCCGGCACAGTCAACCGCCGCACAGGCGGCGCAGGCCGGCGGGCAGGCCAACACGCAGCCATCCTGGGACCGCCCAGAGATACCGGCCGGCGGGCAGGCCGCGACCACGGCCGCGCCCCTGGACGACGAGATTCCATTCATCATTTGGGGGGATTGCCCGTCGTGATGGGTGAGATTTGGCGCACGGTTCCGTCTGTTCCCGGCCTGCTGGTCAGCAGCGAAGGTCGGTTGATGACTGCGCCTCACCGCCAAGAGAGATCACGCAAACCTTATGGGGGGCGCCCGTATTTCGGTGTTTGGAACAAGCGGGACGGGCGGTTCACTATTCGATGGAGGGGAATAACATACAAGGTACATCGGCTTATTGCCGAGGCATTCCACGGCCCACCCCCGTTTGATGGCGCCGTTGTGATGCACATTGACGAGAACGCCGCCAACAACCGGCCCGACAATCTTCAGTGGGGAACACAGAAAGAAAACCTCAATGCGCCGGGCTTTATTGAATATTGCAAGTCCCGCACAGGGGAGAACAGCCCCACCATAAAAGCCCAACGGGGGGCCAAGTCATGAAAGCCCTCTTCCGCCGCGCGCTTCGCTCCCTGGAGCCCGACCCCGCCGACGAAGGCGCGGCGGAACTGATGCGTTCAATCAGGCTGGGCGAATGCGTGTCGGTGGAGGTCAAGCGGCCCCGGAACATCCAACATCACCGGCTGTTCTTCGCGCTGCTCAATCTGGTTTTCGAGAACCAGGAGCATTTCAAGACGGTGGATGAACTGCGGTTCGCCCTCTGCATCGCCATCGGCCACGCCGATCCGGTGGTGACGAGAAGCGGGACACACATGAAGCCCCGGTCCATCAGCTTCGGGAAGATGGATCAGGCGGAGTTCAACACGTTCTTTGACCGGGCCGTGAACTTCATTTGTACGGAAGTCCTCCCCGGCATGGACTCCGAGGCCCTGAGAAACGAAGTGGAGGAGATGATCCGATGAGCCGTAACTGTGTGCATTGCAAGTGGTGGACAAACGCCAGCGACCCGCCGGGGATGGGAGAATGTCGCGGTGGCCCTCCATCTGTGGTTAGCCGGGATATTTGGAATGTCCCTGTCTGGCCGCACACCGAGGCCGATGACTGGTGCGGCGCGTTCCGAGAACGTGAGAGCAAGGGAACGAACCCATGACCCGTGAGAAGTGCCCGAGATGCGGCTACTACGCCGTCCCCGGAGAGGTCGAGTGTTCGGTGGGGGAGTAGGCCATGACCGCCATAGAGTGGACCCCGGTCTTAGGACTGCGGATGGTGGAGAGCCCACCACCGCCGAGTAGCGCAAGGAAGTAACCGACGTGCGAACGAAGCGATTTAGGAAGGGTCGGCGCGAGCGAGAGGCTGGAAAACGCCATAGGCGTGGGACCGTCTGGTCAAACAGCGGTCCAGCGGCGGGAAGGACGTTGAAGCTCGGTCGCAAGAGAATGAACACCTATTCTCGGCTGGCCCCATCCCGGACGTGGACACACCCGACGGTGGCAGAGCGCGAAAGGTGGGAGCGGCGAGCACTGGAGCCTTCCCTGTAGGCCCGTCGCCGGGAGTAGCGCCCCGGCCCGCAGTCCTAAGACCGGATCAAAGGAGGTCGCTGATGTCTGAATTGCTGGGCGGCCGGGAGTGGAATAGAGAGGGACGAGACATGACCTTTGAACCTGTCCGCACGCTGGCCGATTTGGAGTCCTTGAACGAGGCCGACATTTTCGATGGCTATATGTCGGCCGAGCGGGGTGATCCAGAGCCGGGGGAAAACCGAGGGCGCGCCTTCTGGCACGGCTGGCGAAATCGAATGATCGATCTAGGGGAAATCCCGCATGACGACGCCTCGCGCCAATTAGCTTATGAGGTTGTGCACGCGGCACGGAGGAACCGGCCATGACCCCCCTGGACGAAGACTACAAGGCCGTCACCGCCCCGGTGCCCTACGTCCTCTGCTTCTTCGCGGGCGCCGTGGCCCTCTACCTCGTGGTGTGGCTGGTGACGTGAAGCGGCGATTGGGAATGGAAAAGCCAGAAGATGTGGTGGCCGAACAGGCCGAGGACCCCGGGCTGTGGTTCGTCTCCGAATCTATCACCGAGGCTTACCTACAGGCGGCGCTGCGACGGCTGCATGCGGCGGTCGAGCAGCGCAGCCAAGTACAAGCGGCACTGGATGCATTGAACATCCGCCGCTCAACGGCGCCAGAGGGTGAATGTAAATACTGCGATGCGTTTCGCGCGGCGGGCGACAGGTTTCACCCGCACCATGACCCGTCGCCGAACTGCGAAAGCAGCGGGCGACCGCATTGTACCTGTGACACCTGTTTTTGAGAGGAAGACTAGCCTGATGGGATACGAACCAACAACTTTTTGCACGGAGTGCGGCGACCCCTTCGACGTGTACCGGGCGCCCGAAGAGCGAGTCTGCGACAACTGCATGCCGCCAGCGCCAATCAAGGGAGAGGGAGAGCGCAAGATTGTAGAGCGCGTCCGTGTCCGGCGTGCCTGCGGCTATTGCTCAGAGCCCGCGTATTTGGCGTGGGCGCTCAATCAACGTCGCGCCCAAGGTCATTTCGACAGCTGGGCACGCGGCCTGATGCAAAAGCTACTGACCGGCGAATGGCGGGTGACATGCTGAGTTGGCTTGCCAAGTTACTTCTGACGAGTGCGGCAATTGCGCCGGTGCTGGCAAAGGTCGCGCTGTTCATCGTCCTGGGTGTTATCACAGGGGGACTTGGTTACTTGGTAATAGAGGCCGCTACGGATATAAACCGGCGGTCTTACGTGGCGATCAGCTACATCATAGGTTTTCTGGCGTGGGGCGGATTGATGGCCATACTCGCCATGTTGGCTAGCGGCGGCCCCTTGGGATACAGCTAGCCAACATGGCGAGTGGGGTTTCGCGGCAGTGGAAGGGGTATTGGCCGGGCCAGGGAACGATTTGCAGCGTCTCCCCCTGGGGTTCGACTCCCCCCGCCTCCACCAGACTTTGGGGCGACCTTCGGGTCGCCCCTTTGTCTTGGGACAATATGTCCCGAAGCGGAGAGCAAGTCAACTATAGCGGCAATGACGTGGGTTTCGGCCATGCCGGAAGTGTATGGAATCGAATGGAAAATTTTTAGGGGATTTTAGGTGTGCTTGCTACCTAATACCGGACTTTTCAGGTTGATCGATCCCCCCGTATGTTTCTGAAATGGAGGGAAAGGGAATTGGACATGGCCACGATTGTCGATTCCGGCGGTGGCGCCGACCCCGAAGTCGAACCCTAGCCCCTACACCACCGCCAGCGCCAGCCCGACGCCCGCGCCCTCCATCGCCTCGGCCGCCCGGTTCGCCCAATGGCCGCGCTTCTTCAGGCGCGCCCGCACGTAGGGGCCGTTGACGAACGCCAGCATCACCAGCGCGCAGGCCGGCAGCGCCCGGCAGCCGCCGGGGCGGATATCCATCACGTCGGCCAGCAGTAGGGCCAAGGTGGCCACCACGAAGGGCCAGGTCTTGATGGCCATCGCCTCGATATCGTCGAAGTCCTCGTAGCCGCTCGTCAGCGCCCGGCCCGCGCACAGCCCTACCAGCAGGGCCAGCCACGGGACCTCGATGCTCCACGCCGCGAACAGGACGCACAGCGCGTAGCCCATCAGCGTCGAGCCCATCTCGGGCCGCAGCAGCCCGCCGTCGCGGACGCGCCAGATGGACAGGGCGAGGATGGAGAGGGCGGTCACTTCCGCACCGCCCGGTCGCCGAACCACCAGAGTACCGCCGTCGAGGCCATGTAGAGGGTGCTGGAAACGATTTCCTGCTGCATGGCGAAGTCTGCGACGGTCCAGTAGATGACGCCGATCAGCGCCACCAAGATCAGGGTCAGGGCCGGACGGATCAGCCGCAGGATGTCCGTCACCCAACGGCTCGACTTGCCGAGGCTCATGTCATGCTGGTAGCTCGCGGTCTTGAGGTCGGCGGCGGCCTGGGCCTGCATGGCTTCCAGGGCGCGCTCGTCGTCCTCGGCCTTCAATTCGGCCTGGAGGCGGTGCATCTCCATGGTCCGCTTATGGTCGCCGTCGGCCTTCTTCTCCTGCGCCCAAAGGTCCAGGAACTTGAGGCCGGAGGACAGCAGCGAACCAAGGATTCCGGTAGCGCCGCCGGTCAGCACGGAAAGGATCATTTCGAACATCACCAGGCCCTCGCTGGTCCGGTGTCGATGTGGATGAAGGTGCGGTAGTTGAGCCCGAATCCGGTGAACCCGAGATCCCGCGCGACGCGCTCGATGGTCGCCTTGTCGTGGCCGTCCAGGGCGATATCGAAGGCCGTTCCGTTGACGTGCCGGCTGTTCGGGGCGCCGCCGACCTTGGCGTTCCAGTAGGAGCAGCGGTAGGCCGACGTGAGCCGCACGGCGGCCCCAAGGCGCGAACGCAGCATGTCCAGCATGGCCAGGGCGCGGCGGGCCACCACGAGGCTGCCGTCGTGCCGGCAGGCGATCTCGACCGGCTGGAAGAAACGGTAGGGCCATGCCTCGAAGGTGCGAGGCACGTCCTCCCAATGGGCGAACCGCTCAAGCGGCATGGCTGGACTTCTCCGGCCGGCCCGGCACCACGCCCCTGATCCACATGCCGATGGCGGCGGCCGGGAACTGTTCAACGCCCGTCAGGCAGCCCCGCGCATCGGCCATGGCCACGAGGCCGAACCTCCCGTTGGGCTTGAGCCAGATATAGACATCGGCCGGGTGGAGGCGGGATTCCGGAGGCGTCGCGTTGAACGCCGCGACGAAGACCGCCCGTTCCTCGTCAGCGAGTCGTCTGGCGGCGGCGGTCGGGTTCCGCAGCGCCGTGTTGCCGGCCCAGGCCGCGTAGGGGACCAGAGGCAGGCAAGTGGCCTCCGGGGGGAGCGACGGGGCGGGCTCTGCCGCCTCGGGCGTTGTGACGCAGCCGGCAAGCAGCAGCAGGGCGAGGATGGGGATATAGCGGGTCATGGCTTCGGCCCTCCGGGGTTAAAGAACTGCAGGCCCTGCCAAAGCGCGGCCAGGCCCGCCAGAACGACGGCGCCGATGGCCGTCTTGAACGCCTTGTCCTTGGCCCCCTCGCAAATCGTTCGCACCTTGTGTGCGTGGTACATATCCGATCGCAGGGCCATGATGCCCTCGTGCGTCGTGGGATCGTGCGGCGATATATCGCGCGCGAACTGGCGCAGCGCCTTGGCGGCGCCCAATTCGGCCGCCCTCTCCATCAGGATGCGGCTGGCTTCGTCTTCGCGGCGTTCCGGCTTGCGGGGGGGCATCGCCCGTCACTCCGGCCAGCCCGTGGTTTTCCAGTCGGCGGCCAGCGTGCCGGCGTCAACGGCCGCCTCAAGGTCGTCCGAATGCGAGCGCATGGCCTGTATCCACGCCCACGCCGCGTCGAGCGCGACGGCCTCGGCCTGCTGCCCCGCCGTCCAGGACCCGCCCTCGGCCTTGATTCGGGTCAAAGAGACACCGAGCGCGATCATGTTCCGCTGCTTCCAGTCCGGATAGGCAGCGAGGATGCGCCGGTTGGTTTCGGCCTTGATCGCCTCCTTTTGCTGATTAGCGGTCATCGTGTACGCAAACACGGAGGCCCCCGACGCCACCAAGGCGTCGTAGTCGCGGTTGCCCGGCGCGACCGGGATGCTGGTGCCATCCTCGCGGATGATAGCGGTGTGGTTCGGATCGGCGTAGCGGTAGGTCATGGCTCAAAGCTCCGCGTCGAGGGAGAGGGTGGCCGCCGTATTGTTCGACTCAAGGACGGCGCCGTGCCCGCCGGTAAGGCTGCTGCTGGTTACGATTACGTAGGTCCGTTCCTCGGTGGGGGAGCTCAGTGAGATGGCCGACGCCGCGTTGCCGCCTGTCGTCAGCACGTTGAATTGCGACGCCGCCGAAACACTCAGCGACGGCGCGACCCGCATCTGGACCGGGTATTTAATGAGGCCGTTCATCTGCGTCGAACTGAAGGCGACGCCGGTCGCGATGGCCGCGCTGGTGGCGCCCGGCGCCCAGCGCCAGAAGAACCGCTGGCAGAGGACGGTTTCGGCCTCGACGGGGCGCGGCCGGTAGGTCGTGGCGACGGCGCTCGATTCAAGCTTCACGTCTGTGATGTAGACCAGATCGGCCACTGTACCGTCGTCGTTGTCGATCCAGATGAAGACCCCGACGTTTGCCGTGCTGGCCGTGTCGATCGAAATGTTTTCGATCGTGAATGTCTGATAGCTCGTCGTCAGCGTCAGATCGGAAGGCGTGTTCTCGAAGGTCCAGTTCGTCGCCAGGGTCGGGTCGGCGCCTTCGGCGTTCCAGGCCGACACCACATCGGATGTCACGCTGTCCGCCGTGCTGGACCATGAAATGACGCCGGCGCGCAGCTTGTCCACCGTGGCATTCGACCCACCGGCCCGCGCCTTGAAGCTGAGCGACGCCGTGCCGCCGATGATGGTTTCCGCGTCCCGCGCCTCGATCACCTGCAGTATCCCGGCCTTCTTGTTGGCCGTCTCGATATCCAGCTTGATCGCCGCGTAGGCCCCGGTGGGAACCGTGGTCGTCTCTTGCGATACGTCGACGATGTCATTGCCGTCCGACAGGTTGACCCAGCGGTCCAGCAGATATGTGTCGTCGTTGTTGGCCGGCGACGAGGCGCTGGTGAAGGATGTTCCCCGCTGCGCCACCCGGAAATCGCCGTTGATGAGTAGGTTCGGATTGTTCACCGTGTCCGTTTCGAGCGCCGCGATGGCCTGGGAAACGCGCAACGCCGTCATTGCCAGTGTGTTTTCGGTGCCGGCTTCCGCCTGCGCCTGGCTGGCGATGTCAAGGGCGTGCTTGTGATCGCTCCGAGATACCTGGGTGGTGGACGATCCTGCCGATGCGCTTCCGCCAGCAGTCGCCGGCGTATCACTCGAAAGGGTGACATTATCCCCTAGGTCGACAATCGTCTTGTTCTCGAGGTCGGTCCCCCCAGAGTTCCAGCCTAACACCTTATCTGCCGATGGGTCCGGAAGGGTGAGCCCACTGAACGACGACGTCTCAGCCAGCACCAGGGAGCGTGAGATTTCCTCCGAATGCGCCTGGATCAGCATAGTCAACTGGTCGATCATCTGTTCGACCGTGGATGACGGAAAGGCGCCGCCGAGCGGCAGGCTCGTCCCCTGGGTCTCTGGCGCCGTTCGCTTGATCACCAAAGTCGTGCCGGATGCCGGCGTATAATCTGTCGGGCTGGCATCGACCGTCACGGTCCCGGCCGCACCGGTCCCCGCACCGGTCAAGGTGTACTGCGTTCCCTCGGTCCAGGTCGTTTCTGTGCCGTCGCTCGCGCGTAGGATCACGGTCACGTGGGCATTGGCCAGGAACACGAACCCGGTCGAGAACGAAACGGTCGCCCCGTCTCCCGAGTAACTAGATTTCGTCGTCGTCGAGCTCAACGTCATGCGTCACTCCATGAAAAAACCCGCCGGAGCGGGGTCGGTGGGCGTTGATGGATGGGCGTCCTAGCGGACGGACTCGAGCAGCCGGTTTCCCCCGCCCCTCGGGATGGACCGCGAGGGCGGCAACAGGAACTCCTGACCCTGTTCCTTTTTGATCCGGCGCTCCATGCGGCGGAGATAGCCAGGGTTCATCGCTTCCTGCAGTTGGTAGAGGAACAGGTAATCGATGGCCGTCCGGGTGTAGAACAGGTTCAGGAACGGCGTATTGTCCTTGACGGCCCGCAGTACCTGGGCCCCGACGTCCTCGCCGGCCATCGTCCTGGCGCGGATTTCGTCCAGGTCGGCAATGCTGCCGATTGTCGGGCCCGCCAAAGTGTCGAGCATTGACCGGCCGAACCGGTTGGTTTCCCCAAGCAGGAAATCCCCATAGATGCCGAGCCCCCCGCCCTGCAGCATGGCAGCGTGCCACGTGGCCGGGTCCTTCGGGTCGCGTGGCGTCTTTCCCTTGGCCAATTCCTTGGCGGATTGCGCCACATAGCCCATCACCGTGGTGGCGACCATCAGATGCACCATGCCCTGCAACCCGCCTTCGCCGTTCAGCATCGCCTGGCGGAATGAATTGGTCGTGCCCTGACCGAAGACCGCGCTGGAAAACGGCTTGGTCAGCACCGTGATTGGAAAGCTCTTGAACTGCATGATGAAGCGAATGGCCTCGCCCATCGGTGTTCCGGGCCGGGTGCCGAATTTCGTGAAGGCCCGTTCCTTGGCCCCGGGGGTCGGCACCGCAAAGTCAGTTCGATCAACAATGTAGGACCGCAATGCCGTTTCGATATCATCCCGCAGGCTTCTGATCTTCCGGTCCGTCATCTTGCCGACGACTTTCTGGATATCCTGATCGGACACGTCGCGGACCCCATCGGGCATCAGGTATTCGCGACCATCCGGAGCTTTCCTGACGGCCTGCCGAGCGATCTCCCAGTGAGAAGCATCCAGACCGTAGAACCCCATCAAGTCGCGAATCTGACCATCCAGTTGATCCCAGGCCTTGTCCTTCATGTTCGCCAGATCGCGGGCCATCATCAGGCCGATGCCGCGCTTGTTGGCGTCGGTCCAGGGGGTCAGCAGGTTGAACTTAAAGAACCGCTGCTGCCACTTGGCCATGTTTCCGACGACGTTGTCCTGCGCATTGAAGCGCGAAGCGACGTCTCCGATCTGTCCCTCGAGGCCGACGCCGATCAGGTCCGCCGTCGCGCGCTTGCCCGCGTCCCCATCGATGCCATCCACCAAGGTTGCCAAGGTATCCCCATAAGCCTGCAGGATGTTGCGGCCCTGCCGGGTCAGTTCCACCGCCTTGAACGGCAGGTCGGCCGTCGCGGACAGCACGGCACCCCCAAGTTTGGCCATGGATTCGATGGACCGCACGATCGATCCGACCAAGGCGACAGATGCATTGACCGGCATCCGAGTGGTGCCGTCGACCTCGTCCATGAACCAGCCGAGCGACTGTCTGCCGAGACGCTTGAACTTCTGTTCATCGCCTCTGTGTTGGTCCTTCAGGGCATCCATGATCTTGTCGAACATGGCCCGTGGGTTCGTGCCGAGGCGCTCCATCAAAGCGATATTCCGTGAACCTCGTTCCATCTCCCCCAGGACGCTTTCGATCAGGCTGCGGGACCCGAAAGACTGGTTGTAATCGAACCAGCTATCCGCATCCTTGAAATGCAGAACCCTCTGCTGGCTGATGCGCTTCGCCAGGTTGCCCGGGCCCTTGAAGGCGAAGGCCAGATCGTTTTCCTCGCCGCCGATCTGTTTCAGGTGACGCCCCGTGGTGATCCCCTCCCATGCTCCCCGGAGGAATTTATCCGGGTCCGCTCCCTGGAAGGTCCGCTCCTGGTCCAGCAAGGGCAGGATTGAATCCCGCCAGGCCTCAAATCCCGCTCGCCGGACCCGGGCCATGTCGTGCGACTGGCGGGTCACATAGCCCGGCAACGGCTTGATCCAGGCGCCAGCCCGGTTTTCGCGGGCCACCAGAACCTTCCGATACTTATCGATCACCTTGGCGATCCTGATCGCATCGTCACTGTCCGGAAGCCTTGTCCCTGGCTTGGTCAGGGATTCCAGCCCTCGGGCGATGTCCCGGTCCAGTTCGCCGGAGTTGAGTAATGGAAGCAAATTGTCCTTTTTCAGGTCATGCAGCAGGCCGCCGACCACTTCCGCATGAATAGCATTGCCCCTGGCGTCGACGGACTTGCGGGAGCCCTCGAAACGCCGGTTGACGCCGACCAACATTGCTTCGATCGCCTGCGACGGATCGCCGGTCGCGGCATCAACCGCGGATGCAAACCGAATCGCATCATTGAAGACCCGGATATTGATCAGGCGGTTGCGCTGTTCGATCTTTGCCGCCTCGACCACTTCTCGGGCCAGTTCATCGGCCGTGTTCAGCATCACTTCGTCGAGGGATTGCAGCCCGGCATCCGCCCGGCGAGAGGCGGCGCGGCGTTGCAGTTCCTCGATGATGACCTCGAGCTCGTCGTCAGAGAGGTCGGTATCGGCCGCCTTGCGGATCGCCGTGATGCAGTCGTTCGCCGCCATGTTGTCCCTCAAATGAAAACGGCGGCCCGAAGACCGCCGCTCGTCCCGTGATGTTGATCTGGCCTAGCGTTTCAGCAGGCCCTGGATGCGGCCCAGAAGGTCATAGCCCAGAATGCCGAGGACGACGCGATAGATGCGCGAGAACGTCCCGAAGACGAAGATGCCGGCAACCAATATCGCCCCCAGGATGTAGAGCATCTGGGCCTTATTGCGCGGCGATCTGACCGTTTCCAGAAACCCGTCCAGCCCAACGGCCAGAACGATACCAAGGGCCAGGAAGAGCCCGATGGTGATGATCATCGCCAGACGGTGCTTACGGCTCTCGGTCATGCGATCC
>JAAOEI010000489.1_pt1 | contig 15358 bp, 20 predicted proteins | sample 7059261 | NCBI WGS metagenome assembly JAAOEI01 (sample SAMN14008812, study PRJNA610033) | viral metagenome | isolation source: viral particles filtered from seawater | place: China: Hangzhou Bay, Yangshan Deep Water Harbour | collected 2017-10-31
GCGGGGTCGGGTGGAGAACCTGCTGCTGCTGACAAACAACAGAATCATTAACGGACTAACCTAAGAGAGATGAATCACAAGGGCGTGAAGCTAGAGGAGTGGGTGAAAGATCAACTGAGCAGAAAGCCAGAAATCAGGGACGACGACAGACGACTAATAGCCAACTTCTATTGGTGGGTTAGCGGGTCGGCAGATTCGCCCTTGACATTGCGCGAGTTTCTATCTAAGTTTGTTTCCGATAAGCTGCCGATGCCAGACTCGATTTTGAGAACCAGGCGACGACTTCAAGAAATGTACCCTGAGTTGAGGGGTGAAAAGTACGAAGAGCGGGCGGGGTATCGCCAGCAAGTAGAATCTAATGTAAGAGATGGAAAGGAGAGAGTTTACTAATGGCTAAAGACCCTGCCTTCCCCTTCTACGCTGCCGACTTTTCGGACGGTTGCCAGCTTCTCACAATGGAGGAGCGAGGGATGTACATAACGTGCCTCGCCTTTCAATGGACGCACGAAAACAGAATACCCAAAAAAAGGCTTGGGTTATTAGTGGGTATTGATTGGGATAAGTGGCCCGAAGAACTACGCGAAAAATTCACGGACTTAGGCGAGTTTATTAGGAATGATCGACTTTTAGCCGAGCGAAAAAAGAGAGATGCGTTCAAGGAAAAACAGCGCATCAATGGGGCTAAAGGGGGTAGACCTAAAAACCCAAACGAAACCCAACGCATAACCCAAACCATAACCCAAAAAAACCCTTTAGAAAATGAAAATGAAAGTGAAAGTGAAAAAGAGAATGAAAAAGGAAAGGTAGAACTATGGCCCACTTTTAAAGATTTTTGGGAGGCATACGCGAAGAAGCATGACCGAAAGAAGTGCGAAACCAAATGGTCGAAGTTAGACCAGAAAACAAAAGAGGAGATTATGTCGTACCTTCCCAACTACATCGAGGCAACGTCTGGCCCTCGCAGAAAGTTCAGACGACACCCCGCAACATTCTTGAACAATGAAACCTGGAAAAACGAAATCGAAGGCGGTAGCGATCTCAAAAGAGAACTTGCCGAGTCTTTCAGGGAAGTATAGCCTTGAGGAGATTAAGCAAAGCCCCAACCAACTGAGCGCACTAACCCGCGAGGGCGTGGGAGAGGTAGCCGTGTCTGCTATGATAGCCGAGCTAAGTACATTCGTTCGGATTGAACTTACAGCGCAACAGGTTCGGGCTACGGCTCGGCTGATCCTGTCCGAGTTCTGGTATCTTAAACTTGAGGACTTGGTGGAGATTTTCCGAGCTGGCATGAAGTCCAAGCAGTTCGGCCCTTGGAACTATCAAACCTTTTGCGAATGGGTCTTAAATTACGAGCAGGGCAAATTAGCGGATCTGGAGGCTTCGCATAATGAAATTAAGAGTAGATACCAGAGCGGGGGAGAACGTGCAGCAGAGGCCACGAAAATAAGCGAGAGGGCTATATCTTGGGCTGACGTAGAAAAGGAAAAGCAAAAATTAAGAAATGGATAAATGGATTACAAATTAATCGACAACATTGAATATAAATAAAGAGCAAAACGGCAATTTTGCCAATACTGTGTTAGGTGCTGTGCCATACTTGAATGAACCCACAAATGCTGATTGGAGAGATGCAGTAAAAAAATTACCTTCTTCGTGCGTGGATTTGGTAGTAACCGACCCGCCTTATGGAATGAGCTACCAAAGCAATATGCGAAAAGAAAAGCATAAAAAAATAGTAGGGGATGACAGCCTTGATTGGTTAGAGGGTTGGGTGGTTGAACTAAAACGATTATGCAAACCCGAAGCACACCTTTACATTTTTTGCAGTTGGCATAAGGTTGATGAGTTTAAGCAAACTATACAAAACCATTTCAATATTAAAAACATACTGATATGGGATAAAAAAGGATTTGGAATGGGCGACTTAGAGGGTAATTACGCACCCTCTTATGAAATGGTGATATTTTGCTCGAATGGCAGCAAAAAATTGAATGGTGGGCGTGATAGCAATATATTACGAACAGTTAGAACAAACAACGAAAACCACCCAACAGAAAAGCCCGTTAACTTGATACGATACTTTATTGAGAAGAGTAGCGAGAAAGGCGATGTGGTGCTTGATACTTTCGCGGGTAGCTTTTCTACAGCAAAGGCGGCAAAGGAAACTGGGAGGGATTTTTTATGCTTTGAAATTGACGCAGATTATTGTGCGAAGGCAATGCAATTGTTGTCTGGAACTTCACCACGGCTTTTTTAGGCTCGGATTTTTACCGATTAAACTACCAAATCTTGGCAACAATTAAACATTTGGTATTATATGCTTTTGCGTATGAAATATCATTCATTAGCTAAATTATATGCAAAAACGTATAGGTGTTGTTATAAATTGGGTGGCGACATCTGAAAACCTACCTATCAAAACTGATTACAGTAACCAATAATTTAAAACCAAGAGAGAGATGAAAGTTAAAAACAAAGAGATGTTTCCTTGGCGGATCGTATTACTAGCCTCAATCCTTTGGGCTTGGCTTTGGTGGGTGGTACTCTAGTCTATTTCTCCAGGAAAAAAGTAAGGATCAATCTCCCTAATTTGAGCATCTATTCTAGCTTGCTCTTTCTTAGCCTCCCTCTTTTCTTTTTCCGTTGAGTCTATTCCTAGATTTGCGGAAATGGTGTTAGATCGTTTCAGAAGTCTATCTATTCTTTCTCTTACCCTTTGGTTAGTTCGGTAGTAGCTGATTTGATCGCCTGGTTTCCTTCTCATCTCGTTGTTAGGTTTGGGTTTCCTTTAATGCTTGTATTAGCTGACCGCCTTCTATTCAGGCTTCCACAATGCTCACACCTAAGCTCGTCGTACTCGTTTAGCATCGTTCGCCTAACGCCTACCTTCTTTAAGTCTGAGCTTCCGCACTTGTGGCAAGTTTCATTCGTCTCATTAATGAACAGCCCTAAGTTCGGGTGTCGCTTCATGTACGGTCTAAGGGCTAAATAAACGTCCTCCAGTACCCTTACGTCCTGCTGGCAGTATTCATCCATATATTCTAAGGCCGAGTATTCGCCCTCCATGCAACGAATCCACAGACCACGCTCGGTTTGCTTCTTACCCTCGATCCCTAGCACTCTGGTCGCGATGTAGTCCAGTCTATTAGACTCCAAGCGGAAACGACCCCTCGCTTCTTTGAGTGTGTCCACCTTGGTATAGGACGAGGGTAGTTTAAGATCGTGGCGGAAGAAAGCGGTGTTAGCTACCCGCTCATCGAACTTGTCAAGGTTGTGAGCTATTACTACATCGGCCTCGTTCAATAGCTTCCATAGGCTTTTAGTGATTCTCTTGTCGTTACCCTCTTTGAACTTCTTAACAGGGTCTAGTTCTTTGGGTGTTAGTCTGTCGCTTAGTATCTCATCCTCGAACAGCCACTTAGCCGACCAAGTGAGAATAAAGGATCGGCTGATTATATCTTGGTCGCTTACACCCTTTTGAAACTTACTCCATGTGTAAGCCCTTAGTGGGGCTGTCTCAATGTCGAATATTAGGACTTTAGCAGGGCTGCTCTCTAGTATCTCTCCGAACTTACGGAACTTAGAAACCAACGAACCAATATATCTGGTGTTGCTGGCTGAGTGTTTGTATTCGGGATGTCGCTCGTGTAGTGCTACCGATACCTTCTCGTAGCTCTTTAGTTTCCCGTATAGTATTTTAATCTCTCCGTAATACTTCTCCCAATTTATCACTTTCTCACCTTTTCAACTGATCGCCCGACGAAGTACCCCCCCAAGGCGGTTATTAGTATCGTTTGGAATACGGGTATCCAAGCCTCTTGAACTTGGAACTCCCCAATATTGCCATCTGTAAATAGCAGAACAAAGAACACGCCCAAAGAGGATAGGAGTACAAGCGGCCTGACGTTCTTTGAAAGCCAACTATCGGAAACCATGTCCGACTGCCAGCGGTTGCTAATCTCCTTTTCAAGTTCTGCTTTTAGCTGTTGTTTTTCTTCGTCTGTGTGGACGAATCTATCAACCACATCCCCAACGCCCTTAACGACCTCGGTTACGTTCTTACCTACGTTGAATATCTTATCTAGTCCCAATAGTAGTATTTTGGTTTTCCATTAACCCTCTTTACTCTCAACGCTTGGCCTCGGTTTGCGCCTTCCTTATAAGACACATGAACCCACGCAGGCTCTATGTCGTTTCCGTATTCCCATATCAACTGATCAAACTTTAAGTTCTCTAGAATGTACTCAAATAGGGCTGCGTTGCTTACCCTCGTTAAGTCCCCGTCGATGTCCAATGCCTCACCCTTACAATGCTGTGAGGTCTTACTACCCCCAATGGCTTTATTAAGTTCTGGTGAGCGGTAGCCTGATGTAACACACAACGGGCCGAAGTGATCTCTACAAGGTTGGAAAACGAGCTGCGCGACACGTTTTAAGTTTAGTAGGTGGTCGCCTACTGGGATGTTATCAATTCCCTTTCTCTCTGCAGTTTGGCTCTTGGTGGCCTCTCGCAAGCTGAGGTTTTTAGATAGCCTCATAAATCAAATATACTATTTTCTAAGAAGTACCTTAATATCGGCCTTCAGCTCGTCCACATCTTTCTTAACGTCCCTTACGCTCTGGTCAAGTTGGGCTAGTAGTGGCATCGTCTTCTGCCTGTCGTTCTCGCTCCCTTGCTTGTACTCCTTCAGTACCTCGATTTCCTTCTCTATAATTGCGAGGCGTTCGTTTCTCTTGTGGTCGGCTGTGTCGTTTTCCTCCATCTTTTGTTCGAGTTTGGTAACGATAGCCGTAAGGTCTAAAAGCGTCTTTCTAATGAGTATGATACTGATGACCATACCCACCGAAAGCGAACCCTCAAAGCCGTACTCTTGTAGTAGTGGAAGCAGTTCCATTTTTCTTAATGTGTCGAGTGTCTATTTTGTGTTTCTTGATAAACTTCTCTAGGAGTCGTTCACGAGTAAATCTGTCTTGTCTCTTAGCACTCATCTTTTAAGCCTAATGGGTTGTAGCCTGTGTTCGTTCCTAAGTAGATAGCGCTGGAGTGATTGTGGTTGCGTGGGCTAATGTCCTCGTTTGAGTTGCTGCTGTACTCTGGGAACAGGCTGTTATTGTGCTGGAGGTATGAGATGAGCCGAGCCTTGTAGAACTCTGCTTTTTGTTTGGCTGCGTTGGTAAGGGCTGAAATCTCACTTTGGTCTAAGGCCGTCGAAGTTTCACCCGAACGTCGAAACACTCCCCCGTTGCCGATTCTTACCGCCCAAAACTTCACCGCATCCCCTAGAGTCTGCCATGCAAGGTAAGGAGCTACCCAAGTATTTACAAGCGTCTGGTAGTTGCCTGTTAATGTGCTGCCCGTTATATCGCTGTTAATCTTATTGTATAGGTCTGTCCCTAGTACGGGCTGAACATACAAGTCCTGCACCGCTTTAATTGAGTTTTGCAGCTTGTTCTCGTCTAGGTCGTTGGAAGTGTGGGTGACCGTCTTAAAGTAGTCTGTGCTGATCCAAATAGCTACGGCCATTATCTTTTGGGTTTAGGGTTTACTTTCTGTGCGCTTGCCCCGCTGCCGTCTGGCGGTTGGACTTGTGGTAAATACGGCACGTTGGCTACTCGCTTGTCATTCTGTTCATCTAAACTCTTACTAGGGTCGGTAGACGGCCCTAAAAACCTACCTTGATTATCGCGCTTACGGAAGTAGATTAAACGCCTCCAGAAGTGGCGACAGCCATAAGACCCTTTGAAGCGGTAAATGTCATAAGACCCGAACTCCTTATTTTCACTGGACAGGCTCATATTTACAATGTCTTCCTTTCTAAAGCGTCTCTTTGTTCGGTTTTGGTAGTTGATGATCCGTTTGCAAAAGCTGCGACTCGTTCCAATGATTTCAGGAACTCCGTTGGGCGTGGAGTATTCGTAGAGAATCTTATACAAGCCAGAATCCTCTGCGCTGCGCTCGGTGGGCGTGGTTTTAATTGAGAACCACTTTTCCTCGTTCATGTTCTCGACAGGCTCTTTGCCGACAAGCTCCCAGCCGTCAGCCTCCAAGCCCTCTATCGACTCCCCGCTATTCTCCAGGTGCTTCAGGGCCGCTTCCACCACTTCTGGTGGTATCGCCTCCGAACCATGCTTCTGGTCGGCTTTGTTGGATTTTAATTGACTCATCTACTAAGATTGAATTAATGAAGTCCTCTATTTGTCTCTGCTTTGGGATAATAACCATCTCCTCATACAAGAGAAACGATTGCTTGATCTCATCTGAGTTAGACCCAAAGCCATTCCCTCCTCGAATACCGAACAGTAAAGGGCTTACTACCCTATGCCCCGCTAAAACTTTCTTGCTCACTTCCTCGCTCAAAAATTGGTACTGCTTATCCGCGTCCGATACGGGCAAAACGTCGAAGGTCGTAGCCTCTGCGCCTGCCTCATTGAACATAAGTAGGAATGTGCTGGAAGCCGAACCCGTAAACTTCTCTTTTAGCTTTCGCTCGTACATTCTTTGGGTTTCCTCGTCTGGCACTCCGTTATTGAAATTCACCGCAACCGTGGGCATTAAACCATTCTTGAGGTTGTTTAGGTGGAAGTTGGCGATTTCTTTGTCTAGCTCGATGTAAGCCATTGATCCTTGGTAGTCCACAGGGCTAAAGTAGTCATACCCCGCCTTGTATGGCTTCAGGTATGCAATCTGTGAAAGCATAGAGGGGTCTGCGTTGATTACGGGCTTGTGGAACTTAGGGTACTCGACGGGTTTATTTTTGGATGTGTTCGACCAATCAGCGCAGACGTAGTAGGAGTTGATCTTACCCCGTTCGTCCATCTTCGCAGGGCGCACATTTTGAACGGGCAGGTGAATCACGTCCATGACCGTTTCCCCTTTCTTATCCCATATAACATTTACCGCACCGTTACCCAGGGCATAAAAGTCAAAAGCAAGCCTCCTTAAATCTTCATTACCGAACTTACCCTCTTCGATGCCCTCACCATAGATAAGGTCGGTAGTTCCTTTGATCACTGCCGAGTGAATGGCAGAGGAGTTGTAAAGGTCGATAAGGTAGTCGTAGTAAGCATTCTTTTCTCCGTACTCTACCCACTTGCGCCCTGACCGCTCGAATACCTTGGGCTGCTCATAGACAGCTAGGTTAATGGCTACGACTTGAGAGCCTGGTTTTTTATTGATTGACGACGAAGGTTTCGCTGTTGCCATTTGCTGTATATGTTACTTCATTAGTGCCAGAGATATAAGCCCTGCCCCTCTCAATCTCCCCAACGACTACCGCGTCATCTGGGTCGGTGTTAGTGTTGTTTGTTTGCTCGTAACAAGTGTAGTTGTACAAAGCGTTTACCGTGTTAAAGGTCGTGGAGGGTATTACTACCTCGTCCGTTGCCCTGTCAGGCTCGCTTCCGTATTGGGTGACGCTCGTAGCTATTACCGCCTGAGTAGCCTCGTTGCCATGCTGAAAGATAAAGAGAACGTAGTTACCCCCTAAGGAACTACTCGCCTTCTCCCTCAGCGTTAGCTTGACTGTGTTTGCTTGACCGCTTGTTAGATTTATCAAAATAGTGTTCTCTGATTTCTGGTTTAAGGTTGTTGATCTCGCGCTGAGATTGTTCGCCCAATGGCTTAGAGAAGCCTGCGATGTCTGCTCCCTTAAACTGCTTTTTAACTGTCCACATACCCTAACTTATAAAAACGAGAAAATAAGGTACAAAAAAGGGCGACCGAAGCCGCCCCTTTCGAGTGAAAGATGAGAGAGAGTTATATTATGAACCCGCTGTAATGGTTACAGTCGCGCTCAGGTTATCGAATGGGTATGCACTCGCTGAACTTCCAGCCGTTCCGCTGATGAAGTTAGCAGGGGTTTTTTCTTGTGCTACCAATGTCAAACGATACCCTGTCAAATCTCCTTTTGCCGTACCTGACTCGATAGTTCCGCCTGTTGCGTCCATCCCTTCAAGGAGGCCGCATACTCGGACGTTATCGTTATGGTCAAGGACAGCGACATGAGGTCGAGACCAAGCGATGAGCTTGAGTTCTTTCTGATCCTCTTTGGTTAGTTTAGGTAAGGTAAGCTCTAGGCTCTGTTCCCAGAAGCTAGTGCCTGCTGCGGGGTCTTGGTTCAGGGTCTCCGTGAGCGAAGCGTTCCCGTCCTTCAAGTCGTATTTGTAGCAAGTGACTGCTCCCAACGAAGTGATTAGGTCGGTGTCCGTTCCGTCATAGGTTACGGAGAGAGGGCCGTAGTTAAAGAAGTACACGGCCTTAATCCCCCCTACCTGATCCTTATCCGCTACTGTGCGTCCTCTAGTTAGGTTAGGCATCTAATTAGGTGTTAGCCCAGACGATTTCAGAACCGATTCCGTACTGAACGCCAAAGGCGAGTTTCATTACAAAGCGTACATTGTCATCTCCAAGAGTCTCGGAAGTGTCGATAACCTTAACTTCGTTAAAGTCAGCGCGGAGGTTAGTACCAAACCAAAGGTTAGTGTACTCCGCAATTACGAAGCGGTTAGCTGACATACCTGGACACTCTACGATAGGAACTCCCATGTAGTTGAGTGCGTTAATGTCGCTGTTGTGGATGTTGATACCACCGTGACCGTTGGCTACCAAGAACTGCTTGTAAATCCACAATGAAGCAGAGTTCATATAGATGCGCAAGTTCGGGCTTCCTTTGATCGCGTCTGGCACGTTATCCAATGCGTTGTTCAATCTGTCGTCGATGTTCGCGCTAGTGAATGTTCCAGCGGTTACATCTACAACGTCCCCGTCTGCTGCAAACAGAGTTTCGAAACCGTCGATTTCTCCAGCGGTTGCGTTGATACCTGTCCAGATGTCTGTCTCGATTTCAGCACCTACGCCAGCAGCCAAGCGACCAATGAAGTAGTCGGTAAAGGTTGCGGGTGGGTTGTCCAAGTGAGCAGAAGCTCCCATGCTTGGGCGATCCCAATCGGCATAAAAGTCTGTTTTACATACGGTCTTATTGACCTTGAAACGCTCAGGAGCGAGGATGCGCTCTGTTACGGTGATGTCTCCAGAAGAGGAGTAGTCACAGTCTGAGTTCGTTGATGCGTTAGCAAGGGCTACTGAGTAGGTGTCCTTTTTAACGACTAGTTTGTAGTCTACGTTATCCTTTACGGTCAATCCCTCAAGTGATTTAGGGGAAAGAACCGCAGCCGCTACATATTCCTCAGCGGCCGCTCCAGCATAAGTAGAAGTAACTGAATCTGCCATTTACTTAATTTCTGTATCTGTTTAAAATCATTTGCGCTCGGCTCTCTTGGGAGGCTGAATTAAAGCCTTTTTCAAGTGGCTCAAGCGTTTTCTTTTCCTTGCTCAGAACGATAGGATCTGCGCCTGGTTCTGGCTTTTCCTCCTCCGAAAGCTCTACCTCTGCGGATTGATCCTCAGCGGCTTCTGTTTCCGAAGTTTCTTCAGAAAGTTCCTCTTGCTCCTCCTCGGCCTTTGGCTCGGCTTCGAGTTCTTGCATGAGGTTTTCGATGAATCCGTAAACAAGCTGGAACGCCTGGCGGAGTTCTTCGACTTCGGATTCCTCCTCTGCCATTTCCTCCTCCTCTGCGGGAGCCTGTTCGTAACTAGCAACCACGCCAGCTTCCTCTACTACTAGAGTATAGCCGTCTTCGGTCATATAGCTTCCTGGTTCGAGTGGCATTGTCTCCCCGTCTTCAACGAGAAAAACATCTACCCCTGCTTCAAAGGCATCTGCTTGAGTGCCAATGATAGACCCGTCTTCTAAACGGGCTTCTGCCATTAGGACGATCTCGTTCGCCTCTTCTTCACCGAAAAACTTTTTAGCTTTTTCGACAAGGGCAGAAAATTTAGATTTGGTTTCTTCTGACAATTCCATACCCTAACGTATAGAATCGCAGTACCTATGTATAAAGTGGGTGTAAGTGTTTGTTACTCAGAGGATTTAGCCTCGTCTAAATTATCGAGAAAATTGTCGAGCATCTTAATAAACTCATCTGCCTTAGTAGGCTCTTGTGATAGTTTGGCGTTCTCGGAAAAGTAGCCCTCGATTGAAAAACCCTTGATTTCCCCGCTTTTAATCTTGTTCCACAGCTCGTCAGAATCCACTTTAAGCGTGACCATCCACCACCCCTCTTTAGGCTCGAACCCGTAGTGAAGGGCTTTATCCATTTTGGGGTTGTCTACGATCCACGACTCAAAGAGACTTAGCCCCCCCTGGTCGGACTCATGCTCGTAGGTGTAGTTGTGGTGGGCGTTGTTCTTTAGGAATAGCTCTGCCGCTCTTTTGATTGTCTCCTTGGTGAATGTGCCGTAATATTCCTGTCCCGTCTCCTTGTCTATTCGGTAGATTTGCTTATTCGGGATCATGGCTGGGCCAATAAGCATTCTTTTCTCTTCGTCTGCTTTTGCAAAGACGTATTGAGTTTTGCCGAAGAACAGAAAGTTCTCCTCAATGGCTGGGAGTTCAACTAGGGAAATGGCCTGCACCCCAAAGTTCTCGTCCTCTTCATCTATAATCCAATTCCGTATCTGTGTCATTTCTTTTCCAAAAATATCCCTCGACTTTCTCTATCTGGCCCTTGCATATTTTGTACTTTATGCTTAGGTCTATCTGCCCAATCACTAGCATGACGTTTAGTAGTATTGAGGCGGCTAGGAGTGGGAGCATACCCTAACTTATAAAAGTCGGGTTTTTGTTTGCTAAATTACCGACTCCCTTTTAAGCTGCTCGTCGAGTTCCTGACGGCTAGTAACGTCCTTCGATAGTACATACGTCTTACTGAAGCTGGCCTCGCCTGCCCCTTGGTTTTCGGTGTTCAAGTCAATCCCTTGGGCTGCGTTGGATTGTTGGGGTGCTGAGAAGTCTGGTATCTTAATGGGTACGTTTTGAGGTACTGTCGGTGCTTCAAATTTTTGCTTTCTGATTTGGTTTACCCTTAGCAACCCAGCCGCAACCGCAGCCGCAGCCGCCCCAACCGCTAATGCTGGCCCTGCTGGGCCTAGCCCTACAACCGCCTTATAAGCCGCCTGAGCCGCCTGAGCTGTGTCTATTGATGTTTGAGCAATAGCCAATAATTGACCCGTCCTAAATTGTCTTTTCTGCTGCTTGACCGTGTTTGCCTCTTGGCTCTCGTTTAACCCTTGCAAGGTGTTTAGCATAGTCGCTGCGAACATTAGCCCTTGCTGTATTTGCTCCTTCTCCTTATCGGTTAAATCTTTACCTAGTTTACCCTGGAATGCTACATACTGCTCGCCCATATCCTTACGAATAGCCAGCTTCCTCTCCTCGGTTTGCTGCACTAGCTGTATTTCTGCATCTGCTTCGGCTGTTAGATTTTCTTCAGCAAACTTAGCTAAAGCCTTGTCCTCCTCCATCATAGCCTCCCTGCGAAGTCTAAGACCATCAGCTATAATGATATTTAGCTTGTTCTGCTGTGTGGTCAATAATTCCGCTGATTCCAAGCGGATGTTGTTTAGGGCTATTTCGGCATCTGCTTGTGCTTGGAGGTCTTGCTCACTGCTCTCGGCAAGATTGTTAAATTCGGTGATGATTTCCAGCCTGCGCTTGGCAATATCCACAGCTTTATTTTGCAAGTCATTCTCTATCTCGATTGTTTTCTGCGCCGCTTCCTGTCGTTTTGCAATGCTCTTAGTGGTGTCCTCTGCAATCTTGTTATACTCCTTTAAGTCGGCCCTACGCCTAGATCGCTCTACGGCTAATTCCCTTTCCTGTACGATTATCTCGTTAAGCTGTTTCTGCAGGTCTGCGCCTTTAACGGTGGCCATTACCACATCAACTGTCAAGCCCTTAAAGTACCCGCCAATTATTGGCAAATTCTCTAAATTTGCAGCCAAAACACCTGTCCACTTCTGCATGAAGGTTAGCTGCTTTTCTCCTTGATTTGCCCCTGAGTCGAAAGCGTTAAAGATGGACTCCCCTAGCTTAACGAACCTGTCCGAAACCTGATCCGCAGCCAACTCCAATACCTTCATCTCTACCCTCAAGGCTTGCGCCCCTCGTTCGGTCTTGGTAAAGAACATTTGCAGGGATTTGAAGGCGATTAACAAAGCCCCGATACCCGTTGCGGCTATCGCAGTCTTTAATACCCCGAAGGATTTAACCGTCTTACCTATGCTCTGAATAAACCCGCGAAAGCCAGATACCGCTCCGCCCGTCATGGAGTCTAAGTGCCCCTCAAGCTCTTGCACACCCTCGGAGGTGTTTTCCATGCTTTCCCCTAGCTTGTCCGCTGAAGCCTGGGCCTGTGTGCTGTCTATCTCTACTTCGAGTTTTACTTTTTCTGCCATCGCCTATTAGAGAACCTATAAAGTTCTGTCTTTAGTGTTTTCCTAAATGAGCGGGGATAATACGCATAGCCCCCGTTAGCTATGAACTCCTCCTCACTCCTAGCCTTCTTTTTCGCAAGGCCGTTGTTAGCTTTTATAGTTTGGCTTACTAGGTTCATAAATACTCTCTGTATTCGTGAAGCTCTACGGTAACGTGCATGCTAACCACATTCCCGTAGCCCCCTGTGTTGTACTCTACCTTTATCGCTTGGTTGGTCGTGTCTGCGCTTGTGCGGATTGCGATACCTGCTAAAGCCCCATCTGCCTCGCTGTTGACATTCGAGCCGCTTACTTGGGTGACGTTACCCACTACCGCCCTGCGAAGAACGGAGTGATAAATAGTGCTAATCGCTTGGTTTCCCGCAATGTCAAAAGCCGACATATACAGCACCACACCTACAACACTCCCCTCATCCATCCAAATATGCTTGCTCGAATCCTGGTCTAAATAGATTTGATTCCAACCCGTTGTCGAGACTGGAATGTCCACGAACAAAGTCATTCTACTCCATTGGCTACGGTCTGAGGTAGTACCCCATCCCTGAACCATCTCACCCTCCCGCATTGCGTGGGCATTCTTCCCGAACACGGTCACGTTATTTACCACCCGACTACTCGACCCTTGGGCCAGATTCCCCTCGCCTGCCAATAGGGAGTTGTTTGCGCTTTGTGCGTCGTTCTGGTCGCCACTTGCAAAGCTATTGACTGCATCCGCTAAGTTATTACCCCCCACGCTTTGAGAGCCGCTGCCTAGCGTTGCGCTGTCCACGCTGATAATATCCCGCGTGGGGTCGGTTTCCGTAGCCCCTGGTTCTTTCCACCAACAGTCTGAATTAAGGAACGTGAAACCCTGATCCTCGCAGCAGGCTCTAGTGGCTGAGGTGCTGCCACCCGTTGCGGGGTTGATGAAGTCTACCGTCCCATCCTCATTCAGCATATCTGGGATAACCGAGCAGTCGTAGGTGTTTGTATCTAGGAGCTTAATTAACTCCACCTTCGAGACTGAATCCTGACCCACCGTGTAGCCCGTTATTTTGTTGATGCGGTACATACAGTCCTTCACCCAGATATTGTCCGAGAACTTGAGCGCGAGGATGTCGCGGGGTGTAAGGTGGAAGTACCCCGTCATCATTCGAGCATCCGAGTTGTAGATTTCGTTGATGAACTTAGCCCAGTATTTATTGTAGACGTGGTTATTTGTTGGGTTGGTCACTTGTACGTTTCTAGCATACGGTGAGCTAAAACCCCAGCTCAAGTCTATGGTGCTGGATACGGTTGGGATCGCGCTGAAGTGGCTACACCTCGGAGCGTTGCTTGTGCCGTTGTAGGTCGGGGGTGAGCCTGGGCTTATGAACTGATACGTCTGGCCTACGTCTACCTTGCCGTTGTAGAAAAACAGTTTAGGCTTGGTCTTAATCTTCTTGGCTTGGCCTTTCTCGTCTTTGGAGAATATAGGCGAGTACAGGAACTTAGTCGTTCCAGGCATAAGGGTAACAAGGTAGGGGCTAAAGGGGCTTTCTGTGATCTTCTCACCCGTAGCCATCGGCTTTAGTTTCTCTTGATTCAGCATCCCGTACCGCTTACCGAATCGCTCTTGGTAGTCTTTGTTTAGTACGTCTTCGTCCTCTTGGTCTTGGAATATCAGGGCCGAGTTGTGGAGGTTGTGCATTGGTAATATCTGCCGCTCCTTGGATAGGTCAAGTTTGTTAGTCCAGTCCTTTGTAGTGCCTGCGTTGATCCAATCGGCATAAGGCTCTATAACTAGGTGGGTGGGATCTTCGGCTGAAGGCTCGAGAATTAGGTTGAACTTCTGAATTATGCCTTTGATAAAGTCAGCCTGCCTCATGTCGGGAACTTCGTCCTGCATCACAACCGTTGAAAGCGTCCCCGTTAGCGGGAGTTGGTCGGTGTACCAGTAGCTAGTCTGTTGGAGGGTTACCGCAGTAGAAACGCCTACATCGTACTCACAATAGACTTGTATATCGTTGCCTGTGCTTACGTTGTCCACCGCTGTATCAAAAATCCAAGTAAGCGGCTCTGTTCTAGCTGTGCCGTCTTTAATCTCCCCGACGCCCGTACCGTAGGGGTACGTCTTAGAGCGGTAGGAGTCCACCCCCTGACAAGTTACTACGCTGCCCGAAGTGTTGTTATAGAGGTAAAACTTTAGCGATAGCGTCCCGCTTGTGGGGATGCCTGGGCCTGCACCTGGGTCTTCAAATAATAGGTCTATGTTCGCCTTCACCTTATACCGCCCCTCGCCTGGTAGCGTCCAAGTCTGTGTTGTGGTGTTGTACTTGTTGTCTCCATCATGGTAGGGTGCAGGGCTTTCGGTGTCGAAGTCCATTTTTACCGTTCCTGTGGCGGCACTTGATCCTGTGGTAACGAACGTCTGCGTAGTAGCCCGAACTCTAAACCCCTTCCAGAGCGTGACCGTCACCCCGTTTTCTTTATGGGTCGAGCATTGGAGGTAGATGTCATCGAAGGCCGTACCCGTTGCGATAAACGTAGACTCATACGAATACCCAGCGTGGTTGAATATCATATCCCAAAGCGTCTTGGCTTTGATTGCTGGTCGTAGATTCCCTACGAATATGGCGTTCTCGTTCTGGTTTGTAATGCTGCTCGTGCTTGCGTCCACCTTGTAGCCGTAGCCGTAGTCGTTAATCGGGTATAGAATCTCATCCCCTGTGAAGCCTCGCCCCGTCACGGAATAGGTAGTCGAGCCATCCCAAGAGTTGGAGATATTGGTATAGCTTAAGGTGTGGTCGAGGTGGTCGAGGTCGTTTAGGTCTGTGGCTGTGTCGTCCACAAGGGCTGAAAGTTTCTTATCCCCTAGCTCCCGCATTAGGTTAGCCGTATCTCCAAACACGGAAACCTCGTACTCCTCCGTGAGTTGGTTTATGGAGAGGATTTTCAAGTAGCCCTCAAGGATGGGGATGGTGTCCTCTAGGATCGTACACTTTGTTTTCTCGTACACATCGAACGCACCATCTGAAATATTCACGTCGAACACCGACTCGAAAAA
>JAAOEI010000490.1_pt1 | contig 15303 bp, 22 predicted proteins | sample 7059261 | NCBI WGS metagenome assembly JAAOEI01 (sample SAMN14008812, study PRJNA610033) | viral metagenome | isolation source: viral particles filtered from seawater | place: China: Hangzhou Bay, Yangshan Deep Water Harbour | collected 2017-10-31
CGCGGCGCGGCGTGAGGTACTAAAACGATGAACAGCCAAGAGTTGGTCACGAAATCCGGCAAGTCGGTTGGCTTGTGGTACTGCGAAAAATGCGGGCTTGTCAATCGTGACAGGGAATTCGTCGATAGGTGCTGCATTTGTCGGTATTGCGAGACATTTTACGACCGCAAGTCAGAATACACAGGTTGTCACAGCCGCTGCTGGCATGAGGACCGTCGAAAGAGGCAGCTTGCAGACCTCGACAGCGCTGAGCTGGTAACAGACTACGAGGGGCCGCTCTACAGCATCGATGGGTGGGGACGGGACGGGTTTCTCTTCGACGACCCTGTCGAGGTGATACTCGATTCGATTGAGAACCTCGACGATTTCCCCGAATTCCTGTTCTGCTGCAATCCTGTTCCGTTCCGTGGGTTTGACGTTGGTGAGATTGTGGAGCGGTGCGCCGACGATTTTTACGAAGATGCTGCCGATGACATCACCGTCCCAAAATCGCTTGTCGCTGCCATCGAAGAATTCAACGAACTCAATAAACATTTAACCGCATGGGAACCTGATCGAAGCCGGAAGGTCAAAATTCAGATGCCGGAAGATACGGGAGCCCAATGCTAGAGCGTTGCCAATGCGGCGAGTTGATTGCGGTCGACGGTTCGTACTCCCAAGAATGCACTTGTCCGCCGGACTGGGAATGCGAAGAAACGGAACCAGGAGAGCCCCAGTACGGGGCGGCGCGATGACTGCGGAACCGATCAGAATGGAGCCACCGTTCGACGAGAGGATCATCTGGAATCTCCCGTGGGACGATTACCATTCACGAGACTGGGCTCTTAATCCCTCCCGGATGGTGTACGGGTTCAAGTCGATGCGGCACCTGCGGTATCACGAGTCCGACGAGAAGCCTGAGCGGAACAAGCTCATCGGATCCGCCACGCACGCTGCGGTGCTTGAGCCCGATGAATTTAGCAAGCGGTTCGCAGTGTGCCACTGTACTCGCCGGGACGGCATCAAGGACTACGAGTTATGGAAGTGGAACAACGAGGGGAAGACCCCGATAAACCCGTCCGAGTACGAGGAGTCCATGCGGATAGCGGACGCGGTGTGGGCCAACAAGGAAGCGAGAGAACTGCTGGACGGCGCCCGATGTGAGTGCTCCGTCTTCACGGAAGACCGAGGTGTGCAGTGTCGCGGCCGAGTGGACGGGCTGAACGATACGGTCATGTTTGACCTGAAAACGACCGCGGACATCGAGCCCCACAAGTTTGGAGGCTGGTGTGCTCGTCTGCGGTACGTCGAGCGAATGGCGTGCTACCGTCGCTGGCTCCGCAAACGAGGCCAGGCAGTCGACGACGCCAAGATCCTCGCCGTGGAAAGCTCCCCTCCGCATGATGTCGTGATCTTTCCTCTACATGACATCCACCTGGAGAACGCCGAGTCACGCATGGTGGAAATACTGGATCGCGTGAAGCAGTGCTCGAAAAACGATGTGTGGCCCGGCGTTGGCGCGGATGGCCCCGTGGAGCTATACGTCCCCAACTGGTCCATGGATGAGGACGAACTGGATTACTCATGAGCGAAAAACGACAGCAATACGAGGGATACCTCGAGTCCGCCGACCTGATGCACGCTGACGACGTCCGGGTGACCATCAAGGAGGTTATCCCTCCGAACACGGAGAAGTCCAAGGACGGGAAGCTGATCGAACGCCCGATCCTTGTTTTCGAGCAGGGGAAGAAGAACCGGATGGTGGTTGGCAAGACGAACGAGCGAATCCTGAAGGCACAGTTCGGCGCCAAGACTGCGGCGTGGGTCGGCCAGGGGATCACGATCGGCGTCCGCTACCTAGAAAAGGCGTGGGCAGAGAGGAACGTGCCGTGTATCCGCATCATCCCGCCGCCGGGCTGCCCGGTTCCGTGGACGGCTCGCCAAGAGAAGAACTTTGGGAGGAAGGAACCGTGGTCGACAGCAAAGAAAGACTGAAGGACGTGGTAGCGATGATGCAACTGATGATCGACGCCCCCAACGAATCGAAGCTCGTGGAAATGGGGAAGCGAGTCAGCCGCACGGAACATTTCACTGATGAGGACCGGAACCTGTTACGGGGGATGTACATATCATGCCGAGACATGCTGAGAACCAGCTCAAACGAGTCGACCCGCGAACGCTGAAAAAGCACCTGTATTCGATCGAAGTGTATGGCGAGAAGTCCGACGACGACTTCGATGAGTCGATCGCCAACAACATCATGGTGTCCCCGATCATCGTGGCCGCCGACGGAGAGACGATTGTGTCAGGCGTACGGCGGCGGTACAGCGCGATCAAGGCGGGGATTGAGGAAGTGGAAGTTGTCGTCAACATGAGCTTGGTGGATGACCTGGACATCCGCAATGCAATCGTAGAGGCCAACAGGACAAACCCGAGACCGCCTGAGAGCATTGCGAGGGAATTAAAGGCGAGGCGTGAAATTGAGGAAGAGAAGGCCGAGCGGGACAAGAAGGAAGGGTCGCGGGCCAATTGGCCCGCCGGGCGAGCGAGGGACCGCGCCGCGAAGCAGATGGGGGTCTCTCCTCGTACGGGCGAGCGAATGACGAAGGTGGTGGAGGCCATCGACGAGGCGGAAGAGAAGGGTGACAAGGAGAAGGCTTCTCGGCTACGAACTGCTCTCAATGAGAAATCCGTAAGAGCTGCTTATCAGGAGGCTGTTACTAGCAATAAGGAGGCTTGGGAGGAACTAGCCGAAAAGCACCGTGCATGGCACCGCGACCTGATGCGGATCCGCCGCGAAGTAGAGAGCGTGGGAGAAGAGAAGGCTGGAAGCTACTTAAAGCACGCTATCACCCGTATTCTCAAGACCCTGAAGGATGTGGCAGGGTCGCTTCGCCAACTCGAGCCCGTGGGCAAGAAGGGGCGGACTATCGTTACCAGGATCGACGATGAAAGATCGAAGTCATGACGTTTACGCTGCGACCATATCAGGTTGAATTTGAGAATGCGGTTCGAGAGGGGCATCGAACACACACGTCTGTCCTTGGCGAGCTGGCGACCGGTCTTGGAAAAACCGTCTCGTTCACGAAATACGCGGCGGGGTGGGAGCACGGCCGGACGATGGTGGTGTGCCCGCAGATCCACCTGATCGGCCAGGCAGCGAAGAAGATCCTGAAGGAAACAGGAATCATGCCTTCGATCGAGCAGGGCAGCAATTACAGCAACGAACTGGAATGGGCGAGAAACCCCTTCGTTGTTGCGTCGAAGCAGACGCTCTGTAGCAAGTCGCAGCGTTTCCGCCGGTTCGAGGACATTGGTCTGCTCGTAATCGATGAGGCCCATTACGCATGCACCGAAGCGTACTCCGAGATGATCAACTGGTTCATCGACCGCGGCGCCCAGGTGCTCGGCGTCACAGCCACGGCGAGGCGACACGACAAGCGAGCGATGGGCCAGGTGTTTGATCAGTGCGTGTTTCAGTACGGCATAGCGGATGCGATCAGTGATGCCTGGTTAGTTCCTATCCGAATCACGAGCTTGCAACTGAAAAGCCTTGATCTTAGTGATGTACGGACGTCACAGACATTCCTTGGCAAGGATCTAAACCAAAAGCAGCTCAACGAAAAGCTCGAAAACGAAGCTGTAATTCACGAGATAGCCGCAGCGGTGAACCAGGAAACCGCCGGCCAGAAGACGGCAATTTACTGCTCCAGCGTTCGAGAGGCCCGCGAAGTGGCTGAAGTTCTCGTTGACGTGTACAAGATCCGGGCGGACTGGATATGTGCTGACAAGCGACTTTGCAGCGATGAGAAACGGACAGAGGTCCTCAAGTCCTTCTGTGAGGATCCGAACGGAGTTACTCATGTCGCCAATGTAGGAATCCTGACGACCGGCTGGGATTACCCTGATCTCATGTGCATCGTCAATGCCCGGCCAACTAAGTCGCTGCCGCTCTACACACAGATACTCGGGAGACTGACTCGCCCCTGCGAAGTCAGTGGACTTCCAGTTGTGGACGTTGAGTGCGAGACGGCTGAGGACCGCCGTGATGCCATCAGTCGTTCTCGGAAGCCTTACGGGAGGATGATCGACTTAGTCGACACCTCATTGAAGCACAAGCTGGTGACCGCCACTGACGTTCTCGGAGGCAAATGGTCATTGGCAGTTCGAGAGCAAATCAAAGCTCAGATTGCCAACAAGAGCGGGCCGACAGATATCAACGAGGAAGCAGAAGCGGCGAGGCTTGAGCTGGAAGAGGCTCGCCGGCGTGAACTAGCAGCGAAGCGTGCTGCTGCGGAATTCCGCAAGCAGAACGTCGACCCCTTCGGGGGGCCACGGGCAGCGAATGTGTCGTCACGGTCAGCCACGATGGTTATGGCGACACAAAAGCAGATGGGATTCCTCGCCTGGAAGATGGGGAGGAGTGTTCGCCAATACCAAATCAGCAAGCGACAGGCAAGTCGCATGATCAGGCAGTTGAAGACCGGCCTCACCCCGGCGCAGGTTCTTGCCAAGAATCGCTTACGAAGAATTGGAGAGTCAGTCGAACCGCAGACTAGCGGAGATCCTGACTTCGACGAGATATTCTCTGCACTTAGATGAAAACGGTTCGGCCGAGACGTGGGGGGGAGACCTAGCCAGCGTCATAAATAAGTGGCTGGGGCCTAAAAGCGACGGGCTCTATGGGCGGGATGACGACTGTCGCAGGCTTTCCCAGTTCCTCCATTTTGCATGGGGGGGCTGGGGGGGCCTACGCTCCGAGATATAGCCGGGATTCAATCAGAGGGTGGCTGACAGGGTAGCAAGTAATGATCAATGGCACTGCATCAGAGAGAGAACTGTTAGAGAGCGAAGCGGTACTCGCGTTTGATATAGGCCCACCACGTGACCTGGAGTTAGAAAGGCAGTACTTGTCGGCTTTGATACTCAGCTACGGCGTCAACCTCCACGGAGTGGACGGATGGTGCTTTCACGACTACTGGCACGGCTGGCTGTTTCTCAGCGTGCGGCGCAACCGCGGTCCGCTGGTAGTGAGGAGGATCCTTCTGGAGCCGAAGCCTCGTTGGGTGGGAAAGCGGTTCGCCGGACACTTCGCTCGCTTGTTTGTGCGTGCCGACGGTACGGACTGCAGCGGTCTTGTTCGACACTTGCCGCAGTATGCGAGAGAACTGAAGGAGATCAGACGGAAGCGGAAGATGTGGCACCAGGGTATCGACATGTTGATAAGGAGCCAGGAACCATGGGAGAGATAGCAGATTCAATCATCTACGGACTTTTATGTCAGGACTGCGGGGCATACATCGACGGCGACGAACCTGGGTTCCCTCGTTCGTGCCCGATGTGTGCGGTGGATGATGACGGGTCAATTGGCCCGCGGGGAGATATCGGCACTTTTGCATAGTCAGGGGGTAGGTTCATGTTGTTTGCGGCCGAGCGGTCAATCGAACTGATAGCCATGACGGGGTATTTCCTTGGCATCGGAACCACAGTATTGGGCGTCGTAATCATTCGCGACACCCTGGCGAGCAGCAAGGGCAAGCCGGTAGAACCGGAAGGCGTCAGCGACAGCCGGCCTTTCCACGAGTTCACCAGGTGGGACGGGCAAAAGTTCTGCGTGCACGAGGATTACGTGGTTCGCGTTTGGCTCAGCGAATCGGAAATGCGAGAACCAGAGACCTATATAGATATTGGACGCTTCGGTTCGTTTCGCATCCTGGAATCATACGAGGACGTCGCTGGCCGGCTGTCGGCCAATCTTTGCCGCGACAAATCTGGGGGACTGTGATGCGTCAATTCACACCAAAACGCCAGAAGCACAACCGGGCCGTGCAACCGATCCGCGACCAATTCGCCGACGACTTCCCTGAGTGCATGGTGTGCCGTGGTAACCGCCAGGCGTACACCCACGAGATTTCTCAGGGTCCGGCTCGTCGGTTGTCCTTGGGGGAGCGATGTGCATTGCTTCGCCTGTGCGAGCAGTGTCATCGGTGGGTCCACGCGGAGTGGTCGATTGAGGAGCAGTTGGCTCTGAAGGGGCTCCGCGACCCGGAGTACTACGACCGGGTGCACGTGAACCAACTCCGGGGTAAGGCTCCGGACGCGATAGATGAAGGGGAAGTGTGGGAAGCTCTTTCAACAGTCATGGGAAGGATACGGTGAATTACTTCGAATGGCATCGGCGGTACAATCGTGGCGGAGGCGGCACTTCGGAACCACCCCCGGAGTTTCATCCCCCGCCGCCGGAAGCCCCTACGCAGCACATGGCCGGCAGTGTCGAGAAGATAGAGGTCATTGTCCAGCGCATTGAGAGTGGTCGTGACCTGTGGCACCCGGAAGACAATCCGATCAACCACCTCGGCCGAAAGGACGGTTTCCTTACGAGATGAGTCGGCTTGAAGACCAGTTCATGGATCTATGGCAGGCGGCAGGGCCAAAGGGCATCGACCTGACCACGCAGTACCTGTTTGACCCGGTCACGTGGTCCGACCGGGAAGGGCACGAGAAGCGTCGGTGGCGATTTGACGCCGCCATACCGGACCACCGCATCGCAATCGAACTGGAAGGTTTCGGCTTGAACCACCAGGGCCATGCCGGCTTCAACGCCGATTGCGAGAAGTACAATACGGCGACATCGCTGGGCTGGAGGGTCCTGCGGTTCACCGCCAACCACCTGGCATCCCGTTCGTGGTGGGTCATCGAAATGATCGAGGCTACTATCCACGAAGTTCAATTGAAGGAGAAGGTTGATGGCGAAGAAGAAGACGACCGGAAAGCAGAGGAAGTTTGACGGGGACGGGTTCCCGGAGGATCCGCCACAGGAGGTCTGCGACGCGCGAGACGAGTACATGCAGGCCAAGCGTGCGGCAGCCCGGGCATCGGAGAAGAAGGGGGCGAAGGAGCAAACCCTGATTGACAGCATGCGGGAGCACGGTATCGAGCGTGTTCGCCTGGACGGGGAGAACAAATTCATTGAGATCGACAGCCCCGAGAAGGTGAAAGTGAAGACGATCCCCAAGGAACAGCGGGACGCCAGGGAATCAGCAGCGTAACCGCGCAGGCGATCGGTAGCTCGTAGCTGCTGTCGCCCGGCAGTCTCCCTTTTCCGGGCAACGGGGTAGGGAGGCTGCCATTTTTTGTTTGATGGGTGGCGGGCCAATTGGCCCGTGTCAGCGACAGCAGGGACTGCAAATGAGTATTGACGGGGTCATTCACTCAGCGGAAGCGACCGACGATGGCCTCAGGATCTATCTCCGTCCTCGCGAGAAGGGGGGAGTTGCCGGTCAGCGGTCGTTGTGCATCACAAACTGGCCGGCAGGAGCAAATCCATCGGGCCTAATCGGAACAGAGATTTGGGGAGGTAGTTGCGAGATAATGGTAGGGGATACTCTCTGGGCTGAGCGTAGGGGGTATGGTCAGATCATTCTCGTCCACAAACTAGGCGGGTCAATTGGCCCGCCACCGGACCGGGTTTCCCGAGAAGCCGAGGAGTAGGCCAAAATAGACCTGATGACCCAGCCGACGATCGCGGCCAGGTATTGGCTCCACGAGGCGATGGACCGCTCTGAAACACTGGATATCAGCCTCCCGGAGGCTATCTCTCAACTGGAAATACCAGAGGATGCCCGGGGGTCTCTGCAGGCACTCGCTGGCGAAATGCCTTGGAAATTCCAGACCAGCCGTATAAAGTGGGGGCAACAACTGTTTGTACCAGCGAATTCTGTAATCGTTTCGGACGTTCGGATCTCAGTAACAGTGGCAGAACAACACGCTGTAGGTAAGATCCGGGGGACCACAAACGGCGACAAGTTCGTAAAGAGGAGACGACCAATGCCCTAGCGTTCTGACAAACTGATTTGGCTGTTGTACCCGCATACATGGCCGGTGCTTCCTTCCGCGGTAATGAAGGAGGTCGCCGGCCATTTTTCGTTTCTTGACTCCCCGTTGAATACACCAGAAAGCTGGGTGCCGAAGATGCCAGGCAAACCGTGGTACACGAGCAAGACGACCTGGGTGGCCATCCTGACGACGTTGGCCGGCGTCATTGGCTCCGTGATGGGTCAGGAGTGGATAAAGGATCACCCCGACGTGGTGTCCTATTTGACAGTGGCCTTGGGCATTCTCATGGCTATTTTGCGGGGAATCACGAGCAAACCTATCACCCTGGAGAGTCCGAACAAGCTCCTTGCATTGGGTGGAGTCCTGTTCCTCGCGTCCTCAGCTAATGCGGACGCCATCGGATCCAAGTCGGCGGATCTTCGAGGGTTTGCCCCGAGCTCCACGTACGTCATCCAGATCACGACAGACGCAGATGGGAAGATCGCAGGAATTGAGAGGATAAGCCCTTCGCCGGTAGTGGACGTCAGTACACTTCCGATCGTGACAGACGGAGGAGATCCACCATCCCCCCCTCCGTCCGGGCTCCGGTCTCGAGCAACGACGCTCGCACAATCGCTAAACGACCCGGACACGGCACGCAATATCGCGGTGGCTTACACGGTGGTTCTGCTCCGCGCCGCCGCTGGCGACTATTCGACGGTAGAGGAATTTGGCAAAGCCCAGCAGGACGCCCGAAAAGGCGTTTTGGGGGATCAAGCGTTGATCTCTAAGTGGTCCCCCTTCGAAGACCTGCAGATCACAGAGGTCCGCGCGGCACTGAATGAAGGCCGCCTGGACTCGGTGGACGAGTACGCCACCCTGCTGACGGATATCCGCGACGGTCTCCTGGTCGCAGCCGGCAACTCAGCAAGCGAATTCAACATCATGGGTGTACTCCCGCTAGTGCTGTCTATCCTGGAATCAATCGGGAATGACGGACTTAGCTGGCGTACCATCCTGGAAATCGTCATCTCCGTGATGGAGGTACTTGGTGGTAGCTAGCACCAGTCAACTCCTGAAGCGGTACGGGCACCTTCCACAGCGAGGGCTGTCTCACCTGGCGGACTCCGAGGTTACCCGCCAGGCCCAAATGATAGACTCCGATCTCCTAGTGGACCGGAAGTGCGGGTGCCCAGACTTCCCTGACGAGGAAGTTGCATCATCCTCTATTGAGTCCATCCAGGAGCACCTTGGGTTTTCCGCTGAGGAGAGGGACTGTGCGGAGGCGTTGAAGATCACGCACCAGAGGATGCTGGATGCGACCGGTCGCGGGAGTTTTCCTCCTGGTTGCCATCAGGACATCTACCCGCACGCTGACCGACACTGCACGACCTATTGGATTGACCGTAGCACGTTTGGCAGGAATTACACGAGACCTGCCGACGAGGACGAAATCCGGCACTTGTCGAACGCCGGCGTCTGGAGCCAATGGGGCGTCGATCAGGCCCTCGATACCTGGCTTGGGAAGCCGATCCTGGACGTCGCGATGGATTTCGTCCGCGAGACGTACCGCCGCGTGGGAAACTGGCTGATGCCGGTTGAGAGCCGGGTTGCGGCGAACATAGTCCTACTCAGCCGCTACATATCTGGATCGACCATTGGCATCGGATGGTTCAATGACGGGCGCTGTAACGACCGGGTTGAGTCACACTACGACAGTAGCTGGAAGCCAAGCCTGTACAGGCTGTGCCTGCTGCTGGGCCACGAGATCGGCCACAACTTGAACCTGCAGCATGAATTCAGCAATCAGAATCGGCACCACGGGGTCATGAGCTACTCCTGGCCGAGCAACTTCTACGGTTTCCTCACTGGCGACGAAGGCATCCTGCCGCGTGACCCTTCATGGGGTCCGCTAGCACGTTTTTTCGGAGGGGAACCTATCCCGCAGATTGGCGGGCCAGATGGCCCGCGTCTGATACTGCCATCCCACGAGTTTGTTGGCGAACTTATGGGCGACCACATCGTGTTCCGCGGTCCAATCAAATTTGACAAGCGGCTTGTGATTCCAGCGGGAACTGAACTGAACATTTCACCGATCGAAGGGCGTGAAGGACGCTTTGAGCTTCGCTCCCTTCCTCCAGTATGAGCGATCGAAACCAGCGACTGACGATCCTGATGGTGACCCTATGCGTGGCACTATACGTGACTTCAAGCAGGTTTGATTGGGAACTGTTGGTGATTATTGCCATGTTCCTGACTGGAGCAGGGGTCGAGTACAAGCGTGAGTTAACTGACTTCATAAAGCACGTTGGAGGAAGCAAATGAACCGAATCATGATCATCCTGGCCGCCGTATCCCTGTTTGCGTTCTCTGGAATCAGTGAAGCGAAATGCAGGGGAGGTTGCCGCGTGAAGTCGCGAACGCCTGTTCGAACCGTGCTGCGTTCGGCGGGCCGCGTATCGGTGGCTCCGTTTGCCAGGCTAAAGGTGCGTCGGTCTCGAGGCTGCTGAGAGTTCCAATTTAACTAGACATCGCGCTGGGGTCGTATCAATGAGGGGGCAGGAATGGCTTTGGAGGAACGACTCCGGGCAGTGGAGCGTGAACTAGCTGAGCATATCGCTACTTGCAAGCAAAGGAACAAACAAGTGGACGAGGTGATAAAAGACATCAAGCAGTTAAAGGTTGCCGCAATTGTCTGCGGGGCCATAGTTTCGGTCGGCACGATTGTAACTCCTATCGTAACCCACCTGATGGGAATATTTCAGAAATGAGCTACCAACGAACCGTCTATCGCCGACGAAACAAAGTTCCCTGGAGACTGTTCGCCGGCATCCTGTTCGCCATGCTCCTGTTGGCAGTCGGGATCGTGTCGCTTGACCTGGACGAGAAGGTGTGGGCTCAAGTGCAGAATTCTTTTGCCGGCCTGCGAGACACGACCTTCACGTCCCTGGCAGACGGCCAAGTGGCAACCTACGAGGCCGCCAGCAAGAAGTGGAAGAACACAGCCATTACGGGTGTGTCGGATGGCGATAAAGGAGACATAACCGTATCGGGAACCGGCACGGTCTGGGACATCGATGCTGGCGTAGTGACGGCAACGGAGATTGCTACGGACGGCGTTGCCGCGGCCGAGATCGCGACCGATGCGGTTGGTGCTGATGAAATCGCTGCCGGCGCGGTGGGAGCCTCCGAGTTGGCGACCGGTGCGGTGGACCTTTCGACGGGAGACGTAACCGGAAACCTCCCGGTCAGCAACCTGAACTCAGGGACCAGTGCCAGTGCCTCCACCTTTTGGCGAGGAGACGGGATCTGGGGTGCGGCAGGAGTGGACGAGCTCGGCCTCACGGCGACGGCTGACAAGACAACAGCGTACACGGCGGCTGCAGGGGACCTGGTCACGGTCGACGCCTCCCTTGCCTCGGTCGCCATTTCCTTGAAAGCGGTCCCAGCGATTGGGGAAGTGATTGGGATCTTCGCGAGGACGGATCCGGCGGGTAACGCAGTCACGGTCAGCCGGAACGGCAACAACATCAACGGCGGAACCGACGAGACCGCCTACACGATGCTGCGGCAGGGCGACTTCGTGCTTTTCCAGTATCACGGCGCGACGCACGGCTGGCTGCCGATCATCGAGAATTTCACGGGCTCGCTACAAACAGCGGTCTCGGCGGCGGGGACGACGCAGGGAACTGGAACAACGATTACCGGCACGACGGTAGAGGTTACCACGATCACCGCTGCCTCAGCCGAAGCGGTCACGTTGCGGCCCATCGTTGTATCGCAGCAAGTGGTCTACATCACAAACAACGACGCCACGGATACGCTGAAAATCTTCCCAGGTGTGGGTGACGCGATCGCGGGCGGCGCGGTTGATGCGGTTTACAACCTAACTGCCGGCAATGCGGTAATCCTGGTTTCGCTCGATACCACCAACTGGGAGGTATTCGCGACCACGGGCGCGGGGGGCGGTTTGTCCAACGTGGTCGAGGACACTACGCCACAGCTTGGCGGCGATCTGGATTTGAACGGGAGCAACCTTGACTTCCCGACCACGGCGAATATCTCGGACGTTTTGGACGAGGACAACATGGCCACCAACTCGGCCACCGTCCTCGCAACCCAGCAGAGCATCAAAGCCTATGCGGACACCAAGCTGGCAAACCTCGTCGAGGATACCACCCCGGAAACGGGCGGGGATCTGGACGTCAACGGGGACCACATCCACTGGGGCACGGAGGTTACCACCGCTCCGGTGTCCGGAGAGACCTCAGTTGACTTGACGGCGGCTAACGTGCAGACGTTCGCGCTGACGAGCGCCACTGGAGGCGTCAGTGTGGATTTCAACCCGGCACCCGCTGGCGCGTCTCACGGGGTGCTGATTATCCGCCAGCACGCCTCGGCCGCGCAGGATATCACCGGCTGGGAGTTGGCGGACGATACCGGGACCAATATCACCTGGCTCAACACGGAGCCCGACTGGGGTTCCGCAGCGACAAGTACCGAGTGGCTGCTGCAATGGCGATACAACGGGACCACCATGTTTTTGCAGACGAGCAGTTCGATTGCCCTGTCTGATCTGTCGGACGTAACGGCTAAGACCGGCACGGGCAGCACGGTTGTCATGGACACCGGGCCAACGGTCTCGGGTGCGACGCTGAGCGGCACGCTCACAATCAGCGGCACGTTAGCGGACGGGCAAAAGGTCACGTTCAATCCCGATGCGACGAATTCTGGCCTTAACGTCGGCTCACACACAGCCGACCCGTCGACTCCGGCCAATGGGGATATCTGGTACGACTCGACGGCTGAGACGCTTGACGCCCGGATTAACGGGGCCACCGTCAACCTCGGTGCGGGAGGTGGAACCGCTGAACTGCCACGCGGATACCTCGCCGGACTCGGCACATCAAACAACGGAACCGATGCGGCGCACGATATCGATATCGCAGTCGGTGAAGCACGCAGCGACGACAACGATACGGACATCATACTGACTGGCGCCCTAGTGAAGCAGATCGATGCGGCTTGGGCGGTAGGCACGAACCAAGGCGGACTCGACGGGACGGAATCCGTTGGCGGAACTCCCGACGCGAACACCTGGTATCACATCTGGCTGATTCACCGATCAGATACGGGTGTCGAGGATGTGTGCTTCTCGGAGAGTGCATCCGCTCCGAGCATCGACGCCACGCCAATCCCGGTGGCATACGACGAATGGCGCAGAATTGGTTCCGTACGGACTGATGCCAGCGCCAATATTCTTGGCTACGTCCAGTTCGGGGACAGCTTCACTTGGTCAATCGTCGATCGCGACTTCAACGACACGAACCCCGGAACGGCAGCGGTTGTTAACACGTACCGTGTTCCACTTGGCATCCAGACTATCGCCTGCGTTGCCTTTGAGTTTGACAACCTAACTCCACCAACAACAGGTGCTCACTTCCTTTTGATTACTCCTCCCGGTGCAACCGACAGTGTCCCTTCAGCGACTATCCACACAGCCCGTGTCCGGTACGGGACAGGAAGTGATGGCCAACGAGTTGGGGATAACTTCATGGTCAACGTGTTGACAAATACATCTTCTCAGATCCGTTACAGGCTAGACGCTTCCGATGCTGACATAACCGTGGCTGCCAAAACGCAGGGTTGGATTGACTACCGGGGGAAAGAATAAATGCGGTTAATGTTGGAAGCAGTCTTGGCTCTGATATTGCCTTGCGTCTCTCTTGGTCAAGTCCCTCTTGGCCGCATCGAGGAGAGGGCCTATACGTCCAACGCTTTCACGCCTACCGGCCCGAACGACTATGCGGGAAAGAGTCACGTCTACGATGACGGCTCAAAATGGATTCACCTTTGGAGGGAAGGCGACCAACACGGCGGATTGATCCTTCCGACCTTAAGCTTTTCAACGGATGAGGGATCGTCTTGGACGGCATCTAATGTCTTCACCGACACTAACCCGGTAACCGGCCTGCCAACCGGAGCCCACGCTGCCCCACCGGCTCAATTGCAGGAATCAACACTTATCAGCGCCCCCGACGGAACACACTGCCTATTCGTCGCCGAGGGCAACCAGACTTCTGGAAACCGCCAGGGCACCTACCTGTACGAAAGCATTGACGGCGGAAAGACCTGGACGGATGAGGGCAAGATTGCGTTCGACAGCCACTTGGACGACGGTTGCAAGATTTGGAACGTCCGGAAGGTCGGGACAACCACGTATTTTGCAGTGATGTTCGATGCTTCCGCCGATTTCACGCCTCCCTATCAAACACTTCTCTACAAAGCTACGGGTTCGGATTACACAAGCTTGACGCATGTATCAGACGTGACGTCGGGAATTGGAGACGAAGACACGCACGAAGCCGGGTTCGGTTATTTACCGGCGATTGATGAATTCGTCTTCATCATGAGACAGACCGGAGACAATACGGGTCCGTACAGAATCAGCCAGTCAATCTCGGAGCTTGGCGATTCATGGGGACCACTGCTCGACGGCGAGAAAGTATTTGGCAACGTCCAAACCCCCATGATTTATGCGGATTCAAAGAACCGACTTTGGTTCACGTTTCGAACGGGCGTTCACAATACAGAGCGGCAGGGACTCCGCTACACGCTAGATGGTCAGACATGGAGCAATATCTATCAACCCGGAGGTGGTGAACTCACATACGACGATTGTGGCTACGTCGGAATTTTTGAGAAAGCTGACGGCAGCTTCTTTGGTGTTCAGCAAACTGGGACAGACGAAGTTGCCGAGATCGATTCGTTCGAGTTTGTCGTCGAACCCTCGAAACGGCACGTTGCGATTAGCAAGGCCGGGATGATTACGACGGGCTCGACAATGGACGTGACCAGTCCTGGGCTCGGCACCCCGGCGGCGGCAATGTTCATTGCGTCTGGCGCAGACCTGCGAACCGTAGCCGATCCGGTGATTGCAGACTCGGCTGCGTCTATATCGATTGGCTTCACCGACTTTACAAGCTCTCGCGTTGTCTCAGTGTTTTCTGATGGGACGTCAGCAGACCGCGACTCGGATAGCTCGGCAGTCGTCCAGCTACTCAGTGCGGGCGGAACGGAGGACGTCAAGGCGACAGCGGCGGCAATCAATGATGGCGTGCGGCTGACGTTCAGCAACCTACCCGCCACCCGCAAGATGCTCTCGGTTGTCCTATTCGGGCCGCAGGTGACGGCGCAAGTTGGGACGATCACTCTCGGCACCCAAGATACAGAGGTGCCCGTCACGACGTCAGGCATGACACCGAAGCTAGTGTTTGCCGTCGGAAACGGATCGACGATAGACACGGCGGGCGCGGGAGCGATTTTAAGCTTAGGTGTGTCGGACGGCACAAACCAGCGGGGCGCTGGGCTTGGTGGGCAGGATGCCAATCCCACACAAACAGGCGGGATTGGATGGACAGACGGCGCGGGCGGTCAAGCGACATGGACCAGCGAGACGTACCGATTCACGCTAGAGGATTTCACAAGCGGATCGTTTGACGCTTTTGC
>JAAOEI010000491.1_pt1 | contig 15296 bp, 21 predicted proteins | sample 7059261 | NCBI WGS metagenome assembly JAAOEI01 (sample SAMN14008812, study PRJNA610033) | viral metagenome | isolation source: viral particles filtered from seawater | place: China: Hangzhou Bay, Yangshan Deep Water Harbour | collected 2017-10-31
GGTAAGAGAGATGAATAATTATAACACTCAGTTCCCAAAAAGCACAAGCAAATTTATTAAAGCGTCTGATTTTCAAGACAATGAACGAACAATGACCTTCATTGGCTGGGAGAAAAGATCCAACCAAGACGACCCGGATACACGAAAAAACCCGAAAACATGGCAACAAAAAGTTAAATATCAGTTGCGCTACAGCTACCCCGAGTGGGCAATGGATCATGACACGGGTGAAAAGCGTTTAGATAAGCACGGAAACCCTTTCAGAAACAGTAATTACGACCCTGACCACCCACACGGTTATTCAATCATCTACCACTTCGAAGAGGGTGATTTGGACTCAGGAAGCCTGCCCCTATTTAATGCCTTTTGTTCAGTCAGACCGAGCAATGGCGATAAGGTGAAAATCCTTAGAATCGGAGAAGATAAAAACACAAAATGGTCAGTAAAAAAAGTGGAGCATTATATCGATGCTAATACGGGAGAGGAAACTAGTCTTGAACCTGATGAAGACCTTCCGTTTTAGGGGTGCGATATGGAATGGACTAAGATCAAGACAAAGCACTTCCTCTACAACGACATGACTGATGCACAGCTTGGATGTCTAGTTACCCTGCTCTGCTTGACTGCGTTTCTCGAACGAATGCCCACTCGAAAAGAGATGCTTCAACATATGCACCACGCAAGTCTGAAGAGTCTCGAAAAGAAGCTCATGGAGACGTCAAGAGACGGTCATGAAGCGCTCATGGAAGGCTCAAGGACGCTCCATGACGTACTTCATAAAGTCTTAGAAGACGTTGTATGGGTAGAAAATCGTCGAAGAGTAAGTCGTGATTCTTCAAAGAGATACAGAGAAAGGCATTCTAAGAGTGACACGTCACGTCAACGTCACGTGACTAACCAGATAAGAGAAGAGAAGATAAGAGAATATAATATACCCCCCAAACCCCCCAAAAGGGGGGATGGGTGGATTAAGGATTTCCACGAAATCTTTTGGCCTAAATACCCAAAAAAAGTTTCAAAGCAACAAGCCTTAAAATCTTGGGTAAAAATCGAGCCAAGTCCCGGGCTGGCCGAAAAAATTACGGCGGCGTTGGAAAAGCAAAAGAAATCGAGGCAATGGACACAAGCTGACGGGCAGTATATTCCACACCCTGCCAATTGGCTAAACAACCGGAGATGGGAGGACGAAGAAAGCCATGAAGAATCATTCCGAGATATGCTCAACCGAGTCACACAGTAGCGACCAAGAACGATCCCAAGTATCTGCGGCCTATCAGGGAATCCTGAGAGAGCCTATGCCTTTGGAGGACAGGCTGACAGCGATTTACATGACGTCGATGACGGAGTTTGGTGGGGTTAAGAACTTCCTGAGATCACAAAACCCAATAGCTCCTAAGGGCTACGACGAGGCCGTTTTTTACTACAACCAAATCCAACCGGACAAGCCCGACAAAAGGGCGGCTGCTTGGAAAGACATCCGTTGGAAGTTTGGAGAGTATCTAGACAAGCGAAACTCAGTCGAGACTCAGAACAAGAGCAATCTAGACTACCTGAAAACGGTTTTAGATCATTTTAAAAAACACAAGGTCATGACCCTCAGGGCTGAGATTGAGGCTGCAATCAGGGGCTACGGAGTCGAGATTTGATGAAAATTCGATTTTGCACGAGGATTGATTCTAACGAACTTTTTTTTGGAATTGGACAATCCATATCAAACCAAAAAGAAAGTGTCGGAAAACCACCAAAGAACGCAAATAAACACCATTTAAACATCGGGATTGAAAGAAAATTTCACGGAGAAAAGAAAAAATGAAAAAAGAGAAAGCATGGCAAAACAAAAAAGCATGGAAGCTCTACAAAGAGAATTGGCGCTTGGCTAGAGAGATAGTTGCTCTTAGAGATGGTTATAAGTGCCAAATCCCTAATTGCTGCAATAATAATTTGCAACTAGACCATGTCTTTAGTCGAGAAATTAAGACCTTGTTTTTTGAGCTTGGTAATCTTGGGTACTTGTGCAATGAACACCATACCCACAAAAGCTTTCGACATGGGCAATGGGTGGACATGATGGTCAAGGATATTTGCAAAGAACGGCAAGGATCGAAATGGTGGGATGAAGCCATCCAAAAATCGAAAAAAACATTGCGAAATTTCAGAACCGTTTACTACCAAGAAATGATCAACGAAGAGTACAAAAAAAAATTAAATTCTGTAGAAGAATCAAAAATTTATTTGTGATTTTTTTTAAAAATGGTAAAATCAAAAATTGATAAAGGGGTGCTTTACATGATATGTCCTGAATGCGGAAAAAATACTGAGGTGATGAGATCTCTTACAAGACCTAACTTTAGGTGGCGCAGGAGGTTGTGTAAAACATGCCAACACAAATTTACAACTTATGAAATTGAGAATATCGGGGATTTCCCTGACCGTGATGACGGTTGGAGATCACGAGAGATGAAGTATTATTTTTCAAAGCAGGATACTTCTTCATTCCCGATAATTGACCAAAGAAACGAGTCCACGGAAGGTGGAGGTTAGAGTCAGGTTTTTTAATGCGTTTAAGGTATAGACCGCTAGGGGAGAATTGCCTGATTTTAGTTTCTAGAAAAAGCTTTTCCTTCCGTGGATTTCTACGGAGATTTGATGGGGCAAGAAAATCAAAAATACATCGGGTTTTATGTTGATAACAAAACTTGGAAGGCTTTAAGATCTGCATTTGACAAGGACGAAAGAAGTATAAGTAGTGGGATAAGGTTCTTGATAAAAGAGTTCTTAAAGCGAAAAGAAGAAGAGGGCTAAATGGGTCAGTTTTGTGATTACAGAACCAACTACGCAGGGCTTTGTGGGATGTGGGTTGAAGACGGTCACAGGTGCAAAAGGCACGAAGGTCTTAAATCAAACCCTAAAAGATCTAAGGTCGGGCATTATTCAGGTGACAGCAAGTACAGGGAGAAACACGGGTATTTCCAAGCCAAGGAAGGTCGATGAAATATCTGTTTCCACTAAGTCCTTGGAACCAACGGAGGTAGTATGCCGTATAAAGATAAAAACAAAGAATTGGAATTCCAGAAGAAATATCGACTTTTGCATAAAGATAAACATGCTCAATATAAGAAGAATTGGTATTTAAAAAATAGGGACAGACTTCTTAGAAAACATAGAATTACTAATAAGAAATTTTGGGCAGATCGTCCTTATATGTATAGTTTTTATGCTTGCAGGCAAAGATGTGAGAATAAAAATCATAGAAGTTACAAATGGTACGGCGCACGAGGTATAAAATTCTTGATGACGCATGAGGACATAGAATTCCTTTGGAATCGTGATGGTGCAAAAAATATGAAGTGCGCTACAATTGATAGAATTGACAATAACGGTCATTATGAAATTTCAAACTGTAGATTCATGGAAAAATCAGACAACCTTAGGAAATCGAACAAAGAACGCCGTGAAAATTCTATTTAAAGACAGTAGATACCATGGACAAAGGCAATGGGAAAAACCTGTTGATATCTACCCAGCCCACCTCGCTATGTTCGCTACATACCTACGTGACAGAGGAAATGATGTTATCTGGCTTGGTGAAGATGATGGATCATTTGATAGGATAATTGAATCAGATGATCAAATAGAAGTTGATTTTGATAAATTACCCATTCCAGATAGGATTTGGACAAACTCAATGAATCCAAGATATACAAGTTATGGTAATTACCGTTATAGACCAGGAACTCATTATCTTTCTTCTAATCTATGTTGGTGGGCTGGTAAGAAAGGATGTACATTTTGTGTAGATAGTAAAAAAATAATTGATGGAGAGCCAAGAAAAATAAGACCAGTAAACCATGTTATTTCAGAAATAGAAGATTGCGTTAGAATTGGTCATCGTGAATGCTTTGATGATGCTGGGACAATTCCTATAGGAGATTGGCTTGAAAACTTTTGCCATGCAATGATTAAATCTGGCCTTAATAAACGAGTCCATCTTGGATGTAATCTGAAGCCGATCAAATTGGATTTTAAGCTCATGAAAGAGGCTGGGTTTGGGTTCGTGCTTGTTGGGCTTGAATCTGCCAATCAAAAAACTCTCGATTTCATTCAAAAAGGTCAGCACCAAGCAAATGTCCTCAAAAACTTAAAGTCAATGAACGATGCTGGTCTCAAAATTCATGCAACTTCAATGTTTGGATACGAAAATGAATCTCATGAAGAAGAAATGAACACGGTTAGGTTCATACAAGGCTTGCTCAAGAGTGGAATCGCCAAGACCGCCCAAGCCTCTGTCTACTCTCCGCCCCGCACAGCGCCAGACCCAAACAGCAAAGGACACAAGTACATACCGATGGTTTATGATGCTTATAAATCACCTAGATTTTGGTATCACAAAATAAAAGACATTAAACACTTTGAAGATTTTACTTACTTACTGAGAGGAGCGAGGCTAGTCGTTGAAGAAAAAATCAGGAAAAAGTAAATTTCAATACTCTTTACCCGAGAAAGCTGATGGCGTTGAATGGCAGAAGATGTATTCGGCTATTTGGAAAAGAATGCAAGAAATTGTTTTTGATCTAAAACCAAAGCTTATTTTGGAGCTTGGAACCAATGTCGGGCATTCGACAAGAATATTCTTAGAAGCTATGATGCAATGCCCTAGACCCGGCCATATTATTACAGTCGACATTAAAGGTCCTAAATGGCAAGAGTGGCAAATGAAAAAATACGAAGGGCATTTTACTGCGGTTGAGTCTGATAGTTTAAGCCTTGCGTTTGACGATAGAGAAATAGACATTCTCTACATCGATTCGCTCCACACTTACGAGCATGTTTTAAAAGAGCTTAAGCTTTATGTCCAAAAAGTTAAAAAAGGAGGGAAAGTTTTATTGCATGACGTTTCAAAGCCCGATGATGGCGTAGAAGCGATTGAGCAAATCCCAAGAATAGAATCAAACAATTCAGAATCTAAACAAATAAACAAAGCCATTAATGAATTTTTAAAAAACAAAAACTACCGATACGAGGTTGTCCTTGGTCATTCGGGATTAGGAGTTATCCATGTTGATTAAAGCTGTCTATGAAATTGAATCACACGATATTGAAAAAGCTGCACACGATATTGCCTACGGTCAATCGATAGGGAACCCCGACATCCGGACGCCTTATGATGAAAAATTAGAGCATGTGATCCCAAAATGGGAGATTGAAGGTGATAGAGTTACGATTTTCTATCCTGCAAATAATTTCGGAAAATACTTCCACATCAATTATTTAATGAGCGTGATCATGGGTGGGCAAATGGACATTGACCACATCAAAAAATGCAGGCTTATCGACCTTGACTTATCTCAGGTTGAGCATAATTTCCTAAAGCCAAAATACGGGGTTGAGGGTATCCGAAAAATGATCCATGCATTCAACCGCCCTTTGGTTGGGGGGATAGTTAAGCCGAAGATAGGTCTTAATCCTGACCAAATCGCAGAGGTTTGTAAAAAGATGGCTGACGGAGGCGTTGACTTCATCAAAGAAGATGAGATCCTTAACTTCCAAGAATGGTGTCCGATGGAAGAAAGAGTCGAAAAAGTAAAAAAAGCCCTAGATGGCTATGATGTTATTTATGCGCCTTGTGTGACTAGCGATGACTACAGGCTCCCGTTTAATTCAAGTTCTGTTAAAGCTGTTCATCTCAATATTTGGACGAGCTTCGGTCATATCAACATTATGCGCAAGCACTTTGACCTCGCATTATTTTTCCAAAAGTCAGGCGATAAGGTTATGACGACAGGAAACTACTCAATAGACTTTAGAGTCATCTGCAAATTAGTCAACTTGATTGGTTGCGATTTTGCGCATGTCGGGATGCATGGCGGTTACTTATCAGAACCCGAGGATGTGATTAGAGACAGAATTAAAGAGTTAGACACAACCATTCCATCATTTTCTTGCGGAGCAAAGCCTGATCATGTTATTGAACTAACTCAAAAATTCGGGCAAGATATTATGATAACTTCAGGAGGTTATATACATGGCAGTAAAAAAGGAATCACAAAAGCCACGAAGGAGTTCAGGGATCAGGCTGAGAAAGCTGGCCGACTTCAAGGACGGTTGGTTTATAGGCAACTTTGAACCAACACTTAAGAAAACAAAGCACTTTGAGGTTGCGGTCAAACAACATTTTAAATTCGAAGATTGGCCTGAACACCTGCAAAGAACAGCAACTGAATACAATGTTTTAATCGAGGGGAAAATACTTCTTACTACTAAAACAAAGTCTGTCGTTGTCGAACCTGGAGACGTATTTGTTATCTATCCAAAGACTCCGATGAAACCTGTTTTTTTGGAGGACTGTACGGTTGTGTGCGTTAAAACACCTTCTATTCCCGATGATAAAGTAGAGGTGTGAAATTAATATTATATTCCCAATGGCCGGACTAGGCGAAAGATTTAAAAAAGGCGGTTACGAAACACCTAAACCATTCATAAAATTGGGCGGTAAATGTTTATCGGATTTGTCAATCGAATGCTACCCAAAGAAAAGCGATTTTAACAAGCACTACTACATATTCAGATCAGAGCATAAAAAATATTTTTCAAGAAAACACAAAGAGTATTACCTTATGAAAGAAAACACAAAAGGTCCTCTTGAGACGATCATAAGGCAAGAGAAAGTTCTTGAAGAAATAGCAACGGACGAAAGTGTGCTGATCGCTGATTGTGATTCGATGATAAAGCGTGGGGAGCTTCTCTTTATCCTCAAGTTTTTTAAGGACAATAAAGCTGACGGGGGAGTTCCTGTAAGAATAGCGAGCAATAAAGGATACTCGTATGCAAAAGTATCCGGAAATACTGTGCTAGAAACAAGAGAAAAAGATCCCTTCACCAATTGGTCGACTACGGGTCCTTATTGGTTTAAGAGCGGTCTTGACTTCATTGACGCTGCTATAAGAACCATGAAAAAAGGAATTTATTCATTAAGCCCTGTTTACAACGACTATATAAAAAATGATAAGAAGGTCTTGTGCTATCCGACCGAAACCTTTATTCATTTAGGAACCCCGAAAGAACTTGAAGATTATGCTAAGTATCACGGTATTGCATTACAACAATGAAAAGCTTACCAACCAATGCGCAGGATCTATAGACAGGCAGGAAATTCCGTTTGAACACGAAAAGATAATTATAGATAACGGATCGGACAAGCCCATGCCTTTAAGAGAGGGGTGGAAAGTCTATCGCATTGAAAATAATGTCGGGAACATAGGCGGACAGAACGCTTGTTTCTCCGCAGCAAATTTCGACAACGTGCTATTTGTTTCAAACGATGTCATTTTTATGCCATCTGCAATAAAAAAAATGGTTCAAGACTATGACGATAACTCGCAGGTGATGCCGATGTTGATCCAACCTGACGGCAAAACGGACTCGATGGGGCTTAAGTTCTTGTGGCCTGGGTATGCATCCAATATGAAAAAAGAGGGTATAATGGATGCAATACCTTCTATAACCTACATGATGCACAAAGAGGCATTTAACATAGTCGGAAAGTTCGACAGAGAATTTCAATCATCCCATGAAGATTTAGATATGGGGTTTAGGTTACGGAAGATGGGATTTGGCTTAAAGCTTTCAGGGGCAAGGGCGATTCATATCGGTAACCAAACATTATCAAAGATGCCCTACTACAACAGGAAGCTTATAGCAAAAGCAAGGCAAAGGTTTTTAAGCAAACATTACACGGGGCTTGGAAGGATCATAAGGAAAGCAATCACCGGAGCGTTGGATAACTCAAAAACAGCTATCCATGAAGCCCTGTCTTCACGTAGTTCTTGAGCCTGGAGGTGAAATATGAAACACCTGGATTCTTTAGAAGATGAGATAGAGAATCGAAGCTTTGAGGAGGGTTTTCATTGCGGTATGCTAACAGCTTCGGCATGCTTTTCAGACCCTGAAGAATACCTTTTTGAATTGCTAAAGATGCAGAAACCCTACCACGAACTAGCTGACCTAGTGAAGCTATCATCCAGGCTGTTAAATGTATGGGGAAGGCAACAGCCAGCATCCTTGTTGGAGCGTTCTTTAGAAGCATCTTTATATAATTTCTCGCACCATTCTGGTAAACCCGATCAATAGTATAAAAGTCCATGGGTTTATATCGTGTGTTGAACTTGTGGTACGTGACTGATTTTGGAGAGTAATAAACCTTGTAGCCCTGCCTTATTACTCTCCATGCCAAATCCGATTCTTCACCCAAAATCCCAAAACTCTCATCAAAGCCACCTATCTTTTTATACAGATATCTCTTAATCATGCAAGCGGCTGACTTACCTGCAAATATCTCTTCCTCAACTTCAAACTGCCCAATGTCTTTTTGCCTATCGCCCCTTGCCCAAATAAATCCTGTCCAAGTCAAGAATCCACCAGCCTCATCAAACATGCTCCTGAACTCAAAATTAAGAAGCTTACCAAAAACCATACCGATATCTTTTTTCCTACAAGTCCTAAACATTTCATAAACTGTATCTTCCCTTACTTCAACATCATCATCAAAGAATGCAATATAAGGGTATTTGGAATATTTAACCCCGATGTTTCTCTTCCTTGCAGGTTGTCCGGGTGCGTGGATAACCCTGACATCGCCGATATCGCTTTCAAGAACGCTTGAAACCACGATGATCTCGTATTCAACAGCAACGGTTTTTTTTAATGTCTCAATAGCCTTGTCGAGTAGATTGCCTTTATGATGGCATAAAATTATAGATACCATGATAAACCCTATTTGTTTTTGTTTTTATAGTAGTAGTTAAAAGACATCCTTAAGCTTTCTGCGTTGTAGCCCAAATGATATTCCTCAATCATTTGGTTCAAGCCTGTGCCTTGGATGAAGAGGTAGCATTGCTGCGCTTCAGTCTTTGAAGACTCAGCATTTGTGAATTTTGCCCGTGCCGCCGTTCTCAAGGTTTGACATAAAGACGAAAGGCCGATGGTGTTAAGCATCATGAAATAAGCGAGGTCAGATGAATCAATCATGGATATTCTTATTCCTCCATAAATATTTAAGCTTTGTCTTTTCCCACTTATTTTCGTCTAAGTCCCTAAACGGCATGTAAGCATACTTGATTCCGTAATCATCAACCTTGTGAGAGTCTTCTGAGCAGTAAAACCAATCATGAGCGTTCCCGTCTCCGTTATTAGGGATGTTCCTGTACTCAGCATCCTCTGCCAACATTGACCCACCGCAGTACCCAACAGTCCTGAATCCATTCACATGCCCGGTCATCAAAGGGAAAGGGAGGCCTGAGACTCTGTAATGGCCTAAATTTGCGTTTAAATGCTCTGTAAGAGGGGTTTTGAAGGCCTTTGAGGGTTTCTGTGCATGTTCTAAAAAAGGGTGCGGAAACATGAATTTTGAGCATACAAAAATTATTTCCATAGCCTGTAGTATAAGCAACACAACCTGAAATTTATGGGGGAGCGTGGATATCCCAATAACGGCTAGGTGAACTAAGGCTATCGTTTGGACATAAGCGAGGCGATTAGGGCATCGTGCGAGGATGGGAGCTTTTACATATTTGCCCATCATCAGGAAGCTTGAGGCTAGGAGAGCTATCCACCAATAACTGCTCCCTGCAAATAGGCACGACAGCATGACCGGCCTTCCGACAAAATAGGCGATCTCATTGTACAGGACTCCGTTTAAAGAAACTTTCATTGGGAATATAAGGCTCAGGAAATGCCATGGAGGTATGCTTCCGATGGATTTTTCCTCATAGGTCGCCTTCTTTCTGACCGTCTTCTTAAGGAACTTATAAGTGACAAAAAGCTGTGGAATGCACCCGATAATTCCAAATATGGTATAGAGAGGGTTTAAGAAAAAAAGAATCGGGATTGTATAAACAAAAAACGGAAGGTTCCCTCCTGCCAAGATCAGGACTATCCCGGGAATCATGAGCATTGAATCATGTTGCCATAAACAGAAACAAAACCATGCAAGAGAATACGAAAAATAAGCATGGAGCTTTAGAAAAGTGGATGCGAATGCTAATGCTATCGCTCCAAATAATGCAGCGACAACGCCAAAGGACTGAAAGTAAAGAAAGCAAAATACGCAAGCCAAAAGATAATGCGCTAAGTGGTTTAAGACATAAAGAACAAAAGCGGAGTCTAAGCGCATGAAAGACCCAATAAAGGCTGTTATGAGATGAAGAGGATACCAAGACATGAGAATCGGGAATCCGAATACAGTAGGGAAATGAAACGGATCACTAAAATTAAAGATTCTTATCGACCGGCCTAAGTGGATCCAGAAAGGCCAATCATAGCTGATTAAGTCGCCTGTTGCGAATTTGAAGATTTTTGCCATTTAAACCACATATTAGATGATTTTTTCTTTCTTTTTCTTGGACCCTTACCCCAACCATTAGGGTGAGTTAATGAATCGCTTTATTCCATAGCCAGCAACTATCTGTTTTTGTGTATTTAGTGCTAAATTTTTTTATCTTTTCTAATTGCAAATTCATGCCCGAATTCGTAGTTTGGGTAGTTTTTCCAAACGTCGCAGTTTTTGCATATTCCATCGTATTCTCCTTTCATATGACTTTTTCTTATTTTTTTTAACTTTTCACTTTGCCACATTTCAGAAACAGTTTTATTTTTTACGTTTCCCAACACTTCTTCCTGTTCGGGGTCGGCACAGCACAGGAGCATGTTTCCGTTCCATGCCACTGCAGGTGCAAAGTCCAGATGATAACACTTCCAGCGAGTTTCCACATTCGGAACACCATACTTCGATAAGTCGATCCCTCCCCCGTAATTGTGAAGGCTTCTTATCTCGACTTTTGGCCATTTCGACCACCTTTCGATTTCTTCTTTGGGCGTGACTTCTTTGATGATCCTGACTCTGAACTTGCCCCAATCCCTGAGCTTTTTTTTCGTCTCTTGACGGAACTTCGCCTCTGTTCTCCAGCTCCAGATAACTTCATCCACATCGTTTCCGATGATGTCGTCCACGAATCGGTTGAGATGAGTCCCGTTTGTGGTGAGAAGGACCACGTTTCGTTTATGTTTCGCTTTGATGTATCGAATGCCGTCGATGATCTTTGGCCAGAGCAAGGGTTCACCGAAGAGGTGAAGACTAAATGAGCGTGGGCCGTAGAAAGAAGCTTCATCAATGATTTCTTTGAACAATCTAAAGTCCATGTGGTCATTGACATCTTCTCTTGGACAGTAAGCACAAGTGAGATTGCACTTTGCGGTTGTCTCGATAAATAAGTGGCGAGGGTACTTTTTGTCAATGTAGAATTGGCTTCCGATCTTGTACATCGTCTTGGGCATGTATTTTTTGATTTTTTCCGCATGGACTGTCAGGCTCCTCATCAATTTTTCCTTTTATAAACAATATCCCTGTAACCATCACCAGACCCAATATCCATTAACTCGTAAAGACCATATTTGTTTAAATAATTACTGAATTCTTCATACGTATATGAGTTAGGGAATCTTTCATCAGAAATTTTAACCTCTGCTATTACGAACTCTGTATTCAGTAACGTGTTACTAGCACCTTTAACAACTTCAAGTTCACTACCTTCAGCATCTATTTTAATGCCAAATGGTCCAAAGTTTTCTAAGTTAAGATCTATTAATATATCGTCAAGTTTTTTTGTCTCTACCTCAAGGGTATCTTCAAATTTTTCAAAAAATGAAGATTGTCCAATATTACCTTTGTTGGATGGCATTGATATTTTTCGGAACCCTTCCTTTGACCAAGCTGCGCATTCGGATAAATATACATGTTCGTATTTATCCATTATGGCTTTTATACCTATCCTCTCACCACTTCCAGGTTCCATGTACATTTTAGCCAATGGTTCAACAAGTACTATGTGTTTATCTGGAAAAGATTGGTACAAATTTTTTGTATACCAAGCTACGCCAACATCAATAATTGTGTTAATTACTCCTAATGATCTTAAATTTTCAATCGTAAACCCATTGTTACCACTAACCATGATTACTCCTTCTGCTAAGCTCATCGTCTATTTGTCTAAGCCTTGTCCTTCTCCAGCTTAAATCTGGATAAAAAGCATCTTCTATTTTTTTAATACCTTTTGTGTCCATCCCTGCACGGTCAAGGTAAAGGATTAAATCCTCTTGCTCTTTTTTAAGCGCATAAGTTGACATTGTTTTTATATCGTCCATGACATTCCTTAAATTGATAAATGGTTCTTTGCAACCTTGCAGAAAAAAGAAAAATACTCAGGTCTAAAACCGTTAATAAAAAACTTTATACCCCTCCATGACATGAACCATTTTCTGTATGCCTTACGTTGGTATTTAATTACTAGTTCGGGAGGACAATCCGGTTGTCTGACTTGGGCGGAGTAATTTTGATCGTACGATTCCCAACGACTATCGACAAGCCACCCTTCTTTAGTTGCAATTTCGCCCCACTCTGTTCCAGGGTATGGAGCAGCAATCGCAAAGTTGACAATATCAAAAGGGAGTTCTCTGGAGAGTCTGATAGTGTCTTCCATACTTGCCTTAGTATCACCGTACATTCCCAACATAAAGTATCCCCACACCCACAGTCCTGCTTCCTTTGCCCATTTGACGGCGTTTCTTGCTTGTCCAACGGTAGCCTCCTTTTTATTCATTTCTAAAACACGATCGTTTCCTGACTCGCATCCATAGACAACCATCCAACATCCTGCTGATTTCATCTCCTTAAGCATCTCTTCATCAACCGTGTCAACACGGCTATTGCATATCCACCTCAATTTGATGCCACGTTCCTTTACTTTATTGCAAAATTCCATGATCCACTTTTTGTTCATGGTCGCTGTGTCCGAATGAAACGATATGTTCTTTAAGTTATATTTTTGAATTTCTTCTAATACGGTGTCTACAGGTCTAAACCTCACCATTGATTCATTCATTACTGTTTGTCGGCAGTAGATACATTTCCACGGGCATCCTCTCGAAGTGACAACGAAGGTATACCCCTTACCGATAAATGGTAATGAGTATCGTGAGATGGGTAGGAGATCTTGGCGAGCTGGAGGAATATCTTCAAATCTTGTTCCAGATGCTTTAACTCCGTGGATAAGTTCTCTAAGGTTATATTCAGGTTCTGTTCCACCCTTGGTATAGTCGACCGAATAGTCGAGTGATCGATATTTTTCAATGCATTCCTCCTTGTATACTTTTGTGTGTGGGCTAATTGCAACCGTTTTCGCACCTAAGCTTTTACCATAGTGTGCTACAATCATGTCATGAGTTATTGTAGAAGATACGGGGTTGAACACGACCCAATCAGGTGCGAACTCTGTCATTTGATCAAACAAGGACTTGTAATCAATGCCTTCGGCGATGCAATCGATAATCTTGCAGTTGTCTTCAGGAAAGACCGCAGCAAGCATAGCAAGAGATGTTTGTGGCCATATAGTGCCTTCCCTAGATAGCCTTCCGGATCTATTGGTATCCCTTATATAAACATTCCCATCAGGCGATGGCGGATTTACGAAAAGCAACCGTAGGGGTTCAGACATGCTTCCAGATTTTTCCGTTTCTGATATTTGATATTGTTTGTGGGCTAACCTTAAATCGTTTTGCGAGTCTTCTTCCAATACCATATCCTCCTTCATAGCTCTTTATCTTCTCTACTTGCTTTTCTGTTAAATTTGATTTCCAGTGGTTAGAACCTCTTTTGAGGTAATCTGGATTCTTTCTAGAGGGATGATTTTCTCCTATTGGCTTCCTGCCTTTTTTAATCATGTCTCTCACATTCTCTTTTTGGGTCCCAAGAAACAAATGTTCTGGGTTAACGCAACTAGGCATGTCGCATTTATGGCAAACACACATTCCTTTTGGTATATCTTCTTTGAATAGGAAATATGAAGCTCGATGAGCGTGCCATGTTAATTTAATAACTCTGCTCTTTGCATATCCATATTTGTCTTTTTTTCCTTTCCATAACCAACATTTGTCTTTCTTCTCGACATATCTCATAAACCATTTTTTTTTCTGTTCCAGCAAAGATTCAAATAATCTTTCTCTATTTATTAGATTCAAGATAACCTCCTCATGAGTTATCTCTATTATAACATAACCCACTTAAAAACGGTATAATGTTCAGATTTATAAATAAAATATTTAATTTATGTTTTGGCAATTTTTTCACCTTTTATCATAACGTTAAACGAAAGCGTTTTAATTAGAGGGATCTTTGAAATGAAATCATCAATCCGCATAAGAAACCTTCCTGCCCAAAGCGGAAGTTTTAGGTTTATGAAATCAGGAAATCCTGCGAGCGGATAAGCGATATAGCCTATGAATCGGATCTCGTTAATTTTAAGTTCTTTATGGTCGAGGATATCTAGTAACTGTTTCATTGAGAAATTTTTGTGACCTCTTGAAAATCTTGGAGTAAACGTAAACAGATATCTTGGGATCGCATTAATAATGCTTCTGTTTGTTTCAAGGCATACAAACTCGCCTCCGGGCTTTAGAACCCTCATCATTTCCCTAACACCTTTTTTTGGGTTATCAAGATGGTGAAGCAATGCTCGTGATAAAACAAAATCATAGGATTCGTCTTTAAATGGTATTTCTTCAGCGGATCCTATTTGGCAGTTGTGAGGATTCCTTTTAAGCATCTCCCGAGATACATCGATTCCTGTAATATCTAAATAAGGGAAGATATCGCTAACAAATCCTGTCCCACATCCAACATCCAATATTTTTGTCTTATACGATTCAATTCCGCTCAGTAACTTTGCGATAATATCAGCGTGATAAACAAGACCTGTTCCAGAATATCTCTTTTCGTAGTTTTTAGCTACCCTGTTCTGTGTGCGAATTTCTTCTTGCATCGTTCAATTGTCCTTATAAAGTTAAAAAACTCAAAAAACCTGAGTTTGCTTTTGCCTTTTCTGAATTGATACATCGTCGGAACGTACTTAACTATATAGTTATAATAAAATGCAAAATGAGATATGGTTGTAGTAAACGAGAACTTGTCAGGGAGATGCTTTTTAGAGCGGTTGTAAAGGCTTCTGCTAAAGATCCTAAACCCTGAGTTGTAATCAACAATATCAAATCCGGATCTTAACTTTGAATATTTCTTTATTATAAATCTTCCAATACTTCTGAGCAAACCACTGGCGACTACAACGCCACGCCTCTCAGCAACAACCATGTCGCAGTAAGGAAGTTCGTTAATGAGCTTTGGAATATCCCAAGGACTATAACTGTGATCGGCGTCAATGATTAGGATCCAAGGGAATACACTTTCCTCGATC
>JAAOEI010000492.1_pt1 | contig 15294 bp, 19 predicted proteins | sample 7059261 | NCBI WGS metagenome assembly JAAOEI01 (sample SAMN14008812, study PRJNA610033) | viral metagenome | isolation source: viral particles filtered from seawater | place: China: Hangzhou Bay, Yangshan Deep Water Harbour | collected 2017-10-31
TCGAGGGCGAGCGCGATAAACCCGTGGCGCAGGTCGTAGGGGTGGAGGTTCGCCTGTGACTAAGATCATGGGCGAGGATGCAGAGATTTGTGAAGAATGTTTTAGAGAAGGAGAAGAAACATGATCAAAGAATTTTGGCAACGGCTGACGCGCAAGCGTCAAAGTAACAAGAAGCTGACGAGGAAGGAGCAGATCCTTGCTGAGTTGGACCGAGGTGCGGGGACCGCGAAGCAGTTGGCGGACCGCATGGGAGTGAAGCTGACGATTGTTCGGTCGACTTTGTCTGGCCTACACAAGCAGGGTTTGATCAGGGACACGGGCCAAGAGGCAGGGACCGAGGGTGTGTGGGAGGTTGTGAAGTGATTTATTACTACACGGCCTTGGTCATCAGCTACGCTCTTGGTGGCGAAGAGGTTAAGACTGTTGTGTGGTATGATCGAGAGCAGCATTGTCAGGAGGCGATGCGTGTTGTCGATCCGCTATACAGTCAGCTTTATGATTTGTATGGCAACGACATCATGGTCAGTTGTTATGTGAGTGAGAAGGTGTCGTACATTTTGAGACCGAAGTTGAGACCAGAGGAGTTAAGCAATGGGTGACGAGCAGTTGACTACGTTTCAGGCTGCACAATTGAGATGGCTCAAGCAGCAGGTGGATAATTTACAGGACGAAAAGTACAGGAAAGATGCGCGTCCGAATATACAACGTGAATTGTTCGCTGCTCGAGAAGAATTAGATAATTATGTTCAGGCTCTGAGAGATGGAGGATACAACATATGAGCAGATGGACTGATCACCAGAAAGAAATGCAAGGGTACAAGCGCAAGTTGGCAAACGGCATGAAGGTGTCGTTGGCTGACGCGCCGTGGGACAAGAAGGAAGAGGAGGATGAACGAGCACGACGAGAAGCTGCGGATCATGGCCCTAGCGATACGAAAAGGGATTGACGTTCGAGGTCCCGAGGCGGTGTCGATCTTGGAGGATGCCGCCGACTACATACAATTTTTGTTTGAAGAGTGGGGTCGTGAGGACGAAGCCGAAGCCATCGCCCCCGAGGAAGGAGAGTAAATGGAAACCAGGATAGAGGCAATACGGGATTTGATTATCAGGAAAGAAAAAGAGTTGGACGACATCGAATGGGCAGACCCGCAGGATCCGAGGATCGAGGGGCTGCTGCGCGAATTAAATGACTACAAGAAACGAGAAGGGGACGGTGAGTTATACGAGCCGAATTTTTAAATGCTGACAGAAGTAAAAGAAGTAATAATCGAAGAGACAACATACGCGGACAGTGCGTTTGGTGTAACCGAGGAGGGGGACGGTGTGTTCTTCAACTCTCGGATTGTGCAGAAGATGGGATTGAAGGGGGGCCAGACGGTGCAAGCGTACCTTGTGCCCAACTTTCCTGACAAGAGGGCAAGCATTCCATGGAGGGCGATGCGTGTCGAGGTGACCCACGATCAAGAGAACATCGAGGTTGGCCCGACATCACTGCGTGACAAGATCCACCGCCTGTTGAAAGAGGACCACGGGTACTGGACCGCGCTCGAAGTGGCGGAGGAACTGGATGTGGACGTCAAGGTTGTGGATGAGTTGTTGTCTAAGGACAAGTCAGTCATGTCCACCACCGCCTACTACATGTGACTTGCATTCTGCATGCGACTGGTGTAGGGATAGGCAACATATTTCGTACAACAGGAGAATGACATGGCGAAAGCAAAAAAGAAGGAGGCACCGAAGTTCAAGAACGTAGCCGTTTTGTTGGACGATCACGCGATGCTGCATGAATTGGCAACCGAGGACCAGAGGTCCATGGCTCGACAGTTATCTGTCTTGATAAGAAAAGCCTATGAAATGAAAAACAAATCTGGTATGGTTGCTTCGTAGGACAAGCTCCATACACTGCTCGATGAGGCCCACGCCTGTGGCTTTATCGCCTCACAAACTCCCCCACCTGGCTAGGTCACGCACTGCAACGGTGGGGGTTTTTTTATTCAAAGTCTTGGGGAGTTAGTTCCTCGAACCGAGACGCAGGTTTAAACATGCTGATCTTCACACGCTGACGAAAGAAAGTAGCGTACTGCGGATAGTCTCGAGCAAACCACTGGGTGTAGAAAGTCTTGTGGTTGTTGTTCACCTTGAACGTGGTCTTGCCATCTACATCGGGACGGTCAGTGTGCCAACGGATCTGTGCGAAGATGGCATCGGCCCCATAATTCTGAAACCCTCGATTGATTATGTCGAAGGTAAACCGACAGAACAGTTCGTATATCTCGGGATGTTCCTTGTGATATTTCAGCGCGGCCTCTTCCATCTGATCGTAGCGTGTTCGATCACGGGTGAAGTTCATCTCTGTCTGTGTCATAGCTTGGCCTCGTTTGGTTTACCTTTCTTCCCTTCGCGCAACCTGTCGGGTTCTTTGGTGTAGCCTCGGATCTGCGTGACGTTGTGCTTCTTCATCCCTTTCAAGAATGCTTTGGCTACGTCCTCATCCAAACCTGTCTGCATCGAAAACTCTTTGGCTCCAGTATCGAGGTGCCTGAGACCACGTTTGTAGTCTACGATTGTTTCGATAGCAGCCTCGTGTTTTAGTCTATTGCTTTTAGTGTTAGCCATTCTCGTGCCTCTTCTCCTAATACTTTGGCACCAATATCGATCTTGGCGCGAAGGGACTTGACGATCTTCTCATCGATGGTGCCTTCACAAATTAGATCCACATAGGTGACAGGGTTCTTCTGACCGATACGATGCGCCCGATCTTCAGACTGGATCCTTGTCTCCAGATTAAAATCGTTGGCGTAGTATACCACAAGATCAGCCTCGGTCAGAGTTAAACCGTATCCTGCGGTAGATGGATTGCCGACAAAATATTTGAGCGGGTGGTTGGGGTCTTGGAAGTTGCGTACGATATTGTTGCGCTCCTCATCCCCTGTGTCCCCGAAGTATCCTGCGGCTGCATGTTCCCCGTATTTCTTTTGCAACGTGAGAACGATTGCTTGTATGTCGTAGCGAAAGCGTGACCAGATGATTGCTTTGCCATCGTGCTCGTCCATAATTTCTTGCAGAGCATCCATGCGTTTGGTCGGGAAGGTAACGACCTTGCCCTCGTCAGTCTTGATGTGTCCCGACAGAACCTGCTGCAACCTGAGTAGCTGCGTGATTACCGCAGGTGCGGTGACCATCTCGCCATCGTCGAACAGCATCAAGGCTTCCCGTTGGATGCGTTCGTACATCATCTTCTGTTCTTTGGTCAGCGGTATATACCGAGCGGTGTATGTTTTCTCGGGCAGATCGAGACAGTCTTTCTTGAGTACCCGATAACTGAACCTGTCGATGCGCTCGGTCAGTTCCTCGAGGTTGCGGTATCCGACCACCTGTGTGAACGAGCGACCACCCATGTTTTGTTTTTTGACCACAGCGTATCTGCTTTGGAATGCCCAGTAGCTATCGTATCCAAGGAGACCAGGTCGAAGGAACTCGCACTGCGAATACACATCGAGGGGCGACTTGGTTACTGGCGAACCAGTCAAGAGCCGACGGTACGAGAACCCTGCTGCAATTTTCATGAGAGACTTGGTGCGTTTGGCCTTGTGGTTTTTGATGGTGGTGCTTTCATCGATGGCAATCATACCGTATTTGCCTAGTCTCTTTGCTAACCATATCCCTGCGTTCTGTCCTTTGACAGTTGAGAAGGCTTCGACGTTCATCACGAAGATGGTCAAGCCAGAGTATGCGTCTTTGATACTATTTAATTCTTGTTTCTGCTTCTTGTTTGGTGACGACACCCATCGTATCACGCGATGCGGTACATCATCCGACATATGTTCTGGGATTTCTTTGGCAACCCAGTTGCGGTACACACCTTTTGGTGCGATGATAAGAGCGAAGTTGCACTTACCTTCGAGGAACAGAGAGCCGAGGTTGTCGATCAGGACCTTCGACTTGCCTGTTCCCATCTCCATAAAGAACCCATATGCATCCTTGTTTCCAGCGTGGTCCATTGCCGTCCGCTGGTGGTCATATGGTTTCGTTTTGAATTTATAGTTGACAGTCATTTGTAACCTCCGATATAGTCCAAAGTACGACACATGAACTTGTGTGTCAACCACAACCCTGAAGAGGAGAGAAACTTTGACAGAAATATTTGAAGACATATTCGACGAAGCTGATGCGTTAGCGGATGTCGATGAAGGAACTGGGAAGCAACTCAGCCAACTGGTTCGACAACTTCGTAGCGTCGAGCAACAGATCGAAGATACGGAGCAACACCTCAAAACTTTGAAAGCCGAGAAGCAGAAGCTGTCTATCGAAAGCATCCCGAACTTGATGGATGAGATGGGCGTGGAGCGTCTTGATGTGGATGGTGTATCGGTGGAGCGTAAGCTGATCGTGCAAGCATCTATACCCGTGGGTAATCGGGAACAGGCTTTCGAGTGGCTGCGAGATAATCACTTGGATGATATCATCAAGAATGATGTCGTGTGTTCTTTCGGCAAGGGGCAAGACAATCTAGCAGGGGACGTCGTTGGTATCCTGCAAGAGAAAGGGTTTCCCGTAACAACGAAAACCTACGTTCACCCTTCCACACTAAAAGCGTTTGTCAAAGAACGTTTTGAGAATGGTAAACCAATCGACCTCGATCTGTTCGGGGCATTCATCACCAACGCAGCGCAAATACGGAGGAAAGCATAATGGCTACAGCGGTTGCTAAAAAGAAAAGTGCAGAGTTAAGCACAGACGTAATGGACGATATGTTCGCAGACGGTGGAGAAGGTGCAGCCTTTGACGCCAGTGAGTTGATGATCCCATACGTTCGTCTTGCACAACAGATGTCACCACAAATCAACAAGAAGGATGCCAAGTTCATCGAGGGTCTTTCGTCTGGTGATATGTACAACACCCTGACCAACGCGGTCTATGACGGCGAAGAAGGTTTGAATGTTGTACCCTGCTACGTCACAACCAAATATGCTGAGTTCGTTACACGCGAGAACGGTGGTGGTTTTGTGGGGGAGATTGATCCAAGTGATCCTGTGATCAACCAGACTACCAAGGATGGTACGATGGACATTCTTCCAAGCGGTAACCAGTTGGTCAAGTCAGATGAGTATTACTGTCTGATTGTGGACGACGAAGGTAACTGGGAACCTGCGGTAGTAGATTTCAAAGTCACGGCGATGAAAGTCTCCAAGCGTTGGAAGACACAGATCGCCATGAACAAAGCGAAGAACCCGAAGACAGGACAGATGCAGATCCTTCCTATCTTCAGTACCGTTTGGAAACTCACCACTGTGGATGAGACCAACAAACGGAACGAGACATACTCCAACTATTCAGTCTCCAAGGTTGGTGTGCTCGAAGATCGTAACCTGTATCAAGAGGCTCGGACATTCCGTCAGAGTATCGCCGCAGGTGAGGTTAAGGCTTCAGAAGGTCAGCAAGGTGAGAAACCTGCTGAACCTGTAGGGAAAGACGAAATCCCATTCTAGTAGCCGTGGACGCGGGGGGCAAAAGTTAACAGTCAACCGCGTCCAGTTAACCTCAACAGGAGCCAAGCATGTCTGATGCAAAAAAATTGTTGGCTGCGTTCGAGGGTTCGGATGCAGCGTACGGGACAACAACCGTGGGCCGACGAGGCAAGAACGGCAAGACCGAAGCGAACAGTCGCGTGGTGCACGGTACGTTGGACGAAGAAAAAATACAGGCGCACATCGACGGCAATCAAGGCGTGGGTTCTATTCCAATTAACTCTTCGAACGACTGTAAGTTTGGGGCGTTGGATATCGATACCTATGACCTAAACCTGGAAGCGTTGAACCAAAAGGTGCAGTCAATGAAGCTGCCCTTGATCCTGTGCCGTTCGAAGTCGGGCGGTGCACACCTGTTTTTATTTCTAAAAGACTGGGAACCTGCGGCCCTGATCCGAGAATACCTGACAGAGATGGCGATTGTTCTGGGTCACAGCGGCTGCGAAGTATTTCCTAAACAAGATAAGATCCTCGCGGAACGTGGGGACGTTGGTAACTTTATCAACATGCCATACTACAATGCGGAAGAGACAATGCGTTACGCCATGGACAAGAAGGGCAACGCTATGGACCTTGGTCAGTTTCTCAAAGCAGTGGAGAAGACACGGGTCAGTGCCGCTGATCTGGACAAGCTAACATTTGGTGGAGACAGAAAGCATTTCACCGACGGACCATACTGCCTCGAGGTTATGGCCTCACAAGGTAAGATCAGAGACAACCGAAACATCACGATGTTTGCCGTGGGTGTATACTGTCGGCTCAAGTGGCCTGACGATTGGAAGAAACACCACGAAGAATATAACCGTATGCTTTGCGACCCTGCGCTCGAGGCAAGCGAGATAGTCAACATCCAACGGTCCTTGGATAAAAAGCCAACGTACTTTTACCAGTGCGATATGTGTCCGCTCAAGGATTTCTGTGACAAGAACGTATGCAAGACCCGACCCTACGGCGTGGGTAACAAAGCCCCAGACATGCCAAACGTCGGTGGCCTGACCATACTGCTATCGGAACCGCGTCTGTACTTTATGGATGTGGACGGGAAGCGGATGCAACTGACTACCGAGCAACTGCAAAACCAAACGCTCTGGCAACGACAATGCATGGAACAACTGAGCATGATGCCCCCGACACTGAAAGGTGCCGAGTGGCAACAGATGGTCAACGGTTTGATGACCAAGTCTGTAAAGCAGGAAGTGCCCGAGGAGATGACGATCCGAGGTCAGTTCAAGGAACTGCTGAAAGTCTACTGCACGAGCCGCATCCGAGCCATGGCCCCAGAAGAAATGAACATGGGCAAGCCATGGACCGACGATGGATATACGAAGTTCACCATCGCAGGGATCATGCAGTTTTTACACAACCGAGGTTTCAAAGAATACACACGGGCCGAGGTACAAGAACGGTTGAAAGAAATGAACGGGGGACAGGAATGCCACGGTCACCACGCTATCAGAACCACTGATGGTAAGCGTACCACGCTGCGTGTCTGGTGGGTTCCTGCGTTTGAAGAAGCTGAAATAGATTTAGAAAGTGAGGGTATGAGTAATGACATTCCATTCTGAAGACAAACTTATGCGGATAGCGGAGGTCACCGATTGGCTGAACGTCTCCAAGTCCACGATCTACAAATGGGTGAAGGAAGGGACATTCCCGAAGCCTATTATCTTGGGCGAGGAAAGTGGATCCAAGAACAACACCAGTCGTTGGGTTGAGACGGAGGTCGTGGCATGGTTGGCATCACGTCCACGGGGTAAGAATGACGAATGAAAAACTGATCCTTGGCCCACCTGGCTGCGGTAAAACCTACACCCTGATCCAACGGATACGGAAAGCCTTGGAAGACGGCGTCCGTCCCGAGGAGATTGCGTTTGTTTCGTTTACCCGTAAGGCGATACAGGAAGCGGTGGAGCGTGTGCTCGATGAGTTCGGCATGGACATCAAGCAGCTTGCCTACTTCCGCACCCTGCACTCGATAGCCTTCCGCACCTTGGGTCTGAGCCGTGGAAGCATGATGGACAAGGATGACTGGGCCTCAATGGGTCGGCACCTCGGGGTCTCCTTCGATGGCATGGACAAGACTGATCCAGATAAAGGGGTGTTGGTTGTCGAGACAGGGGGCGGTGACGGAAGTAAGTACATCCGCGTGATCGACAGAGCCAGATACCGTGGCGTGACACTGGAGCAGGAGTACAACGAAGAAGGGGATCACAACCTGCACTACGTCAAGATGGTGCAGATCGAGAAGAGCATGACTGTCTATAAAACCATGCAGTCTAAGTTCGACTTTGTGGATCTGATCGAGAGAGCCATGACCGTGGAGTTCCCTCGGTTCAAGCTGTTGATTGTGGACGAAGCACAGGACCTCACTCCTTTGCAGTTGGACATGGTCAAGCACATGGCTGTTTCTTCTGATGAGGTGATCTACGCAGGGGATGACGATCAGGCTATCCACAGGTGGACGGGCGTTGACGTGAAGAAGTTTATCACCCTGACCAACAACATCGAGGTGTTGAGCCAGTCGTATCGCTTGCCCAAAAAGATCCACGCCCTGTCACAGAAGATAGCGAAGCGTATATACAGACGTATACCCAAAGACTTTCATCCTCGGGAAGAGGAAGGCAAGATCGAGTATCACCTTACTTTGGATACAATTCCCTTACATCAGGGGTCGTGGACCATCATGGCTCGAACCAACAGTTTCGTGAAAGAGTTTGCCACAAAGTTGCGAGAGGCAGGGTACTTGTATAGTGTGAAGGGGCACCCGTCTATTGATCCCAAGGCAGGTCAAGCCATGGAGATATGGCGTATCTTGCAGAACAACGGACGGATTAACATCGCTCAAGTGAAAACACTGTACGATGTGGTTCCCAAACGTGGGGATGCCCAAGTAGTGAAGCACGGGTCGGCAAAGCTGTTGGATGCAGCGCCACCTGAGAAGCTGTTTTGTTACGAGGATTTGTTGGGCTATGGCATGGTAGCCCCAAAGGACCGAGACGCGATGGACGTGGTACGGTTAGGCGACGATGATAAGTTGTACGTCCAGTCTATCGAGCGGCGAGGGGAGAGCATAACCGAACCGCCTCGGATCAAAGTGTCTACCTTCCATGCCATGAAGGGTGGCGAGGATGACAACTGCGTTGTGTTCTTGGCATCTACAAAAGCGTGTGTGCAAAGCAAGCACCCAGACGACGAGCACCGTGCGTTCTATGTTGGCGTCACAAGAGCCAGAAAGGAACTGCACATATTGGATACAGATAAAACATACAGGTACGAATTATGAAAAGAGACAAGGTCCTAGAGAAGGCAGGGGAATACATCAACGGTGATCGAGCAAAGGATTACGGAGATGCATACGATAACTTCACGCGTATCGCTGACGGGTGGAACATCATAGTCAAAGAAGCCCAAGCAACCAATGGGTATATCACGGCGCAACATGTAGCGTTGATGCTCGACTGGTTGAAGACGGCGCGGCTGCTGCACAACCTCAACTCCACAGACGGGTGGATCGACAAGGTTGGATACAGTGCCTTGGGTTGTGAATGTTCTGACCGCGAGAGCGAGATACAGAAACGATTGGATTTGTTTTTAGGTCACAAGAAAAATGGATAACTTATTTGGCAGCGACCTGCATCACCAGATCAAGAACGAATTGAACTTGATTGACAAGGATTGGAACATCCCATCGGAGTTCCCTGACCTGACGGGTCATAAAGAAATAGCCGTGGACCTCGAGACCAAGGACCCCAACATTAAAACACTGGGGCCAGGATGGGCGCGGAAAGACGGTCACATTATAGGTGTGGCTGTAGCCGCAGGGGATGAGCAGTGGTACTTCCCCATGCGTCACCAGAACGGTCACAACCTCGACCCGAGAATGGTGCTCAAGTGGATCAACAGGCAACTGTCTGTGCCCGACATGAACATCATCATGCACAATGCGACGTACGACGCAGGATGGCTCCGTGCAGAAGGGGTAGAGATCAAAGGCAATATAATCGACACAATGATAACAGGGGCACTGGTGGACGAGAACAGGTGGTCCTTTGGCCTAGACGCCATGGCCCGTGACTATGCAGGTATCCGCAAGGACGAGAAGCTGCTCAAAGCTGCGGCTGAAGCGTGGGGCATCGATCCCAAGGCAGAGATGTGGCAGCTACCTCCAATCTACGTCGGCGCATATGCAGAACAGGACGCCCATGCGACACTGAAACTGTGGCAGTCGTTGCGTATCGAACTGGAGAAGCAGGACCTGTGGTCGATCTGGCGGTTGGAAACGGGGCTGATACCCTGTCTGCTCGACATGAGAACCAAAGGTGTGCGTGTGGATCTGGACAAAGCCGAGCGTAACAAGAAGCTAATCAAGAAAGAAACGGATGCCCTGCGTAAGCTGATCAAGAAAGAAGCAGGGATGGACGTGGACATCTGGGCCTCGGCATCAATCCAGAAGATGTTCGAGAAACTAGATATGGAATACCCACGCACCGAGAAAGGGGCACCGTCGTTTACCAAGGCGTACCTCAACAACCACAAGGCCGAGGTGTGTCAGGCGTTGGTGCGGCTGCGCGAGTTCGACAAAGCAGATAGCACGTTCATCGATAGCATCCTGCGGCACGAGCACGACGGGCGTATCCACACCGAACTGCACTCCACTCGACGGGACGAGGGCGGTACGGTGACGGGTAGATTTTCGGCATCGAACCCCAACCTCCAACAAATTCCTGCACGGGACAAGGAACTGAAGAAGCTGATCCGAGGTTTGTTTATCCCCGAGGATGGATGCAAGTGGGGATCCTTCGACTACTCGAGCCAAGAACCGAGGCTCTTGGTACACTTTGCTGCAAACATGCCAGACATGATGCGTGGTCCGTTGGTCGATAACATCGTCGAGGAGTTCAACAACGGGGACGTGGACCTGCACCAGATGGTTGCTGACCTAGCAGGGATCACCCGTAAGGAAGCGAAAACCGTGAACCTTGGTATCATGTACGGCATGGGCGTAGGTAAACTGGCGGACCAGTTGGCTATCTCGTCAGACGAGGCCAAGGAACTGCTCGACAAGCACCATCAAAAGGTTCCGTTTGTTAAGCAGTTGGCAACGGCTGCATCGAACCGAGCAGGGGACAAGGGCCAGATCCGAACCCTGTTGGGAAGACTGTGTCGCTTCGATCTGTGGGAACCAAGTACGTTTGGTTACAACAAACCGCTGCCCTACGACGAGGCCAACAAAAAATATGGAGGCATGGGTAAACTGAGAAGAGCGTTTACTTACAAGGCGTTGAACAGGTTGATCCAAGGTTCAGCAGCCGACCAAACAAAAAAAGCTATGCTTGATTGCTACGAAGCTGGACTTACTCCTATGCTCACGGTCCATGATGAGTTATGCTTTAACGTAGAGGGGCAAGAGCAAGCTACTCAAATACAGGAAATTATGGAAACTGGTGTGCCGCTCAAAGTCCCCTCTAAAATCGACGTAGACATCCAAGATGATTGGGGTGAGATAGAATGAACGAACCAATTAAAAGCCTCGGCTTCAAGGAAATGCACCCTATGCAAGTGGAGGCTTTGGTTGATTTGATCAATCGTGCATTAAATCTTGCATGCCTGACTGGCGACGAGGAGATTATCCAAGAGATCGAACAGGCTTCTGACGAAGTCATACACCTGTTTGGTGGCAACGGAGTGTCGGTTAAGATCGACGTCTAAGGGTTCAGCAACTCTCGGGTCCGAGGATCAGGGATCAACCGTGGGTCTACCTGACGGTTCGGTTGTGGGAACAAACCAGGTGGCATACGAGTTGGTGCATTGTTTTGCGGAGTTATTGTTAATCCTGGTGGCAATTGAGGCAAGTTAGTTGGAGCCGCTGGACGAGGTGTAACTGTGGGTCGAGGTGCAGGTTCCTCGTCACGGGTCAATTTAATACCACGCAATTCTTTGTAGATGTCTCGCAAAGGTTTTCTGGTCTGTTTATATATGCTTATATTTCCTGCGTTTCGCATTTTTCTTCTAGCATCATCACTTAACTTAAATGGCTCGAACCGACCACGAATAATCTGATCTGCGCCACCGATCTTGTTTTGTTTCAGCAACCTACGGATCTGTCCTTTAGTCATGCCAAGAGTTTGTAGATCCTCGATCACTTGGAAGTATTGTTCATCGACCACACGTTTACGATCATTGGCTCGTTGATAGGCTCTGACCATCTGATCTGCGGTCAGGTTACCGTCGTCAAGCACACTGTTGAAGATCCGTTTGGCGTCCGTCTGTGCACGTTGTAAACGTCCTGCGTTGATCCGAAGTGCAAACTCAGGGTCGAACTGCATAGGCGTGACACCAGTAAACACGCGGAACATTTCTTCTGATAGCTTACGCTCTCTTCCAAGTTTGTCTTTTGGATTTATTACACCTGGTGCTACTGACCCGACAACGCCTCGAGCAAAGCGGCTAGGTTCGAACTGCATGTTTGCAGGGTTTAGGTTCTTTACTTCCGCAGGTACGACGTTGGGCATAATACCTTCAAGGACGTGAGCAAAACTCTTTCCAAGTATATCGCCTGTACTGTCTTGTGGGTTGTAAACCTGTGCCCCTGTGCTTGTCTTACCACCTCGGGCAGTCACATCTAACAATGCCTCTGTCACAATGGACTGGCTCAAGAACGGCTCGAAGAAATCTTTCAGCGTTTCAAACCCTGCCCGTAGTGTGATCTCACCTGCTGATTTACCCTGACGATATCCCTCATCTGCTTCGTTGATTGCAGCGTTAAACATGGAGATTATAGAGTCATATGGGTTGGTGGTACTGAAGTTGACGTACTGTAAGTTGCCGTCCTCATCCCGACCAATCGGGACAAGCACCGCGTTCTTTTCCCATGGTGCAGAGAATGACCGTTGGTACGCCTTCATCTCATCACGGCTCACACCTGACAACGCATAACCAAGGTTTGCTACGGCGACTGGCATAACACCAAACGTACCAATCGCCCCTGCCATACGACGGCGTCCGATGTTGCGGATACCCTCTGCGTTTGCAGGGTTCATCTCTTCGATAGCCTGACGGATTGTGTTGCCACCAGTACGGAAGATTTCATATGGGAAGGTAATAAAGTTACCGACGGGCAGTTTACGCGCAGCTTTGATTAGTTCAGGAGCTTTGTTGTAGTTCGGTACGGTATCCCGTACGATTTGTGCCGCTCGATCTTTTAGCAACTCATCCATCTTGGCGGGGTCACCAATGATTTCACGACGCATCTGTGGGTTCAAGTCTTGTCCCTTGGTCAGATATTTATACTGATCCGCAGGAGCCATCTCACGCAATGCGTTACGCAGTTTGTTTGTTTCGAACTGGTAGTTGTAAATTTTCCAGAAGTCGTCTGAGTTTTGATAGGCGTCTTCGAACATCTTGGTGCCCTTGCCTACCGTCCGAGCCAGTTTGGTATCTGCAAGCCTTCGACCAGTCTCTCCACCCAACGCTTCTGACAAACCTTTAGGTCCACGGGTCGAGTACCCAATCCCTTTGTTTATCATGTCTTGGATTTCGCGAAGCTCCGTTTGTGTTCCGATGATGCCTCGGCGTTGCAACTCAGCAAGTTCGTCAAGCACCACATCGTCTGGCATACCATCGAACATCTGTTTAAAGGTTAGCTTCATGGAGTCTCCGAGGCTACCCTTCATACCACGTCCAATATTTCCTTGGCTCAGAGCAAACAAAGACGCTGTAGTAAAGTTACGGACCTGTGTGACAGGAGACAGAACAGTCTTGGAGTATTGCGAAATACCTTTGCCTCGAAGGAACGTGTCCCATACACCTCTGATAGCCGTCGATCCAAACCCGTCTTCCGCCAACACAGTCTGGGTCAAGTCTTTATAGATGCGCTCGGGCACGATGTACCCATGCAAAGAACCCCAGCCCGAACGATCCACTGCTTCGTCTAGCTCGTCGGTTGCTTCGCCGCGTAATGTGCTTCGACCTCTTGCGCTGCCAAGCTGCACATACTGTCCACTGTCGAGCAACTGTTTCTGCTGCAATGGGGTCATTGTGTTTGGGTCAATAAAGAATTTACCAAAACCATTGTTGGCTTGGGCCATCGACTTCAAGTTACCAAAGTATTCATCAACAGCTTTGAACTGTGCAAGGTCGGCTACCGTACCGATAAACGCCTCTCTTGGGTCATCGATCTCGCCAAGCAACTCTCGTTGGTACTTAGGCAGATACTTCCGTTCCATGAACATGCCTGTGTCCAGACGGTTCTCTGCTACACGACCCCCACTTAGTTTAGCATTGGATCTGTTACGCAGTCGGTTACGTCCAAGGAAACTATCCCGAGCTAGTCGAGCAGCCTCATCGGTAACCTTACCGTCGATGACAATACGTTGCTGGTCCCCTGCACCAAGACGCTTGGCACCAATGCGGTTTAACTCTGCATCAGTAAACAAACCTTCTGCGTCACCACGGGCCATCTTAGTTAGCTCAGATTGAACAGACTGTTTGTCTTTCTGAAACTCCTTGGTTGCTATGTTTAGTTGCTCACTGGTGGGTGTGTATGCTTTATCTTCGAACACACGGTAGCGGCGACGGAGGTACGAGTTTATGTTTTCGTTGATCACATCTTTAACTGCACGACCACTGGACTTATCAACAAAATTATTTTCCTTTAGGAAATTACTGTTCAACACGCCTTCACTGAGATTGGTTACTTGCTGACGCATGTTCTGCACATCACCACGAATGTTCGCGGGTAGTTTGGCAAGGAACTTTTTCTTTATCTCAGCGTCTGGGTTAGTCAGATACTCTTCGATGTTGTCAAAGATCATCCGACGCTCGACTTCGCTGTCCACTTCTTTACCCATCTTACCGATAGCAGTGTCGATGTTCTTCTCTAATTTGTTAAGTGTGACCTCGGCGCGTTTGATATATGGCTGCACTTTACCCTGTATTAACAGACGTTCCGTTGCCATTTCTTCTGGCAAATAAGAACGGTAGCGTAACGACCCCAAAGCATCAGCAATAAACTGTTCGCCTCGACCCATGTCTGCTTCACCAGGATTTACACCAAACACACGACGGCGTTCTGCGTTCTTGAGATACTCACGGGTACGGTTAACCAAACCCTGACTTGCTTGCACGGGTTTAGACTCTCCTACAGCCCGACCAACCGCTTGTGCGGGTTGTGTTTTACCAAGAGCCTTAGCCCCCATGCCCACACCTTTAACCACACCACCAGCCACAGCGCCAAGAGCCGCACCCTCTACACCAAACTTTAATTTGTTGCCAAGTCTTCGCATGGCTTCATCTCGACCAGATAGTCCAATCTCTTGATTAGTTGCAGTAGGTCCGCCCCCAAAAAAATCAGCAAAGGTACTCTGCCCATCGTTTACTACGATAGCATCAACGGCACCAAGAATACCTAAATCTTTGGCAGCTTCGCCCATAAATTGGGAGTTAGATTTTTTTGTACTCCGACCTTTTACAACGTCTGCAATAGCTTTTTTATACCGAGCTACTTTTCCAGCTTTTGAAAAGGCACTTGCAACGCCCACACCTGGAATAATAAACTGGGTTATAATCTCTGCGCCTTGGCCTACAAATCCTGCGGGGTCTAAACCCAAGTAGTCACGAGCAGCTTGCCCCGCATCAGTGACAGATTCCGCATAGTCCGTATCTGCAACAAGATCGATGCCAGAAGCTACGAGTTCCCCGATACCCTGACCGATACCAATCAGACCAGAGCCAACGCCCTCTGCAAACTCTTGTAGAACGCCCTCAT
>JAAOEI010000493.1_pt1 | contig 15265 bp, 7 predicted proteins | sample 7059261 | NCBI WGS metagenome assembly JAAOEI01 (sample SAMN14008812, study PRJNA610033) | viral metagenome | isolation source: viral particles filtered from seawater | place: China: Hangzhou Bay, Yangshan Deep Water Harbour | collected 2017-10-31
CAATACAAAGAGATCGCGGGGGAGGACGCCGAGTCTTCTACGCCGGGGGCGGGGTTTTCTCTTTCCGGATGGGGTAAGCCGTCAATCGTTGGGGGGAAATAATGCCGCTCTACGAGATTTTCGCGCCGAACGGGAAGAAGTATCGTATTGAAGGGCCGAAAGGGGCGTCCCAGGAAGACGTCGCCCGTGCGGTCTTAGCGCAATCCCCGGAAGCAGGAACCCCCGCGCCAAAAACCACTGCCACAGGCTATGTCCGCGAAGCTCTCAAAGGGGTACCTCGGGGGCTTGTTGGAGGGTTAGAGCAGGCAGGTTTAGGTCTTGCTGCGTTGCTCCCAGAAGAAACGGAAAAAACCGCGCGAGAGAAGATTAAGTCTATTGCGGAAAGTCTGAAGCCGTCTGTAGCCCCCGGGTATGAAGAGGCGATTCCGACCAAGCTTGGGGAGGCGGTAGGTTCTGTATACTCATACCTTATCCCTGGCCTCGGGGTGGGCCGCGCAGCGGGTATGCTGGGCGCGGGAGTTGCGGGTGTTAGGGCAGCGCAGCTTGGGACAGCGGGGGTGCTTGCGCCTGCGGCGGGAGCGGGCGAAGCTCGTGAAAGGGCGACCACAGAAGGGGCTACTCCAGAGCAAATTCGGACGGCGACACAGCTTGGCTCACTTATCGGGTTGACTGAGCTCGCCCCCATCGAGCGCATGTTCCGGGGGTTGGGTAAAGAAGCCGCCGAAGGACTTATTGAGCGCGTAAAGAACGCTCTTGTCACAGGCGGGTTTGAGAGTGCTCAAGAAGCGGCTGCGCAGATTGCCCAAAACCTTGTCGCCCAGCGAATATACAAACCGAGTCAAGAACTCCTGGAGCGCGCAGGGGAATCCGGCGCGTACGGTGCGGGGGCTGGTGCAATCGTACAGTTCCTTCTCGACGCGGCTGCGGGTCGCCGCGCGCCCCGTGCTGCACCCACTCAACCCCCTGAAGCTGCACCCACTCGACCGATCCCCACGACGGCACAGCAACCTCTCTTTACGCCTGAACAAGCACCCACCCCCACCGCGCCACAAGCGGCCCCTCGTGCTTATACCCCTTCGGGGCAGTTGCTTACTGGCGAGCGCCTCGCGCCTGAAGCCCCGTCAGAGGATCTCACGGCGGATCTCGAAAGCGCAATGAATGTCCTCGGTATCGCGGAGCGAGATATCGCGCGAGCAAAGGCGCAAATTTCTCAGACCCAAGATCCTACCGAACGGGTGCGCCTTTTCAAAGACTTGGAACCCCTAGAAGCACGTCGGAAGGCGGCGCAGCAACAAGTTAACACACTGCGCAAACGGGCAGGGGTGCTTGCACCTACTGTAGCTCCGGGGCAAGGTGAGTTTGCGTTTGGTGAAGAAGGGCCGGAAGTCCCTCGTTCGCTACGCGAAGCGCGTGCGTTTGGGGCAACTAAGCCAATTCCTACGTCAGCGCAACGAGCGCTCTTTTCGCCTGAGCAAGTACCCACCCCCACCGCGCCACAAGCGGCCCCTCGTGCTTATACCCCTTCGGGGCAGTTGCTTACTGGCGAGCGCCTCGCGCCTGAAGCCCCGTCAGAGGATCTCACGGCGGATCTCGAAAGCGCAATGAATGTCCTCGGTATCGCGGAGCGAGATATCGCGCGAGCAAAGGCGCAAATTTCTCAGACCCAAGATCCTACCGAACGGGTGCGCCTTTTCAAAGACTTGGAACCCCTAGAAGCACGTCGGAAGGCGGCGCAGCAACAAGTTAACACACTGCGCAAACGGGCGGGGGTTCCGACGCCTGAGCAGGCGCAACGCGAACGCAAACGTGAAATGGGGGAGTTTGATTTCGATGCGGAGCCGGTAGAAGCCCCCGCGCCTACTCCCGAATTCATTCTCACTGATAGTAAATTGCGCGAGCTAGGCTTCAAGGCAGACAGCACGCGAAAAGCGATTCTGAGAAAGCTGCAAGGAGTAGACGTCTCGACCCCCGAAGGGTACGCGCGCATGGAAGCGGCATTCCGGGCGACTAAGGCTACTCCGGACGAGGCTAAAGTTGCGGACTTAAAGGCTCGCGCCCGCCGCGCGTTCCCCCCACCCCCGCTCCAACCGACGGAAGGTCCGCGCGGAAAGATCGTAGAACCTACGATCATTGGGGGATCCGTCGCGGCACCCACACCTTCTCCAGAGGTGGAACTCGACTTTATTCGGCAACGCTACGAAGCGGGGCTTCCTCTTACCCCTGCTGAGCAATATCGCCTCCGGGAAGCTCAGAAAACCGCGCCTACCCCTGGGCTCGCTCTACCTGAACAACCCACCCCGCAGCCCTTGGAGGTAATCGAGAACCTTCCGCGCCAAACGCCTCCGCTGCACCTAACTCAAACCCAGATCCCGCAGCCGATAGAACCTACGTACCCCTCCGCGCCGATGCCCGCGTTCGTCGATGAGAAAAGCCTTGAGGCGATGGGGATAGCGAAGCGTAGGGACAAGGCAGCGGTTGCATTACGTGATACGTTGCTTGCCAAGGATCTAAACGATCCGGCGGATGCGGATGCTGTTCGCACGGCGCTTCGTGCGTATCGTGACCGTGGGACTACGCCAAAAACCACCCGGGAAAAGATCGACAACTACCTGCGTTCTATCCCTGAACAGAGGGGGTTTGACTTTGAACGAGTTGATTCTACTGACGGACAAGTTGATGAGCCAAGCGTGGGCGTGCCTGTACCACAACGAGCCCCCAGAAGACCCCGTGCTCCTCAACCTCGACGAACCAACGTGGATGTATCTAGCGAAGCTCCTGAGCCAAGTACTCAAAGAGCGCAACCAGAGCCGAGTACATTAACTCCGGCCACCGCGTGGAAACAATACGCCCCTGAAGGCGCGAAGTATTCGCAGCTTAGCCCTGAAGAGCGGGATATATGGAAACGCGAGGTGGAAGGTAAGGCTTCGCCGGAAGAGCTTACGGAGCTAGCTAAAGCCCTTACAGAATTCCAGGCGAGTAGAAAGGTAGGAGAAGACCCAGATCCTGACGAAGCCCAGACAGTGCAGTCCGCAATCGAAGGAAAGAGCCTAGTCAATGCCGCTCGATGGTTGGCACTGAACGCCCCTTCCAAAGACTACCAACTGATTGCAAGCCGCGTAGAAATACAACTGCGGCGGCTAGAGGCGGCGGGGCTTAAATTTGATTTGAAGATTGCGCATCTAAATGATCGAGTTCCCGGGGCGTTACTTGGGGCGCGGGGGCTCGCGCATGCAGAATATAAAAAAGGCCAATTGACTGTTTGGTTAAACGGAACAGATGTCACGGGCAAAGTAGGCACCTCATACGAAACACTACTGCACGAGCTTGTCCATGCAGCCACTATGTCAGCGGTGCGTGTAGGAAATACGCGGGGGGCTGCGGGCACCCCTCTCGCACAGTCAGTCAAAGATCTATACGCCGTAACAAACGCAATCATTAGGGAATTTAACCAAAGAGTTAGCGCGGATAAAACTAAACTATCAGAATTTGAACAGGCAGTATTTAGTAACCGCGTAAATGCCCTGACAGATCCGGACGAGATTCTTGCGTGGGCGCTTACAAACCGAGACGCGCAAGCATGGTTAGATACAGTCTCATACAAGAACAAATCTTTGTGGACCCGGTTTGTTGAGGCGGTTCGTACATTCCTTGGGTTGCCCGCAAAAACAGATACCGCGCTGTCCGAAGTACTCCGCGTCGCAGATGAGTTGCTTGACATCCCTCCGGCGGATATCGCTGCGCTCGCAGGGGGGATAGGACAGACGTTACAGGTACAACAGCCTGCGGACGAAGATATCCGTGCGCAGGTTTCCACAAACAACCCCGTCCTCGATTCCTTCCTCGTGCGACGAGAACAGGAGCTTACACGCGACGGAGATCGGCCATGGTTCACGCAGCTTTGGGACGCCATTACCAAGTCTCCTGCCCAGTACGCTCGCAAGTTTGCGGTAGATATCGTAGACAACCAGTATGTCGCTAAACGCGAGTTAGAGAAAGCCAATCAGTGGGTACCGCGTATGCATATGGCGTTTGCTTCGCGTGCGGGGGATATCGCTGCCTCTTCGCTAATCACAGGACCGATCCAACTCACGACGTTGGGCGGGAAGCGGGGGGTGCAAACCTTTGGGGTGGTTGAAGGGAAGTCCATCCGCGATGTCATGCAGTCTCTTGAAGAAGTAGCAGACCTGCTCCCACCGGGGGGTTCAAAGGGTAAGCGGTTTGCTGCGGCGTCCAAGCTGTTTGATGCTTATTCGTGGATAAAGCGGTTCGATAGTTTCACGCCCGCGATGAAGGCAAAATACACCATACCGCCTGAAATCTTCGCGGCGGGCCGCGAAGCCGATCGTCTATATGGTAGGCAATTTCGCAAAGCTCTTGACGATTGGACGACGTATAAAAACGCGCTCTTGGAAGCGGCCCGGGCGGCGGGTAGATTTAGCGATGAAGATGTGCGGGCATGGAAAGACGCCCCAGACTACGTGCCGTGGAATCGTATATTGGAGGATGCTAAATACGGATATCAAACCAAGTCCAGCGCGCGCACCTTCTTCTCGTCGTTGAAAGCAGGCGGCGATATGAAGTCTCTCGTCGGTGGCGATATCGCGGAGCGCCCCATCGGGTCCATGCTCAACAACATGCAGTCGTTGGCGTTCTGGCTTTCTACCAGCGCGATAAAGAACCACGCCGCAAGTATTGTTGCGGATACTCTCGGGGGGAATGCTTTTGGCGGGCGCTCGATTGCCGACCCCAATGTACCCGGTGTAGACAAATCTCGGGTTATTGAGGTCTACGACAAAGGGGTGAAAAAGTATTATGAGCTTTCCGACCCCCTTGCAGCGGCTGCGTTCATGCCTATTGCCGAGACGGCAGGGCCGATTCTGAAGGCGTTTAGCTCAATGACCCAATTGCTTCGCAGGGGGGTCACTCTTATGCCGGGGTTCGTTGTAAACCAGCTTGCACAGGATAGCTTCCGAGTCGCAACCTACAGTGGCGTAGATCGCCCCTTCCGTGCGGGATCCTCGGTAGTTGGGAGCTTCTTAGGAGCGCTGCGCAACGACCCCCTTACCCAACGGCTTAGCCAATTCGGTCTGGAAGGGCAAGTCGATTACCTTTTTACAGGGCAATTCGGAGAAAAAACCCGTGCTGCCAAGCAGCTAGCACCCGCTGACCCCGGGCTGCGTACCGCCGCGAACAAGTTAGTCGAGAAGCTGGAGGCGTTTTCCCATGCCTCTGATATGGCGCAGCGTGAAGCTGTGTTCAAGCAGACCATGGAAGAAACCGGGGGTGACGAAGCGCTTGCCTTGTTCCGCGCTATTGAGGTCATTAACTTCCAGAACCGGGGCAAATCGGGAATCTCGTCCATTCTGCGACACACCGTCCCCTTCTTCAACGCTTATCTGCAAGGTCAGAACGTCGCGTACCGTGCGATGTTCCAGCAAGGGATCTCTGGGAAAGATCGTCAAGCAGCTTTGCGGCAGTTCTACGGCACTGCGGCTAAAATCGGAGCGTTCTCCGTATTGTACGCAGCGCTCATGGCGGACGATGATGACTACGAGAAGATATCCCCCAATGAGCGCATGCGCGGGTGGCTGCTACCCGGACGTCGGGAACAGTTGACGCAGCTTACGGGGGTAGACATCGGGCAAAATCTTATGATCCCGGTCCCGGCGGATCCTGCGGGGTTGATCACGAAGGCGCTGCCCGAATTGTTCACTACGTACTTTGCCTACGAAGGCACCGCGTCTGAAATAGACGGGCGCAAAGTGCTAAAAGCTATGGGCGACGGGGTGGCAAAGGCTATCTCGGCTCCAAATGTCGTGCCTCAAGCAGTCAAACCGTCGGTAGAGCTAGGGCTTAATTATTCCTTCTTCACCGGACGCGCTATCGTGGGTAAGGGGCAGGAACAGAAAGAGCCGTTCCTGCAATTCACAGAGTCAACTTCTGAACTATCCAAAGCAATTGGGGGGTTTGCAAATATCTCCCCTATCAAACTCGACTACTTTATCCGTGGCACATTAGGAATGTTTGGTAGCACTCTTCTGCACTACGGGAGCGCTGCATATGCCTCGGCAGCGGGGGTTCAAGTTCCAGAATCTCGGTTGAGTGATAACCCCCAAGTGCGTGCGTTCCTTGCGGGTAGGGAGGGAGGTGGACAGCGTGAAGACTATTACGATCTCCGGGATCAAATTCAGCGTGTTGTACGCACGGTAAACGACCTGAAGATCTCTAACCCCGCCAGACTTCAAACCTATTTTGAAGAGAACAAAGAACTTTACGCGCTCGGGCAAACGGGGCTGACGGGGCGGGTTGACGAGTGGGTGGAGAAATTCCGGAAACAACGGCAAATAATTCGCGGTTCTGATCTCCCCCCGGAAGTGAAACGACAACGATTGGATGAGCTTGAAAAGGCCGAGATTCAGCTATTCGCTAACCTCAACCTTGCCACGCTACGTCGGGCGGTAAATCAGTAGCCCAAAAAGAAACCCCGGCATTGCGCCGGGGGGAAGAGGGGGAATACAACGGGTAGGAGTATTATATTACGCTACGCGCCAAACGCGTACACCTAACACCCCACGTTCTGCGACGAGTTGTGTGACAACTCTAAACCCTAGGCGGGAAGCCTCATTGCGAAGCTCATCGGCAAGCCGCATCTGGTGGACCCCGGGGACAAAAAAAGTTTTACCGATCTGAAACCGCCCCCACGTGATCTGGATCAGTTTCCCATGCGTCCGAAGTAGCTGCGGTATCGGTTCCGGTTCCGGTTCCGGTTCCGGTGTCGGAGGTAACGTCGGAGAAGGGGTTGCCCGGGTCACGGAATATTAGCACAAGTTCGGGTTGCGAGAACGCCAGCCCTTTACCCAACCGCACGCGGCGCTCTCCGACATACTTCTTAGTTTCACGGAGATAGTTAAGTACCTCCGCAAGCGACAGTTGCCTATCATTGCAAAACTTACGAAACAGCGAACGCCGAATATAAATATTCTGAGTATCAGGTTCATACCGAACACATAGTTTACCACGCGGCTCTCGTATAGGAACTTCTGCTACACCATTTGGCCGCAAACTCGCGGAGCTATTGATAATAAGAGTATCGTTGAAATGATCCGCAAGGAACGCTCCGAGTACAGAGGCTTTTTCCCCTTCCGACGCCTTCGCCTTATTCTTACGTTCGATCAGCTCCGCGACAATCCAGTTCACTACGCGGGTAAAGTCGTCGTCTGAGAAAGCCAATACCCCGGCCTGCCGCGCCATGAGCCCCCCGGAGAGGTGCGTAGCGACCATCGCGGACCAGTGCCGCTCTCGGTTTGTCAACTGCGCTTTCATATCTATGATCCGCCCCATGCGCTCTAAGGTATCTACAGCGATCGTTAGGTTCCGGATCAAAAACTGTACGTAAACATCACCCGCCCAACCATAGTTAGAATCCAGAGGCGCAAAGATTGCATCGGACTCCAGCTTGCTAAGAGTGTTTCCTGATGCCCAGGAAAACTCCAAGAACCTCGACATTTCCCCGTCGGGGTTGCTCTTCTTAGCGTACAGTTTTTCCTCGATGAGCGCATTGGACGTAACATAGCAATTCGCCGCCCACGTCGTAGCATTCAAGCGCTCGATGTTGTTGCTGCCTTGCAGCCGATTTCCCCCTCTGGCGTGCAAATAGTCATAGAGAAAATCTGACATCTTCTCCGGGGTTTCGTTTGTAATCTCATCTATGGTCGCGGCGATATTCTGCATCGTGCCGATACGGTTGATTCTGGACTTCGGCGTATCCTTAAGCAGCAGCATCGTCTCATCGGGGTGCCCAAAGACGCTGTTGATAACCCGAAGCATGGTGGTCTTACCCGTACCAGAAGTCTCGCTATACATGCTCATGACAGACCCCTTCTTCTTGGAGAAGGGCACCAGCGGGGACGAAAACCCCCCGAACAGAGCAAACATCTGGCGCTCCATGCCAAGTTGGTTGTAGAACGCAACAACTTTTTTCCACGCGTCCAACGATCCAGCCTGTCTGAATTTATCTACGAGGTCTATGGTCACCGACGATGGAGGGCTGTAGGATATCTCCGTTGCTGTTATGCAACGGTCTCCGACGATGAACGCTGAATAATTATCCGCCCACCCAAACTGAAGACGAGATTTCTTCGCCTTCATTCGTCCTTGGAAAGATTTAATTGATCGCGCAGCATACATAGTCAATATCTCCATTTGCTTAGTTAACGCAAAAATGCCTTCCCGTGCTAACCGTTTCGAGAATATATCCCGCCCAACCATGTCTTGCATGGGCACCATGAACTCCCGCACTCCGTCCTGGGGAAGATGCACCCGGAAAAGCGCTGCCATGCCAAGAATTGGGTCATCTACCGTATGCACAAGATAGAAGTCATGGTCGTACACCAGTACATCTTCTACGTTCCCGTCCTTGTCTTTCGTACGTAGATACACCCCACCGTTCTTCCCCCGCAAATATGGAAACGGATACCCAGGGATGATGTAACTTCTCGACGGCGCAGCCGTATCAACGACAACATTGTCTTCCGGGGTTGCCTCTTCGACGAGCCCGCTGCCTAACTGGATAGGCGACGTAATAGACCCTCGATGCTTGCATCCCTCGCACCCTTTCGGGTTATCCTTCCAAAACGTATCGCACTTGTATGGCCCTTGAATACGGAGCGCTTTTTCTTCCGTATCAAAAAAGGAATACTCAGGGTGCTTACGTGAGATCGCGTGTATTGCCTTATCTCGATCTTTGCAGAATTGCGCAATGGATAGCGCCGCCCGCCATAAGGGCTCGCTCGTAGTTTCTTGTTCTTGTACCGCAGTAAGTAATTGGTTGCATCCTTCTCCGGCGATGCTCTTCTTGAGGATTACCTTAAACTCCGATGGCTTGTTCGCCAAAAGATTCTTCGTCACTTCGTCCAATGGAACGCGCATCGATTGGACGGTAGCCCCTTCTTTCACCCCCATAAGTTTCCGGAACTCTGCAAACTCTACGGGGGGTGCCGTGCGTAGTACCTCAACCTTCAACGGGTTGAGCGGGTCTTTGAAGTTCGACGACCCTACGGCCCGCATCACTCGCGCTACGTCTGCGGGTACCGCGGGGTCAATCGTCATCCCTCGCAACAAGCACGTGGTCTTAAACTGCTCTGCGACTGCCTTCCACTCGTCTCGGGGGACTGCTTCAGTCAAAGGCCAATATACGTGTATTCCGCGCCCCGAATTTACGACCACAGGTTGCGGCAGCTTGAGTTCGTCGACTAACGCATCTAATGCTTGGAGTGCGTCACCTTGACTCGGGTAATGTTTCCCGTCGTCTATAGTCGGATCACAATCGAGATCTAGGAAGAATGAGCGTACAGACTGTACGTTAGGTGCTGTTCGATTCTCTGCGGAGAAAAAATTACCAACCGCAATATACGAATTGAGCCCCTCTTCTTCTAGCAAATCAACTGCGGTATCGACTTCCTGCCTCGTCTTATGAAATGTTTGGCTATGAAGAAATTCCCCCTTCAACGCGACGACGCAGTAGACCCCCTCTGGAGGTAACACTACCTCCATAAACTCCTGTCGTGTCAGCATGGCTATTTCATTTCATGAAAAAAAGATGCAGTAGGCGTTCCCTTTAGTTGTTGGACGAAGTCTTTAACTCTGACTAGAGTCGGACCACTCGGCAATGTTCGCCCTGACACCCAATTGTGCACCGTTGCCCGCGTTACGCTAAACCTATCCGCGATCTCACCAGCCGTAATCCGGTGCCTAACACACTGCCGCCCAAGCTCAACCCCTAAACCTGTATTGTTTGGGTCCCCCCATAGCTGCTGATATTTCTTCGAAAAAGATCTTCTTGTATACATTGTAACCCCCATGCTAGGCGCGGCCTACGCCGCGCCTAGTTGCTACTGCTTACTCATCATCCCATTGGTCTAGGATATCCTTAAGGTCTTTCTTAGGGGCGGGTTCATCCGACTTCTTCGCCTCCCGCTTTTTGGGCTCCTCAATGGAGGTGTCTTCTTCCGTAGGTGCAGGGAGTTGGGGTGCCGCGACCTTTGCCACAGAAGCACCGAAAGAAACTACTACAGCAGCTTTAGCTTCCTCCGTCTGCCCCCGCGCTGCAACCTGCCGGTACTCATCCTCACTAAGAGGACGCAGCGCCTTGAAGGTCAGCTTCGGAGTAGCACTCTTGGTATCGAAACGCATCTCCGTTACCACCGCACCTAAGTTGACGTTGAAGCCCGCCAAGAATTGCGCGTAGGCGTTCAGCGGTAGCTTGCCGTTCTCCCCCTTACCAAAGATCGAAGTGGCAGGCAGCGTAAGCTGAAACAAGTCGCCCCCCAGATCGTTCTCAAGCACCAGAGCTACCCGACGCGAAAAACGACACGCCCTAGACTCCCCCTGCCCGGAACCTTTGACGTTCTTGGGGCAAGTCGCGCAGCTACTGCTCTGCGGAGTCTCGATGCTCTTATCGGGCCGATCCCCGTCGGCAGACCAGCATGCCGGGGTGATGTTAGGAACACCGGGGTCAAAGGCTTGATCGTAGTACATACGTGATGTCTTGGGTGCAGCGTTGACGACCACGACACTCATCGCTCGATCTTCGTTTGTAGCGATTTCCTTACCATCCGAGATCAGGCGAAATACGCCCCCACGAATTGAGATGCGCTTACCTCCGCTCCCCGAAAGGAACGACTTGGTTACATCATCCAGCTTCGTGCTGCGCAGGTAGTCGGGGATGCCGTTCTTAAACAACGTGAGATCAGTACTCATATATGCTCCTATCTACGACGGATTGAAATGTCATACTTACTATCAGCATTAAGACCCGGTGGAACTACGTTAGGGTTATCCGCCAAAAAGGTCTTCATGTTCGTCTGGTGGATACGTCGCTCCAACAAATCCAAGGCGGCGTATTCTACACAGAATTTATGCATTGACGACCAGTCTGTCGTCCAATAACGCGTTTTCACCGTGCGGGTCACTGCGCCATGCGCGGTTTTTAGCCCCGTTGCGCCCAGAGACTCACACAACTTAAGTAACTGCTTTTTAACCGTTTCGAGGTCTTCGTCGAGCGCCGATTCTTCACGCTCGTACTCTTCCCGTAGCGTTTCTTTTTTCTTACGGATAGCAATGAAAACACGCACTAACTTATCTACTGAATCACTGTCATTCATGACTAGCTCCTGACTCGTCTAATTCTTCTTTATACAGATCGACTAACCGTTGATGGATATCTACTTTTCCTTGCAGCATCTTATACATCTTACGTTCAACTGGGCTCCCTTGTAAATGGACTACGGTAACTTTGTTGACTTGCCCCGCGCGATGTACGCGGGCATTAGCTTGCAAATACGTCTCTACGCTCATCACCGGACCCCAGTAGACCACAACATTCGCTGCATGCAGCGTGACCCCGTGTGATGCGGCTTGGGGTTGGATGACAAGCACCCTAGGATCTGGGCTAGTTTGGAACTTGTTAAATATCTCTGTGCGTTTACCGGGCGAGACTTTACCATTGATGATCTCCGTAGTTATGCCTTTGGACTGCAACCAACCTGATACCAAATTAAGACTATGTGTGAACGGTGCAAACACCAGGACTTTATGACTTGCTTCGTCTATGACCTCCTTCAGAGCTTGTAAGCGGTTACTACAATCGAATTCAATGACTTCTTTATTATCGGAATACACTGCACCACTAGCGACTTGCAACAACTTCGTTAGCATCGCTGCCGCACTAGGGGCGGATATCTCCTCCCCCGCTGCTCGTACTAGATGTTCTTGGATCAACCACTGGTAGTACTTTTCTTGCTGCTTGGTGAGGGGCACCTCACGTGTCGCGTACATCATATCCGGTAAATCTAAGCAATCTTCCTTGGAGAACCTAATCGCCGGTTGTAGCGCGCGGAACACTATATCAGTTGCATCGGGGCGTGGAACCCATTTAAACCTAGTAAGCTGAGTCATCACCATACTACGGAACGTCCCATAAAACTGGGGCACCCCGGAAGGGTTGATAACGCGGGCTAGACCGAAGGCGTCACTTGGTTCCTGAGACGCAGGCGTACCCGTCAACATCCATACCCATGTCTGCGCCTGTATGATTCGGGCTAATTGCTTCCAACGGGTTGTATGTACGTTCTTATAGCTATTTGCCTCGTCTACAATGATGAGATCAAACCTGCCATTTTCCAGTACGGTGCTTCCAATGATACCAACACCGTCGTAGTTCACGATCACGAACTCTACATCGCTTGCAACGATCTGTCGTCGGGTGTCTGCCTTAGCGTTGTGCGCTATTTCACAGGTGCGGTGCATGGCGAATTTGAAGAGGTCAGCCTGCCACGCGGAACCCATGATTGAGACAGGACATATGATGAGCACCCGTCGGATTTTGCGTTGCGTCATCAAGTAGTCCGCAGCCCAAATGCAGCTTGCGGTCTTGCCTGTCCCTTGTGCGTTAAAACAAAACGCCCGTCGGTGCAGCGTAAGAAATTCGGCTGTCGTTATTTGGTGCGCGAACGGCTGGTGTAGTCCGGGCCAATTGTATGCCTTGCGGATGGGGGATGGCACGTTCTTGATCTTCATGTTCTTGAGGATCTGCGCTTCTTCCAACCCCCACCGTACAACGACTTCATGCGCGCCAACTTGAGTGCTCGTCGGGATTATGGTTGTTATCTTCGACGGGTCGCGCACACGCAACTGTAGTGCTTTGTTTTCTAAGATTTGCATGACTTGTGCCGATACTGAACGGAGCGAAGCGCCGTTTCGCACTTCGCTCGTGTATAAAATTTTACCTTATTCTTAACCTGCGATACGCAGGTGTCAACTACTTCTTGGGTGCGTTTCGCTTAACGGTATGATCTGAGTTACGACTGAATGAACGATTGCTACTCGGACTACGCAGACGAAGGTTACTCGCGCCGTTCGTACCACCTTTAGACAAGGGGATACTATGATCAATATCTTTGCCGGTTCTGTCAACGCCTTTTGCGTCTAGGAGACGCCTAGCTGCGGCTCGTTTTGCCCGGGCTGGATTTTCGTCCCGGGCTTGCTGTTGCTTGTACTCTTTTTTGTATGGTCGGGGTTTGTTAACGTAAGGCATTATGGTTCTCGTCCATTGTGTTTACAGTTCAGTACCGGGCACCATGCGCGGCACGTAAAATTCTGCTGCGGGTTCCACACGTTGTTCTTATACGCTGCCTCCAACCGCGCGGTTTCCTCCAACCACTTAGCCCACCGCGTCTCGGACTCTTCGCGGGCGTACTCTGCCTTAACCAACGCGGAATGGACAACAAACAAAAGCGCCGCCTTGATCCGCTGCACTTGCGGATAGTGCTTGAAAACTGCGAGAGATAGGAGTTCCAACTGCTTTGTGTCTGCGTACTGGCGTTTCCCAGTTTTGTAGTCCAGTACTTTTGCGGTATCCCCATCAACTACCAACAAGTCAGCGATTCCCCGCCACCACACTTGCGGGGCTATGAATTCGCACGGCTCTAGGTCTTTAGTCAACCCAAGCCGCTGTTCGCACATAATTTCCCCGGGCATCCCCCGCAATTTATCCAAAGGCGCTTGCATATACGATAGCGCGGGGGGAAGAGGGGTTCCGTCACGAACGTAATCCTCCGCGGCTTTGTGTACCTCAAGCCCATACCGAATCTGCGGTGATGGTGGATCGTAAGCGTCCTTAGCAACCCGAAGATGGTAGTACTTTTTCGGGCACTGTTGAAAAAGATTTAGGCTGCTATAGGACCACTTAACCATTAGCACTCTCCGTAACTTCGCCCCACCCCCGATTCACAATTCAGGGGAAGCCCTGCGGCCCAACTAGGCGTCCATCGCATACACGCTTCGACATATGCACGTGCCTCAACAGCTTCTGCCTCGGGGGCAATACATGCGACCGCGTCATGCACAGTAAGAACTACACGATACCGTTTGGCGATCTTAAGTAACTGCTCCCCGATGATCACTCGGGCAAGATGCTGCGTAAGATTTTCCGTGAATTTGCCACCCCATATACTAGTAATACCAGTACGGGAAGTATACACGATTGTTTCCTCGCCGTTTGCCTTTCGGGACCGACGCAGTTCGTGATAGCGCAACGGTATGCCGTTAGGCGATACAACCCCGCCTAAAAATCCGTTGACCTGCACTACTCCATCCCGGCCATACGGCGCGGACTGCCCGTCGATTAGGGCGGCTAGCGCCCGGTCGCCTTGCGCCCAAAGCGCGGGGATTGCCGGATAGGTGCGTCGGTAGGTGTCGATAATGTGCTTTGCCTCGTCATACGTCATCTCGACGTTCGCCACCTGCATAAATAACTGAAACTTTCTAGCCCCCATACCGTATCCACTACCGAGGACAGTAGACTTTCCTATGAAGCGTTGCGGGGCAGTGATCTCCTCAACGGGCTTACGGTAGATAGCGGACGCCATGATCTTATACACATCCTGCCCGGTACGAAACGCCTCTACGAGATCCTCCTGCCCCGCCATCCAAGCAAGAACGCGGGCCTCGATCTGAGAAGAGTCGCAATCGATCATGACGTAACCGGGAGGGGCAAGAATAGCTCGCTTTAGCGCACCCGCGTCAGCCCCCCGACTTGGGAGGTTTTGCAGGTTTATCAGATCCCACCCGCCCCAACGCGCGGTATGCGCCGCGTAGTATTTTAGGGGGATAGGTAGGTTCCCCCGCTTTGCAATGGACATGAACCGCTGGGTGCGTGTTTCCTCCAAGGTAGCCTTGACCCCCAACCGGGCGGCGACGATTGCTTGAACTTCTGGGTTTGGGTGCTCCAGTAGCTCCCTCATCCCGTCGTCCGTCTTTGCGAACGCATACGTCGTCTTACCCGTTGTGGGGCTTATCTTAGTCGGGGGAATAACCCCATAGGTCCGCAGCATATCCGCGAACTTGGGGTTACTCATAAGGTGCTTCTTAACTGCTTCGGGGTCACCTCCGGTTTTGGCAAGTAACTCCTTCTTGCGCTCTTGCACCTCGACTAGATGCTTCTCCAACGCGAACGCATCTAGTCTCAATACCGGTTCGGTGTACATCCTGAGCGTTTGGTCGATCAACTTAAGCTCAGTTTTCGGGTAGGCACCGAGCAAGATCTGGAACAACTCATACGTCAACCGCGTGTCGTTGCAACAATACTCTCCGTACCGCATGAGATCGAACGGAGAAAAATCTAGTCGCCGCTTCCCTCGCGCGTTGATTACCTCGGTGCCTTTTGCCCCCAGGTTGTAATACTCCGCGAGTTTTGCGAGACTGTGGC
>JAAOEI010000494.1_pt1 | contig 15249 bp, 15 predicted proteins | sample 7059261 | NCBI WGS metagenome assembly JAAOEI01 (sample SAMN14008812, study PRJNA610033) | viral metagenome | isolation source: viral particles filtered from seawater | place: China: Hangzhou Bay, Yangshan Deep Water Harbour | collected 2017-10-31
GCGTGCTCACGGAAATGCACCGCTCAATCACGGACGGCTCGGAGCTTACCGCCGCACCCGGCTCGCCTGTGGATACGGGCTTTCTCAAGGGAAGCTGGCTCGTGTCCGTGCCCGAGGCTTGGCTCGGCCAAGTCAGCACCAACGTCGTATACGCGCCGTTCATCGAAGAAGGCAACTACGAATTGCGCTCAGAAGTAGGTGGCCCGCATAGCGTCATGTTAACGCGGGCGTCATACGATAGGATCGTAGAGCACGTCACTCGACTCGAAACAGGGGGCTAACGCACGTATGCCCGGCATCGCATCAAGAGCACACGCCAGCGCGGAGCTAGTCGTTAAGCGCGCACCGAAGCCGTCGGCACACATCACGCTACACAACCCGACGAGCGGCGCGGAGATGGCGGAATTCTGCCGCCAGAACCTCGAATGGTACAAGACCGAACCGGAAGGCGTCGGCATGGTCGAGGCGGGGTGTTTTCACGGGAAGGTGTTGTCGCTCTGTGGTGCGGGTCCGAGCCTGACGGACGCGGAGCTGTACCCGTCCGATGAACTATGGGGCTGCAATTCGGCGGCGGGCGTGCTTAGGGAGAGGGGCATTACCGCCGCCATCGGCATCGACCAGACGGACGGCATGATGCGCGATTGGGCGAACCCTGTGCCTGTGCCTCACTACATCGCGACGACGTGCGACCCCGCGCTCGTCAAGCATATCCACGCGGCGGGCGTGCCGATCAGGTTCTTCCACAATCTGGTCGGCTGGGGCGACGGCGAGGTCGATTACTACAACGAAGCATGGCCTCCGGCGTACATGGTCGCGACAGGCGCGACGGTCGTCGGTCGGTCGATCGGGATGGCCGCGTGGATGGGCTTTCGCAGGATCGACATCTACGGCGCTGACTGCTCGTTCGGTGTCGACGGTATCGCACACGCGAACGGCGACACGCTAGAGGAAGCGTATGGCGGCATGACGGTCATCCTAGAGGGCGAGATCGGTGGTAGGAAATGGCGGGCGAGGCCGGATATGCTGATGTCCGCTGTCGATCTCGTCAGGAAGTGCAGGGAAAGCGAAGGCCGGGTAAGGCTGATGGGCGACACGCTGCCCGTGGCTCTGTTGGGCTTCGATGATGATTACCTCGACGAAGTGATACGCCGGCTAGAGCCTGGCGAGCTCACAAACGGAGACAACAATGGGAAGCAAGGCTAACTACGCCGAGAACGCGGTCCTCGATCATTTCCTCGCGACCGCATCGACCGCGATGCCAGCGGGCGTCTACTCGGCACTATTCACGGTCATTCCGTCGGACACGACCGGCGGAACTGAAGTGACCACCACGGATTCGAGTTACACGCGGGTGCAAACTTCCTTCACGACTGCCGGGCTGACGGCTACGGGTCAGGCGGTGAACACCGGCGCGGTCAACTTCGCGACGATCACGGCGGGCGCGACGATCACGGTCGTGGGTTGGGGGCTACTGGACGCGGCGACGGCGGGTAATCTGCTCTACTGGGCGACCGTGACCAGTACTGCACTTAACGTAGGCGATCAGGCCACGTTCCCGACCGGCAACATCACGATCACCGAAGACTAGATGTGCCCACGATCTACGAGCTCGCGATCAGGCCGGCGCTTACGAGTGTAGGGCTCGGCCCGATCCAGGCAGACGGCACGGCTGCGCCGTCGGAGTTCGCTGGCGGCATTGTCGTCAATTTTGGCGGGGGCTTCACTAACCCGCCGACGATCGTGACCGTGTTGGTGCCTGACTATACGCAAATCGTAGTCAAGGGCTCTGTATATGCCGGGCCTGGCACACACACGGGTTCAGATTGGGAGGTTACGACCGAGGCGGACACTACGTTCTCGTCGCCGGTGCTGTCGTCATATGACGACGCGAGTAACCTGTTGTCGATCACGTTCAATACGGACGACTTGACACATGATGCCGTCTATCTAGCGCGCACGCGGCAGACCGATTCGACTGTCGGTGATTCCGAGTGGAGCGCGGCGTATTCGTTCGTCAATTCGCCGTTCCAGGCAAACGAGCCGACCGGCATGACGACGATTACGGATCGTCTTTTCCAGGCGACGCTTGAGGGTGGATGGTGGGGCAACGGGAATTGGAGTAGCGGTAACATCTTTACCGATGCGACCGCGCCGTCTGGTGACAGCTCCGTCGGGAGGGTCTTGTTCCCCGAAGGCGCACAGGACAACACGTTCCAGCCAGCGGCGACCGGTTACAGCTTCCCGACCCGCTACGCTGAGATTGATATCTCGATGTGGCACAAGATCAGCAGTAATTGGGAATGGCACCCGACGGGCAACAACAAGACGATTCGGGTGCGCGACAATTCCGGCGACTGCGATGGCGGCTCGATCCCCTTCGAGTTGGACGTAACGAATCCGAGCGGCGAGACGTACATCTATCAGGGGTTCACCGGCAACGGTGAGTGCGGTGTGAGCCAGCGGTATCTGACGAACAACGTGACCGAACAGCGCGTCACGCGCGGGGATTGGGCCTTAGTCGAGCTGATCTTCCGGCATCAATCCACGCCCGCGACGTCTGACGGCGAATACCACCAGTGGGTTGACGGCGTGAAGACGAGCGCGTTTACCGATGTGGAGTGGTTGAACACGGGCGATAACCTGTGGTCGTCGATCAAGTGGGACCCGATTTGGGGCGGCAACGTCGGCGCGACGGTGGACGCTGATATGTATCAATACATTGACCAACTTTACGTGAGCGGCAAATAGAATGGCTGTCACATTCGATATGGCGGTAGCCTTCTCTAGCGTCACGACGGTAAACGACGTGACGCAGCAGCTTACCGTTGCGTCGGGCGCGACGGCTCTTTATGTAGCCGACTTCGGAGACGCGGGCTACCTAATGACGCCGATCGAGATAGACTGGAACGGCACCGATTTTTCGTTGACACCGGTATACACGTCCGAGACGAACCAAAATCTCAGGGTCTACCGCCTACTCAATCCCGACTCGGGTACGCACAATCTGTTCGTGGATTGGACGGGATCGAGTGGCTACAAGCTCGTAGCGTTCAGCGTGATTGGTGGCGACGCAGGCGGCACACACGACGGTGATTCGGATACCGACACGTCAGCTAGCGCGACGTCGGCGTCGATCACGGTCGCGTCGGAAACCGACAACCTCGTCGTGGCCGTGTTCAACATCAACGGGCCACCCGCAGCGATTTCTACCGGAGACACGGAAGAACTTGAGGCGGACGTAGATTCTACCGCCGCGTACATCGCCACCGCGCCGGGCGGTACTAGCGTGACGGTCGATGCCTCGTGGTCCGGTGGCGCTCGTTACGATGCCGTCGGGTGGGAGGTCAACGCAGCCGGGGGAGGCAAAGCGCCGGCCATCTTCGAGTTCGCGGTAGGCTGATGGACAAGCTCGACTGGCTGATCCAGTACGCGGACGGCTCGACGTTCACGAACCTAGACGGCACGGAATACGACGCGCCGAGGTTCGGCGTCATGGAGACGTTCTTCTATGACCCGTCGACCGGCGTGAGCATCGAGTCGAGCCCTATCGGGCACTGGATCTGGAAGTCCAACCGGTGGTTCGGTTGTGATGATCACATGGGCTTTTGGGACTATATGTTCCACCATCCCGGCCCGACGCTCGCGATATTCGGGCGCACGCTCCACGATCTAGAGTGGCAACGCGACGTCCACACGAAATCGCTAGAGCTGATGAAGACGCCGAAATCAGCATGGCGGAAACGTGAACGACGACCCTAGCATCAGCCTCGGCGAGCTGTTCCGCATAAGCGGGACGCCTACGGAAAGGCCGTGGTGGGCGTCTGCTCGTGACGTCGTTTGGGATGTGCGCGACTACTCCGAGGCGGCTAAAGCCTACCTCGATATCGAGGCGCACAATCACGACCCGATCGTCGATCAAGGCATTTTCGCGTTTGGCGATCCCGGCACGGAAGCCGGGCACACCCTAGATAGCAATTCGGTTGACCGCACAGTCAACGAAGACGGCAACGGCAACTACGCGTTTTTCCTTCGGATCGAGCTAGACCAGACCCGCGCGACCGCCGACCAGAACCTCACGCGCACGTACAAGCTACAGTACGCCAAGAACGGCGGTTCATGGACGGACGTCACGGCGACGAGCTCAAACGTCCGTGTAGCGGGCTCGACGCCTACCGATGGCGAGGCGACGACGAACCGCATCAGTGGTTCCGTCGCGACGTTCCTGGCTGGCGATTACGACGAAGGCGACGGCACGCTCGACGCGATCACGTGGACTGCTTCCACGGTGGAGCATACGGAGTCGCTGTGGTCGCTAGAGGTCGTGGATGCGGACATGGCCGCGACCAACACGCTCGACTTCAGGGTACTTGAGTCGGGCGGGACGCTCCTGAACAACGACGCGACAAGCGACAAGCCGCGCCTGAGTTGGGAAGCTGCGGCTGGCTCAATCGAGGAATTGACGGCTGCACCCGATGGCGTCGCGACGGCTTCGACGCCGCGCCACGTGAACCGGATCAGGTCAGCCGCAGCGGCGGGTATAGCGTCAACCGTCGTCGCTATGGGCGTGATCGCTGGGCTCGGCGCGATACAAGCCGATGGCGTTGGTGCAACCACCTCGGGCGTCGACACGATCCGGTCGGTCGCCGCTCAAGCCGACGGCGTGGCAACGACCACGGTGTCGATTGCGAAGATCATCGCGCCGACAGAATTCACCGCTCAGGCTGACGGCGTAGCTACCGCTGACGCATCGGACGTCTACCGGCGTGTCGTCGTTGCGTCAGAAGGCGCACTCACGAGCGGCGCAGCGGTCACGCTCGACGTATTCAGGCAAGCGCATCGTGATACCCAGGCTGATGGTGTAGGTACGGCCACGGCTGCGTTCGCGGCACCGGACACGCAAAAAGAGCTGACCGCGAGCGCGGATGGTGTAGCTACGGCTGACGCGTCAGACATCTTCCGCCGCGTCGTCGTCGCGTCTGAGGGCTCGCTTGATTCCGGCGCGTTCGTCACGGCGTTCTTTGAGACGGAAGCGTTTGTCGGGGTTATCGCCGCCGATGGCGTGGGTACGGCGTCGGCAACGCTCTACAAGCGCGTCATCCTCGGTTACGTGGGCGAAGCGTCAGGCGTCGCGACGGTCACGGTTTACTTCGACGCTCCTGGCGTATCTCATACCCTCACGGCTGCGCCTGACGGTGTAGCGACCGCTGCGGTATCGGTCACGGCGATTCGGTCGCTTGCCGCGTCCGCTGACGGCGTAGCGACGACCACGACGCCGATACTCAGGCAAGCGCATAGGGACACACAGGCTGACGGCGTGGCTGCGGTCACGCTCGACTCGGCGGTCGTGCGTGGGGCAGACACGCAAGCTGACGGCGTGGCAACGGTCACACTCGACCTGGCTGTCATACGCGAGCTCGGCGACGTCCAAGCGGACGGCGTAGCTACCGCAACCGCAGAGATCCAGGCCGGCACGACGATCACGTTGACCGCTCAAGCGGACGGCGTGGCGACGACTACGACGCCGACGCTCAGGCAGGCACATAGGGACACCCAAGCTGACGGCGTGGGTGCGACAACGGTCACGGTCGACCGCATCGCGAGCCGCGACACGCAAGCCGACGGTGCCGCGACGGTCACGCTCGACGTTGCCGTCGTAAGGGCTCTAGAGACGTCCTCGGACGGCGTGGCGACCCTGACGCTTGCCATGACCGCACCAGAGAGCGCGACGGCGTTTGACGGCAAGTATGCGGCTGAACATCGCGAGGCGTATCTTACGCTTTTAGACGCGACCGGCTTCGAGGATGAGCACGCCGACGCGTATCTTACGCTTCTGGACGCGACCGGCTTCGAGGACGAGCACGCCGACGCGTTGCGGGACATTACAGCGGCGGGTGTAGAGGCTGGCGCGTCGGTCGGATATTCTGGCGGCTTTGACGAAGGGTACGGCTGATGGCACAGACAGAACGCACGACCGCCGAGGTCAACGCGCTTCTTGCCGACAACACGAGCGGCGAGATCAGCCCGATCGACATGCGCGACACCATCGCGTCGGCGTTGGGTGGTTACGGCTCGCTGATCCTCACGATCGCGGGCGCAGGCGCTACGAAGTCGGCCATCGGGCAAACGCCGCTCAAGATCACCGAATACAACGCAGCCGGCCCGCAATCGTCGGACACGAACACGAACGGCACGACGGTCGACGATGCTGCGGGCACGATCACGATCGGGCAAACGGGCGTTTATTACGTCACGTTCTTCTGTTCGTTCAGCCTCGACGCGAACAACAAGACGGTCCATTTCCAGCCGTTTATCAACGATGTCGTCGGGCTGGTCGAGGTCGACCGGTTCCTCGGTACGGGCTCAGACGTCGGCGTCGTGTCGATGGGCGCGGTCGTGCAATACACGGCGGCTGACGTCGTGGATATCAGGGTCTTCATCGACAGCGGGACCGCCGAGCTCACATTCGAGGCGATGGGCTTCAGCGTGTTCAGGGTGGGCTAACTATGCCGATAACGTTCACGCGCACGGTGCAGGGCTCATATGACCCCGAAACGGAAGTCGCGACCGAGACGACCACGACGATTGTCGGCCCAGCGATCCGCGTGCGTGGCGACCCGAACCGCTATCTGGCGTTGGGCTTGGTCGAATCGAAAGCGCCGACGCTCTATTTCGTGCCGACGACCTACGGACAAACGCCCGCGCCAGGCGATACGGTGACGTGGGAAAGCCAGGAATACAGCGTCAAGGATGTGCTGCCGCTTGCGCCTGACGGCGTAACGATCAGCGCCCGCATCATCATAGGCAAAGCATGATCGACACCCACACGCTACAGCTCGCGCTCAGGACAAAGGCGCTCACGTTGTCGGTCGCGTCATGTAGCGGCGTCGACCTGTCAGCGGACGGCACTCGCTACACCCGCGCGTCGGGCAGCTTCCTGACGGACGGGTTCAGTATCGGCATGGAAGTCCTGGGCGCAGGCTTCAGCGAGGCCCAGAACAACCCTAGAAACACGGTCACGGACCTGACGGCTACGATACTGACCGTAGACGCGACGCTCACGACCGAAGCGGCTGGCTCGGGCAAGACGTTGACCGTCGGTATGCCTATCGGGCGCGCGTGGGAGAACATCAGCTTCGAGCCGACGACCGGCGATCCGTGGGTCGCTGAGGAGCTGTTGCCCGGCCCGACCAGACAGATCACGGTCGGCCCGTTGGGTACGCTGGAAACGCGGCTGCTGTACCGGCTAGAGGTCCACGCGGTCGAAGGAAAGGGCGTGGGCGCGGCGAATCGCTATGCCGACTCGCTGCTGACATTGTTTGCACCGCGTACGGCCATCACATTCGGTACAGAGACGGCACGCGTCCGAACCGACGTAGGACCCTTTCGGGGGCAGTTACTGAGACGCAGGCCGGGCTATGCCACGGTGCCCGTGACCTTTCCGCTTGAAATCCGCTCGGCGAACACGATTTAGGAGAGAGACATGGCACAGACTGGCAAGAACGTTTTCGTCGATTTCAAGGTCGAAACGACGCTGAACGTTGCCCCGTCCACCGGTTCGGCAGAGCGGTTGCGGCTTACGCCGTCGCCCGGCCTGGGGCTCAGGAAGCAAGCGATCCGCTCGAACGAGATCCGTAGCGATGGGCTGACCGCGATTGCTAGGCACGGCTCAAGAGATGTAGCCGGCAGTTACAGCGGCGAGCTGAGTGTCGGCAGCTTCGATACGATCCTGACCGCTGTCGCGAGGGCGACACTCGTCGCGATGGTGTCGATTACCGAGGCCAATGCTTCGCTTGCTTCGATCAGTTTCAGTACGAACACGGTCGACGCGACGACGACGAGCGCGGGAACGGGCTTCATCAGCGCAGGCGTCAGGGTCGGCGACGTGTTCAGGGTCGCGGGCACGGGCGGTGCAAACGATGGCGTGCCGGCTCAGGTGATGGCGGTCGCCACGCACACGATCACGGTTCATGACGGCGCGTTCACGGCTGACGCTTCGGCTGCGACCGCGTTCGCGTTACAGATCGGCAAGAAGATCGCGAACCCGACGACTCCGATCCGGCGCTCGTACTACATCGACGAATACAATCAGGACATTGACCTGTCCGAAGTGTTCGGCGGCTGTCGGTTCACGAGCTTTTCGATCACCGGCTCTCCGAACGGGATGGCTGACATCAGCTTCGGCGTGCTCGGTATGAGCTCGACCGCGCTGGCGACAGGCACCAGTCCGTTCTACGTGGCTCCGACCGAATACGTGACCGATCCGCTCGTGTTCGCTGACGCGGTGATCAACCTACGGGGCACGAAAATCGCGGTAGCGACGGGGTTCAGCCTGAACTACGTCAACAACGCGAGCACGTTGCCCGTCATCGGCTCTAGCGTCACGCCTGACGTCTTCGACAACGAGGCGCGGCTGTCGGGTAGCTTGACGGTGCTTCGCGAGGATCTGGCGAACCTGACGAGCCTCGCGGACGAGGACGAGATCGAGCTCGCGATCATGCTGAAAGAAACCGGCACATCGCCGGGCTTCGTCGGCATCTTCGTGCCGAAGCTGAAATTCATGGACGTGAGCGCGCCGATCGGCTCCGACGGTGCCATGACGGAAAGCATTTCGTGGGAGGCCGGCTTCAAGGCGGCAGCGACCGGCTACGACCAGACGCTCATTTCAATCACGACGAACACGTGAAGCCGGGCGGTGTGGTGGCCTTCGGCAAGAAACGCACGACCGCGACGATCATGGCGGTCACAGGTTCCGGCGCGAGCGGTTACAAGACGCTCACACTCGATGTCGACGGCAAGGTCAAAGAAGACGTGCCGCATATCGGTGACGCGACCGGTGCCACGTATTGGGACGAGCACGCCGTTCCCGATGCAGCAGAGTCAGTTGCTTCCGCTCCCGTCGTGCCCGTGAAGTCTGCGGGGCGTGCCACGGCGGGAGTTGGAAGCAAACGGAAAAGGAAAAGATGAGTGGATTCGATCTATCGCAGGCCGAGGAAGCACTGAACCGTGAGGAACAGGGCCAGGTCATCCATGTCCGCGACGAATCCGGCGAGCCGATGTATTTCGGCGACGACGAGCCGGTCACGATCACGGTCGCGGGCACGTACAGCAAGCGTTACCGGAAGGCGCTCGACGCGAGGATCAGCAAGGCGTCACGCTCCCGGCGTCGTGAGCCTGAAGACGTACAGCGTGACGCGTTGGACGTCGTGGCTCAGTGCGTTCTTGATTGGGCAGGCTTCCACGAGAACGGGACCGCACTCGATTGCACGCGCGCGAACGTCACGCGTGTGCTCGGGCTCGCGGTCTGGATCAGGGAACAGGTCGAGGTCGCGATGGACGACCACGCGGCTTTTGGCAAAGCCTCGCCGACGAGTTGATCGCATACGCTGAACATCAGGCAAAGCTCGGGGCGAGGCAGGAGGACGGCAGCACGTGGGGCGAGCATCTAGAAAAGCTCGTGAAGATGGGGCGCAAGCCGCAGTCGGAACTTGACGGCCCGCCGCTGCCGAGGGAGTTGGGGTATCTGTGGGAGTGGTTCGGGGAATTGCAAAGGACGCGCCAAATGCATCAACACGGTATGCAGGCCCTTACCTACGGTGAGATCGCCGCGTGGGCCGAGCTGACGGGTCGCGAGCCTTTGCCCCACGAAGTCACGACGTTGCTCGACGTCGATATGACGATCAGGCTGGCGCTGACTGATGCCTGAGTTTTTCGGACTCGGCGGCGTTGATGTCGCGACGTTAGGGCTCAGGGTCGACGCGCGTGAGGTAGAGAACGCGACGGAGGCTCTAAGCGATCTCCAATCGAAGGGCGCGGAGGTCGAGCAACAGACGGAGCGCGTGACCGCCACCAGCCGCCGCATGACGCAAGGCATGGCGACAACCGCGAGGGCGCTCGAAAACGTCGCGGTCAACGCTGGCGGGCTAAACGCTCGACTAGTCCGCACATTGACGCTGATCGGGTCTATGACGTTGAGCGCTACGACCGTGATCGGCGTGCTCGCGGGCTTGGCTGCGATTGCCGCCGCGTTCCGTCAGATTGGTAAGGACGCACGCGAGGCGCGGCAAGAATCCGCTCGGCTCTTTGACGAATCGTTCGAGCGGCTTGGTCGGCTTGCCGAAGGTGATCCGTTACGTGCAGACGTCGGCAGGATCACGCAGCGGCTTCTTGAGGTGCAGGCAGAGCTAGCCCAAATCCCGGTCACGCCGTTCGGGCAGGCGGGTCGCGATAGGCGTCGTCTAGAGGCAGAAAGGGACGACTTACAGCGCAGGCGTGACGCCGGCTTCCGTGCGCTCGTCAGCGGGCAAGTATCTGGCCTGATCTCTGAGCGTGAATTCGGTGATCCATTCATAGGACGAATCGGCTCGCCGAGCGTGGGCGCGCGCGGTGTCAGCGCCATAGGCGGCGGCGATCTTGACGACGCACGCCACGCGCAACGCCAGGCGTTTTTCAATTCCGAGGCGTTCCTGGCGCTCGCGGAAGAACAGCAACGGATAATAGAAGAAACGATCGACCGCGAGATAGAGCTCGCCAACGTCCGCCGCCGCGCGAATGAATCTCTGATCCTGAGCCTCGAAAACGTCGGGCGCGCGTATGGCGGCGTGATCGACCAAATCTTTGCGCTCACCGCTGCGACGCTCAGGCTGTTCGGGCAGGGTAGGTTGCCGGGCTTCGAGGGTGCAGGCTTCAATAGTGGGAACGTCGTTACGGATATACGAAAAAGCCTGTCGGGCGTAAGCACGGGCGACCTAGCGCGGGGCCTCGGGACATCCGCACTCACGGGTATAGGGTTCGGGGCGTCTACCGGCTCTGCGCTCTATGGCGGCATCGGTGGCGGTGTGGCTGGCTTCGCTGCGGCTGGGCCGGCTGGGGCGGTCGTCGGCGCTGTCAGCGGCATTGTAAGTGGGTTGATCGAACAAGGCGCACGGGCGCGGGCTGCGGCTCGCGCGTGGGACGCTGCGTTCACCGAATTCGACCGGTTGTTTGACGATCCCGGTACCGACCTTGAGCAGAACCTTCAGTTGATTGAAGACCGATTCCAGGCGTTGATGGACGGGCTCGAAGATCAACTCAGCCCCGGCACGTTGCTCGAAACCGAGAAGGCACTAAAAAGGCTACAGCAGGCCCGCAAAGAGAATATTCAGCAAGCCCACGACCAGGCAGACGCAGAGGAACGGCTATTCACGTCGCGGTTCTACGCAGAGAACGCACCGCAAGGATTCAATGCCCCTCAGTACTGGTATGGCAATTTCGGCGAACCCCGCAACAATAGGCGGATAGACTTCGGCGCGGTCGGCGTGCCCGACCCTAGCAGTTCGGTCATTGTTGAGGGCGATGTAGTTATCACGGTCGACGGTGCGGCCTCACCGGAGGACACGGCCAGGGAAGTGTGGCGGCAGATTGGGCGGCACGCGACACGCGGCGGTGCGTCACCATTCAGCCCGGCGAGTAGATAAATGGCGCTCCTAACTGTCGAAGGCTTCGAGGTTCCGGTTCTACCGGGTACGGCGATCAACGACGTGCGGCATGGCGACCGGGGCCGCGCGTATTCTGGGAAGGTGCGCTCCGACTTCAACGCGACGCACAGGACCGGCAGGATCGTCGCGAGCATCTTCGACACGGCGAACGATGCAGGCGCACTCAGAGCGATCCTGAAATCGCCTGGCCCGGTCACGCTCGGCGGTACACTGATCGGTGACGACGCATCGTTTCACGTGTCGAACCTCGTCGTCAGCCCGATAACCGTTGACCGCCTGAAGTTCGACTTTGACGTGACGGAGACGGACGACAGCCCGACGGAACTTCTATTCAGCTTCGATGGCGACGCGCCGGGCACCAACACGTTCACGCGCTCGGGCGCGGTCGGTAAGTACGTCGACTCCGCTGGCGTGTTGCAAGACGCTGCCGCCGACGTGTTCCGGCGTCCGTGGATCTATACCGGCTCGCCGGTCAACGGCACGCTACCGGATACGCAGACGGGCTTGGTCGAATTCGCGCGCACGAACCTAATCAGTGACGACGACCTGACTGCATGGACAGCGACCAATGCTCCTACCGTGACGGGCTCGGTTGATGATCCTGCCGGCGGGACCGGCGCGTACAGCATCGAGGACGACAGCGGGCTGACCGAGTACATAGACAGTCCTGCCGTGGCAGCGTCTACGCCCGACTCGGCTGTCTTTGTCGTGCGCGAGAATGTGCACCCGGCTACGGGGGCGACTTCGTTGGTCGTCCGCGACACGACGGCGGGCGTAGATCGGCTCGTCTTGGCAATCAATTCATGGACGAACGGTGCTCCGAACGTCACCGCCAATACCGGTACACTGCTCGGCACCCGCTACGTCGGCGCGGGCTATTGGGCGATTTACGGGCAAGGGACGGGCGTAACGAGTAACACGCATCTTGCTCGCATCTTGCCGGCGAATCAGGCGTCAGAGACGGGCACCATCGACGTTTACCGCGTGAATATGTACGACCAGGCTGATCCGTTATGGTCGATCGTAGACGCGAGCGAGACGAAAAACGCGGACACGTGGTACGGCACGTATACACCGTTGCCACAAGAGCTGACGGTCTACGTCAAGATGATCGAAGCGGGCAGCGTGCGTGACGCCGTAGACGGGGGGATCGTGCATATCGGCGGCGCGAGTGCGGCAGGCGACCCGCGTTTCGTGTTGCAGGCTGCTGGCGGGTTTTACCAGGCGAACCACGACAACGGCACCACCAACCCGATTGCCACGCTCGCCGCTGCCCCATCGTGGGGTGATACGGTCGAGCTCAGGGCGGTCTTGAACGCCGACGGCTCGGTCGACATCGGCCAGAGCATCAACAGCGCGGCGGAAACGACGGCGACCGACGCGACGACCGCGACGCTCGGCGCTGCATGGAACGACACCCAGCTATACCTCGGCTCGCTCGGCACATCAGGTCACGGCGTGAACCCGATCATTTCGGTTAAGGTCGTGAGCGGTGTTCGCACGATGGCGGAAATGCGCGATTGGGCACGTGGTAGACTCTGGCCTAGACAGTCGTGAGAACGACGACCACACGGCAGGATACGGCACTCGCCGCGCTCGACCGGGCGACTCATATCCGCGTCAAGATCGACGACGCCGACGGCACGCCGCAGGACGTTTCGAGCCTACAAGGTGAGGACTTCTTAGATCAGGCGATCATCGACGTCCAGACGGACACGCCGATCAGTGCCGCGACGATCAACCTATTCCGTGAGGTCGCCGGCCATTCGATCAGCCCGCTCAGAACCGACTCGCTGATCAACCGCGATTCGAGCGGGGCCTATGCCGCGTTCCTGAATCCGAACAGGGACGTCACGATCGAAGTCGCGACGATGCTGGCGGGCGAGACGCCAGTAGCTACCGGCTTGTTGCTTCCAGGCACCGCGGGGAACCACGCCGATACGCCTGACGCCGCCGCGCTCGATATCACGGGCGACATCGACCTCCGCGTAAAGGTCGCGATGGACGATTATACGCCAGGCGCGACGACTGCCTGGCTCAGTAAGTGGGTCACGGGCAGCGATGATCGGTCGTATCGGCTCGGGCTGGACTCTAGCGACCGCCTTCAGATTGCTTGGTCGACGGACGGCACGAACGCAACAGACGTATTCGAGGCGCGCACGCTAACGACGACCCTAATCGACGGCGAGACATATTGGTTCCGCGTCACGCTCGACGTAGACAATGGCGCGAGCGGCTACGACGTCACGTTTTACGTTTCCGAAGACGACGGCGCGACGTGGACCCAGCAAGGTGGAGTGACTACCGGCGGCGCGACAACTAGCATCTATGCGGGCGCGGCGGATCTGTACTGCGGCTCACAGGCGTCCGGTGCGACCGCGCGGTGGGTTGGCAAGATGTACCGCGCCCAAGTCTACAACGGCATCGACGGCACGCTCGTGTTCGACGCCGACTTCACGAAACAATCCGTCGGCGCGACGAGCTTCACCGAGGACGCGAACAGCGCGACGGTGACAATCGACCAAAGCGGCACGCCGAAGGCCGAGATCGTCGCCGACGACTTCGTGAGCGGTGGCGATTGGGTCACGCTCTGGGAGGGCGTGGTCGATGAAATCGATTGGGGCGGGCGCGGCTCAACGTGCAGCGTTCATTGTCGCGACCCGATGGGCCGGCTTAACGACACGTTTATGGAGACGCTTACGGAGTACGGTGACGCGGGCGGCACGAAAGATGTCGAGGACGTGATTCAGGACATCTTGACGGCTGAAATCAGCTCGCCAGCGGTGACCCTAGCGTTTACCGCGACCAACTTCCCCGTCGATAAATACGAACTTGGATGGACCACGGTCCTCGACGCGTGCCAAGCTCTGACTGACTTGATCGGCTGGAACCTACATTGGCGTTGGAGTGACACGCTAGGTCGTCATGCGCTCACGCTCTGGCAACCTGACAGGAGCCAGGCAACCGCTGATTACACGTTGGGCCAAGACGACTACTACGTGATTCCTAGCGTGGGGTTGGACCTCAAAGGCATCAGGAACAAGGGTGAGATCGTTTACCTGACGTCAGCTGGCACGGTCGCGACCGCCACGGAAACGCGCACGGCATCGGAAACGCTATACAGTACGCGCTTTATCCGGGTCGACGCGCGCGAGACGTCGCTGTCTACGGCTACACAGGCGACGGACCTACTCGACTCGATCCTCGACGATCTAGAGGAACCGTCGGTCCAACAGCAAATAGAGACGGCATTTTGGTGGCCGGTCGAGCTCGGCGACATGATCGGGTTCAGCGCGAACGACCACTACGACAACGAGCAGCGGCTCGCGGTGTTCGGCTACCGGCATATCCTGAGCAACAGCGGCCCACGTCGTACAATCATCACGTGCAGCGGTAAGCCGAGCGGCGGCGCGGAACGGTGGCAAGCCGTTGACGTCGGTGGCGGCACCCGGAGCAGACCGGGTGGCCCGCTCACACCTGGCGGGAGCATCAGGCCGGGCAGCGGCGGTGTCCGTGGCGCGCCAGCCGCTAGCGTCACGTTCGACGCGAACGGGCAAGCGGTCATCTCAGCGACCGGCGGGCCGACGACCGCGAACCTCTATGTGACAGTCGGTGACGGGACCGATCCAGCGGACCCGACAGTGACGACGAATGACGGGTCAATTACGGGTCGGTCGGGCACGGTATCGACGACGAAGAAGGTCACGACCGGCAACGAAGCGCACGTCCGCGTGATCGCGGTCGATTATGCTGGCACGACGTCGATGGTCGCGGC
>JAAOEI010000495.1_pt1 | contig 15242 bp, 16 predicted proteins | sample 7059261 | NCBI WGS metagenome assembly JAAOEI01 (sample SAMN14008812, study PRJNA610033) | viral metagenome | isolation source: viral particles filtered from seawater | place: China: Hangzhou Bay, Yangshan Deep Water Harbour | collected 2017-10-31
AAATATTCTCGGCCATCTCAGTTCGACCAGACATATGAAGAACCTATGGCTGAGTTCAAGACTGAGGATGAAAAGTCTGCGGCTGTTAAGATGGAGACCGACGAAGATTACGCCAAAGCCTTCGTGTGGGACTTCCGCCGTGCCGACGCCAACACCATGGCCATGGTTAGCCAGCTGGTAGATGCCAAGGCTGCCAACAAAGACCCAGAGCTAGCCAACGCCTTCTCAACACTTAAGAAGACGTGGGAAGACTACCCGTACTTCTGGCAAGAAGGCGGTGGTGGTGCTGAAGCATTTGTAGAGAACGTCAAAGAGGTTATGAAAGACCCAGTTACGTGGGTGTCTGCTGGTGTTGGTGCCGCACTGTCAAAGGGTGCGCTACTAGCAAAGGCTATTCATGGCTTTTCTACCAACGCCGTCATAGACTTCACGGCTGGCACAATGTTCAATCTGGCCAGCCAGAACAGGGATGTCGAGCTGTTGGGTGGGGAGGTGTCGAATACCGAAGCAGTACTGGCTGGGGCAGTCAGCGCCGCCATCCCAGCAGGGATAGCTGGTACTCTGGCCGGAACTCGCTGGGCTGCAAAGAAGACGTATGGGGTATATAAGGGCTTCACTACGGAGGGCCTAGAAGATGTACTGTCTCAAGAGAGCAAGGAGTTGCTCGGCAGTAACCTGACCAAAGAGGCAGCCGATGCCGAAAAGAAAGCCTTCGGGGCTATTGATATAGCCACAGGGCAGGCACCACACGAAATAGTCGACGCTAAAACCGGTAAGGCAGCCATTGACCCAGCTACTGGTCTGCCTATCGTTGCTCCGTCGCGTACAGCCGCTCAAAGGGCGGCAAAAGCCGCCAACGCTACATCAACCACCGGCCAGTCATTCACGTTCCGTGAGAAGCGTTTCAAGACGCCAGACGAGGCTAAGACGTGGGCAGCCAGCAACGGACCAACTCTGTATGGCGGCAACAACGTAGGTGTTACCAACCTAGGACTTACACCCAAGGGTGCTACCCCAACGCTGGTCACACGCCGCAGCCGCATAAACGAGGCATTTACCAGTGCCGTCCAGACTTGGCTTCACGGCTTCAAGTCTATCGAGGATGTAGCCCCCGAGTTGCAGGCTGCTGCAAAAGCCCGTGTTGCAGCTGGTGCAGTAACACCACAGGACATAGGGTTCGTGGATACCGTTGACCTGTCGAAACAGTTCAATCTCACGATGAACAAGGAGCGTGTCGCTGAAGACTTCCTAATCGAAGGCCCAATCATGCCTGTGGCTAGTGCCGAATCTCCAGGCCTGCTGGAATACGCCAGTGTACCAAACGCAAAGGGCTTCTTCGATATTCTGTATGACGGTATGAACGACGCAGGTAGTGCCAACATCGGTGCGTCGGGCAAACGCTACAACACAGACAACTACAGACGCGACCTCGGTACGTACCTGATGGCCACGCGTGTGGAGAACTATGAGGCTGCTAATGCCACCCGTGGGGGTGCCGGGCAACCGCCCAAGCTATCGCTGAGCGTCAACACCCAGGCATTCCTAGACTTCAAGCGTGACTTGCAGACCAACGCCCCAGAGGTTGCCGCTGCTTTCGACCGCACCATGGAGCAGATGATACAGTTCAATGATCATCTTCTTGAGTTTGCCATTCAGCATGACATCCTGACACGAGAGGCAGCCGCCAAAATGCGCGGAGTGTCTGGTATTTTCGTGCCGTTACGCCATGTCATAGACGGCAAAGGGCACGACGCCAGACTTAGCCTTGTACCATCCTCACCAGGACCATCTACGCTACGGAAGGGTGTGCGGGAGGATGCTGCCGCCGAAGACCTGTTCGTAGACCCTATCCAGTCCTACGAGGATATGGTTCAGATTGTGATTAAGGCCGCTATGATCAACCGCACCAAGGCCCAGGTCTATCGCCAGATCATGGCCGCTGGCCCGACCATAGCCAACCAGATTATCGAGGAGGTCAAACAGCCTCCAGGTAAAGCAAACGTGTCTTTGGCCAACCTGGAGAAGGCCCTACAGGCCCATGGCGTCAATGTTAGCTTCGCCTCAAACCCGAACGTGGCACCATACATGGCGATCTACTTCCGCACGTCTGACTTCATTGGTCAGAAGCTGCAAGGCCGTGACTTTGTATGGATCAACGGCGAGCTGAAGGAGTTCGCCTTCAAAGACAAGCTGATAGGCGATGCTCTTCTTCACTATGGCAAGTTCTACGGCACCAGCCTTGCAGATATGTTTGGTGTTGAGGGGAAGGTCGGTAGAGGCGCTCTCTCACCCCTACAGTTCTGGCGCGACTGGAACAAGCTGACAGAAAAGATGGTAGTCAACTGGGCTCCGGTTAACACCATGATCCTGGCCCCCGCCGACTCAGTCTCGGCAGCCATCCTGAACCCACGCCTCAACTGGCGCAATCTGCCGGTTGTGAACATGCTGTACGGCTATGGCAAACACATCGCAAGCAACTTCACCAAAGACTCAGCCAGAGCCCAGGCCATCATTAACGGTGGTCTGCTATCAGGTAGGTCGGGGGCTATGTCTTCCCTCATGAAGCTCGACCCGGCCATGGCGTGGGCGGCCAAGAACGGCATCGACCCCAGCACTATTGGTGGCATAAGCCGTGAAGTCGACATGAAGCTCATGGACAGACTCATGGCCAGGGCCAGGGTTGCACTATCTGAAAACGCCATCCTGCGTATGAACAGAGCTATCACTGACGCGTCTGAATCTGCCACACGGCAAGGCTCATATGGGGCTGCTATAGCCAGCGGGACATCTGTCGCCCAGGCCTCGCTTGATGCTTCGCGCTACTCTGTGAACTTCAGGCTCAAGGGAAACAGCGAGTTGGCTACATTCATCCTTGACTCCATGCTATTTATGCGCTCCACAGCCCAGGCCACATACCAAGTTGCGTCTATGGTAACAAAGAAAGGTAATCGTGCTAGTGTGCTGTCAAGACTGGCACTGTTTACGCTCGCCCCAACTGTTGCTCTTGAGCTTATAAATCAGAAGGACGACTATTACAACTCTCTGACGGACCAGGAGAAGGATATGTTCTGGTTCATCCCTATCCGTGAAGAGAACGGAACTATCGACTACATTCGCTATCGTAAGCCGCAACAGCTGTCCATCCCCGCAAACGTAGTCCGCAGGTATATGCAGGAGATGCGTAAGGACGAGGCTGGCGACATGCTGCTCAAGATAATGGCATCGCATTTCGCTAGCGCCACGTACAATGAGTTTCGGTTCGACGAAAACTTCTATCCTGGTGGCCCAGTTGGCTTTGCCATCGGCATGGCACAAGGCACAACCCCGCTGGGCACACCTCTTCTGCCACCAGGCAAAGAAGAGGCTGCCCCGTGGGCACAGCTCGACCATGTCGGTACAGGCAAATTCTTCAGTAACCGATATATGATGGACACTATCGCCGAAGTGGAACAAGCTACCGGTGGTGTGGTCAAGCTTACGCCCAACATGCTGGAGTTTCTCGTCACATCGACTATGGGAGCATTCGGCACGGCAGCTATCGACGGGCTAGATATGCTAGATGAGCTGAGTGACGGCACCATCACACTCAACCCCGAGCGTCTGTTCATGCTTGGGAAGGTCTACCGTAGCAGCGACAAAGCCAGGCGCTACATCAGCTCTAACGAGATTCTAAAAGACATCTCTGACAATGTCGGTGAGCTGACAAAGGCTATGTCTCTTGCCAACAACGACGAGAAGTTGGCTAACGCCATACTTACATACAAGCAGCGGTGGGGCGATGCCGCCTACGAAAAAGCTGTACAGATACAGGAACGTCTTGACGCTATTGAAGCCAAGCGGCAGCAGTTCCGTACTGAGCTGAATAGGCTTGCAGGTCAGACGGACAAGCCGCCAAACTTCAACGCTATGGTAGATGGCTTATACAACACGTATACCGACCTGCTGTATGAGCTTGTCGAGAAGCCTCGCATGGCGAAGATAGACGGAAAGGACGTCAAAGTTGGGCCGTCTCTTCGGGAGCTGTTCCTCGACTTCAAGCGTCTGCGCTATAGTGGTGGCCCTGATAAGCCACCAGGCACTAAGAAAGCTGCTACGCTGAATGACCAGACTAGAGATGCTCTCAATGCCAGTGTAAACTACGATTCTGCATCAGACTCCTCTGACACCTATCTATCTAGACCGTCCATAACACCAATATCTGGCTTGGATGAGACCATAAGGGCTGGCGTGGCGTCAGGACCAAGAGACCATAGCCAGAGCGTCAAACCCGATGCCTACAACAAGGAACTCACAGCCCTATTCGACAAGGCGTCTGTATCGAAGTATAAGTACTTGCATGACGCGGAAGGTAAGCCTATTCGGCCATCCAAAGGCACACCAAAACTACACGATGCTCTGTCAATCATAGCCCGAACCAGCAAAGACCCAGGTAGAGCTGAGCTTGCCAAGAAGCTGTTGCAAGTAGCACCAAACATCCACGTCCATAAATCGTGGAGCAGGTTTGGGTTTACTGCGAGAGGTGCTGTTGGGTATAAAAATCAAAAAGACCAATACGGCGGTACCAGCAATATGATGATCTTCGATGGTGGTCTAAAGGCAGAGGATGGTGTACGAGAAGACGCAGACTCTAGCGGTGTTAATGAAACTACGCTGCTTCACGAATCCATACACCATATCATGAACGAGCATTTAGCAAACACAAACGACCTCACGTCGAAGAGTTGGTATAAAGACATGGACAAGGTTTATAGGTCGTTTAACACGTCTATGCTTACTGGTGACAGGTATCGCAACGAGCATAGACCTGGCCTTAAGGCCATAGATCACATCAACACATTCGAGGGGGCTGACGCCTCAAGCTCGTTCGACGAGTTTATAGCCAGAGCACTAACGGAGCGGCAGTTCCAGATAGCACTGGACGACATGGTGGCTAAAGACGGGCGTGAGGAAGTAGAAGTCTCTGGCCCGCAGCCCCATAAGCAGGGGGCGGGTAAGACGGGCTGGGACAAATTCGTAGACGCCGTAGGCACTATGCTTGGTTTCGGTGGTGGTGGTGTCAAATTGTACAAGGTACACACAGCCCTATCGGACGTACTCAGAGCACGAGACGACATGTTCAAGGAGTTTAACCAAAACATAGAGGAAGGGGCTACACAAAGCCAGCTGAACGCCACAACAAAGGGCGGCGGTACTGGATCAAACAAAGAGAAGACAAAATCGCTATCTGACCAGACCAAGGCTGCACTTGGCGCTGCTGCTATAGCTATTGGTGGCATGACCACCCCCACCGGCCAGCGAAAGATTGCACAAGCCATAAGCAGGAAAGGGCTGTTTAACGGGCTAAGGAGCGCCTTCTCAACAGCTGGTGACAGTAGTCTACCAGCCACCATCGAACAAACCGAGAAGGCCGTCACTAAACAAGCACCTGTACCAACAGATCGGCTTGAAGGTCTGGTAAATCCGCAGCTGTCAAGACGTGAGGCTCTTCGTGGTGCCGCCTCTACGATGGTTCCTAAGGGGGAGATTCTATCCAAATTAGCCAATGTAACTACACCGCCAGAGCAGACACCAAAAGTAGCCGAGCCGTGGAGGCCGACCAAGCTGCCTGACGGAAGTTTCTTACCACTAGACATATTATCGAGCGGTGGGTCACACAGGCTTGATATTAAAGATGTTGATGCAAGATTTAGTATCAGAGATATCAAGGATATTGGACACACACTGAGCGGTTTTACGAAGCGAGCAGCTGAAAATTTCAAAAAGGCGACCGGACACCTGCCGACAGACGTGGCCAACATGAAGGCACACGGGAGAGAGGCTATTGATCGCACATACAAAGCGTTTATGCCTGTTATTAGAGTTCTGCAAGACGCCACCAGTGAGGTGGATGTACGAAGCAAAAACTACTCACCAGCTAAACGTGACATCTACGATTACACAATGGCTATGGTGCGAGAAATGATGACGCCTACAGAATCTATGTATAGTAGGGCCTCTGGAACAGCCAGAGATATCATGAAGTATATGCCTAACATTATGGACGAGTTTGCGAACGTGGGCGACTACGAGAAAGTCAATATGCCAGAGTTCATTGATGATCTTATGGATATACCGGTAAGTAAACACCCTCACTTCCGATATCACGATATGCTGTTGCACACGGGGGAAGTCGTCAAAAAACACCTCTCACCGTATTTAGACGAGTATGGCGTCAGACATGTTACTGATACCTTAGCGCGAATCACTTTTAATATGACGGATACGGCTGGGGAAGGTACAAAGGCCTGGATAAGCGGACTTTTCGATAGTGTCAATATGCTAGATGTAGGCGACACAGAGGACGAGCTTTTCCGGGCAGACTTAAGTCTTAAGCTACTAAAAGCGCTTGAGCAAATGGGGCAAGTGCGGAAAAGTGCTGTAGATGAGGCTGAAGAAGCCTACACAAGGCTCCGCCCCAACATCTTGAAAAAAATCGAAGATGCAAAGGCCAGACACAAACTCCATAAGCACAGAGCGGAGGTGGAGCGGCAACGTGGCAAATTCAAGTAATACAACAATAAAGCACCTTCTCGATGAGGTAATCAAAAAGGAAGGTGGGTACGTAAATCACCCAGCCGACAAGGGTGGACCAACCAATTTCGGCATCACCCTCGCCGTCCTGACCGTATATCGCGGTAAGAAATGCACCGCAGATGATGTCAAAGCCATGTCCGAAGACGAGGCCAGAGCTATCTACGAGGACATGTACTACCTCAAGCCTAAAATCAACCTCCTCCCAGACGCACTTGAGCCGCAGGTGTTCGATATAGCTGTCAACAGTGGCCCTGGCCGTGCCATCAAGATGTTGCAGCAGGTGCTCAATCTGGCCGGTTTCGAGTGCTCTGTGGATGGAGATATAGGCCCCAAAACTGTACATGCTGCACAGCTGGGCTACGAGGCCATGGGTCCATACCTGGTCAACGCCCTGTCGGAGGCTAGGGAGGCGTTCTACCAAAATATTGTGGCCCGGAACCCATCCCAGAAGGTATTCCTTCGTGGATGGATTAACCGGGCCAGGTCGTTTCGTGTGCCTGTGGAGGGATAGATGATAGGCGCTATTATGCAGCTCCTATCCGGTGGAGTGATTGACAAGGTAGGCGGTCTTGTCAAGACAGTCTTCGGTGACAAGGAGAAGAGAGACGATCAGCGTGCTGAGGCTGATTCTGCTTCCATGAACGCGTTTACCGCAGAGTCTGGTGCTCTGCGGTCTAATAGGAACTGGTTCGATTCTCTGATAGACGGGCTAAACAGACTGCCCAGACCGCTAGGCTTTTTCGGTATCATAGGCCTATTCGGCTGGGCAGTTGTCGATCCTATGCAGTTCACGGTGGCTATGACAGCGCTTGGTGTGGTGCCAGACTGGCTACAGCAAGCACTTGTAATGGTGCTGGCGTTCTATTACGCCGGTCGCTGGATTGCGAAGGACATGAAGTTCGGCACCCCGAACGTCAAAAAGGTTAAAGAAGTGCTAGCACTACAAAAGACACTGCGAGAAGGGCTAGAGCCCCAACCACAGCCTTCGCAGCCCAGTAGTTCTGAACAACAGCCTGCATATTCACCTCCTACGGTTTCAAAGTATCATCAGGCAGATAAAGAGACAGTAGCAACAGACAAAGAATTACAATCGGAATTAGCGGGTCCATCGGACAAGCCTATGTCATTACCATCTATCATGGCGTGGAACAAGAAGTACAACGCGTCATTCTAGCTTCCTACCACGGCAATACTCCACCAGAGCTAAATAAAGGTCCGTGCAGTCGATAGGCTGCCGGGCCTTTTCTTTTTCTGCGATCTTGGCTAACATGATCTTCATAGCCTCCGGTGTTGGGGCGGACGGCAGAGGGACGCAGTCATCATATTTTGATACAACCTCTCTAAGAGCACCCTCTCGCGCAAGGGCTGTGTCTAGCAGGTGTCGTAGATGGCTTATCTCCTCGTGATGTTCTGACAGCGACTTGATAAAGCTCTCAATAACCTCGTCGCTACAGTATCGTATATACAGCCGCTTTATTGCCCTCTGGAACCAGTTCATAGCTTATCCTCCGGCCCCTTCAATTCGTTCTCGTACTCGATACGCTTATCTTCAAGAAGTTTGACAGCAAAATCTGTAGCCTCAGCCGTAATGTCTGTTCGCAGGCTCATTAGCAGCTTCTCGATCTCGAACAGCTGCTTGATTCTGGTGCCAAGCTCTTTCTTGTACTCCTTGTCCATTATATTCATGTTCCTTGTAATGAACTCGTGTGGTTTACGCCACCGCCCCTGTGTGAAGTGCATTACGTCCACCTCGTATAGGAGTGTTCTACACGACGGTCTAGGGCCAGAGGTACAAGCCAGCGTAGGTGTATGGCTGTACACATGTCATACAGGCATGGGAACATGCCATCCTCATCTATGGAAAAGTTCGTGATACTCTTGTGTGCTGGATACACGCCAGGTGGCAGCCACACAGAGAACGCGTGGACCATATCGTTCTTGTACAGACCCTTTGCTAGCGGCATAGCCGATGTGTCGGGCACCATGCGAAGATGAAATTGCCTGATGGCCGTGTCAGTCAGCTCCATACCATACTCTCGTCTAATGATATCACGAACAGCTGCTGGCATACCGTCATCGAGAACTTCTGGCAACTGAAAATCCGGGGCGTAGGTGATGTCATCTACCCGCTCAAGCCACAGTGTAGCCCCGCCTTCGCTGAACATTAGCAACTCAACATAATTCATTTGTCAGAACTCACTGTCTCCAACTCGACGCTGAGAGTTTTCCCAAGCATCAGATGCTTCTCGTATACCTTAGCGATAGCAGCCCTCTCAGAGGACGCAGAGACGGTGCCTGATATCTCACCGACACCACGATCATTGTCTTTGAGCCGATATCTGTACACTAGCTTCGTAGGCATACAAGCATCTCCGTAGCGCTAGCAGAATACTCCGCACCATCGAAGCTGAACCCGGCCTGTATCAGCTTATTGCGCCACGCCTTCTCGTTCATAACGATCCTGTGAGCGTTGCTACCGTCTGGCAAAATATCACCAGAAGACATGAACGAGATCGTAAGAAGGAGTTTCCGCTTGGCTAGAGTTCGGAGGTGCTTTAGTACGTTGTCGATGTACTCTGGCTCGATATGCTCAATCACGTCTGTGCATACCACAAGATCAGCTGGCTCAGGCAGCTTATCTATACCTGGGATGGCGGGATCGTACTCCCGCCACTCCAGTTTCAGGTCCTGAATCTTGTCCTTGAGAGACGCCCCAAGAGTGCCCTTGCCAGCCCCGTAGTCTAGGATAGTCTCAATGCCAGGGTCTGCCCCCAGCACTGCCAGCACATGTCGGCCCCACTTGAAAGACTTGGACCCGAAGATTGGCCTAGTCTTGTGAAGATCAGCGTTTAGTTGCCGGTAGTTTTCTGAGATGTACTCGGGCATTGTGCCTCCACTCGTTTGTTAGCATCACTTAGCCAGCTCTCGTATTTAGCAGGGGCAGGTCGATTGTCTAGTACATTCTCCTGCAAGATAGAGTCAACCAGGACGACCAACGAGGCAATAGCCTTAACCAGGTGTAAGCACCCGGCCTCGGGGTCATAGTCATCGCCCTCCCAGTAGGAGATCATGTGACGCATAGCTGCGTCATAGTAAGTCGAGGCTACAGTACCGCCCTTACGCCAGTTGTACGGGCCGTACTTGCGCGCCCCCTCCATCATTGCCAGGGCCAGCTCGGCCAGCACCTGGGGTGGGATCACAGACAACGATACCTTCTTACTACCAGCCTGGATTTTAGGGTTGGCCGCAGGAGCCTCAGGGATTCGGTCTTCGTAGTCGTCGTCCCAGTAGTCCGCACTGGCGGCATCAGGATCGAATCCTACGGCACCGGATGGGGCCAACTCCCCTATATAATTGATTCCACAGTCTTCATCTTCTAGGAGTTCAGGTGTAAAGCTGCCATCGTCATCGACCGAACCAATTAAGGTGCCATCCTTCAGCTGGATGTTAAAGAACCGCTTAGGTGTGTCAGCATCATGCTTTCTCTTTTTCTTCTTTTTGCCCTTAGCCATTGTGTAATACTCCATTCAAAATATCTACTGCCTCGTCCAGCGTTGGGACTACCCAACCTGCAATCTCTCTAACAAAACTGTGGTCGTGGATGTTACCTTCAGGCTCCATGACTACTACCACTGGTTTGCGTAGCACATCAGCCCAACCCAACTCCACCATGGTACCTTTCGACACTGTATCAGCACAGAGTAGGTACATCAACACAGCGTCACACCTAATGATGTCATTCCTATCCCTTGTGACAATGGCCTTGGAGTTGTTCTGACTGCCAGAGTAGCCAATTTCGCATATTGATACCTCACCAGCCAGCCTATCTTTGAACCGCATGGGGTTTATAGACTTGATACCTCTCATAGCCAGTAGCGCCTCAGCAGATAGCCGCCACCCAGCTAAGGCCTGCTGGTACGACAGCCCAGAGATAGGTCCAGCCAGATAAACTAAGCCCATACTTCTATTCCTTTTCCAAGGAGGTACTCGTGCTGTTCGTCAGTCAGGTTGTATATGACTGTCTGCCATAGCTCTTTTGCACCAGCAATCTTCCTAACAACCAAAGAATGAACATGTACATCTGGCATATACCTGATGTAGAATGTGCATCCCTCACCAGGCTCGTGAAGATGGATGGAGTTTCCAGTCTGTTTGTCGTATAGAAAATCAACCATATCTCTCCTTCAATCTCTTCAGAGATATACGCTCGAAATCAAACATGCCATCTTTCACGTCGTGTAGCACCGTGATACCACTCCACCACATGTGCTGCGAACCCCTGGCGTATGATTCTTCGTGCTCAAGATAGCACCCAGCAACCACGCTCTGTATCCGCTTTCCGTCTGGTTTAGTACGCTCTGCGTATGCCCACAAGTGGCTGTGGCCAGCCACCGCCGACACATGCTGCTTAGCGATGATGGCATTAGCAGGGTACTCACCACCAATAGGTTTACCCATAAGGCCGGAACACCAGTAGTGCTGGTAGTGAACTCCGTCAACTACAGCTGGCTTGAGAAACTCGAACACCCTCCATCCGAGCCTGATAAAGTCGAGGTCGTGAAGTCCGATAAGGCCGTCAAGACTAGCATCGAGGTTAGATGCCCGTCTAATGCGGTCTTCGTGATTTCCCTCGAAGTAGTACTTCTTGGCAGCCTTGAGGCCTCGTGACTGCGACAGTAGCCCAAGGGCTCTATTGGCAGCTTCGATGTCTTTAGCATATCGTCTTCCCTCGTGTGATTTCTTACCCTTGTCGTAGCTGGACAGACTCTCCATGTCTGCCCAGTCTCCGAGACACATGACATGGGTCGGCTTGATGTCGTCGATAAGCGACCCTAGATACTCGATCCTGCGTAAGTTCTGCTTGGGCTTGACATGCACATCTGGAATGATCAGGTGCACATTACCCATTCCTCTTTGACCCCTTGCCCGACTTGGTCGGCGGCGCTTTCTTCTTAGTCTTATTCTTGCGCCTGCCTAACGCCTCAAAGACCTTATCGTACACCGCTACGCCGTGCCGAAGAACCAGGTCACTGCACTCTTCAAGCATCCTGCCTAACCCAGCCCCAGCCAACCACATTGTACGCTGATTGTCGTCGGTGATGAGGAGTGGGTTGGCACCGCTGCTCGTCACCACCACATCAACTGTATCCGCGTCACTGCCGCCCACAGTAAGGTTGATAGTGAACGTGCTCGGGTCGTTAGTGAACTCGTATTTATCCTTAGTGGACCGTGCTTTTTCTTGCGATTTCATTTTGTAATCCTGCTTTCTCTGTGTATAGCTTGTACAACATGGCGTACATCTTGATGAAGAACTCGGCATCGAGCGCTACTAGTGTGCGCTTGTTATTAGCTCGCATAAAGAGAAGCCTGCCTACACCTTCTGTATCCGGCACCGGCTTGATATCTTCGTACATGTCGATAACGAAGCCTAGCTTCTCCTGATTCTTGCACTCGATGTGGTACGGAAAAACGCCCTTAGCGTATGGAGACATTTGGACGTCTGGTCCGTTAACCGACATAGGTGTTGACCTGACATCGTCTGATGTAAAGTCTGGGAACAGGTCCTTTAGCTTTTGGACCACCCACTGCTGCAATCGTCTGCCTTTAGCCTTTCTGGCTTGTACTGTCTTTGCCATTAGTCCACATCTCGTCTATATGCGTGTAGTACGTAAGCCTTGGATTTTCTCCCCTCGACGGTAGTGATGGGAGCATCTTAAGTCCTGGCCAACACGCAAACTTGTACTTACACATAGAGCATGTAGTGCCAAGAATGCGGTTACCAGTAGGTACTTTGCGGAACTTCTCAGGCTCATCCGAAAACGAGCGTTTGAACTCCTTATCATTAAGCGCCTTTAGACCTGCCTTGAGCTGGCGCAGAGCCTGCTCTCTCAGCTCTTGGTATGTGTGGTCATCTGGAACCTCAAGAGCCATGATCTCGCCAGATGCCTTGTTAACAACAATCCACCCACGAAACCGCTTACCAGAAGCCTCTGCATAGCCGAAGCCCTGTCCCAGATAGCCCCAGACATCGCCCTCAGCTACGAGGGCTTCTATGCCCCGTTTGAACTTGTTATTAAACGACCACGGCGACGAACTCTTGATATCCCATATGCCGTCCTCGTCGATGTCATACGTGCCATCTATATACTCGCCGTCAAGCTTGAGGGTGACCTTCTTGCCTGGGCCATACTTATGCCCAGACGACTTGATCAGAGCTATGACAAGAGCCTCTACGAGATGCCCAATCATCATTCTGACGGGCAACTCGTAGCTCTCCGGCTCCGCTGTCAGAGTCAGGCGTTCTGCCTGAATCTGACACGGTGGACGGCCTAGAGCAGACAGCCGCTTCTGCGTCCGCTCTTTCTGTGGGCCGAACTGTTCTAGAATAGCAGTACGACACCTCTCCGCAAACTCAGCAGCCACCTCTTGCGACATTACGGTTTTTCCCTGTATGGTGTCGTAGAGGAACTGCTTAATGCTTATCAGGATAGGTGGTTCAATCATTACGCAGCCTTTTTCTTGCCTTTAACCTTGGTCTCCTGAAACGCCGGGCTATCAGAGTCGTCCACAGGGAAATCATCATTAAAGCTGTTGCGACCTCCAACAGCCTCGACGATCTCGGAAGCTTCGGCGTCAATAGTCTGACCACCCTGCTTACCAAGGGCGTGAAGATACTGCTCTCGAACTTTCTCATTCTCAGCCTTGATATCGGCAGTAAACACCTTCAAGGCATCGACATCAGCCTGACCGTTCCAGACGGGAGCTGCTGTGTAATCAACAGTAGGTGCCAGCTTATACCAGATGGCCGTACCGTTAACTTCCTGTGTCACGGCGAAGTTAATCTCTGTACGCAGCAGATCACGGCGCTTGGCAGTCATGTTATCAATAAGCTCGCTCATGACGGCGTAGTTCGCCCCACGGACCCGCATAACGCACGGGACAGTGATAGGACCCTTGACCTCTGCGCCTGTAACACTAGTGATACCAGTCTCAAATGTGGCAAGACCATACAACAGCATATAAGTCTTGGCTTCCTTGAGGATAGCCTCTTGCTGTGGAGTAGGTTGTTCTCCCTTCTTCAGCCGTGGACGACCGCAGCGGATACCACCTGCCGTGTCATAGGCTTCGTCGGACCAGTTTGTGAAGATGCGTGACACGCTCACGACCTTCTTCTCTTTCTCGCTAAACCGCCGATACTGCATGGCCCGAATCATCACTCGAAACTTAATGGTCGGCGCGTAGATAAGACCCCGCCCCTGTGCCGACACCTCGAAGGTGCCTGGGATAAGCTTGTTGCCTACCTTGTCTTTGGGCAAGGCGTTAATACGAAGAAACTGAAAATCACGTTCGTTATCGAACGTCTGCTGGCCCGTGAGACGGGCAATGGCCTCAAAATCGTCAAAGTCAATAGTAGCCAAATCGGTGCCAGTGGTTTGCTGGCTGTCAAGCTGTGTCATTTGTTGTATCATCCTTTCATAATATAGCTTAATGTACTCTCTATAGCACACTTTTCGTTAGTTGTCAATAGGCTTAAACTTTCCTACTTCATTACCGAACATTCTCCACCCTTTCCGCTTGGTACGCGAAAAGTACTCTGCGTAAGGCCCAGCAACCAAGGCCTCGATCCTTTCGTACTGCTCGTCAGGCTTGCGGCTATGCTCTCGGCGCTTGGCCCTAATGACCTGCCTAACAGCCGCAGATAGGCGTTTGGGCTTGCCTCTGGTGAACAGGAGGCATATCTCAGCCTCCTTTCGTGTCCAATAGCCCATGCCCATGCGGCCTTTATCCCACACGAAGGCGATGGTCTTATATTTGAACCCAAACCATGACGCCAACTCAATGGCCTGATCCAGGTGTGAGTCAACAACCCACATGAACAGGGCACAATCTTTATCCGTGTCGCGGTCAAATCCCATGCGCCTTAAAGCCCGCGCTATCTTATCGTTTGTGTCAACTTTGTAATGATCCCTCTTTGTTCTATGTGGGGTTACAAGCTTCTTCTGGTACGTCCTGAACCCCCACGGCGGGTCCATAAGCACTGCTTTGAATTTCTTCATGTTGTAAACTCGCCAACCTTCTTCATGTCAAGCCAATTCGGACCAGCCTTGAGTTCCACGCCGATGGGGATATTGAAGTCGATACCATAGCGCAGCATCAGCTCCTCACGAACCCCCAGCATACCATCCTTGAGGCACTCTACAGCCCTGTCCAGCTCGCCTGGAAACACGTCAATCAATATACTATCATGCACCGTGAATATTAGCCGACTACGCAGCCCAAGCTCTTTCAGTCGCTCAGCCACCAGCATACACGCCAGCGGCACCATGTCAGCTGTAGCGAAGCTCTGTACCGGGTAGTTTTTAATCTGGGTTGAGAACGACGACCCACCACCATACTGACGCTTGGCATACGGGAACGCCAGCTCTCGCCCAGTTGGGAGTGTAATCTTCTTCGTATTGATAGCCTCGTCCTGTAGCTTATCGTGCCACGCCTTAAGGCCGCTGTACTTACGCTCGAACTCCCCAAGATACTTACGCTCGATGTCCGTCCACGAGGACTTGCCGTAGATGTACCCAAAGTGAATGGCCTTGACAGCAACCCTTGGCAAGTCGACCCCAAACTTCTCCTTGATCGTCTTAACACCATACGAATGGATGTCGACGCCGTCT
>JAAOEI010000496.1_pt1 | contig 15238 bp, 17 predicted proteins | sample 7059261 | NCBI WGS metagenome assembly JAAOEI01 (sample SAMN14008812, study PRJNA610033) | viral metagenome | isolation source: viral particles filtered from seawater | place: China: Hangzhou Bay, Yangshan Deep Water Harbour | collected 2017-10-31
CCTGAACCGCGCTGTTGTAGTAGGCCGTAGACCCCTGAGTAACAAGGAACGCCACGGTGACTGACTCTCCCGTGGACATCAGCGTGTTCAGGCTAGTCCCAGAAGACCCTCGGAAGTTCACAGTCCAGTTTGCTGAAGCGTTGGAGGTGTAGTAGAGAACGCTCTGGGTCGTGACATCGTAAGCAATCGTCCCGGTGGCTGCGGTGGCCGAGACAGTCGCCACTTCTTTCACGTTGCTGAGCTTAGCCGCTGCGACACTGGTCGAGCCTGAGAAGGTCTGGAGAGCGGTGAAGGTCGTTGCAGTGCCTGGCGCAACATAGTCGGTGCCTGCTGTCGCTGCCGTAAACGCCGAGGTGCCATTGCCTTTCAGAACGCCAGTGAGGGTCGTTGCGCCTGTGCCGCCGTTGACGACCGGAACCATTTGCGTGTTGGAGAAAGTGATGTCGCCGGTCATTGTCCCGCCAGCCAGGTTGAGCTTTGCGGCAAGAAGAGAGTCAGCTTGGGCCTGAGTGTACGTGTTGGCCACGTTGAACGCGCCGTACGCAACGATGTCGACAATGTCTCCGGCTATCAAGCCAGACGCAAAGACCACGTTGGTACCGCTGGTAGCTGTAAAATCGACACCGACGACCTGCTTCACACCGTTCAGATAGACGTCCACAAACCCAACATCGTAGGTAATGGCAAAAGTCGTCTGAGCACTGGTGGCCGTGTACACCTGCCTGGACGCCGTGCCGTTGACAGCAGATCCAGCCGCTACCCAAGACGTCCCGTTCCACACCCGCATTTCGTTGGCAGTGGTGTCGAAATACAGTGCGCCGGTGACCAGGGGATTGCCGTCGTTATCTACACTCGGCGGTGAGCTCTTCGCGCCGAGGTACCTGTCGTCGAATTGGTCCCATGCTGCTTCTGCATTGGTGGCTGACGTACTCGCAGAACTTGCACTGGCAGCAGCAGCTCCCTGGCTAGCCAACGCCGCGGCGGCCGAAGTCGCAGCTGCTGCGGCAGATGCTGCAGCAGAAGTGGTACTTCCAAACAAGGTATCGATCTGCGTGATTGTGTAGGCGTCTATGATCCCGAACCCAGCTAATGTCGTCGGGTTGGTTCCGCTTGTTGCCCGGCCAAAAGCGTCGATGGTGACCGATTTATAAGTGCCAGGCGTAATGCCGGTAGCCGCCAGGTCGATCTCGTCCGCGCCAACCACGATCCTGGAAGCAGACGCCGTATTCACGTTCAGCGTGTTACCGGTTTTGGACATGCCCGTACCGGCGATAACTTGACCGGCCCCGCTGAACTGCACCCACGTCACTGCGGTGCTGCCTAACGTTCCGCCAGGAGCCACCGTACAGACGTAGCCGTTGTTGCCGTTAACCGTCCCGCTCTCCACAAACGTGAACGCGTGAACCAGCTCGTCCCAGGTGTTCGTATCCGATGCGCGAGTCCAGGATCCTGCGTCCGCGACGTAGATGCCGTTTTGCGAAGACGTGCTCTGGTCTTTTACCAGCACGCGCTGCCCGGCAGTTACGGACACTCCGTCGATCGTTTGCGTGCCACTTAGAGTAATGTCCGCAGTGGTGGCTGCCCGGCAAGATGCTTTAGCGTCCAAGCCTTGGACTGAATTGTCGACGTACAACTTGTTAGCAGCGTCGCTGTCATTGACCGGCGTAGCCAAGCCGGTAATGGTGCCGGCCGACCCGCTGTTCATATCCAGCGTGCCGTTTATCGTGACGTTGCTGAAAGTCGACGTGCCGCTTGCCGCCGTTACGTTGCCGGTGAGGTCGCCCGTGACGTTACCCGTGACGTTGCCCGCCAAGTCGCCCGTGACGTTACCCGTGACGTTACCCGTGACGTTGCCTGTTAGTGCGCCAGAGAACCCTACCGTCGCTGTGATCGTCGTGCCGCGAACAGTCTGTGCAGTCGTAGCCCCGATGGGGACGTTGTTTATTGTGCCGCCGGTGATGGTAGCCGAAGAAAAAGACGACGCTCCGGTTGAGGTCACGTTACCGGTGACGTTGCCAGTAACGTTACCAGTGTAGCCAAGTGTCGACGACAGAGAGGTGAACACGCCGGTGCTTGGCGACGACGCACCGATCGACGTGGCGTTGATCTGTACCCCGTTGATGTTGACCGTCGAAAGCACCGAAGCCGTGGTGATCCCGTCACCTGTCGGGTTGACAATCAAAATGTCCCCTGCCAGTCCTGCGCCGGACAACGTTGGGAGTTTGTCGAACCCTTGAGAAATAAGCGTGAATTCGTTGCGGATAGCAACCGACGCGCCAGGTGCGTTTGGAGCCGGTACGCTGCCTCCGTTGTAATAGCTGTTTGTCATCGTAGGCCTCTGCGCATTGAGTAATGCACGATAATGCTGTTGACAGTAAAGGGCTCAAGAAGATCAGACACCGAAGAAATCCGAATGGCTATATTTTCGGCGGTACCTTTTACCTCGACTTCAGACGGGGCGATGTCAGAACCATCCCAAACAAACTCGTCCCAAATCCACTCGTCCCAATAACTTGCTCGCAAATCGTTCGTGTGCGACGAGTCTAAATCTTGTGTGAAATAACGACTTCTGTAGCCTAAATCATAGCCAAATTGAAACTCTGCGTAAGCATTCCCGGTCACTTCTACGCTGGCTTTTCTGTACCTTTTCAGCACTCGCGGAGACCTTATGCTGTTGAAAGGAAGTCCGATTGAAGCAGGGATAGAATCCCCGTCAAAACTGGTCCCGCGCTCGAGCTCGTAAACGTAACCGTTGTTTCCACCCAAAAAACTTCTCGGGTTGCCAATCTGGTCCTCGCCTTCAAAAGAACAAAACATAACTACCGGGAACTGAACCGGCATGGCGCCTAACATGCGATTGTTCATCATGGTCAAGTAAAGGCCGTACCCGTCGTTAAACAGAATCCTGTACTGCGCCTTCTGCCGGTCGATCGTGCTAAGCACAAGATTGTTAACTCGCCCCTGCAAGTAAGGCCGGATGTTCATCGTGAGCGACGCCGGAGTAAAGTTGCCGAAGCTCAGCGTCGCGCCTAGCGTCATCACGCCGCGGTCATCGAGGGTAAAGGCTTGGTCCAAGGTCTGACCTGAATATGGCACCGCTCCGGCCCCGGAGTTGAACGTAGACAACGCGAAGTTGGCAGAGCTGGTTCCGTACAGGATCGAAGTGTCGCGTCGCGTGTAGACCGCCAGCGCGCCGCTGGTTTGATCGCCTGGCAGGGGCACCAAACAAGTGATGTTGGCATTCATGGCGATCTCGCCAGCGCCCAAAAGCGGGGTCCATTGAAACGGCAGTCCAAGCCCTGAAAACTGTAACGAGGCGCCAAAGCTGAGAAACAAGTGCTGTTTGTGGACGGCAACGTGCGTGGGGGTATCCGCCGCCATGCCGGTGACAATCGGCACCAAATTGGTTCCGTCGAACTCCCACGCGCGGTTAACTCCGTCGCAACCGTACGCGCGGTAGTTGACCACTCCTCCGCCAATGTTGCCGATGACAACCTCAAAGCGCCCACCGGGGCTGAGCGTGATAGCGGTAGCCGCGCCGCTGCCTACCGCCTTGGTTGCGGCCGACACCTGCAAATTCTCGCCAGCTTGGAACGTACCTGTCGTGCTGCTGAACACCAACCTTCCAGCCGCGGTGCCGGCCAGCCAGGTTCCTGACTGCAGGATCACCCGCGCCACAACGCCAGTCGCGCCGCTAGTGGCGCCAGTGACTGTGTCCCCAACGAAAATTTCAGCCGTGCCGGTGGTGAACGATAGTTGGGTTTTAAAAGTGACCTGCACCCAACCAGAACTGCTTGATCGGTACATATCGCAAGCCGTGCCTCCGGCGTTGTTGCGGAACGCATACACGGTGCCGTTGTATAAGAAAACGCCTCGCACGGGCCCTGAGCCGGGCACGACGGTAATGTCACTGCGGTAATTGTCGGCGGCCAGATTACGATAAGTGGCATCGGTCAAACCGTCTGCGACGATGCCGATCTGGCTGGTCAGCGTGCCGACCGTAACAGCGGAAACCTGAAGAGTTTCGCCGTTTGTGAAATCGCCGCTTTCTTTCGTGACAATTAGATTTTGACCATCGATGGCGATGACCACCGCGGTTTTGGCAGAGGTCAAACCAGTAATTGTGTTACCAACAGTAACAGTGCCGGTAAGCACACACTGAAAAATATCATAGACCGCATCTGCTGGCCTGGGGCGGCCATCGAACCGTTCGTAGCCTGCAATGCGGGTATAGCCCCCCGTAATAGACGCTTCAAAATTTGTCGCGCGTCTAGCAAAGCCTGGGGGCAAAGAAAGTGTAGGAGTGACCTGGTCCATCCCACCTTGCAAGCGGATCAGGTCGTACTGCACTCGAGGCATCGCCGGCAAGGTAGTCACTGTTGCCTCACGCCAACGGCGGACCGCTGATCAGATCTGGAAGCTGATCGATTTCAAGGCGGTTCATGAGCCTCTTGAATTCCAGCTCGCCGCGTTGGTAGACCTCGGTGGCGGCCTCGTACCCGGCATAAAACATCATGGCCCGGTACACAATCATCGGGTGAAACCGCTCAGGGAGATCCGGCTCTTGCGTGGCTGAAGTAAATTCCGTGGGCTTCCGATAATACTCTCCGACAATCACGTACGGCTGGTTCGGGATCGCCCCCAGTCCGAGGTTTTTGCTCGGTGGAACAATAGTCACCACGACCGGGCGGGCCGTCGTGTTGCGCATGTTCGCGTACTGGTAGAGGTTTCGGAATGTGTTCCACTCCATGAAGTTCAGCAGCTGTTCATCGCCGTAGTTGGCGCCAACACTGCTGGCCCTAAAACTGTCTCTCTTCCAGTTGGCAAACGTGGCGCCGATGCCAACCTCGGTCGGGGTGTATTGCCATTGCGAGGTAACCGTATTGAACTGAAACGGCTGCCGCATGTATTGCCAATCTTCGTGGGCGGTCTGAATGTCCACCCACGCCGCATTGATCCAGTCGAGGAAACGCAGCGATTCTCCGGTCAGGCCAGTAATCGTCGTCAGGGCAGGGCCCGTGACGCCGCACTCTTGCCGGGCGCGGTTAACCAGCTGCAGGCAATTCATCAGCCAACCTCGGCAAGGATATGGTCAAGCCAGGCTCGACCTTTGGGGTTTTTGTCTTCGATCACTTGAAACGGAAAGGCGAGGCCGTGCCGAGCGACCATCTGACTCCTGTCAGGCTCGGAAGGATTCGGAACCACCTGGGTGTACCGAGTCTCTTTCATGCGCGCCAAAACCTCCAGGTACTTACGCCGGATAGGCACTTGTTGCCCGCGAGGAATGACTTGGTTGAATCCGTTCACATTCAAGTGCGCGTAAGGCGGCTCGTTCTCATTGGTAGTCGGGTGGATCATCACGACCACCGGCTCTTCCATAAAAGCCTCTTCTTTCAGCATCTTTTTTAGGTCTTTGCTAACGGTGACCGGTTCCACAACTTCACTGTCATCGACAATGTCTATCGGACTTTTCGCCATCGGATTTTCTCCTTTTTGTTTGATCCCCAAAAAAGACGAGCCGCCGCTAAACGGCTCGTCAAGCACCCCCTCCTCCGGGGAAACAGAGGAGGGGGTTGACGGCGACTGTTACTGCGCCGAACCCGGCATCTGAGACAGATTCAGGTAGGTCGCAGTGTTGCCCGTTCCCAGGGTCGAAGTGCCAGGCGTGAACGTCTGGCTCGAGCTGGTGCTGACTTTGATCAGACCAAACGGGGTGAGATTGGCAGCCGGCGCGCTAGGCACGGGGCAAGGATCGCCAGCAGTGACGATCGGACCCTGCGAGGTCGATACGGTGCCGCTGGAATCAAGCCACAGGCCGAACACGCAGTTCTGGCTGTTGCCGAGGGCGGTATGCCCGCTCGAGAAGGCGATGTTGTCAGTAATCGCTTTCGAGCGAAGGATACCGTTGTTGGTGTACGCAATCGCGACAGTGGTCTTGAACGTGCCAGCGTTCGTGCCCGCAGCGATAGCACCGGAGGTCAGCGACATAAAGCCGCTATTGCTTTGCTCAATGTTGTAAGACATGGGTTTGTCTCCTTACGCGGAAATGGTAGGGGTCACCGCGGCAGCGGTGGTCGGCACTGTTGCGGCGTTGTAATCAGCACGAAGCTGGTTCAACGACGTGGCCAGGGCAGCGATGTCGGTCTGCATAGCGGCAAGCAACGGCTGAAGCTCACGCGAAGTGAGAACATCCGGCAACTTGGGCATGCGTTGTTTTATGCTTTCAGGCATGTTGATCTCCTCAGATCAAAAGCAAGGCGCCTCCGAAAAAGCGCCTGCGCAAGTTACAGGGCGGTCACACCGGCTTCGATTCGTGCCATCCAGGAATCGTTCAGACGAACGCTGGCGAACCAAGTCGAGGCACCTACGTAGCCGAACTGGCCAAGCGGGTTGGCGTGGTTGGTCTGCGACGCTTTCAGGACAACCGGCTTGATAGCCGACATCCCTTTCAACGCAACCTGACCCCAGGCGTCTTCGCCGATAACCAGGAACGGATACACGTCGACGTTAGCTGCACCGATGGACAGGCAGCCGTTGAGCGTGCCGGATCCGGCGGCAAGAAACGCCTGCAGCAGCGGAGAGCTGATGAAGCGGAAGTCTTCGCACGCGCCGATCTCACGATCGTGAATGGGCTTGAAGCTGCCGTACTCTTCTACGCGGGTGAAACCCGGCAGGTTACGCACGTCGGCTACTGCGTCCGTGTGGCAGAACACAATGAAAGCCGGCTGCACGGCGCGGGTGGCGAAGTTGACGCCAGGGGCCAAGCGGCTGGTGACGCGGCGCGAGCGGTTGCTCTCGAGCGTACGGGCGGCTTTACGGATCGCGTTCAAGCTGATCGGGGTGTTGATACCAGCGCGGGTGGTGCCGTTGGCGTAGATCACCGTGGAGCCGGCTTTCAGCACGCCGTAACGAACCATCTCCATGACTTCAGCCATGGTCTCGCCGGTCAGCTTGACCATCTCGCCGGGGATATCGTCTTCGTACAGCTGCTCAACCTTTGAGCTGTACTTGAAGAGGATACCGTACTGCTGCAGCTGGACAGTGACGTCCTGGAAGCTGATGGTGTTGCTGTTGGGGGTAACCCCTTCGGCCAGTACGAAGTTGCTGGCTACGATGTTCGGCGTGCCGGCGTAGCGCTGGCTGCCTTCAATCGTGGTGCCGGCGGCCACTGCACCGAAGGGCAGCGTACGACGAAAGACCAGGGTGTCCGTGCTGTTCTGAGGCATTTCACGCTGGGTGCCGAAATCACCAAGTACGGTGATGGGCTGGGCGTGGTCAAGCATTCCTTGTGCGGCGCGGATAAGGTTACGCGACGCGACTGTACCGTAATTTTGAATTGCCATGGGGCAAGTCTCCTGTGCAAGTAGTTAAGGTTAGAAACCCCTTTGCTCTTTTCGTTTCTCGAGCTGCCGGGCTTCGTATTTCCAAAGTTCTTCTGGGGTCATGGTCTCGAGAGTTTTCGAGGGCCGCGACGCACCGGGCTTTGTCGAGACTGCGCTTTCAAGAGTCATTCGGCGCTGGTTTTTGATCTCGCCAGAAGTCGGGGCTTTTTTGGCCGCTCGATAAAGATCCAGAACTTTGATTGCGTCAGCCGCTTTTGGGCTTTCAATCAAGTTATAAACGGTAACCGGTTGGGTGTTCAGCCAGCTCGCAAAATCCGGGCTGTTGACGTCTTCCTTCCAGTTTTCGTGGCGGATCTCTAACTTCGCGTACTCCAAAGCCTCTTGGCTGTCTGCTCGTATCTGAGCGGTCCTTTCTTCGATCAGCTGAGTAAGCTGATCGGTTGGAGCGCTTGAATACCCAGAGCCAACCTTGGCAGAGACGTACTCTTCCATCGCTTCAGCCCATTCAGGAAAATCCTGTTTGAGCTGTTTCCATTTCTCTGAATCGCCAGCTGCTTTGGACATCTCGCTCGCGGTAGGCGTTGAAACAGCAGCTTGCTGTTTTTGTTGCTCCCGTTCGCGCTGCCAGGCAGCTACTCGACCTTCAGTTGTTTTGACGTGATGCCGAAGATCCTCGTTGGCCTTCTTGAGCTCGTCGATCTCAGCCAGCTTTGCTTTCACCGCGTCCGGCAATCCCGCGTACGGGTCGGCCGGCGGCTCTGGCTCTGGCTCAGGTTCAGGTTCAGGTCTTGGCTGGGGCTCTGGTTCTGGAGCCGGGGTCTCCGGGTCCGCTGTCAGTGCCTTCGCTTCTTCGTCCCACACCTTCTGCGCTTCTTCAGCGCTCAACATCTGCTCATCTGCCACTTCGTTTCTCCGTCATGTTGTCAAGGGCGGTTCTGTGCCCGCCTCTTACCTAGCCCGGCGATGTCAATAAGACGTCGGCGGAGCCTCCACTTCTCGAGTCGCCCGATTGGGCAAGTCAAGCATTCGTTTTAGGAGCCGAATCTCGCCTCGATAGGCGGCGGTCTCCTCCGGTGTCAAACTGGACGAATCGTTCTTTACGCGGGTAGCTGCAAGTTCTTTGCAAAGCCAAGTTTCTAACTTGGCCCACTCACCCGGTTGCAGATTCAGTTCCAAATTTAGTACCAAAATTAGTAGTTGATTGGGATGCTAAGGAAGGCACCCCAAGGGGTCAAGCCAAGAACCGGAGCTTGTAAAGCGTGCTCTGATACAGCCCGACTATTTCGTCGAGAGCGTTGTTCAAAGACGTTTCTTTTTTAGGACAAATCTTTTCTCGGTTGTCCTCGATCCACGACATCTGCTGCTCCAGAATCTCGCTGATGTCGCCTTCAAACTCGTTGTCCGCCATCGGGATGTCCAGTAGCTCGTTGAACCGACCCTGGTACGCCTCGACGAATCCGTCGACAAGCGGGATGACGCCTTCGTAGAAAGCCCCCAACGCCATGTGCTCCGCGTAGGACGTAGTGCGAAGGTGCTGCCGATGCGTCAGGTCACGGGCCACGAAGATCATGGCAACCATCATTCCAGTCTGTTTCATGTTCAGTACCCCGTCTTGGCGTATCGCGGGAATGCAACCAAAATGACCGTGATGCTGCTGCCCGTGCCACCCGTGATGTTGGGGCGCACGAACAACGGCATCTCATTGCAAGAGTGCGTAGTTGCAGAGTTGTAACTCATCGCCGAGCCTCCCGTCCCGCCTCTTTGCGTCAGCGTGTGCCAGGTTGTGCCGTCGTTGGAGCTCTGCAGCGCGCAGGTCGCGCCACCGAACGTGCCGGCCACCTGGAACGTCAGGTCCGCCGCACAAGGCAACTGGAAAGGCGCGCCGTTGTCTGTGCCGCCGAGAGCAGTCCAGGTGGCTACGATGGCCCCGTCGCGAGCGGTGGTAAACTGTACTGTTGCCATTACTTGCTCCTCATTGCTTTGCTGATCAACCCGTTACGGGCGGTTTTGGCTGCCGCTTTGAAAGACTCATCGGTCGGCGCCCCTTTACTGCCTGGCTCGCGCATTCTCTCGCCCGATCCGGCTTTGATCCGTTCACGCTTGGCGTGGATGTTCGCGTAAAGCCCTTTCATTTCGACCTCATCGCTTTGCTAAGCAAACCGCTCCGTTTGTCTGCCCGGTTGAATTCTTTGGCGACCTTTACAGGCACACCCACCTTGGCGGCGAACTTCGCGTCGTGTGCGGCAGCCGCCATCATTCTTCGTTGTTTGTCAGATACGGAGGGCATTACTTTTTTATCCTGGCCACAATCGCGCGGCACATGTCGACGAACTGTTTGATCGAATACCTGTTTTTACACATGTTGACCATTTTGTGGACCCACTGAATATTGTTCGGTTCGTAACCTTTCGAGCTATCTATCCGATCCAAGCTGGCTGTCCCTTTTTCGTATTCAAGAGAAATGTCCCACCCAGTCATCTCGCACGAACCATCAAACTTTTCATACATCTCTTTTTCTGTCAGCGCCCAGTCTATCTGCCTCAATAAAGCTCCTTTCTGACACCGCCGAAAATACCGCAGTTTGTTTCCCACCGGCCGGTTGCTATCAAGCCGTTTTTCCAAGGCCCTACAGGCTTTGCACTGCCAGCCAAAAAGCTGGCTTTGCCGGGCGTGGTTTTTTCGAGTGTACGCTTGCTCTTTCTTGCATCGGCTGCAAACAGAGCACCACTTTTTCTGACTGTTCCGGTAAATGCCTATGCTGGCGTCTTCCTCACTGTCGTGAGGTTTTTTCATGCACTGCTTGCAACGCCCTCGGCGCGCCATTTTGAGCGCGTTCGATTTCTTGGAAAAACTTCTAACCGTTCCGCACTTACACTTTCCAATCCATTTTGTACCGTCAAAAGAAATTTGTTGGTGATAAATTGGCAACATAATCGGCTACCGAGACAGCAAAGATTACCGCCCATTTGGTACGGGCGCTCCAATACGCCGCCGACATTTTTCCTTTCGCGATATTCTTCGCGTGACGAGCACGGAACGCTTTATTGCGCGCCGTTCCTTTCGGTGAGCCTTTGACGCCTTTTTGCCCGAACCGAATTATTTTTTCTTTCCCGCCCTCACAGGCTTTGACGACATGACTCTTCTTCGGGTGATCAGGCGTCGACCGAGGAGAGTTGCATTTCATTTCGCTTTTGATCAGGCCTTTGCTCATATGCCGCTTCCCATCTGCATCTTCAGCCGGCGCTCGGCGGCGAACAGGTTCTGCTTGCTTCGCTCCTTGATCGCCGTCTCGCCCAGCTTGCCCTTGATCTGCTCGAGCGTCATGTTCTGAGCGTTGGCCAGCTTGAGCATCTCCAGCTCGATCATCTGCTGGCGCTCTTCACGCCGCGCACGGATGCCTTCCTGGGCGATCTGCAAGCGGGTCTGGAGCTCCAGCATGTCGCCTTCGTTCTGCGCCTGCACGCGCTGCACGTCGGTCTGCGCGCGGATCTTCGCCGCGGCGATACGAGGATCTTCTGCCTGGCCCTGTTGCGCGGCTTGCCGCTCAGCTTCCAGGATGGCTTCGATCTCTTCATCTGACTTGAACACTTCGGCCGGGTCCACGTGCTGCGCTTGCAACGCTCGCTCAAACAGCTTCTTAGCGTCGAGGTACTTGCCGTAAATCGGGTTGGCGCCGGCAGCCAGAAGTTGCAGGAATGCTTGATTCTGAATGTCACGCACGACCAGCGTGCTGGATCCGCGGGCGTCGATGCTGAAGTCGCCTTTGATCGCGTCGTCTTCGCTGTACAGCATGTTCCAGTCGTAGTACCGACGGATGTGCGGCTTGGTCACCATGTCGTCGAACTGTTTGACCAGCCGCTTCAGCACGACGTTGGCAGAGGTCATCAGCATCTGCATCCCGCCCACCGTGTCCGGCGCGGTGCCTTGCTCGCCCTGCATCAAGGTCGGCACGCCGGTCTCGGCGTCAGCCAGCTGCATTGCCATCTGAATGATGTTCGACAGTTCGTTCTGGTGACTGTTGAACTCGAACGCCGCGAACGCCTTGCGCACGTCGTCCAGATCGTCGGTGGCGTACCAGATCTTGCGCGCCGACAACTGCCACTGCTTGTCCGCCGGCTGGATGACACTGGGCTTCACGACGATCTGCGGGCCGCTGGTGACGCCAGCGTTGTCCATCATCTGGCGCCAGGCGGCGTTCAACACGCGCTGCTGCGCACGCATGAGGTAGGGCACGCCGTACCCCCAGATCGTGTTGCCTGCTTTTTCCCAGACGAAAGCGTCGTACGGCAGGGAGCCGTCCTCGAGCGGGTTTACGTAGGCGCGCACGATAGTATCGTTGATCATCACGATCGTGGCGCTCAGGCTTTTCAGCGGGTCTTTTTCGCCGAGCTGAACGCCGGCCGCAACCAGGTCTTCGTAATCGACCTCGCCGGTGTACTCCCACTTCTCGAACAGGTCGTCGGCGATGTCAGTGATGACCTCGTCGCGTATCTCTTGCAGGGCTCGGCTGCGCTTCGGCCCTTCCTCAAGCACCTTGCGCAGTTGGTCCTTCAGATACCCACTCTGTTCTGCCAATTCGCGCACGCGCTTACCGGTCAGCTCTTCGCGCTCGTAGACCCCTTTGCCGTTCTGGATGTTCGAGCCACAGCCGGGGTCGGGGTAGACGTCGCGCGGGTCTATGCGAAAGCTCGACGGCGTCTTCTCCTCGATGAACACCAGCGAGTGGATTGTTTGCCCTGACGGGTCGGGGATCTGCTTCCAAGCTCGTCGGAATCGGTTCATCACGACCGGACCCTTGAGGATGCCGGTGCCCCACTTGGCGGCGTCGTGTATGACCGCTCGCAGCTCGGCGTTGTAGTCGCACTCAACGAGCTGGTCCTCGATGGCGGTCTGCATCGCCTTGGCCTTGGTCCTGGCGTCAGCCATGATCGCCCGCGCGACGGTTTTCATCGGCACCGGGTTGCCCCGTTGGTCAGTGACCGGCTGCCCGGTCAGCGGGTCCACTGCCATGTCGTTGTCCGTCACGAGCTCGCTGATCATGGGCTCGGGCGTCGGCTTGATGCCCCAGTTGCGGTCGTCCGTCGGCAGCAGGATGTCGGCGATGCGAGCCTCCGCGGCGTTGGTCTTTTGCCGGGTGAGGCCGATGTAGACGGTCGACCGGTGCGCCCTAGCGTGCTGCGTCGTGACCGGGTAGCCCTGCTCGACGCTGGTCATCATCTGCGACGCAGCGCGGTTTACGTTGTCCTTGCTGTTGTACTGATCCTCGTCCTCGAGCCAGCGCTTGTCCACGCCGGCTGCAGCGCGGGCGCGGATCCACGTGTCGCGCTGGCGACCGAGGGCCATGCCGAAAATGCTGATCCTGCTGAGTTCGTTTTCCATGTCAGTATCCAATCACTTCGTCGAAGATGCCGAACGGCACGACCGGCGCGACGAATCCACGCGGCTGCACTTCGGCGGCGGTTTTCGCGGCGCGGCGCATCATCATGCCGTACCGGGTGGCGGCCATCAGGTCGTCCACCTTGGTGACGATCAGACCGTCCTTCCGGTGGTACAGACGGAACTCCTCGAACCATTCGCTGAGATGCGCGAACACCCGCAGCCGGCGGGTCTGCAGTCGTTCCAGCATCTGTGCGACGCCTGCCTCGAGCCCGTTGCTGCCATCCTCGAAGGTGGCCCGGTCCTTCAGCATCGAGAGGCCCTGCGCCTTGTACTGCGCCGCCAGCTGTTGACCTGAGCCCTTGTCGCGTTGCAGGCCGTCGTGAGGCCAGGCGACCGGGATCCACTCGCCGCGGGTGCGGATCGATGCAGCGTGCTGCACGATCGACGTGTCCTTGACCCGGTAGGTGTCGGTCACGTACAGCGTGTCGGTGTCGCGGTCCCATGCCAGCCAGACGGCGGCGGTCGGGTGGTCGATCCCGAAGTCGAGGCCGACGATTCTGGGCCAGTGCGGCGGTATCTGGAACGGCTGCACGGCGACGGCTTCATCGGCGATCGGGAACACCCGGCCGGAGCCCATCGACGGGATGCCCTTCGTACGCGCATCGCGCTCGTGCTCGGGGTAGCTGGCGATGATCCGCTCGCGCTCCTCGGGCGTGTAGTGCTCGACATCGTAGACGGTCATGCTGATCACCGTCGTGCCGTCCGGCTTGTCGAGCAGGAAGCGGCGCACCACGTCGCTCATGCCCATGAGCGGGGTGAAGGTCACGAAGACCATGCCGCCGGTCGCGTTCGTTCGCGTGAGCGCCTCGCTGTAGATCGACATCGGCGGCTCCTCGTCGAGCCAGACGCCGTCGACCGTGTCCGCCTGCCACTTGCTGCGGCCTTGGTCGTACGAGTTGAACTGGATCACGCTCTGCTCACCGCTGACGTGCTTCACCGTGCAGCTCGCCACCGCGTCGGCGACCCCGGCGCGCATGCTCGTGTCGACCAGGCAATCGTGCGGGATCGCGCCGGTGCCCCACTCGTCGCGCAGCTCGGGCGGCCCGAGCAGCAGACGCTGCTGGCCCTTGCGCGTGAGCTCCGCGGACTCCGACCCGATCATCCATCTCGTGGCGCGAGGGAACCGCACGCCGGTCCACCAGCTGGGATACCGGCCGGTCGCGTGCATCGCCACCTCGAACGCGCCGCTGTACGTCTTGCCCGACTGGTTCGCGGCCATGAAGAGCCGCTCTCGCGCTTCCGCCGCGTGGAACTCGCGCTGCTTGCCGTACGGCCGGTAGGTGGCGAGCCGGTTGCGCTTCGCGCGCAGGTCCTTCTCGCGAAGCAGCTCATAGGCCTCTCGCCTCTCGTCGATACTGAGCGCCGAGAGATCGATGCGCATCTTAGCCGGCAGCCTTCGACAGCAGCGCGGTGAGCCGGGCGTCGATCTCTTCGCTCGTCATCTCGAGCGTGCCGCTGATCTTCATCTCGACCGCCTTGAGTTTCGGCTGGTTGTACTGCAGCAGCTCGGTGAGCGTGCGCACCTTCGTGTCAGGGTCGATGAGGTCGATCATCACCGGCTTGCCGTCGTCGCCCATGACGACGTTGCCGCTGCGATCGCGCGCCGGCACCTTCGTGCGCAGCACGCGGGCGATCTCAGCGGCAGGGTCGAGGCCCTCATCCAAGCAGGCCTGAGCGACGGTCTTGAGATTGATCGTGCCCTGCCGGCTCGTGACGAGCCCCGCGTGCCCGCGGCCCTCGATGACGCCGCGGCTGTTCTTCGGCAGACGCCGGCCCGCGGGCGCCGGCAGGTCGAAGCCGGCGGTCGTCGCGAGGAGCGGCGCGCCGTCCTCGTCTTCCTCCGCCTGGCGGAGGTACGTTGATCGCGTGCGCCTGCCCATCAGATCTTGCCGGGGATCACGCCGCCGACGAAGCCTGCCGGAGCCTTCATCTTGCCGTGCGACTTGTACGGCTTCTGCGTCGCGTTGGTGCCGGGCATCGGCACGGACACCTTGCCGGGGATCTCGCCTTTGCCCTGCTCCTGATTGCTGCCCACCGGTCCGCCGGTGCGTGCTCGGAATGCGTCCATCACATCATCTCCTCGTCTTCAGTCATCGGGGCCTCGCGCGCTGCGGCTTCCTGCTCCCACATCGCCTCCGGCGTTTCAGTCTCGCCCTCGAGCATCTGCTCGACGGCGTCGAGCGCCTCGGCGGCGCTCGCGAACTCCATCATCTCCGGCTCTCCGCCGTCTTGCATCATCGAAACCGAGGCGGTGCCGTCGTCTGCGATGTCGATCGTGATCGTCTTGGCCATCGGCCCTCCTTTTGCGCGAATCTGGCTGCGCCGGCTCGATGCTCGGGGAGGCCGGCGAGGAAAGAAAGGGGTGCCGCAAAAAATATTTTCAAAAGGTGCTTGACACTTGCCGTCAAGCATGAAACGATCCGCTCCGTTGTTGCAGTACAGCGGACCGGCGCTGA